>WNFR01001140.1_pt1 | contig 27607 bp, 24 predicted proteins | sample 5400221 | NCBI WGS metagenome assembly WNFR01 (sample SAMN13153357, study PRJNA577476) | soil metagenome | isolation source: 40 cm soil under Madrone tree | place: USA:California | collected 2016-06-14
GCGCGCAGCTCGTATTTCGGCGTCGTCGATCTTGCGGGATTCCCGAAGGATCCCTTCTACTTATATCAGAGTGTGTGGACGGAGCAGCCTATGCTCCATCTGCTCCCCCACTGGAATTGGACGCCGGGCGATACGATCGACGTGTGGGCCTACACGAATGCCGATGAGGTGGAGCTATTCCTGAATGGTGTCACGCTCGGGGTGAAACGTAAAACCGAACGCGTGAGCCACTTGATGTGGCGCGTCGCATACACGCCCGGGACGTTACGGGCTGTCTCACGTAAGGAAGGCCGCGACTGGGCAACCGGGGAGGTGAGGACTGCCGGTGCGCCCGCGCGGGTCACGCTGGCGCCCGACCGGGCGCGCATTCGCGCCAATGGCGAGGACCTCTCCTTCGTCACGGTCACCGTTCAAGATCGTGCAGGTACCGCGGTGCCGACGGCGGAGCCGCTCATTCGCTTTCGTCTTAGCGGTGGGGATGCGCGAATCGTGGGCGTCGACAACGGCGATCAGAGCAGCCATACCTCGTTCAAAGCCAACCAGGTCCGGCTCTTTAGCGGCAAGGCGCTCGTGATCATTCGCGCCGGCACAAGGCCGGGAATCGTCACGCTAACCGCGGAAGGGGAAGGCCTCGCACCTTCCGCCGTGCCCATTCAGCTCAGATAAGGAACGGTCATCCATGAGGGCTCTTCTCGCGCTTCTGGTTGCGGCGTCCGCCATTCGCGGCGCCGCGGCACAGCAGGTGGACACGACGCTGTGGACTCGGCTGCATTACCGCTTCGTCGGACCCGAAGGGAACCGCGCCGTCGCCATCGTGGGCGAGCCCGGCAACCCGCTCGTCGCCTACGTCGGCGCCGCGTCGGGCGGCATCTGGAAGACTGAGGACGGCGGCGTGCACTGGCGGGCGGTCTTCGACAGCGAGCCGGCGCAGGCGATCGGCGCGCTCGCCGTCGCGCCTTCGGCGCACAATGTGTTGTGGGCGGGGACGGGCGAAACGTTCTTCATCCGCTCGATGACCGCGCTGGGCAACGGTGTCTACCGTTCCACGGACGCCGGGCGGAGCTGGCAGCACATGGGCCTCGATTCGACCGGGCGCATCGCGCGCATCGTGATCGATCCGGCGAATCCCGAGGTGGTGCTCGTGTGCGCGCTGGGCCGCGCCTACGGCCCCGAGCAGCAGCGCGGCGTCTATCGCACCGCGGACGGCGGCCGCACCTGGGCACGCGTGCTGTTCGTAGACCCGAACACCGGATGCTCGGACCTCGCGATCGATCCCGGCGATCCCAATACGCTGTTCGCCGGGATGTGGCAGTTCGAAGTGAAGACGTGGCACCTGCAGAGCGGCGGTCCGGGGAGCGGTCTTTGGGCATCGCGGGACGGCGGTGTCACGTGGAAGCGCCTCGTGGGTCACGGGCTGCCCGACGCCAAGCACAACGTCGGCAAAGTTGCCGTCGCGGTCGCGCCGTCGAACCCGAATACCGTGTACGCGCTCGTGGAGGACCGCGACCCGACGCTATACCGCAGCGACGACCGCGGCAACTTCTGGCGCGTCGTGTCGCGCAACCACGACATGGCCGAGCGCGCGCCGTACTACGTCCGCTTCGCCGTCGCGCCGGACGATGAAGAGCGGCTCTACTTCGTCTCGGTGCGGTTCAGCATGTCGCGCGACGGCGGCCAGTCGCTCGGGCGCTCCGGCTTCCAGGCCGGCGGGGACAACCACGATATATGGATCGATCCGTCGAACCCCGACCGCATGATGATCGCCCACGACGGTGGGGCGAGCATCACGCTCACCGGGGGGAAGAGCTGGACCCGCGTGGTGCTGCCGATCGCGCAGATGTACCACGTGCACACCGACACGCGCGTGCCCTACAACCTCTACGGCAACCGCCAGGACGGCTCGTCCTACCGCATGCCGAGCCGCAGTCTCTCGGGCGGGTTCAGCGAGGGCCAGTGGCGTCACGTGGGTGGGTGCGAAAGCGGCTTTGCGATTCCGGACACCGTGGACAACAGCACGGTGTGGTCCGGTTGCTACGACGGCGGGCTCGAGGTCTACGACGTCCGGACCGATCACGCGCGGAACGTGCGCATCTGGCCCGAGGCGGGCTACGGCTGGCGGCCCGCCGACATGAAGTACCGCTGGAACTGGACGTTCCCCATCGCTATCTCGCCCCACGACCACACGAAAGTCTACGTCGGCAGCCAGGTCGTGCACGTGACGACGGACGGCGGCGCGAGCTGGCAAGTGATCAGTCCCGATCTCACCCGCAACGACACGACACACCAGCAGAGCTCGGGCGGCGTCACGACGGACAACCTGTACACGTTCGACGGCGCCACCTTGTTTGCGCTCGCCGAGTCGCCGATACGCGCGGGGGTGCTCTGGGTTGGGTCGAACGACGGGCGCGTGAACGTGACGACGGATGGCGGCGCGCACTGGACTGACGTGTCGGGCAACATCCCGAAGCTGTCCCCCTGGGCGAAGATCGTGAACATCGAGCCCTCACACTTCGATGCCGGCACGGCGTATCTCGCGGCCGACCTGCACGAGCTCGACGATCTCGACCCCTACATCTTCAAGACCACGGACTTCGGGAAGAGCTGGAGAAAGATTTCGGAGACGTTCCCGCGCTCGCCGCTTTCGTTCGTGCACATCGTGCGCGAGGATCCGGTGCGGCGCGGTTTGCTCTACGCGGGAACGGAGAACGGTCTGTACGTGACGCTCGACGATGGTGCCCGCTGGCTCCCACTTCAGGCCAACCTGCCGCACGCTCCCGTGTCGTGGCTCACCGTGCAGTCGCGCTTCCACGATCTCGTGGTGTCGACCTATGGGCGTGGCTTCTACATCCTGGATGATATTTCGCCCCTCGAGCAGCTCGACGGTGCGGCCCTCGCGGGCAAGGTCGCCCTGTTTGTGCCGCCGCCCGCCTACCGGCTGCGCGACCAGCAGGGCGTGGTGAGCGCGCCGAACAGCGCCATACAGGCTGAGAACGCACCGGCCGGCGTACCACTCACCTACTACGTCTCAGCCGCGCTGGCCGACACGACGACGGGTCCCGCCGCCAGTCCGTCCGGCACTCCGACCGCCTCGGCTGCCGCGCCCGGGGATAGCACGCGCCGCCTCAAGGCCGCGAAGGTCGTGATTCTCGACGCGCAGGGCGACACGGTGCGCGTGCTCGAAGGAGAGCGGAAGCTCGGGTTGAACCGCGTCTGGTGGGATCTGCGCTGTACCGCGCCGACCACACCGAAGCTCCGCACGCCGCCGCCCGGCAAGGCGTTCGTACGCGTCGGCGCGGACGGAACGCGCCCGCTCGTGACCTGGGACCTCGATCTCTCGCTGCGTGGACCACTGGTCCTGCCCGGGACCTACACCGTCCGTGTCGTAGTGGAAGATTCTGCCGCCCGCGCCGCCCCAGTGGCGGCGACACAGTCGCTCACCGTCCTCAAGGATCCCAACACGACGGCAACCGACGCCGACGTCCAGGCGCAGGGGAAGCTCGCGCGCACGATTCGCGGCGAGCAGGACAGCATCGCGCGCATGATCAACCGGCTCGAATGGGTGCGCAAACAGGTGCGTGATCTCGCGTCGCAACTCCGCGACTCGGCGCTCGTGACCGACTCCGGGGCCAAGCGGATAGCCGGCCTCGCCGACTCACTCGAGCGGCGAATCATCGGGGTCGAAGGCGTGCTGTTCGACGTGAACCTGACCGGCGCGCGGGAGGATGCGTTCCGCAACCCGATGCGGCTCTATGGCCGGCTCGCGTCCCTGCAGTCGGACATGGCGGAGAACGGGGCGGACTTCGCGCCCACCACGCAACAGCTCGCGGTGCACGACGTGTTGGTGGCACGGCTCGGCGAGGCCACGGCGCGCTTCTCGGACTTGATGACGAAGGCAGTCCCGGCGTTCGCCGGCGAATTGCGGCGGACTCCGCTCCGCGACGTGATCAGCGGTGGCTTGGACACGGGGGGAGGGGCACGGCCATGAAAACGCGACCACTCGGCAACACCGGATACCGCGTCAGCGAGGTCGGCTTTGGCGCCTGGGGTCTGGGCGGCGAAATGTGGCGCGGCGTAGACGACAGCGAAGGTCGTAAGGCGCTGCACGAAGGGGTGGAGCAGGGTATCACCTTCTTCGATACCGCCCTGGCCTACGGCAACGGCCATTCCGAGCAGGTGATCGGTGAAGAGCTGAAGCACGAGATCCGCTCCGGCCGCGTGACTGTAGCGACGAAGGTCCCGCCCATGAATCGCCAGTGGCCCGGCAAATCGAGCTACAACCTCGGCGACGTATTTCCGGCGAAGTACATCGCCACCAGCACCGAGCAGTCGCTCAAGAATCTCCGCATGGAGGCGCTCCACTTACAGCAACTGCACGTATGGAACGACGCGTGGCTCTCGGATCCCGACTGGGAGGCGTCCTACCAGCAGATCGTGCGCCTTAAAGAAGAAGGAAAGGTCCTGCACTGGGGGATCTCGATCAACGACCACGCACCCGAAACCGCGCTGCGCATCCTCGCCGATCCACTCTTCGAAACAGCGCAAGTCATTTACAACATCTACGATCGCTCGCCGGAAAAAGCGCTGTTCGCCCTCGCCAGGAACAAGCCGCTCGGCATCATCGTACGCGTGCCGTTCGATGAAGGCGCGCTCACCGGTCAGATCACGGCCAAGACCGTGTTTCCTCCGGGCGACTGGCGCGCCCAGTATTTCGCCGGCGATCGCAAGATGGAGGCGGAGCGGAGAGGGAAGGCGCTGGCGCAGGTGTTGGATGCTCAGGTCGAGACACTGCCCGAGCTCGCGCTGCGATTCTGCCTGTCTACACCGGAGGTCTCGACGGTCATTCCGGGAATGCGCCGGCCGGCGCACGTGCGTCAGAACGCGATGGTGTCGACGAAGGGCGCGCTGCCGGCCGGGATGTTATCGAAGCTCAAGCCCTACGCGTGGGACAAAAACTGGTATGGGGACTAAATGCCCTTTCCCAGCCGAAATGTTGCCACGATGGCGTATGTCGTCCGTCCCCCGTCGCCCAGCGGCCAGCTGACCGCCGGGATCAGCGTTATTTCGTCGCTGAATCCCAAGCCGACGCCGAGACTGAGCAACGTGAACGACTGCGATCCGCAGCAGAAATCCTGATATGCCGCCAGGTTGCCGCCGGCGGCAGTTGTGAGCTTGGGATTGCCCGTTGCGACGGTAAGGGTGGCCGTGGGCGTGACGTCCCAGAGTCTCGTCCGTACCGCGAGGACGCCCGCGCTCAAACCGGCCGAATACGACCTCTCGTCGAATCTCCAGAGCGAGCCGTTGATCTGGTCCGGCCCCGCGAGCGACCGGTAGGACAGGAACGGGCACAGATCGACCTTCGATTTGGCGTGCTGCGCGGTGAGACCCACAGTCACGGCGAACGCGCGTGAGCTGCCGTTGAGGCTTGTGAGTTCCCACGACTTGAGTCCGTACTCCAAGCCGGCGAAAAAATGCTGATACCGATACCTGACCTCCGCGGTGTAGAGATGCGCGAGGTTGTCGATATTGACATCAACTGCAGAGTGGAAGTGAGAGAGCGCGAAGTTGCTGTTGCCGACGCACAACTGCGCCGCGGCGGGCTCCGCGCCGACCAGCAGCAGCAACACGGTCACAACCCCACGCATTCCCCAAACCTACTACCGCGCCGCTTGGAGGCCAGTCACCCCGCCCCAAACGTCATAGTCGCGATTTCGGCGCGTTCCCTAGAGCTCTCTCACGCGACGTTCGATCAGGCGCCGCTCCGGCTCCTCGACGGCCAGCGCCAACGCGCGCGCATAGGCTGATCGAGCGTCGGCCTTACGGCCGAGTCGTCGCAAAAGATCCGCCCGGGCGGCGTGCGCGAGGTGGTACGCTTGCAAGTCACCGCGCGCGAGAATCGCATCGATGAGTCTCAGGCCGTGCTCGGGGCCATCACGCATCGCAATCGCGGCGGCGCGGTTCAGCTCGATGACCGGTGATGGCTCGGCTCGGAACAGGACGTCGTACAGCCCGGCGATCTGTGCCCAATCGGTCGCCGCCGAGCTCGGCGCCTCGGCATGCAGCGCCGCGATGGCGGCCTGCAGCGTGAATGGTCCAAATCCTCGGGACGTCAACGCCCGCTGCACCAGGGCGACGCCTTCGTTGATTTGCTCCCGGTTCCACTGCGAGCGGTCCTGCTCCTCGAGCGGGATCAGCTCACCGGCGGCGGTCGTACGTGTGGCGCGGCGCGCGTCGTGCAGCAGCATCAGGGCGAGCAATCCGATGGCCTCGGACTCGGGGAGCAGGTCGACGAGCAGCCGGCCGAGGCGGATCGCCTCGACTGCGAGATCGGCGCGGGTGAAGTAGCCCTGATTGAAGACGAGATAGACGACGTGCAGTACGCTGGCGAGACGATCGGGCAGATCCGCGCGCTCGGGCACCTCGTAAGGGATCCGGGCGTCGCGAATCTTGGTCTTCGCGCGGACGATGCGTTGCGCCAGCGTCGGCGCGGTGGTGAGGAAGGCCGCCGCCACTTGTTCGGTGGTGAGGCCACAGATTTCGCGCAGCGTCATGGCGACTTGTGCGTCGGGATTCAACGCAGGGTGACAGCAGGTGAAGATCAGGCGCAGACGGTCATCCACGACGTCGTAGTTCTCGATCTCGGCAGTCTCCTCCGGAATGTCGTGCTCACCGGGGACTTCCCGGCGAGTCTTGCGCAGCCGGTCGATCGCGCGGAAGCGTCCCGTGGAAATCAACCAGGACCGCGGGCTGGCCGGCACGCCCGCTATCGGCCAGCGCTCTACTGCCGCCGCGAATGCATCCTGAAGCGCCTCCTCGGCGAGATCGAAGTCGCCGAGGAGGCGGATCAGCGTGGCGAGAACGCGGCGGGATTCCGCGCGGTAGATCGACTCGATCGTGTCTACGGCTGGTCGAACTCCATGATCGGACGGACCTCGATGGTGCCGTGCTTGGCGCCCGGGATCCGCGACGCCACCTGCACCGCGTCGTTCAGGTCCTTCGCCTTGATCAGGTAGTAGCCGCCCAGCTGCTCCTTCGTCTCGACGTAGGGTCCATCGGTGGTCGAGACCTTTCCGTTCCGCACGCGGACCGAGGTCGCGGTATTGGTGGGTTGGAGCGCTTCGCCTCCCACGTAGTTGCCGGCCTTCTTGATGGCCTCGGTAAAGGCGTTGTACTCCGCCATGCCCTTCTCCATGTCGGTCTGCGACATCTGCTGCCACGCCTTCTCGTTCTCGTAGATCAAGCACAGGTATCTCATGGTTCCCTCGCGATGTGATTACTTACCGTTTCCCCAGACAGGGCGAACCTCGATTGAACCCCACTTGGCCGACGGGATGCGACTGGCGATCTGAATCGCCTCGGCCCGATCTTTCGCTTCGATCAGGAAGTAGCCGCCGAGCTGCTCTTTGGTTTCGGCGAACGGGCCATCGGTGGCGGAGACCTTGCCGTTGCGAACGCGGACCGTCGTCGCCTGGTCGGTATGCTGCAGGCCGTGCGAACCGACGTAATTGCCGCTTTTCTTGATGTCCTCGGCGAACGCCCCGTACTCCTTCTTGGCCTGCTCGATCGTCTCACGCGGGACGTTCACTTCCTCTTTTTCTTCCTGATAAACCAGGCACAAGTATTTCATTGCATCCTCCAGAAGAGTCTGAAATATCGTCCGGACACGAAGTAGTCGTATGAGGAGAGTAGATTTCGACATGCCACGCTATGCGGCTTTCCTCCGGGGCGTAATGCCGATGAACTGCAAGATGCCGGCGCTCAGGGCGGCGTTCGAGGCGGCTGGATTCACCGATGTGAAAACGGTGCTCGGGAGCGGTAACGTGGTGTTCGACGCTCGTAGCACATCGGAACAGGCGCTCGAGCAACGCGCCGAAGCGGCCATGCACGAACACCTCGGCCAGGCGTTCTTCACGATCGTGCGGCCGATCGAGCACCTGCGCCAGCTTCTTACCACCGATCCATACAAGCGGTTCAAGGTCAGTCCCAAGGCAAAACGCATCGTCACGTTCCTGCGCGTCCGTCCCAAAGCGAACATCGCATTGCCGGCCGAGCTGGACGGCGCGCGCATCCTGGCGATGAAGAATCGGGAGATATTCAGCGCATATCTGCCAACCCCCAAAGGCCCCGTCTTCATGGGACTGATCCAGAAGACGTTCGGAAAGGATCAGACGACCCGGACGTGGGATACCGTCGCCAAAGTGGCGCGCTGATCCCCCCCGAATCCCAACCGAATTACTCCACTAGCACCGGCTGGTACGCGCCACCAAGTTCCAGTTCCCTCGCACAGTGAGGTTCGCAATGCCCGCCGAGCAAATAGTCGCCTCGCTCCGTCATCACTGGTGGCTGTTCTTGCTGCGGGGCCTTGCTGCGATCGTGTTCGGCGTGCTCGCGCTCATGTGGCCGGGCGCGACTGTCGTCGTGCTGACCGCGTTCATCGCCGCGTACGCGCTGGTGGATGGTATCGTCGCCATCGCTTCGGCGGTTCGTATGCGCTCCACCTTCGATCGCTGGTGGGTGCTGCTCGTGCAGGGAATCATCAGCGCTGTGTTCGGCGTCTGGGCATTCATCAATCCGCTGCTGTCCGTGCTGTACATCGTGATTTCAGTGGCGCTGTGGATGTTCTTCGCGGCTGTTGTGCAGTTCCTGCTGGCGCGGGCCCACAAGGCGATGGGTACGAGTCCGGTCTGGAGCATCGTCGGTGGTGTCCTGAGTCTCGTCCTCGCCGTGCTCGCGCTCGCCTATCCCAGGCTGACAGTGGCGACGGTCGTGGTGTTAGTCGCCTGGTTTGCCCTCGTGACGGGAGCCGTGCAGGTGGCCATTGCATTCCGCGTTCGCTCACTCGCAGTCGCAATTCCAAAGCTTCCATAGGAGATTCGTCATGGCTCGAAGCACCACGACCACTCGCAAAAATGCACGCCGCTCGAAGAATGGCGGCGGCACTCGCGCCCCGGCCGCACGCATCCCCGAACAGCCGACGATGCCGGTGAGCCGCGAGCGTGACTCGGCGCGCCTGTTTCCGACGAAGAACGATCTGCCCGAATCGATACGCGTCGAGGTGATTCCACTCCTCAACCAGCGCCTCGCCGAATGCATCGACCTGCAGCTGCAATGCAAGCAGGCGCACTGGAATGTGAAGGGCCCGTTGTTCATCGGACTTCACAAGCTGTTCGACGAGGTCTATGAGGCGGTCGAGGGATACGTCGACTCGATCGCCGAGCGGATCGTCCAGCTCGGCGGGATCGCGGAAGGAACGGTCGGCGCGGTCGAAGGCCGCTCCGCGCTCGTCGACTATCCGCTCGCGCTGGCGACCGGCGCGGAGCACGTCGCGGCGTTGTCGGACGCCCTGTCGGGCTTTGCTCGGGCGGCGCGCGTCGGCATCGAGGAGATGCAGGAGCTGAAAGACGCGGACAGTGCCGACGTGCTGACGGAAATCTCGCGCGGCGTGGATAAGTGGCTCTGGTTCGTGGAAGCGCACCAGCAGGCAGAGTGAGCCAGGTCTGATCGAGCGGCGCGAATTCATAGCGACGGCAGTCGGTGCGGGTGTCACGCTCGCGGGACTGCCGTTGCCGCTCCGGCTCGCCGACCCCCCCGCTCCCTTCGGCCCCGTCCCTGCTCCCCGTCAACTAGCCTGGCACGAGCTCGAGTTCTACGGCTTCCTCCATTTCACGGTCAACACGTTCACCAACCGGGAATGGGGTGACGGCGACGAGGCGCCCGCGCTGTTCAACCCCACCGACTTCGACGCCGACCAGATCGTCGGGGCGGCGAAGGGCGGTGGAATGAATGGGCTGATCCTCACCTGCAAGCACCACGACGGCTTCTGCCTCTGGCCGTCCCGCTATACCGAGCGCTCGGTCAAGAACAGCCCGTGGCGCGGCGGACGCGGCGACGTCGTCAAGGAAATCTCGGCGGCGTGCGCTAGGCAGGACATGAAGTTCGGCGTCTACCTCTCGCCGTGGGACCGCAATCACAAAGACTATGGGCGGCCCGAATACCTCACCTACTACCGCAATCAACTGCGCGAGCTGCTGACCGAGTACGGGCCGATCTTCGAGATCTTCTTCGATGGCGCCAACGGCGGCGACGGGTACTACGGCGGCGCCTACGAGCGGCGCGAAATCGACAACAAGACCTACTATGACTGGTCGAACACCTGGCGCCTCGTGCGCGAGCTCCAGCCGAACACCGTGCTCTTCAGCGACGCCGGCCCGGACATCCGCTGGGTCGGTAACGAGCGCGGCATCGCGGGCGAAACCTGTTGGGCGACCTCCAACCGCGACGACTTCTCACCGGGCAACGCCGACGCCGCGCGCCTGAACAGCGGCGACCGGCCGGGGACGCACTGGGTGCCGGCCGAATGCGATGTCTCGATCCGTCCCGGCTGGTTTTATCACAAACACGAAGACGGTCAGGTCAAGACGCCCCAGCAGCTGGTCGATTTGTACTATTCATCGATCGGGCGGGGCGGGTCGTTCCTGCTCAATCTCCCGCCCGACCGGCGCGGCCGGATTCACGACAATGACGTCAACGCGCTCCGCGAATTCCGGAGCAGCGTCGATGCGACGTTCGCGACCAAGCTCGCTGCAGGCGCCAGCATCAGCGCGAGTAATTCACGCGGCGGCGGCAGGGATCGGCGGTTCGTGCCGCGGAACGTTCTGGATGGCAGCCGCCTCACCTATTGGGCGACTGACGACGACGTGCGGACCCCGAGCCTCACCCTGGAGTGGCCGCGGGCGGTCTCATTCAACGTCGTGCGCCTTCGCGAGTACCTCCCGCTTGGCCAGCGGATCGAGTCTGTCGCACTGGATGAATGGAGACTCGATCACTGGGTGGAATTCGCGACGGCGACGAGCATCGGCAACTGCCGGCTGATCAGAGGCCCGCGCATCACGACGTCGCGGGTGCGACTGCGTGTTACGCGGGCCCCGGTGTGTCCAGCGCTGGGGGAAGTTGGGTTGTTCGTTGAACCTTAGGGTTCGGCTAACCCCGGGGCGCCGCCCCGGGGTCAGCCAGCCCAACACATTACATCGCCATCTGTTGTGCTTCTTTTCTAATCAGCGCGTAGCCCAGGCTATTGAAGTTGTAAACCGCGATCTCGCGGAATATCGGCTTCGCTTTATCGGATTGACCCGATCCGTCCAGCGCCATGGCGTAGTTGAATTTGATGTACGGATCCAAGAGGTTCCCCTGCGCGAAGTGCTCGGCGGCTTCCGCGTTGTGTCCTTGATACAACGCGATGAATCCCTTCAGCTGGTGCACCGGCTCCATCTTGCGCGGATTGGCATCCGGAGTGACGAGCGTCGTCAGACGGGCGGTCTGGCGCTGCGCCGTTCGGTAGTCGCCCTTGCGGGCCGCGAGCCACGCGTTGAAGTAGGCGACCCCTTGTTGCTGCGCCCGGCGGAAGCCGGCGCTGCCGACCTGATCGGCCTGCTGCATCATCAGCGGAGTGCGCTGCTTCAGTGCTGCATCGGCGTTAGCGAAATCGCGTATGTCGATCCCGATCAGCGCGACATTCGAGAGCGCGTTGATCTTCACCGTGACGGGATCCGGTATGCCCATCCCGTCGGCCTGCGCCACCAGCTTGTTCAGCTCGACGATTGCCCCCGGCGCGTTGCCGGCGTAGACGCTGACGTAGGCGCGGAACGGAGCGAAGAAACCCCGCTCGTTCCCGCGTCCCACCGCCATCGCTGAGTCGTAGTCCGCGCGCGCAGCGTCATAGTAGCCCGCGAACGAGTTGACGTGGCCGCGTTGCTGCAGCATCCCGGCATCGCGCGGATTCAGCTCGTGGCCGCGCGTGTACTCGACGCGCGCCTGCGACAGGTTGTTCAACGCGCGCTGTGCGTCGCCCAGGAAGTCGTGCATGGACGGCTCGTTGGGCGCGAGGGCTTCGGCGGCCTGGAAGTGCTGTAACGCCTGATTGAAGTCGCGCGGCTCACCGAATAGGTACGACGTGCCGATCGCGATATGCGCAACGGCGAATCCCGGTGCCAGCGACAGCGCCTTCTGGTACGAAACACGGGCGTCGGCGTTGCTGTTTAGTGCCGTCTGGATATCCCCGAGGGTAAGATAGGCGCGCGGGCTCTCCGGATACTTGGCAACGAGCTGCTGCGCCGCCGCGAGCTGACCGCTGACGTCATTCTCGAACCCTCTGCGCGCGATCTGAATCTCGAGCTGTTCGGCGTCCGACGCTCCGGAAGCGAACTGTTCGGCGCGCGCGAGGTTGGTCTTGAATTCGTCGAGCGAGTTGCCCGTGTTCGCGACATTCAGATAGGCGATCGCGAAAGTGGAATCAGCCGCGACCGCGCGCTTGAAGTGGTCGAGCGCCTCGAAGTTGCGCGCCAGGTCGAGCTCGCGCTGACCCTGAAGGAAATGATTGCGGGCGTCGGCGGACGACGTGGTCACGGGAATGCCCATGATGCCGCTCGTGACGGCGTCCAGGGCCACAAGATTGCGACTGGTTGCCGGCGGCGGTGTGGCTCCGCAAGCTGAGAGAAAGACCGCAGCTGCGACGGCGAGAAGGGGGCGATGGAGGCTCGACATGGTGACTCCAGTCAGCGTGTTGTGCGAAGATCCTCTTCTCTGAATAGTAGACCTACAATCCCTTTGGTGACGTCCACTTTCGGTCCGAGATCCGTGAATGTTGCCGAGCGGCCATCAGCGTCGGCACGCACGGTCGAGTTCTCGAACAGCGGGTAGTAGCCGATTGCCATCCGCACGGCGCCGGGCGGCACGCTGCAGCCGCAGCGCATCGATCCAGCCAACCCTGCGTTCACCGTGATCGCGAGCGGCCGGCCCGTTTCATTAGTAATGAGCGGCGCGAAGTAGGCGCCGTGCGTCGGACGCGCGCTCGCCTGCACCCGCACGGTGCCGCGCGGCCGCGCGATCGCGACGGTGTCGCCAAGGGATACGCCGAGCCGCGAGACGAGCTGCCATGACAGATCGAGCCGGCGCGCGCGGTCGAGCTTCAAGGTGAACGAGCCGCCGGGCAGAATGCGCCGCTCCTCGCCACCGACCTGCACCGCGACCAAATCGGTCAAGCGATTCTCGAACACCAGCGTCGGCTGTCGGAAGAACAACGCCCCGGCGCCGAGTGCGACCACGGGAAGCGCGATTGCGACAATGACCCAGCCAACCCTGCGCGGTTTGACGGTCCGACCGTCCGACCGTCCGACCGTCCGACGTTTCTCCGTAGCGCCACTAACCAGGAGTTGCGTAGCTGCCTGCGCCGCGCTCGCCCGCGAGCGTACCGTACTCGGTTTGTGGTCGCTCTCGAGCACCGCGATCACCTCGCCCGCCGATTGGAAGCGATCGCTCGGCTGCTTCTCGAGGCAGCGGAGGATGACGTCGGACAATTCGCGCGGCACCTTCGGGTTCACGTCCGAGGCTGCGGGCGGCGGGTCCGCGATGTGCTTGCCGACGACCTGCTGCGACGACTCGCCGTCGAACGGCGGGCTGCCCGTCACCATCTGAAAGAGCACGCAGCCCAGGGAGTAGAGGTCCGACCGCGCGCCGAGGTTCGGGTCGCCGAGTGCCTGCTCGGGACTCATGTAGTGCGGCGTGCCGATCACCAGGCCTGTCTGCGTCAGTCCCGCTCCGGCCTCGCTGTCGAGCCGGCGCGCGATCCCGAAGTCCACGAGCAGCGGCCGGCCGCGCGCGGTGTCGAGCATGATGTTGTCGGGCTTGATGTCGCGATGGATCAGCCCGGCTTTGTGCGCGTGATCGAGCGCATCGAGAATCGGGATGATGATCGCGAGCGCGCGGTCGGGCGGCAGCGCACCCGAGCGCTTCAGCAGCTCGCCGAGCGACATCCCATCGACGAACGGCATCGCGTAATAGACGAGCCCTTCGCCATCGCCCACGAAATGGATCGGCAGGATGTTGGGATGCTCGAGCCGGGCGGCTGCGCGGGTTTCGCGCTGGAAACGCTCGATCATGCCGGCGGTCCAGGCGACATCGGGGCGCAGCACCTTCACGGCGAGCCGACGCTCTAAGTCCTTATCCCACACCTCATAGACTTCCGCGAAGCCGCCCGAGCCGACGACACGACGCACTTCGTATTTGGGGCCGAGGGCCGTCGCGAGGCTCGCGAGGGTGTCAGTCATCGGCGCCTACTATGGGGTCCCCACCCCAATGTCACCAAAACGGTCCCCAATGTGACCATTCTCACGGAAGTGACTCTTCAATAGTCCCATGTTGTATGCCGATAAGGTCCCTTCAGAACGCCTAAATAGAGGAACGCTCATGAAGGCCCGTCGCCTAATCGCGTCCGTCTTGCTGCTCGCGGTAGCGCTCGCGTGTACCGACCGCACTCCCACATCCGTCCCCGCAGCCCCCGCACCTGACGCGAGTCTCATCGGCAGCCTCCTTGGTGCGACGGGATTGCTCAAGTGCTCCAACCTGCCGTACGCCTCGAGCACGAAGACGATCGGAGCACCGGGCGGCACGATCAGCGCCGGTCCGCATACGCTCGTCATTCCGCCGGGCGCGCTGCTCAACCCGACCACGATCACGATGACCGCGCCCACCGGCTTGGGCGTCAACGCCGTCAAGTTCCAGCCCGAGGGACTCCGGTTCACGGTGCCCGCAGCCCTCACGATGAGCTACGCGAACTGCAGCCTGCTCGGCAAGCTGCTGCCGAAGCGCATCGCGTACACGGATGACAATCTCAACATCATCTCGTATCTGCTGTCGCTCGACAACCTGCTGAGCAAGTACGTCACCGGCAAAGTCAATCACTTCTCCGATTACGTGATCGCATGGTGATGGTGTCGTGACCGCGGTCGCCGTCCCCGGTCCTGCTCAAGTCGCTCCGCACGCGCCCGCCGTTGGGCGCAGCGCGGCGGATTTGCTGCACGAAGCGCGCAGCCGCGAACGTGCGGCGTGTATCCCCGAAGCCATACGCTGCTACGAAGGCGCGATCTCGGCCGCGGAGCGGAGTGGTGAGAAGCCGATCCTCGCCGAGGCGCTCCGGCGGCTCGCCGTCGTCATGCATCACCGCAACGAGTCGGCCCGGGCGCGCGAGCTGTGCAAGCGGAGCTACAAGGTCGCCTGCGATCTCAAGAACGACGTCCTGTCGGCTGAAGCGCTCAACACGCTGGGCGGGCTGGCGGTGCGCATGGGCGACGTCGAGGAGGCGCGAGACAACTTCCGCAAAGCGTTGGAGCGGGGCGGTCACGCGCGGGAGCTCCGGGCGCGTGTCGAGCTGAACCTGGGCGTGCTCGCGAACATCAGAGGCGAGCTGGTCGACGCCGTCGCACACTACGAGCGGTCCGTCGAATCGTATCGCGCCACGAACGACGAACATGGCTGCGCGACCGCCTACGTGAATCTCGGCATCGCCCATACCGACTTGCGGCAGTACGACTGGGCCGACAGCTACTTCAGCAAGAGCTTCGAAATCGCCGAGCGCGCCGGGGACGCCCATCTCCAGGGGATGTGCCTCGTGAACCATGCCGAGGCGCACTTCCTGCGCGATCGCTACGACGAAGCCCGTCGCATGGCCGAAGCGGCGCTCGCGATCTTCGATCAGCTCGATTCCCGCGCCGACAAGTCCGAAGCGTACAAGATGATCGGGATGGTGTATCGCGAAACCGGCCGTCCAGCGCTCGCCGAATCGCGCCTCCGGACCGCGATCGAGCTGGCCGTCAGTGCCGGCTCGGTGCTGAACGAAGCGGAAGCGGCGCGCGAGCTCGCGCGCCTGATGCAGGCGATGGGCCGGAACCAGGACGCGCTGACGCTGCTCAACACCGCGCACCGCCTGTTCGGCCGGCTCGACGCGCGCGTCGACCTCGTGCACGTCGGCGGTAAGGTGTCAGAGCTCGAAACGACCTACTTCGACGTCGTGCGCGAATGGGGACAGTCGATCGAATCGGCGGATAGCTACACGTTCGGCCACTGCGAGCGCGTCGCGCAGAGCGCCCTCGCCGTCGCCCGCGGGCTGGTGCTCGATGAAACGGCCCAGACGGCGATCCGCCTCGGCGCCTATCTCCACGACCTGGGGAAGGTGCGGGTACCGCACGAGATCCTGAACAAACCGGGTCCGCTGACGCGCGAGGAGTTCGAGGTCGTGCAGATGCACCCGATCTGGGGCCTAGAGCTGCTGGCCGCGGTCGAATTCCCCTGGGACCTGAAGCCCATCATCCGCTGGCACCACGAGCGCTACGACGGCACTGGTTATCCCGACCGGCTGCGCGGCGACGAGATCCCGGTTGCGGCGCAGATCGTGGGTATCGTGGATGTCTACGACGCGCTGACGACCGCGCGCTCGTACCGGCCGGCGATGTCACACGACGCAGCGATGGTGGAGATCGAGAAATGTCGCGCGTGGTGGTCGGAGGCTGTCTACCACGCGTTCTTGAATTCTAGAGTAGCAGCGCTTCCACTCGATACGCGTGCACCATCTTCGCGCGCTGCGACCATCCAAACACCGTAAACCGTCCGTCTTGAGAAGCGACGAGCGCGAGCGAGTCGCGCTGCTCGTGGATGAACTGCGCTGCCGACAGATGTCGCGTCCCCCCCAGCTCCGACGCATGCACAATGACCGGCGTGTGACCGAGAATCGGCTCGCGCACTAGCACGCCCTCCACGAACGGCCCCGATTCGGTGCGTCCCATCTTCGCCCCGAAAGCCAGCACGTCCCAGCGATCGCTCAGCACCACAGCGCCGTCCACGGCAGTCAACCCGCCGATCGCATCCGTGGCGTCCTTGAACGCGCCCCCCCCGTCGCGCGAGCCGTTGCGCACCAGGTCGCCGAGTTTCGAGAATGGTGGTGCGACGGTGTAGGGGACCGAGACGATCGATTTGCGCCACGAGGCCGTCCCGTGCGGCACCACGAGTAATGAGCCGCCGTGGCCGTGCGCGCGCATCGATAGCGCGAGCGGCAGCAGCACGTTGTCGGCGTTGCCGGACGCGGGATCGAAGCCGAGCAGAGTCGTGACGAAGTCCGGGCACTCGGACGCCAAGGTGCCCTCGGCGTCGACGATCTTGATCACCTCGCCCTCGAGCACCGCGACGTTCGCGAATTTGCCATCGGGTTCGGCGCGCCGGTGCTTGATCACGAGCAAGCCGGGCTCGATCACTTCCACGACAAAACAGAGCGGCGGGATCGTCCGCGTCGCGCCCCAGACGACCAGGTCTCCGCCATTCCTCCAGACGCCCAGGTGAATGCCGGGCCGCTCGACCGCGGGCGAGAGCTTCGTGAGGTTGGCCGGGTCGAGGGGCAGTGGCCGCTCGACGAACAGTGCGGTGCCGCCGGCCTCGGGCGGGAGGTAGGCGAGCGAGATCGTCGGCTCGCGGCCCTCTTCGCGCCGCAGGCTCGCCCAGAAGGCGGCGTTGATGATGCGCTCGATCGTGGCGGCGTCCGGGACTTCGGACTTCAGCCCCGCCCGCTCGATGTGGCGGCGGAAGTGCTGCTCGACGGTGGTTGCGACGGACTGCGCGGGCGGATAGGCTAGCCTGTCCATAGAAGAGAAGCTAACTGCGTCGGGAGCGTCCTTCAGGACGGGTGAAGTAGCCGAGCCGGCGCTTCAGCGCACGGCTGCAAATCAGGCCCGACCCTCTATTTGGACAGATGGTCGGGCCTTGGTTTATCAGTGCCCCCAAAGGGCCGGCTCGGCTACTACGCGCGCTCTTAAGAGCGCTAGTGTCTGCGCCCGCCGCCGCCGCCGCCACCACCGCCGCGGCTGCCACCGGACGAACGCGGCGCTGGGCGCGAGCCCCCGCCCCCCCCGCTTCCCCCGAAGCCGCGCGACACGCTCGGCCGGCTGCCGCCGCTCGAAACGCGCGGTTGCGCGCGTGATGGGCCGACATTATTCGGCCGCGGAGCGACGTTGGGCTTGGCCAAGTCACGGGTGCGCGGCTCGACGCCGCGGCCCGGGTTCGAGAAGCCCGGACCCAAATCGCCGCGGGACCGAGGCTGGACGGGGATGTAGCGGCTCGGTCGGTTCGCCGGAATCACGAGGCGTGGTTGGGCGAACCGTGGCCCCGGTAACGAGCTGAAGATGTAGGGCCGATACGGGCGATAGGGCCGATAGATCGGGAAGCCGAAGCCGAAGCCGAACTCGGAGCCGTAGCCGAAACCGCCGTACCCAAACCCATACCCGAACGCATAGCAGGTTGCGCTCCAACCGTAGAACGGATCGGCGCAGAATGGATTGAAGAATGGGTTGTAGTAGAAGCCGAACTGGGGATAGTACCCCGAGCCGTACCCGTAGCGCGCCGCGATTTCCCGCGAATTGACGACGTACGTCGCGTAGTCGTAATCGAAGCGGCCGGCGGAGTCGCCCGAGATCTTTTGCACGATGTCGAGCATACGCGCGAGCGGATCGTCCCGCACCGCCCCGGACGGACTGCCGAGGGCGCGGAAATCCCAATGATCGTTGCGGACGAAGTCGTCGAGTTTGAAGGCGTCGGGTGAGACGGCGGCGAGCACCGTGCCCGACCCGTCATTCGGTTCTACCTGGAACGCGTCGCGATCGCCGCGGCCGCGCAGCTCGAACTTTTTCCCGCCGCGGACGAAGTCATCATCGGTCGGATCGAGCGGGAACAGCACGCGGATTCGGCCTTCCGGATCGGCGTGCAAAACGACGAGGTAACCGTCCTGCGCGGTCTGGACGTAGACGCGGGCGCGGTTGCCGGGGTCAAACTGATCGTGGTTCAGGCGAACGGTGACCGGATTCTGAGTGAGCAACAGTAGTGCGAGCAGCATATCTCAATATACCCCGTCCCGCTTGAAGATGGCGGCGAGGCAGTTCAGTTTGAAGCAATCCTCTACGGCCTCGTCGTCATCGTCGCGCTCGCGCAGGGGCGGGACTCGGTCCCCGCCGAGCGGCTGGCGTCGCGTGATTGGTATCGCGACGCCAAGTTCGGAATGTTCGTCCACTGGGGCGTCTACAGCCAACTCGCCCAGGGTGAGTGGGTAATGCAGAACCGCCCCATCTCGGTTCCCGACTACGAGTGGCTCGCCTCGACGTTCAATCCCGTGAAGTTCGACGCCCGCGCCTGGGTTTCTCTCGCCAAGGCGGCCGGCGTCAAATACATCACCATCACGTCGCGGCACCACGATGGCTTTGCAATGTTCGCCACCAAGGCGACGCGCTACAACGTCATGGATTGGACGTCGTTCCAGCGCGATCCGTTAAAAGAGCTGGCGGACGAATGCCGGCGCCAGGGGATCAAGCTCTTCTTCTATTACTCCCAGCTGGACTGGCATCATCCCGATTACTGGCCGCGCGGCGCGACGGGCCACAACACCGGCCGACCCGAGAGCGGCGACTGGAATCGCTACCTCGACTTCCTCGACGCCCAGCTCACTGAGCTGCTCACGAACTACGGGCCACTCGGCGGGATCTGGTTCGACGGGATGTGGGACAAACCGAACGCGGACTGGCGGCTGCCGCAGACCTATGCGCTGATTCATCGGCTGCAGCCCGCGGCGCTGATCGTACCGAACCATCATCAGGCGCCATTACCTGGCGAGGATGTACAGACGTTCGAGCAGGATCTACCCGGTGCGAACACCGCCGGCTTCAATACCAGGAGCATCGGCGGCTTGCCGCTCGAGACGTCGCTCACGATGAACGATTCGTGGGGCTTCAATCTCACCGACCACCACTACAAATCGACGCGCGAGCTGATTCACTATCTCGTGCGGGCCGCCGGCGTGGGCGCGAATCTGTTGCTCAACATCGGCCCGCGTCCCGACGGGACGATCCCGCCGGAGGCCGAGGAGCGGCTGCGCGAAATCGGGCAGTGGCTCGCGACGAATGGCGGCGCGATCTACGGGACGCGCGCCGGCCCGATCGCACCGCGGAGCTGGGGCGTGACGACGCAGCGTGGCGACACCGTGTTCGTGCACGTGCTCGACTGGACTGATCCGACGCTCGCGTTGCCGTCGCTTGGCGCGGGAAGATGGAAGGCGCGGATGTGGCCGAGTGGTGCGGCGGTGCAGATGACAGTGTCGAGTGATGGGGTGATGCTCACCTTACCTGCTGGTATCGAAACTCCCGATCGAATTGTCGCTCTGACGCACAAATAGACTCTGCGACCGGGCGCCCTGTGACGCGAATCACCCGGAACATCTAAACATCTGGCCCCGATCGGGGTCAAAGGAGCGCACAGTCTAATACCAGGAGGTGCGCCTTATGAAACGTGATTTGATCATGCTCGCGGCCACGGTGAGTCTCGCCGGCTGCGCGCCAGGATACACCAGTGCGGAGTTCGTGTACGCCGAGCCGGTCGAGTACGAGTATGTCGTGCCGGTGGATCGCGTCGTCGTCGTGACGCGGGACGTGCTGGTCACGCGGGGTTGGACGGTGTACCGCGTGCAGCGCTCTGGTCCCAATCGCATCATCTGGGCCCGGCGCGGCGACGATCAGATCGTTCGTATCTTCGCAACTCCGCGCGGCGATCGCGTCGCCGTGCGCGGTCTGCAGGAGGAGCGCGAACGCGGCGACCACGGAAAGCACAAGGGCTGGGCGAAGCGTGGCCAGCCGCGTGACATCATCACGGACATCGACGTTCGGTTGAAAGCTCGGGGGTAATAGGCGCGGAGCAATTGTAGGGGCGCAGCATGCTGCGCCCCTACCATTGCCGCTCCTGTTTCAGCCGCTGCCATTCGAACCACGTCAGCAGGATCACGATCACGTCCAGTACGGTCAGCGCAATCAGCCATCCCGAAGGTTCGACGAAGTAGCGATAGATCTGATAGACGCTGAACCCGGCGAAAACACCAATCGCCCACGGGAACGCCCACAGCTTGTCCTTGAGCAGCGAGTAGACCAGCACCGCCTTGATGACGCCATGCGCCAGCAGATAGATCGCCGCAAAGGTTTGCGCGTGGACCGAGAGGTGCTGCGCCGCGGCGCGGAGGTGCGTGGCGATGAAGTCGTTGGGATCTTTGCTGAGTTCGTTGTGTGTGAGTCCGACGACGAATCGTTGGATCGCGCTGGGCGGAAATACCAACAGCAGGATCCCGCCGATCAGCTCGAGGAGGCCGTTCAGCCCCTTGAGGATGACGCCGATTTCGAAGGCAACGTGGAGCCTGGAGCGTTTGACCGGAGGCGGCATGGCGCCAATCTTAACCGGTCATGGAGCTCGCCGAAGCCCTGTCTGGCCGGTACCGCATCGAGCGGGAGCTCGGGCGCGGCGGGATGGCGACGGTCTATCTCGCGCACGACCAACGGCACGACCGGCCGGTGGCGATCAAGGTCCTGCGGCCGGAAGTGGCCGCGGCGCTGGGCGCCGAACGGTTCCTTCGCGAAATTGCCATCACCGCGCGGCTCGACCATCCACACATCCTCACGCTGATCGATTCCGGCGCCGCTGAGGGCTTCCTCTTCTACGTCGTGCCGTACGTGCGCGGCGAGTCGTTGCGCGCCCGGCTCCAACGAGAGAAGCAACTGGCGGTCGGCGAAGCGGTGCGGATCACGCAGCAGGTCGCGGGCGCGCTCGACCACGCGCACCGCCATGGCGTCGTCCATCGCGACGTGAAGCCCGAGAATATTCTGTTGCACGAGGGTGAAGCGATGGTCGCGGACTTCGGGATCGCGCTCGCGCTCGAGGCGGCGGGGGGCGGCGATCGCCTCACCGCGACGGGAATCTCAATCGGAACACCGGAGTACATGAGCCCCGAGCAGGCGGAGGGGAGCCGCGCGCTGGATGCGCGGAGCGACGTGTACGCGCTGGGGGCGGTGCTGTACGAGATGCTCGCCGGCGAGCCGCCGCATACGGGGCCGACCGCGCAAGCGGTCATCGCGAAACTCCTGACGCAGCCGCCGACCCGGTTGCAGGTGGTGCGCGCTGACGTGCCGCCGGGGGTCGCGGCCGCGGTCGCGAGGGCGCTGGCGAAGGTGGCGGCAGAGCGCTTTGCGTCGGCCGGGGCATTCGCTGCGGCGCTGGCAGCGGCGCCCGCGACAAGGGTAGCGGAGCAGCGCTATCGGACGAGCCGCCGGCACCTCGCGCTCGCCGCGGTTGTGGTGCTCGTGGCGCTCGGCTGGGGTTGGCATCTGTGGCGGGCGTCGTATCGCCCGCTCGTCATCATGATGGATTCGACGCATCCCGATCGTGTCTACGACGAGGAGACGATCCGGGCGAACGGCACCAATGCGGACGTGATCAGCGACATTCTTGCGGACCTGCCGATCGTGCGGCAGAAGGAGACGGGGGGGCCGGGTTGGCACCGCTACGACGAGATGGTGGGGTTTCACCCCGACCTCGTCATCATGCACTACTCCACGTTCCGGGGGTCCGACTCAGGCGATGCGCGGCCGGGACTGAAGACATTCCTGAGCTTCTTCGCCGACCGCGACCGGGACACCCGCTTCCTCATTTATACTCGCTCAGGCGAGGCAGTCATTCGGGAGGTCGTGGATTCTCTCATGGCAGATGTAGAGACGCAGCATCCTGGGCTGCTCGCGCGCATCACGTTCTTCGGGACACCGGATCATGGCGGCGGGCCGCATTGGCGCGATCCCGTGACGGCTGGCGAGCTCAAGCTCGCGGTCAAACGGATCTTGGGGCTCGAATAGCAGCACCAATCCCCTCCAATTGAAGGGTCGCACAACCCCCCAGGTCGTGCTCATTGAGACCCTCGTCACATCTACCTGAGAGGGCGTCAATTAGCGTAACTCGCTGGGAAACAAGGCATTATGTGATCTGGCCCTCAAATTGCCTTGATCCTACGATATCTCGGCGAGCGAGCTATGACCGCCTGGCAGGACTCTTGGACGTTCCGAATCGTAGATCAGGACACAGGGGCGGCAGTCCCTGGGGTCCCGGTCAGCGTGCTCGAGAGTGGCGGCCGCGCCGGCGGTTACTGGGTGAGCGACAGCGACGGGCTCGTACGGATCCCCAAGCACGATCAGCCGCGGCTGCGGCTCCGCGTCGGGTTGCGCAACGAAGAGGCGATCGAGTTCGACGCTCGCTCGCTGCCCGACGATGCCATTCCCCTCACCGCTCCGCGCGACATCTCGGTTCCCGGGACTGCGGCGCCTTCCGCGCCAGCGGCTGTTGCGGACACAACGACTGCGCAGCCTCTGCCGGGGGGCGGGCACTTGATGCGGTTCGCACGCATCGGTGTGTTCCCCCAAGACCGAGACATCACCGAGGCGTCGAGTCAAGACTCCACAGCCGTACGCTACGGCGTCCTCATCGAGATCGAGCTCGTCTGGCAGTCGCTCGGCGCCGAAGCCGGCGCTACGCTGTACAGCATCTCGCTCGGCCCCGGCGAAGAAGTGAAGCTCGCGATCTCGGACGGGCGCTGGCGCAAGTCGCCCGACGCGCGCGAGCGGCCGCTCCAGATCGTCGCAAAGATGGTCGGCGCGCGCCAGATCGGCGACGGGCTGGATGCGATGCCGCTCGACGCCTGCGTGGCTGCCGACCTGTCGAGCGCCGCTGCCGACACCGTAAAGCTCCTCGCCGAGCGCACCGCGCGCACGTGCGAGGCGCTGCGTAGGCGTGCGCTGGGCGTCACCGAGCTCGACGGCGAGAAGGCCTCGGGCGCTACGCTGCGCACCCTGCGCAACATGCGGTCCGAGGGCGTGCTCACCTATCATTTCGTCGAGCCGATCGAACGCCACCGCGTGATCGTGCGGGCACCGCGGTTCCGGCCGGCACTGCTCGTGCCGTTCCGGCTGCCGAACATCGCGACGCGCGAGGTGGTGCAACGCTTCGGGCACGCCTTACGTCGTAATCTGCTGGACCGCAACCTCGGCGCCGACTTCGACCTGGTGCGCGGCCCCGACGCCGTGCCGGCGGCGGTGGAACAGCGCGTGTACGCGCACATCGCCGCCCATCTCGCCTACTATTCGGCCACGATCATCGCCGCCGGCGACCCGGCGGAACGGTTCTTCGCCCTCGCCAAGCTGCGCGATCCCCGCGGTCACCCCCTGACCGATCTGATCGAGAACACCGTGGTGGACCGCGTGGGCAATTACGTCGCCTTTCCGCTCCGCTCCGTCGCCCACGCGTCGCCGGAGTGGCGGAGCGCGCTGACCTCGAGCTCGGGGCAACCGCCCCGCACGTCGCAGGAGTTCAGCGTCACGCTGCCGGTCCCGGGGGTGTGGCTTCGCTCGGAGTTGTTCCCGGCCCAGGTCGCCACCGAGCGTGACGCCGGCGCTGAAGACGTACCGGCGGAGGGACGCACGGAGCGGCGGAAGCGCCGCTAAACGCTATGTCCACATCTCCCTGAGTTTCGCCGCAACGTTTATCGCCGCGCCCTTCACCGCATCGGTCCGGTCACGGTTGTCGCCCTCCGCCGCCCCTTTCGCCGCCGCCTCATCAAAGCATCCCAGCACGGCCCCGGTTATGAACCTCGTTCTCGGCGCGTAGATATGCCGATCGCCGTTCCTTCGGCTCGTCCCCGTATAGAACCGATGCGGCTGCAGCAAATATAGTTGATCCCGCGCGCGGGTCATCGCGACGTAGAGCAGCCGCCGCTCTTCTTCGATCTCCTCTTTGCTCCCCGTCCCCATGTCCGATGGGATACAACCGTCCACGACATTTAGGATGAAAACCGTATCCCACTCTTGGCCCTTGGCCGAATGGATGGTGGAGAGAATCAGGTATTCCTCATCGATCAGCGGATCGCCTGCGAGATCACCCACCGCTTCCGGTGGGTCCAGGGTGAGATCGCTCAGGAAGCCTTCACGCGACGCGTGATTTCTCGAAAGGCTCTCGAGCATCTCGAGATCCGCGATGCGCACCGACGCTCCTCCGTGCAAACGCTCCAGGTGGGGCTCGTACCATTTGCGCACCGTGCCGAGTTGCCCGGACCATTGCGTCGCGGTTCGTAGTCCATCCATCAAGTCGCAGAGGCTCGGCCAGTCCTCCCGGGCTGCTGCTGGAACGCCCGATACCCGATAGCCAATAGCCGATAGCTCCACCAGTCGCCGCGCATGTCCGGGTCCCACGCCTGGCAAGAGTTGCAAGACCCGAAACCCGGCCAGATCATCCCGAGCGTTCTCCGCCCACCGCAACACACAGAGCACGTCCTTCACATGCGCCGCCTCCAGAAACTTGAGGCCGCCGTATTTCCCGAACGGGATGTTGCGTTTGCCGAGCTCGATTTCGAGGAGATCGGAGTGGTGGGCCGCGCGCATCAAGACGGCCATGTGCTGCAGTGGGATGCCGGCCTCGCGGTGCTCCAGCACCCTTTCTACTATATAGTCCGCCTGCGCCTGCTCATCCTTCGCGGCCACGAGAAATGGCCTCTGCGCCGACCGGCGCCCGGAGAACAAGTTCTTTTCGTACCCCTGACACCCGGCACCTATCATGGCGTTCGAAGCGTCCAGAATCGGTTGTACAGACCGATAGTTCTGCTCGAGCTTGACGACCGTGGCCGGTGGGTCGAAGTGGCTGGGAAAATCGAGGATGTTACGAATCGTCGCGCCGCGGAAGGCGTAGATCGCCTGGGCGTCATCGCCCACGACTGTTAATGACTTGCCTGTTATCAGTTGTCGGTCGTCGGTCATCAGTTTCAGTACAATTTCGGCTTGGAGCGCGTTCGTGTCTTGGTATTCGTCGACGAGAACATGGTCAAAGCGATTCCGAATACTGATGACCGATGACCGATCACTCATCAAATACCACCAGTACAGCAGAAGATCGTCGTAATCCAACACATGGCGGATCTGCTTAGCGTCGACGTAGCCCTTGAACAGCTGCTTCAGCTGATCGGACCAGTCGATGTAGGCGGGGAAGGTGTGTTTGAGCGTCGTTTCGATGGCGCCGCGCGTGTTGACGACGTGCGAGTAGATCGCGAGACAGGTGTCCTTCTTGGGAAAGCGCGTGGGGAGCTTGGCGAAGCCGAAGTCGTTGCGCACGACGTTGAGGAGATCGGCGGAGTCGGAGCGATCGAGGACGGTGAAGTTTGGATCCAAGCCCACCGCGTTCGCGTGAAGCCGCAACAGTCTGTTTGCAATCGAGTGAAACGTCCCCGACCACGACACGCGCGCCTTCTTTCCGACGATGCGCTCCGCGCGCCGAGTCATGATCTCCGCTGCGCGACGAGTGAATGTCAGGAGAAGAATGCGGCCAGGATCGGCGCTTTCCTTTATGAGGTGGGCGACACGATGCGCGAGCGTGTTGGTCTTGCCGGTGCCGGCGCCGGCGATGATGAGGAGCGGGGAGGAGTCGTGAGTGCAGGCCGACAGCTGAGCCGAGTTGAGCTGTGACATCTCCCGAATATATACCGAAGCCGAGAATCAGTGTAATTACGACGGCTTTTCAGCAATTAAGGATGCACATGTTATGCAGGGCAACGGCCGCCGCGATTGAGGCGGCGACCAGGCCTAGGCCGAGGACGAGCCCCACCGTCCTACCGGAACTGACCTTTCGGATCGCCACCTGCGAGACGTCTGATGTTGCGACGCTCGACGCCTCGCCGTCGACGATACCCCTCAGGCTGTCGCCAGCGGCGATACTGGGCTGATAGAGCACGATCTGCGAGCGATCGGGCAGGGTTACCCGCACGGCACTCGGGTGCTTGGCGGCGATCAATTCCTGCGGGCTGATCCCCTGCTCGACGTGCCAGGCCGTGCACGCGGGGACGTACCAAAGCAGGAGGGCAAGGGCGATCGGACGGCGATCCATGATTGGCTCCGGTGGAGTGGTCCGTCCAGTGTGTCCGCGCATCGTCAAGCTGCCGTCAAGTGTGGGGCCTCACCCGAGGCGGGCGACCTAAATCCCAATCACCACGCGATCGAGCGCGTACTTCCCGCCGCCGAGTATCGCGAGCGCCAGCGCGACGACGAGCAACATGAACTCGAATTCCCACCCGGGCGCGTTCGCCTCTTTGAACTTGCGATGGGCTTTGGTCCTGAGGAATGTGATCGCGCCGACCATCACGATGACTAGGCCCAGGCCGGCGAGCTGGGTGAGAAAGCCGAAGATCAGCCCCAGGGCGCCCGCGGGCTCGACGATCGAGAGGATGCGGAGCCTGGTCAGCAGGCCGGCGGGCAGCTGCTCCGACGGTTGCGCGGTCCACAGGCCTTTCTTGGGCAAGCCGTGAAAGAGGAAGACGGTGCCGAGGGCGAGGCGGAGCGCGAGGAGCGCGAAATCGCTGAATTGATGTAGCGAGACGAAGAAACCCATCGAGGCCTCCCTGGGTTGCCAGCTTGCGATAGCGAGGTATCTCTGAAGCACCTATGACTACAATCCTCTTGACCGTTGCGCTACTCGTTTCGTCGGCGAACCAGGCTGTTCCCTCCGACACCCTGCGCTACATCATCCTGCAGGCCGGCAACCCTGCAGGCTCCGAGCTCGCGGTCCGCAATCCTGACGGCAGTCTGTACTTCTTCGAGGAGTACAACGACCGCGGCCGGGGCCCCAGGCTCGAAACGCGCATCACGCTGACGCCGGCGGGGACGTTCCAGACGCTGGCGGTCACAGGGCACGACTACTGGAAGCAGCCCGTGGATGAGCGCTTCGCGCTGCGCGGCGACTCGGCCGAGTGGTCGTCGAGCCTGGAGAAGTGCCGCCGGCGGCTCGACGCACCCGCGCTCTACAGCCCGTTCTTCGGACCGGTCGGCTCGCTGCCGCTGCTGATCGGCGCGGTCGGGCAGAGCGGCGAGGTGGCGCTGCTCCCGTCGGGACGGGCGCGGGTCACGAAGGT
>WNFR01003391.1_pt1 | contig 27603 bp, 18 predicted proteins | sample 5400221 | NCBI WGS metagenome assembly WNFR01 (sample SAMN13153357, study PRJNA577476) | soil metagenome | isolation source: 40 cm soil under Madrone tree | place: USA:California | collected 2016-06-14
TCACGATCGATCGCCCCGACGTCGGCAACGCGATCGACCGGCCGACGGCCGATGCCTTGGCCGACGCGTTCCGCCGCTTCGACGCCGAGCCGTCGCTCGCCGTCGCGGTGCTGACCGGCGCGCACGGCAAGTTCTGCTGCGGCGCCGATCTGAAGGCGATGCGGAGCGGCGACTCCGCGCGCGTGACGCGCGTCACGGAACACGGCGACGGCCCGGTCGGGCCGACGCGCATGCTACTCGGGAAGCCGGTCATCGCCGCCGTAGAGGGGCACGCGGTCGCCGGCGGGCTCGAGCTCGCCGCTTGGTGCGATCTGCGCGTCGCCGCGGAGGACGCGGTGTTCGGCGTCTTCTGCCGTCGTTGGGGGATTCCGCTCATGGACGGCGGGACGATCCGGCTCGCGCGCCTCCTCGGCCACAGCCACGCCCTCGACCTGATCCTGACCGGCAGGGGCGTCTCGGGCGAGGAGGCGCTGCGCATGGGGATCGCGAATCGGCTCGTGCCGCCGGGTCGCGCGCTGCCGGAGGCGATCGCGCTCGCCCGCGACATCGCGCAGTGGCCGCAGGCGGCGCTCCGCAGCGATCGCTTGTCGTCGTACGAGCAGTGGTCGCTCGCGCTCGCCGACGCGCTCGCGGGCGAGTATCAGCACGGCATGAGGACGGTCGCGACGGGCGAGATGATCGGCGGCCTCGAGCGCTACGCGTCGGGCGCGTGGCGCCGCGGCGAGCGCACGTGAGCACGCGGCGGCGACACACGCACCTCTCTGGCACGGGCAACCAGCCGCGACGAAGGAGTCCAGCATGAGCACGATGCCCTTGAAAGACGACGTGACCGTGGTGCGGCGCATCTTCGATCACATCGACAACCGTACGACCGATCTCAGCGACGACACGTGGCGCGAGCCGGTCGCGAACTACACCTCGCCGGAGCGCTTCGCCGCCGAGCGCGAGCTCGTGCTGCGACGCTATCCGACGCCGTTCTGTCCTTCGGCGGCTCTGCCCGAGACTGGATCGTACGTCGCGCGCGACGCCGCCGGTACGCCGATTCTCGCCGTCCGCGGCGCCGACGGTCGGGTGCGCGCCTTTCGCAACGCGTGCCGGCACCGCGGTACGCAGCTCGCCGCCGGCGCCGGCTGCGAGCGCGCGTTCGTGTGCCGCTATCACGGCTGGACGTACGCGCTCGACGGCGCGCTTCGCCACGTCCCGCACGAGTACGGGTTTCCCGGTCTCGACAAGAGCGTGCGCGGTCTCGTGCCCGTGGCCGCCGTCGAGGAGGTCGGCGGCATGGTGTTCGTCACGCAGGACGCGCCGTCGCCGCCGAACACGGATCTCGGCCGGCTGCCGCCGATGATCAGCCCGCAGCATCGACTGCTCCAGACCGGCGAGATGGAGGTCCCGGTCAATTGGAAGATCTTCGCCGAGGGCTTCCTCGAGGGCTACCACATCCGCTCGACGCATCCCGAGACGTTCTACCCGGTGCAGTACGACAACCTGAACGTCGTCGAGACCTTCGGCCGCAACCGCCGCATCGCGTTCCCGTACCGCGCCGTCAACAAGCTGCGCACGCTGACGCCCGCCGAATGGTCCCCGGATGGCAAGCTGACGTACGTCTACCATCTCTTCCCCAACGTCATGATCGCGACCTTTCCCGCCAACATCTTCATGACGGTGCTCGAGCCGGTCGGCGTCGACCGCACCGTCTTCATCACCTACGTGCTGACGACCCGGAGCGCGGAGGACGTCGAGACGGCGACGACCATCAAGCGCGGCGGCGACTTCGTGCAGGCCGGCGCCGTCGAGGATCGCGAGGTCGTGTGCGCGATTCAGCGCGGACTCGCGAGCGGCGCCAACGAGTTCTTCGAGTTCGGACGATTCGAGGGGTTGCTCATCCATTTCCATCGCGAGCTGCGCGCCGCGCTGGAGTTCGGGCAGGCGCACCAGCGCGTGCAGCCGGACGGCACGCCGCGATGACCACGAAGCGGCGCGACGAGGCGGCCCGGACGCGGCGCGACGAGCCGACGCGCGCGCGTCTCGTGCGCGCGTCGCGCGAGGTGCTGGAGCGCGGCGGGTATGCGGGCGCATCGGTGCTCGCGATCGCGCGCCGCGCCGGCGTTTCCGCGGGCGCCCTCTATCGGCACTTCCCGTCCAAAGCGGAGCTCATCGTCGAGGTGCTGCGCACGGCGGGCGAGGGCGAGCTCACCGAGATGAACGCGGCCGCGAGTCAGGCGGACACGTTCATGGGACGACTCGAGGCCGTCGTCGCCACGTATGCCCGTCGCGCCTTGCACAACCGCCGGCTCGCGTGGGCGCTCGTGTACGAGCCCGTCGATCCCCTCGTCGACGCCGAGCGCCTCGCCTACCGGCGCGGCTACTGCCGCAGCATGGCGGCGCTGCTGCGCCAGGGCATCGCCGCCGGCGAGCTGCCGAACGAGAACGCCGACCTCACCGCCGCGGCGCTCGTCGGTGTGATCAGCGAGACCCTCGTCGGGCCGCTGTCGCCGATCGGCGGCGACACCGCGTCCGAAGCGGAGATCGTCGCCTCGCTCCTGCGCTTCTGCCGGCGCGCCGTCGGCGTCCGCGACGTGCCGGCGCTGCGGCGTGTGCGGGCGAAGTCCGCCCGCGCGCGCAGCAATTGATGGAGCTTCCGCGGGCGAGCCCGTCAGGGCTTCACGAACACGTCGACCTGCAGCGGCAGCCCGAACGTCTCATGATGCAGCCGACGTCGCATCGGAGACGCGACGTCGGCGCCGCAATCAGCTCGTGTACCAGCACACCTCGCGGCCGTGCGGGCTGCTCTCCGCGAGGCGACGCTCCGCGCCGCCCGGCCACGACGTGAGCCGGACCTCGAACGGCCCCTCGCGGCCGACCGGCTCCAGGCGCAGCCAGGCGAGCGGTGCCTCGCGCGTCGCGGCGGCCCCGGCGCGGAGGATCGCGTCCTTCACCGCGGCGCGCGTGTCGCGGGTCAGGTACTGCCAGACGATGGAATGATAGACGACGGTCGCGACGCCGCTCGGGCGCGCGGCGAGATGACGCCCGATCCAGGCGCCGGCATCGGTGGCGTCGACGCGCGCCGGAACCGTGCACGCGACCTCGATCGCGGCGCGCAAGAGCGTCAGGCGCTCCATGTGATCCGGCCACACGTACGATTGCAGCGTGAGGGCGCCGTCGTCGCTCGCCGGGTCGATGGGATGGGCGTCGCAGCCGTCGCGCGCGACCACCCGCACGGCGACGTCGCGGCGTGGATACGGGCCCGTGAAGTCGCACGCCATGCGGACGGGTGACGTCGAGTCGCCCCACGTCGCGCCGGCAGCCTCGTAGTGGAATCGATCCCAGCGCAGGTTCAAGCCCGCGCTGGCGCCGATCTCGACCAGCGCCAGCGGCAGGCCGGTCTCCGCGGCGACCGTGACGAAGCCGCCGAGGAGCGCGGCGCAGCGCCCGACCTCGTTCGTCTGCACCGGACGCTCGAGGAGGGTGCAGAGGACGTCGCGGTAGCCGGCGAAGAGATCGCGGACGGCCGGCCACGCGTCGCCGCGGCCGGCGTCACCGCCGGCCGACGGGAAATGCGCCGCGACGGCGGGTGCGCGGCCGTCGAGCGCCATGCGGTGCACGGCGCCCAGCAGCCGCAGCGCCAGCGCCGACGTGAGCGGATCCTCCTCGTGGCCGGCGAGCACGTCGCGCGACGGGCCGCCGGCCAGGAGGTCGACGGCGATCTGCTCCAGCAGATGCGCGTAGAGGGGCGAGCCGAGCCGCCGGCACCAAACGGCTTGCTCGCGCATGCGCGACACCAGCGTCTCGGGCGCGCTCACGTGGCGCTCGCGTATGTTGCACACCGCGACCGGCGATTTGTATCATGGCGTGCTTGCCTCGTGCACCGCAGCGTCATTCGCCGCCCTCGCCCGCTTCGTCGTCGCGCTTTCGTTCGCTCGTATTGGTCGCCCTCGCGGTGGTCACGTACGGCAACACGCCGTGGTTCGACTACGCGCTCGACGACAAGATCGTGATTACCGCGAACAAATTCACCTTGCAGGGAATCGCGGGGCTGAAAGACATCTTCACGCACGACATGGTCGCCGGCTACTACGGCTCCGACACCGCGGTCGGCACCGGCGGCCGGTATCGGCCGCTTGCGTTGGCGACCCACGCGATCGAGTACCAGGCTTTCGGGAAGAACCCGGCACTCTCGCATGGCATCAACGTCCTCTGTTACGCGGCGACGACGCTCCTCCTCTTGGCGCTGCTTCGGCAGCTCTTTCCTCGGTCTGCGACGGAGCCTTGGTATCGTGACGTCGCGTTTCTCGGGACCGCGTTCTTCGCCGTGCATCCCCTGCATACCGAGGTCGTCGCCAACATCAAGGGCCGCGACGACCTTTTGAGCTTGCTGTTCGGTCTCGGCGCGCTGTTGTGCTGGCTCCGATACGTGCGCGCGACCGAATCGAGCGCGATGATCGCGGGATGCGCGCTCCTCTTTCTCAGCCTCCTGAGCAAGGAAGCGGCGATCAGCTTCGTCGCGGTCGGGCCGTTGATCCTCTGGTTTTTCGAGCGCACACCGCCCGCGACGATCTTGCGCCGCACGGTTCCGCTGCTCGCGACTGCGTTGGTGTACCTCCTCGTCCGTTTCCTGGTGGTCGGAAGGGGCGAGATCGCGGCGGCGCCGTCCCTTATGAGCAATCCCTTTCTGTTCGCGACGACACAGCAGAAGTTCGCGACGATCTTTTTCACCTGGCTCTGGTATCTGAAGCTGCTGTTCGTGCCCTATCCGCTCACTCACGACTACTACCCCTACCACGTGGCGTTGGTCGAATTCTCAAACCCGGTTGTCATCGCGTCGCTCATCGTTCACGTCGGGCTCGTGGCCGTGCTCGTTGCCGGCGCGCCACGTCGGACCGTCGCCGCGTTTTGCATCGCGCTCTACATCGCGACCTTCGCGCTCTACAGCAATCTGCTGTTCGTCGTGTACACGTTCATGTACGAGCGGTTCCTCTACGTCGCATCGCTCGCGTTTTGTCTGCTGCTCGCGTGGATGCTCGCCACCTACGTGCGGAACCCAACCGTCGCGGCAGCCGTGAGCGTTATGGTGATAGCGGCCGGTGCGAGCACGGCGTTCGCCCGCAACTTCGCCTGGCGCGACGATGCGACGCTCGCGCTGACCGACGTCGTGACCTCCAAGGACAGCGCCCGCGCGCAAGCGGTTGCGGGCTACATCTATTTGGAAATGGCCGACGACGAGAGCCAACGCGCGGCACGCCGCGACAATCTCGCGCGTGCGGTCGAGCATCTGCAAGCGTCGCTGCGCATTCACCCCATCTACTTCGAGGCGCTGAGCATGATGGCGTCCGCGCTCGCGCAATCGGGAAGATACCCGGAAGCGCTCGACTACTACGCCCGATGCTTCGTGAAGAAGCCGCACAATCGCGACGTCGCGAGCAACGTCGAGTACGTCGCCGCGCAAGCGGCGGAGCACGACGACGTCCGCACCGCCGTCCGCGCGTTCGAGATGGCTCTCGCCGCGGCTCCGAGCGCGGCGGCGTACGGCGCGTTGGCGGAGATCTACGCCAAGGACCTCGGCGATCTCCCGAAAGCGCGTGCGTACCTCGAGGACGGCTTGCGTCTCGCGCCCGACGACGTCTCCCTCATGACGAAGCTCGGCATCGTCTACGGGATGAGCGGAGACTCGGAGCGCGCCGTCGAGCTCTTCGACCGCGCCATCAGCCGCGATCCCGGCAACGCGACGGCGTACCTGAACAAAGGAATGGCGCTCCGCCAGATGGGCAACACCGCCGACGGCGATCGCTTCGTCGAGAAGGCGTTGCAGATCGATCCGACGCTCGCCGGCGAGCGGTAGCGTAGCTCGTGTCCGCGCCTGTCGGGGCTTCAGCGCCGCGCGAGGCTAGCGCGGCGGCGACGCGACACCGTGGGCGAGCCCGGGGTTCAGGCGCACCGCCTCGTCGAGATGCTGCTTCGCCTCGTCCTGCTTCCCGTCGGCGGCGAGGGCGAGCGACAAGTTGTAGTGCACCTCGGCGTAGCTCGGGCTGATGCGGAGCGCGTCGCGATAGTATCGCTCCGCCTCCGCGGCGTCGCCGCGACGGAGGAGCACGTTGCCGATGTTCGCGTACGCTCCCGCGTAGTCCGGTTGCAGGCGTATCGCCTCGCGATACTGGGCGATCGCGTCGTCGTAGCGCCCGCCGTCGGCGAGCTCCGTCCCGAGGTTGTTGTGCGCGTCGGCATACGCGGGATCGAGCCGCAGCGCCGCCTCGTGGTGCGCCTGCGCCTCGGCGCGTCGTCCCAGGCGCGCGAGCGTGACGCCGAGGTTGTTCTCGGCGTGGGCGGAGCTCGGATCGAGACGCAGGGCTTCTCTGAGCTGTGCCTCCGCTTCCTGGTAGCGGCCCTGCGCGAGGAGGGCGCGTCCGAAGTTGTTGTGCGCGTCGGCGTACGTGGGATCGAGCTCGAGCGCCGTTCGCAGCTGCGCGATCGCGTCGTCGAGTCGCCCGGCGTCGTACAGCGCGTCGCCGAGGTTGTTGCGCGCGCGGGCGTTCGCGGGACGCTTCGTCGCGACGTCGGTCCACATCGTGACCGGGGTCGCGTAGTCGCGGTTGCGGGCGATCGTGAGCGCGGTCGCCACGACCGCGAGCGCCAGGGCGAGCGCGGCGCCGACACGGCGGCGCCGATCCACCGCAAGCGCTGTGCGGTCGAGCAGCACGAGGCCGGCGACGACGGCGAGCGCGACGAGCGGGGCGAGCGGCAGATACATGCGATGCTCGAAGGCGAGATCCTTGATCGGAATGACGCTCGAGCTCGGGGCGAGCGTGAGAAAGAACGCGACGGGAAGAAAGCCGACCTCCGGCCGCCGGCGAAACGCCCACACCGCCGCGGCGACGAGCGCAGCGACGACGAGCGTCGGGGCGGCGACCGCCAGCGCGCCGTGCGCGACCGGCCACGCATAGTCGAGCACGAGACCGCGCGGCCAGAGCGCCAGCCGCAGATAGTGGAGGATCACCCCCGGTTGGCTGCGCAGGTACTCGCCGACGGTGAGATCACGCATGCCGAACCCGGCGGTCGCCGCGGACTCGTGCGCGCCCGCGAGCAGCCACACGAGGATGCTCCACGTCGCCCCGAGCGCGACGTAGAGCCCGCGGCGCGCGCGCCAGGCATCGCGCCACGAGCCGGCGAGGAGCGCGCGGTCGTAGAGCAGGACGGTGATCGGCGCCGTCACCATGACGGGTTTCGTCAGCATCCCGAGCGCGCACGCGACGGCCGCGGCGGCGTACCAGCGTCGCGCGTGCGGCGAGGCGGCCCCACGTGCGACGCAGTACACCGTCAGGAGATAGAAGAGCCCCATCAGCGACTCCGATCGCTGCACGACGTACGCGACGCTCTCCGTCTGCAGCGGATGCACCGCCCACAGCGCGCTGACGGCGAGCGCGATTCCCGCCGCCGCGTCGTGCCAGCGCGTGCCGAGCCGCGGCGACCGCAGCGTCCGCGCGACGAGGGCGAAGAGCGTCAGCGCCGCCAACGCGTGAACCGTCACGTTGACCGCGTGGTAGCCGACGACGTTCAGGCCGCCGAGCGCGTAGTTCGCCGCGAGCGAGAGCTGTACGAGCGGCCGCGTCGTGCCGGTCAGCGGGCGCAGCGACCACAGCTCGTGCAACGCGCGCGTCTCGACGATCTCGACGTCGTCGAAGACGAACGGCGTGCGGAGGGCATCGTAATACGCCGCCCCGACGAGGCCGACGACGAGCAACGGGAAGAGTCGCTCCCACGAGCGACGGCCGCCCGCGGCGGCTGGTGCAGGCGGACGGTCGGTCGACGCGCGCCGCGCGCGTCGGGATCGCTGCAGCCGGGCTGCCGGCATCGGCCACAGGGTGAACCGATGCCGGCGATTTTGCTAGCCGCGCTTCAGGACTTCGCGGCGGAAGACCTCGGCTTCGTAGGCGATGCCGTCGGCCGGCGACTTGCCGGCCGTCGCGCGGATGATCCGGCGCAGAAATCGGGCGCGGCGCCGCTCAGGACGACGCACGCGACGTCGTCGGCGGCGGCGCTTCGCGGGGCGATTCAGCGTCAGGACGGCGAAGCCGTCCGCGCGCTCGAGGATCAGGTGCTCGTCACTCATGGCTAGTTTCCGGGACGGGACACTAGGCGCGCCTCACCCCGGAAGACTGTAGCGTTTCATCAGCCGATAGAGCGTCGTGCGGTCGATGCCGAGGGCGCGCGCGGCCTCGGTACGGTGGCCGCCGGCGGCGGCGAGCGCGTCGCGGATGCGCGTTGCCGTGGCGCGGTCGAGCGTCGCTTGCAACGTCCCGTCGTCGCCGCCGGGTCCGGCCGGCGTCTCCTCGAGCAGCAGGTCCTCCGGTGTGATGGCGTCCCCGCGCGCGAGGACGACGCCGCGCTCGACGGCGTTCTCGAGCTCGCGCACGTTGCCGCGCCACGCGTGCGCGAGGAGCGCGGCTTCGGCGTCGGCGGTGAAGGCGAGCGGCCGCCCGGCGTCGGCGGCGTGGCGGCGCAGGAAATGCCGCGCGAGCGGCAGAATGTCCTCGCGGCGCTCGCGCAGCGGCGCGAGTTGGATCGGAATGACGTTCAGGCGGAAATACAGGTCCTCGCGGAAGCGGCCGGCGGCGACCTCGTCGCGCAGCACGCGGTTGGTCGCCGCGACGACGCGCACGTCGACGGTGCGCGGCGCGGCGCCGCCTACCCGCAGCACCTCGCCGTCCTGCAAGACGCGCAGGAGCTTCGCCTGAAAGTCGCCGCCGATCTCGCCGATCTCGTCGAGGAAGAGCGTGCCACCCGAGGCGCGCTCGAAGCATCCGGCGCGGGCGGCGCTGGCGCCGGTGAAGGCGCCTTTCTCGTGGCCGAAGAGCTCGCTCTCGAGGACGCCCTCGGCGAACGCCTTGCAGTTCACCGCGATGAACGGCCGCCCCACGCGCTCGCTCCAGTAGTGCAGGAGGCGCGCGACGAGCTCCTTCCCGGTGCCGCTCTCGCCTTGGATCAGCACCGTCGCGCGGCTCGGCGCGACGCGGCGCACGAGCGCCAGAAGCTCGCGGCTGCGCGTGCTCTCGGCGATCACTTGATCACCGGCGTAGCGGCCCTCGACCTCTTGGCGCAGCCAGCGGTTCTCGCGCTCGAGCCGCGTCAGCTCGAGCGCGCGGGCGACGATCGCGCGCAGCTCGTCGTTGTCGAAGGGCTTCGTCACGTAGTCGAACGCGCCCTCGCGCATCGCCGCGACTGCCGAGGGGATGCTGGCGTGGGCGGTGAGCAGGATGACCGGCAGCCCCGGGCGCTTCGCGTGCAAGCGGCGCAGGAGCTCGATCCCGTCCATCTGCGGCATCTTCCAGTCGGTCACGACCGCGTCGGCGCCGCGCGCCTCGAGCGCGGCGAGGGCGTCCTCGCCGCGCGCGCAGCCCTCGCACTCCCACCCGGCGCGCCCGAGCGCGGCGGCGACGACACCGACCATCCGCTCCTCGTCGTCGACGATGAGGACGCGCGGAGTCACGCCACCCTCGCGACGAACATCGAGGCTCACGCCGCCCTCGCCGCCGCGCTCGCGATCGGCAGCCGAATGACGAAGCGCGCGCCGCCGCCGGGCCGATCCGCGACCGCGATCCGGCCGCCGTGCGCCTCGACGATCTGCCGTGCGACGGCGAGACCGAGGCCGGTGCCGCGCGGACGGGTCGTGAAGAACGGCTCGAAGACGCGCTCGCGCAGCTCGGGCGCGACCCCCGGTCCCGAGTCGGCGACGGCGAGCTCGACGGCACCGTCGGCCGGCCGCGCCTCGAGCGCGATCTCACCGCCCGCCGGCACCACCTCGGCGGCGTTCGCGAGCAGACCGAGCAGCACCTGACAGACGAGGTCGGGATCCGCGTGGACCGCCGGTACGTCGGCGGCGTCGCGCCGGACACGCACGCCGCTCTCGGCGAGATCGTCGGCGGCGAGGAGAAGAGCGCGATCGAACAGCGCCGCGACCGGCACCGCGCGCGGCGCGAGCTGCGGCGGCCGGGCGAACGCGAGCAGCGACGAGATGACGTTGCTCAGCCGGTCGATCTCCGCCGTGATGAAGGTGCAGGCGCGCTGCGCCTCGGCGTCGCCGGGCGCCGCCGCCTCGGAGAGCCCCTGCGCGGCGGAGCGAATCACGGCGAGCGGATTCCGCACCTCGTGCGCGATCGCCGTCGCCAATTGCCCGAGCGCCGCGAGCTTCTCGCTCTGCACGAGACGCGCACGCGCCGCGCTGATCGTCTCCACTTGCGTGCGGATCACCGCCGCCGCTTGGCGATCGCGGCGCCGTGCCTCCATCAACGCGCCGACCAGATACCCGAAGAGCGCCATCGACGACGCGAAGAACGCGGCGACGAGCAGCGTCACGTCGCGCCCGTTCATCGCGAACGTGATGCCGAATCCCGACAGCATCGCGGTGTCGACGAGCGCGAGGACGATCCCGGCCGCGGCCCCCCACCAACGTTCGTGGCCGAGCGGCCGGCCGCCGTGGAGGGGCGTGCTCGCGTTCGCGGGGGATTCGCTGTCGCGTGTGGTGGCGGTCATGATCGGAGGCGTCGTGGATCGCGGTCGAAACGGTGCAATCGCCGCGCCGCCGCGATTGTTCCGCACGCGGCGTGCGCGGCGCAACCCGCCACGGAAACCCGGTACTGGGGCAATTTGCGTCGCGATACTTCGTTGCTCGGTCGCTCCGCTGCTCGGCGTAGCTGCCGCTACGCCTGCGCTGCTTGTCCTCGCTTGACGAGGGCTCGCTTCCCTCGCGCCTCGTCTCGCTCGCAACTTGCCCCAGTCCCACCTGAGCAAAGTGAGCCAGTACCGGAAACCCGGCGATGCGGGTCGCGGCGCACGTTGCACCGGCGCCACGCGCCGTTGCGGCGGCACCACGCGGCGACGCGCCGCCGGCCTCGTCACGTGCGTAACGCCGTGAGCGTCACGCCTGGCACGCGAGTTGAATCCGCTTCTCGGCATGCGCCGCGAACGGCGCCATGAAAAGGAGACGTCATGAACATCAAGCAGATCGGCATCGGGTTGGTCCTTGCGGACTTCGTCGCGCTCACCGCGTACGCGATTTGGCAGTACGGCTACGCGGCGTTCTTCGATCTCGCCACGATGAACGCCATCACGGTGCAGGTCTCGATCGACCTCGTGATCGCGCTCGCGATCGTGTCCGTGTGGATGGTGGGCGACGCGCGTGCACGCGGCGCGTCGGCCAACCGCCCCGGCGCGGATGCCGCGGGTCAGCCATGCCTGAAGGCGAAGGGCGCCGCCGCGCCCGCGCACTGGTGCGGACGCTCGGGTGCGTGGTCGTCGGCGGCGCGCTCGTTGTGGCGGCGATTGGCGCCGTCACGGGAATCGCGGCGCTGGCGGTCCTCGGTCTCGTCGTCGCCGCGGAGGAGACGCTCGAGTTCGCGGTCGTCGCGAGCGTGCTCCGCATCGACCGTGCGCCGGTGAGTCGCCGCGCCATGCCGACGCGGCTCGTGACGCGATCGTCGACGGCGCTTGAGCACGCGACGTCCATCGCGTAGATCGGAGGAGCATGATCGTTCTCTACTTCGCGCCGCGGACGCGTTCGATTCGGGTCCGTTGGCTGCTCGAGGAGCTCGGCCTGCCCTACGTTCTCCGACGCGTCACGTTCAAACCACCGCAGGAGAAGGTCTTCGCGCAGGATACGCCGCTCGGGAGGCTGCCCGTCATCGAGGACGGCGAGATGACGATGTGTGAGTCGGGCGCGATCATCGAGTACGTCCTCGAGCGCTACGGCAACGGCCGTTTGGCGCCGCCGATCGGCTCACCGCTGCGTGGCGAGTTCCTGCAGTGGATGTATTTCGCCGAGGCATCCGCGTTTCCGCCGCTCGGCGTGATCGTGCGCCACGCGCTGTACAAGGGCGACGCCGACAAGGTGGCCGGCGCGATCAGCGACGCTCGCGAGCGCGCGCGGACCGCGCTCGATTTCGTCGAGCGGGCGCTCGACGGCAAGGACTATCTGCTCGGCGCCGAGTTCTCCGCCGCCGACGTCATGATGGGGTTCACGCTCATGGCGGCGCGCGCGCTCGGCGTCCTCGACCAGGCGTATCCGCGGCTCGGCCAGTACCTCGCGCGCTTGGAGGCGCGGCCGGCGTTCACAGCGTCGGTGGAGATGTGACCGAGAGCGGCGTGCGCCAGAGTCGCGTCTTCGTGGAGGGACGCGGCGGGTGACCGATGCGATGGGCGCGGGACGCGGCATGCGGGTACATTCCGTGGGCGCGCGCCGCCGTGCAGCGCGCGCCCACGTTCTGATCGGGCGCCGTCGTCAGGACAGCGCCGTCGAGTCGACTGCTAGTTACCGGTCCTCGCGCACTTGTTCTCGCAGCGGTGGAAGAGGAACTGCGCGTGGCGCGCGGCGCGTGCGCCGCTCCTGCCGCGGCTGAGCGCCTTGTTGTAGCTTTGCTGCGCCGTCACCTCGCACTGCTCGGTGCAGGTCGACGGCGGCGCCACCCCGCACTGATCGGTCAGGCACTGCTCGAGCATCGCCTGAGCCTGAGCGTCGCACGTCGCGGTGTCGGTGCCGCCGGCGACGCACGCGTCGTGGGCTTGCTGCGCGACCTCCTTGCACGTGTCCTCGCAGGTCTGCGGCGGCGGCGGGACGCAGTGCTCGTTCACGCATTCTTGCATCGCGGCCGCGCCGGCCGCGGCGCAGTCGTCGGTGGTGCCGCCGTTCGCGAGGCACTTCTCCTGGACGCGGTTCCCGCGGCGGGTGCAGCGGTCCTGACAGCTCGGCTCGGGATCGCCGCAGTGGAGCGTCACGCAATCTTGGAATGATGCCTGCGCCTGCGCCTTGCAGTCGTCCTCCGTTCCACCGGCCGCCATGCAGCGCTGGAAGTCGCCGCGCGCGTGATCCTCGCAGTTGCTTTCGCAGCTCGGCGGCGGAGGCGGCGCGTCGGTGCAGTGCTCGGTGATGCAATTGCGGGCGACGTCGTCGGCCTGCGCGGCACACTGCGCCTCGTCGCCACCTTCGTCGATGCAGTGCTGCTGGAACTCCTGCGCGGCGGCGTTGCAGCGGTCGGTACAGGTCGGCTCCGGCGGCCCGTCGCTGGGGCAGTTGTTCGTCACGCACGTGTGCGCCGATGCCTCCGCTTGCGCGGCACAATCCGCCTCGCCGCCGCCGTTGGCGACGCAGCTCTGGAAGAGCGTCTCCGCGTCGGCTTGGCACTGCTCCTCGCAGCTCGGCGCCGGCGGGGTGCACTCGCTGTCGAGGCACTGCTGAAGGACGTTGGCCGCGAGCGGATCGCATTGATCCGCGGTCATGCCTTCCTCGAGGCAGTGGGCATCCGCCTCGGACGCGCGCGCCTTGCAGCGGTCCTCGCACGTCGGCTCCGGAATCGGCGTGCATTGGGTCGCGATGCAATGGTCCGAGGCCTCGCTTTGGAGCGCGGAGCATGTGTCTTGACCGCCGCCGGCATCGATGCACGCCGCGAACACGTGGCGCGCCATGTTGCTACATGCCCCCTCGCACGAGATCTCGCCGCTGTTGCAGACGGCGGCTTGGCAGGCGTCGAGCGCCGCCTGCTGGATCGTCGCGCACATGTCGGCGGCATCCGGGAACTGCGCGTTGCATTCGTCGGCGACGTCGCTCGCGACCGACGTGCAGAGATCCGTGCACGCCGGCGGTGCGTCCGGACACGCGGCGACGCAGGTCTGGAGACCCTGGATGGCGCTGGCGACGCAATCGTCCTCGCCGCCTCCTTGCTCGCGGCACGCGTGGTACGCCTCCTCCGCCTGCGCGCCGCACGTCTGGATGCAGGACGACCGATCGGGAACGTCCTCGGCGCGGGCGGGAGCCGTGGCGGTCAGAAGGAAGAGCGACGATACGACAAAGACGCTGGCTGCGCGCATATGACCTCCTGGGTCGATATCGGTTTTCGAGACTTCGGCGGACGGGCTACGCAGCAAGCGTCGTACCCGCGCAATTCGCGCTTCTCGGCAGACCATCCGCGCGGCGGGGCGCGGCAGTCGCCGGCTGCACCCGACGTGCGCGAAAAGGTTCATATGCGCACAACGGGTGCAGCCGACGACTGCCGCGCCCCGCCGGGTCGATCGTATGCGGGGTTGCGCATTCGCGTGGGCGATGCGCGCAGCGTCGTTCGGCGACGGTGGCGACGACCGTTACCGACGTGACGGCGGAGCGACGGAATGCGGCGGCGGTTGGTGGATGGATTTCATGCCGTGTGACTCGGCGGAAGCGATCAACCGAAGCGTGACCGGCTGCGTGGCTGCAATTCGGCGCCGAAAGAGTTGACTCTCATCCGATCCATGACTCGCTAACCGCCGCGCGACGGCGGGAGAGCGCGGCGCAGGATCGCGCAGAGCGTGCGCTGCTCGGCCGGGCTGAGCCGCGCGATCGCCGGCGGCGGGGCAGCCAAGCGGGCGACGAGGCGCGCGCGTACCGCCGCGCCGCGGCGGGTGATCACGACGACACGCACACGCCGATCGTGCGCGGCGGCGCGTCGCTCGAGGAGGCCGCGGGCCTCGAGCCGATCGACGATGCCGGTCACGTTCGAGGCGTCGCAGGCGAGCGCCTCGGCGACCCGGCGCATCGGCACGGGCTTTCCGGGCTCGAGGTGACGCAGCACGTGACACTGGGCCGCCGAGAGCCGGAGCGCGCCGGCGATCGCCGGTACGCGGTGGCGCTCGGCCAGCAGCAGCTCGAGCACGAGCGACCACGCCTCGCGCGCCCTCATTGGGTTCGCCCTCGTAGGGCTCGCTCTCGTGGGGCGACCGCCTGCCGTCGCGGTGTGCGAACTCGCCGTCCTGCGCGTCACGCCGGCAAAATAGTCGACAAGCTCAATACTTGACAACCTCAAGCATGTGCTTACGTTGGTTCACCATGACCAAATTGCGACTGATCCCACTCGATGACACGGTCGTATTTCCGAGCATGGACGTCACGTTGCCGATCGACGTCGGCGACGCGCAGCAGGTCTTCCTCGTGCCGCGGCACGGCCGCGAGTACGCGAACGTCGGGGTGGTGGCGAAGGTCGTCGACCATGTGCGCCTGCCTGGCCGCATTCGGGCCGTCTCGGTCGCCGGCTTGCACCGCGGCATCGCGGGCGCGGCCGAGGCCGACGGCGCCGGGCTGCGCGTCGAGGTCGAGGAGCACCCCGACGTCACCCCGCCGCCCAGTCGTACGCGCGAGATCGAGCGTGAGTACCGCGCCGTCGTCGAGGAGATCCTCGAGCTGCGCGGCGCCGACGATCGCATTCGGGCGTTCGTGCGCTCGATCACCGATCCGGGTGCCCTCGCCGACACGGCCGGGTACTCGCCCGATCTGAGCTTCGAGCAGAAAGTCGAGCTCTTGCAGACGCTCGACGTCGTCGGCCGTCTGGAGCTGGCGACGCGCTTCCAGCGCGAGCGCTTGGCCGAGCTGCAGGTCCGCAAGCGCATCCGCGAGGACGTCGAGTCCGGCGCGCAGAAACAGCAGCGCGAGTACTTCCTGCGCCGGCAGATGGACTCGATCCGAAAGGAGCTCGGCGAGGACGAAGAGTCGCTCGCGAGCGAGTACCGGAAGAAGATCGCCGAAGCGGGGATGCCCGAGCCGGCGCGCGAGCAGGCCGAGCGCGAGCTCGCCCGCCTCGAGCGTATGGGCGACCAGACGGGCGAGGCGTCGATGATCCGCACGTACCTCGACTGGCTGATCGCGGTGCCGTGGTCGAAGCGCTCCGAGGAGCGGCTCGATCCGGTGCACGCGCGCGAGGTGCTCGACGCCGATCACGCCGGTCTCGCCGACGTGAAGGCGCGCATCACGGAATATCTCGCGGTGCGCAAGCTGCGCGCGGAGCGCGGCATGACCGACGACCGCAAGGCGGGCGTGATCCTGACGCTCATCGGACCGCCGGGTACCGGCAAGACGTCGATCGGCGAGTCGATCGCGCGCGCGACCGGCCGCAAGTTCGTCCGCATGTCGCTCGGCGGCGTGCGCGACGAGGCGGAGATCCGCGGCCATCGCCGGACGTACATCGGCGCGCTCCCCGGGCGCCTCGTGCGCGCGCTGCGCGACGCCGGCACCATGAATCCGGTCATCATGCTCGACGAGGTCGACAAGGTCGGCGCCGACTGGCGCGGCGACCCGTCGTCGGCGCTCCTCGAGGTCCTCGATCCGGCGCAGAACCACTCGTTCCGCGACCACTACCTCGACGTCGAGCTCGATCTCTCGCAGGTGCTCTTCGTCGCGACGGCGAATGTCGCCGACACCATTCCCGGTCCGCTGCTCGACCGCATGGAGATCATCCGCTTCGACGGCTACACACTCTCCGAGAAGGTCGCGATCGCGCGCGGCTACCTCTGGCCGCGGCAGATCGAGCGCAACGGACTGCGTCCCGAGGAGGTCGCGATCAGCGACGAGGTCCTTTCGACGATCGTCGTCGAGTACACGCGCGAGGCCGGCGTGCGTCAGCTCGAGCGCGAGCTCGGGACGGCGCTCAGGAAGACGGCGACGCGGATCGCCTCGGCAAGTGTCGCGACGCCGGTGCAGATCGACGTCGCGGTCGTGCGCGACGCCCTCGGGCGGCAGAAGTTCTTCCCCGAGGCGGCGGCGCGTACCGCGGTCCCGGGTGTCGCGACCGGTCTCGCGGTCACGGGCACCGGCGGCGACGTCCTCTTCGTCGAGGCCGCGGCGATGGCAGGCAAAGGCGGACTCGTCCTCACCGGCCAGCTCGGCGACGTCATGAAGGAGTCGGCGCGCATCGCGCTCACGTACGTGCGCAGCCACGCACGCGCGCTCGGCATCGACGAGCACGCGTTCGACGACCGGGAGTTCCACGTCCACGTGCCCGCGGGCGCGATTCCGAAGGACGGCCCGAGCGCGGGCGTGACGATCACGACCGCGATCGCGTCGCTCATGAGCGGACGTCCGGTGAAGCACACCGTCGGCATGACCGGCGAGGTCACGCTGCAGGGAAGAGTGCTGCCGATCGGCGGCATGAAACAGAAGGTGCTCGCCGCGCACGCCGCCGGCCTCACCGACGTGATCGTTCCCGAGCGCAACGCCGCCGATCTCGACGAGGTGCCGCAAGAGGTACGGGAGCGCATGCACTTCCACCCGGTCGCGACGGTCGACGAGGTATTGGCGATCGCGCTAGAGCCCGACGGCGTACTGCTCGCGGCGTGACGTACTGGGCCGATTTGCGTCGCCATACTTCGTTGCTCGGTCGCCGGGCGTGCTCGGCGTAGCGCTGCTACGCCTGCGCGCCCGGCTCCCTCGCGCCTCGTCTGGCTCGCAACTCGACCCAGTACCGCCGTGCGCAATCGACGACTCGCAATGGCGCGGCGAGCGTCGGTGCGCGTTAGCTGCGGCTGGGAGCGAGAGCCTGTAAGAATTGCTCGGTCAGCTCGGGCGGCACGCCGACGGGAAGATTGAGGAGTGCGGCGTCGACGCCGCACGCGCGCCACTCGGCGAGCCGCTCGCGGCAGTACGATTCGGGTCCGCAGATCGCGATCGCATCGATGAGCTCGTCGCTCACCGCGGCGCCGGCGCGGGCGCGGTCGCCGGCTTGATACAACTCACGCACGAGGTCGGCGTTCTCGCCGAAGCCGTAGCGGCGGAAGAGCGCGTGATAATACGTCCCCATGCCGCCGATGTAGAACGCGACGAGCGGCTTCACGAGCATCCGTGCCGCGTCGCGGTCGTCGATCGGCACGACCGCCATGAACGGCGCGACCTCCACCCGCGCGCCGCCACGGCCGGCCTCTTCGGCTGCCGCGGCGATCCAGGCGATGCCGTCGCGGAGGTGGCGATACGGCCAGAACGTCGGAATCCATCCGTCGGCGCTGCGTCCGATCTCCCGCACCGCCTTCTCCTGGAGCGACGCCACGTAGATCGGAATGTCGCGCCGGCATGGCGTCATCTCGAGCTTGAAGTGGCGCGGTTCGAAGAGCGTGCTCATCTCCGGCGCCAGCCGGTCGCCGCGCCAGAGCGCTCTCAGGATCCCGATCGTCTCACGGAGCCGCGTGAGCGGTTTCTCGTACGGCACGCCATGAAAATTCTCGACGACGAGCTTGCCGCTGGTGCCGAGCCCGAGAATTGCCCGCCCTTCCGAGATCTCGTCGAGCGTGGCCGCGCTCATCGCGAGGAGGCCGGGCGAGCGGCTGAAGACATTCGTGATCCCCGTTCCGAGCTTCAGGCGCCGCGTCACCCCCGCGATCTCCGCCAGCAGCTGAAACTGCTCGTACCCCCACGCCTCTGGAATCCAAATCGAGTCGTACCCCAGATCCTCCGCCAGTTGCGCGAACCGCAGCACGGCCTTGCGGTCGTATTGCTTCCAAAAAGGAACGATGCCGGTCGTGGCGGCCATGGTGTGCTCCGATCGCGCGCAGAGATCTCGTCAGCTACCACGCTCGCGCCGGCGCCGCGAACCGCAGTGTTTCAGTGAGACACTACCGGCGAACCACCCGGCTTGACCCGCCGGCACCGGCGCCGTAGCTTTCGACTCTTTGTGAAAGGAGGTTCCATGCGTGTAGCAATTGCACTCATCCTGGCGGTGAGCGTGGCGACGATCGTGAGCGTCGCCGGCGCCGCGGGTCCGGCGGAGAAGGCGTCGACGACGAACTTGACCGGCGCGCCGACGGACGTCATCGCGACCGTCGGGCCGAAGAAGATCACTCGTGGCGAGCTCGAGGGCAAGGTGCGCTCGAAGCTGATCGAGCTCGACAATCAGCGATACGAAGCACTCCGCGACGGCGCCGACGAGATGGTCGCCGACGAGCTCGTCAAGCAGGAGGCGAAGGATCGTAACATGACGGTCGACGCGCTCCAGAAGGCCGAGGTCGCCGACAAGATCGCGGTGCCGACCGACGAGGAGATTCAGAAAGTCTACGACGACAACAAGGCGCAGCTGAAAGGCCAGACGCTCGACCAGGTGAAGCCGCAGATCGTCCAGTACCTCCAGGGGCAGCGCGCGCAGGAGCGGCTCGCGAAGTTCATCGACGAGCTGAAGGCGAAGCACAAGACGACCGTCGCCCTCAAGGCGCCGGTGATCGACGTCGCGACCGCCGGCCGTCCCGAGCGCGGCGGCGGTGTGAAGGCGCCGGTCACGATCATCGAGTTCTCGGATTACCAGTGTCCGTTCTGCAAGCGCGCCGAGGACTCGGTGAACAAAGTGATGACGACGTACGGCGACAAGGTGCGGCTCGTCTATCGCGACTACCCGCTGCCGATGCATTCGATGGCGCGGCCCGCGTCTGAGGCCGCCGCGTGCGCCAACGCGCAGGGCAAGTTCTGGGAGTACCACGCCAAGCTCTTCGACAATCAGACCGCGCTGCAAGATGACAAGCTCAAGCAGTACGCGAAGGACGTCGGCCTCGACAGCGCGAAGTTCGACGAGTGTCTCGCGAAGAAGCCGCACAAGGAAGCCATCGACAAGGACATCGCCGACGGCAACAAGGTCGGCGTCAACGGCACGCCGGCGTTCTTCATCAATGGACGCATGATCTCCGGCGCGCAGCCGTTCGAGAAGTTCAAGGAGATCATCGACGACGAGATCGCAGCGAAGAAGACCGCCTCGTAGTCGTCCGCCTCTCCCGACGTCGCGGTCCGGTGCAAGACGCGCCGGGCCGCTCTGACGTCACCCCTTCGCTTCCCGCCCCGGGATTCCGGCGGCGGCGATCATCAGTTTCCGACTCGCGTTTCGCAAGAACACAGGATTGTGGCGGCCCCCGCGCCGTTCGTACGCTCGACGTGCTTCGTCGCTTCGCACGTCACGTGTGATCGGAGGACACGTCTATGCGGGTGGGAGTCGGTTTCGCGCGACAGGGATGCGCGCTCGCCATGGTGCTCACCCTCGCCGGCATGGCCGATGCGGCGGACTTCACTTGCTATCGCGCCGCGCCGACGCGCGGGGCGGCGCGATTTACGGCGCGTCCGGGTGTCAGCGTGGTCGACGAGTTCGGCCCGTCGACCGTCGACGTGAGCAAGCCGAAGCTGCTCTGCGCGCCGACGGACGTGAACGGCGACGATCCCGGCGCGCCGAGCCGTCCCGATCACCTCGAGGACTACTTCATCAAGCCGGCGATGCGCTTCACGACGCTCACCCGGCAAACGGTCGTCGACCGCTTCGGCACGTGGACGTTCGACGTGCAGAAGGCGATCGCGCTCCAGGTGCCCACGGCGAAGAGTCACACGTCGCCGCCGTCGCCGCCCGCGAATCCGCTGATCGATCATTTTCAATGCCATCGCGTGACGCGCTCGAGCGGTACGGCGAAGCTCGCGCCGGTGACGGTCGCCGTACACGACCAGTTCGGCTCGATGTCCGTCCAAGTGCGGAAGCCGACGCGGCTCTGTTCCCCCGCCGACAAGAACGATGAGGACCCCGGCGCCGAGCAGCACGCTGCGCACCTTCTCTGCTACAAGGTCAAACAGGTCAGCGAGCCGCGGTTCGCGACCGTGAGCCCGCTCTTCACCGCGAACCAGTTCGGCTCCGAGACGCTCGACGCGCGGCTCCCCTCCGAGCTCTGCGTCTACGCGGTGCGGCCGCCCGTCGGCCCGACGCCGACCGTCACGGCGACGCTCGCGTGCCCTGACTGCACGAACGGTACGGGGACGCCGTCGGTCACGCCGACGCCGGCGGCAACACCGTCGCCGCCGCCGCTCTGCGGCAACGGTACCATCGACGCCGGCGAGCAGTGTGACGGGTCCGCGGCCGGCAGCCCATGTCCGGGGGCGTGCACGCCGCTCTGCCAGTGTCCCGTCTGCGGCGACGGCGTCGTCGATCAGCCGAACGAGGAATGCGACGGCGCCGACGCGCCGACCTGCCCCGGCTTGTGCCAGCCGAACTGCGCCTGCCCGGGCGTGTGCGACGCGCTCGATCCGAGCGTCTGTCTGTACCCGTTCCCGAACGACTTCTTCACCGTCGTCGATCCGACGACGCCGACCGGCCGGCGCGTCAACTTCTCGCTCACCGCGATGCCGCGGAACAGGGCCAACGTCCCGATCGATCCGACCGATTACAACCGCGCGGACGGCTTCAGCCCCGGCCAGTCGATCGAGCTGCGCGTGCCCGGGTACGACCCGGTGCAGACCGGCGCCGTGCCGATCACCGACATCGAGCGCGCGTTCGATCCGGCGCAGCCGATCGTCGTGATCAACGCGTCGACGTTGCAGCGGCAGCTCATCTGGTCCGAGATCGACTCCAACGCCAGCACTGAGGCGACGCGCGCGCTCTACGTGCGGCCGGCGATCAACTTCGACGAGGGAACGCGCTACGTCGTCGCGCTCCGCAATTTGAAGGATGCGACGGGCGCACTCATCGCGCCGAGCGCGGACTTTCTCGCGTACCGCGACGGCACGCCGACCGGCGACGCCGCGAAAGAGGCGCGCCGTGCGCACATGGAGGACGTCTTCGCGACGCTCGCGGCGGCGGGGATCGCGCGTAACGACCTGTATCTCGCGTGGGACTTCACCGTCGCGAGCCGCGACACCCTGAGTAAGCGCGCGCTCGGCATGCGCGACGATGCGCTCGGCCCGAACGGACTCGGCGACCCGGATCTCGCCGATCTGCAGGTGGCGGGCGCGGCGCCGAGCTTCACCGTCACGAGCGTGGCGAATCTCCCACCGTGCGGCAACGACGGCTGTGCCGGCGGCGCGCCGCCGGAGAACCCGCCCGGCGGGCAGGAGTTCTGCGACGCGCTGCAAACGGTCTCGGAGCTGGAGCCGTTCCTCGCCGGCGTCGACTGCAACCTGCTGCCGAACTCGACGCCGAGCGAGAGCGATCAGATCGCCCGTCGCGTCGAGGGCACCTTCACGGTCCCCTGCTACCTGTTCCCCGACTGCGAGCCGGGCGGCACGTTCACGCTCGACGGCTCAGGGAAGCCGATCAAGAACCCGGCCAGCTACACGGCGAACTTCATCTGCAACATCCCGCGCTCCGCGTTCAGCAACGGCGACGGGGCGACCGGGGCCGCGGTGCCGGCGCGGCCGTCGCTCTACGGGCACGGGCTTCTCGGAACCGCGAGCGAGGTGAACGCCGGCAACGTCCAAGCGATGGCCGACGAGCACAACGTCCTCTTCTGCGCCACCGACTGGGCGGGATTCTCCACCAGCGACGCGGGGATAGTGGTCGCGACGCTGCAGGACGCGTCCAACTTCCCGAAGATGGTCGACCGCATGCAGGAGGGATTCCTCGACTTCATCTTCCTCGGGCGGCTCTTGCTGCATCCGAACGGGTTCGCCGGCAACGCGGCTTTTCAGGACGCCGCGGGCCACTCGCTGATCGACGCCTCGCACCTCTACTACGATGGCAACAGCCAGGGCGGGATCATGGGCGGCGCGCTCACCGCCCTCGCCCCCGACTTCAATCGCAGCGTCCTCGGCGTGCCGGGGATGAACTACTCGACGCTCCTCCAGCGCAGCGTCGACTTCACCGCGTATGCCGAAGGGAAGCTCCTCGGCGCGGTGAGCGACAGCCTCGCCGACGTCGACACGCCCTTCGGGCTCTACGACAACTATCCGAACGAGCTCGAGCGGCCGCTGCTGTTCGCGCTGCTGCAGATGCTCTGGGACCGCGGCGAGGCGAACGGCTACGCGCGCCACATCACCACCGATCCGCTGCCGAACACGCCGGCGCACACCGTGCTGCTGCACGAGGCGTTCGGCGACCATCAGGTGGCGAACATCACGACCGAGGTCGAGACGCGCACGATCGGCGGCAGCATCTACCAGCCGGCGCTCGCGCCCGGCCGCCACTCCGACGTGAACCCGTACTTCGGCATCCCGGCGATCCCGAGCTTCCCCTTCGCCGGCTCGGCGCTCGTCGTCTGGGACGCCGGCACGCCGACGCCGCCGACGACGAACACGCCGAATTTCGCCGGCAGCGATCCGCACGGGAAGCCGCGTAGCGAGCCGGCCGCGCGCCAGCAGAAATCCGAGTTCTTGAAACCGAACGGCGGCGTCATCGACGTCTGCGGCGGCGCGCCCTGTCTCGCGCCGTGAAAGGAACTACGATCATGCGTCGCTCGATTCGTCTCGTCATCGCGCTGCTGATCGGCGCGCTCTGCCCCGCGACCGTCCACGCGCAGGCGACGGCGGCACGCGAGGTCGAGCCGGTGATCGTCAAGGGCGCCAAGCTCGGCAGCTGGTCGGTGCCCGCTGCCGACATCGTCTGCAAGCCGTATCCGTCGGGCGCGACGTCGCCGTTTCCCACGTCGCTGACCGGCGGCCGCGACGCGCACAACGGCACCTTCATCACCACGCCCGCGACCGGCATCCCGGTGAACGAGATCGCCGCGTATCGCTGGGACGGTACGCAGTTCGTCGAGATCCCGGTGCAGGTCGACGAGATGTACCCGTACTGTCTCTCGAACCCGAACTCGAGCTTTGCGATCTACTCCGGCACAGACAAAGAGCTGACGTACGCCTATGACGTCGAGGCGTGGAAGAAGGTCGACGGCCTCTGCACGTCGTCGTACGTGCCCGGCGACTTTCCGATCCCCGATCCCGTTGCCGGCCTCGACGACGACGACGAGGTCGTGTTCATGGCGAGCGACGCCGGATCGCAAGCGCCGCTCGGCGCGCCGTACCCCGTGGGGACGATCGACAAGCAGGCGATCGCGGTCGTCGATCCGCTCAATCCGGCGAACGTGAAGTTCGTGTACCTCGTTCGGAAGAGCGGCGGGTCGTCGTTCAACGCGACGAACGGCTACGTCTCGTACGTGCGCGACGCCGACGCCGATCAGTGGATCGACCGCTTCAGCTTCCAGCCGACCGATCCCGAGAAGCTCGGCACCAGCAACACCGGCTACGGGCCGAATCTCCACGGCACCGTGTGCGATCCCGACGGCACCGTCCGCCAATCGACCGACCGCTTCGTGCCCGACGGTGTCACCGTCAGCACGGCCGCATACGAGTGGCACGCGAGTGGCCGCTGGATGGTGCGCGAGATGCACGTCGCGAAGCCGGGTCAGCCGGGCGTGTACGGCCCCGACCTGATCGACCGCTGGAAAGGGCGCGCCTTCCAGCAGAGTCCCGACTCCAACATCTCGCTCGTCGGCTTCGAGGACGAGCAGGTGAACTGGGAGGCGAACTCCGCCCTCCTCGGCGAGCGCATGGGCCCGGTGCGCGCGATCCGCGAGACCTGGGGCGCCGACTCGGGAACGAACGTCACCAAGACCGAGAGCTTCTACCGCGACGAGATCACCTACCATTACCACGTCCGCGTGCACCCGATTCCTCCCGACGGGCTCTACACGTCGTGGGACTACAACCCGGGCGTCGCCGCGAAGTACTACGACATTCTCAAGCCCGACGGCGTCGACATCGACGGCATCAACGACGACCAGGGGAACGTCGACGGCGCGGACGGACAGTCGTTCTTCTTCGACGTGCCGGATCCGACCTTCAACCTGCCATCGGCGGTGCTCAACTGGGAGGAGGTCTCGGGCCGCGACGACTTCGGATCGCTCGTCTACATCGTCGAGATCAAGGGCGCGACGACGGTCGTGCACCCGGCCGTCGTGCCCTACTACCGCGACGACAGCTGCCTCGACGACGGCACCGGCGACGCGCCGGTGTCGCGGCCGTGGCCCGGCGAGGCGAGCAGTGATCAGCGCGTCATGGACGGCTACTGCGCCGAGAACGGCAAGCCGGCCGGCTGCCACGTCTGCCGCCTCAGCTCCGATCCCGGTCCGTGCGACGTCGATTGCAAGCTCGGGCAGACGCAAGGCGCGTACGGCGCCCACGGCATCCATTACTTCTTCACCACCGACAGCGACAATCTCGCGTCGCCCGAGGTGCTGACGGAGATCGACGCCCAGCAGTGGCAATTCGCCGTTCCGACCGAGCAGCCGACGAACGTCGGCGACGCGCACGGCAACGTCGTGAAGACCCCGCTGCAGACGACCGCGATCCAGATCGGGCTCCTGCCGAACGCCCCGCCAGCGGCCGGCGATCAGTCGGTGAACACCGACGAGGACGCGCCGGTCGACATCGTGCTGAGCGGCCTCGACCTCGACACCTGCGACCTGACGTTCTCGATCGTCACCCCGCCCGCGAACGGCAGCCTCTCGCCGATCACCGACCACGCCTGCATGCTCGGGACGCCGAACTCCGACACCGCGACCGTGACGTACGCGCCGGCGACCGGCTTCTCGGGCTCCGACAGCTTCACGTACATTGTGAACGACGGGTCCAACGACTCGAACGTCGCGACGGTGTCGATCAACGTCCGCAGCCTCACGACCCCGACGCCGACCGCTACGGCGACGCCGACACCCACGCAGACGCCGACCGCGACGGTGACGACGACACCCGGTCCAGGGGCGACTGCGACCGTCACGTCGACCCTCACGGCCACGCCAACGGTCGAGCCGACGCCACCCCCGGGGTGCGGCGCGACCATCTGCGGCTCGGTGCCGATCAGCGGCTGCCGAAAGCAGGTCGAGCCGCAGAAGGGCTCACTCGTCATGAAGAACAAGACGCCCGACGACCGCGACCGCTTAGTCTGGAAGTTCGCGAAGGGCGACGTCACGCCGAAAGCCGATTTCGGCGATCCGCTGACGACGACCGACTACGAGATCTGCGTCTACGATGGGAACGACGACCTCGTGACGCGCGCGTGCGCGCCGGCCGCAGACGTCTGCGACGGTGCACAGCCGTGCTGGAAGGAGACGGCGCACGGCTTCAAGTACCGCAACGACGACGTCGGCGGCGGCGGCGGACGCACGAATGGCCTCTCGATCGCGCTCAAGGAGGGACTCGCGGCCGGTAAGACGACGATCAACGTGAGCGGCAAAGGGCTCACGCCCGCGTTGCCGTCGTTGCCAATCGCGCAGCCGGTGACCGTCCAGCTCGTGAACGGCGGGAACGTGTGCTGGGAGGCGACGTACAGCGCGCCGGCGGCGCACGACGACGCGGCCGGATTCAAGGACAAGGGCGACTGAGCGGCGGCGCTGAAGAAGAAGAGCGTGGCGCGTGGACCGGCGGCGGCGAGTCGCCTCGCCGGCTCAGCAGATCTAGCGGGACGCGGCCCCGTGGGGATCCTTCCGAAAGGAGCGACGCCTTCCGCCTCTGTACGATCTATTCGCCTGCGAGGCGACTCGCCGCCGCCGGCACGCCGCGTCGGGCGCTCTTCGTCTCGTCGCGACGCCAGCTCGCGACGAGGCGACACCAGCTCGCGACGACGTTGCTCGTCTTCTCGGCTACGCCAGCTCGCGCATGACCGAGTCGCGGAACTCTGTCAGCGCGCGGTCGCGGTAGGCGTTGCGGACCTCGTTGAGCCAGATCCAGTCCGTGAGCGCCGGGCGTGGCGTCCGGGCCGCGATGAGTCGTCGACTCCGGAGATAAGGCGCGGCCACGGTTCGCGGCAGGACGCCCGCGCCGGCGTGATTCAGCAGTAAATCGAGCACCAGATCGGTCGTGGCGGCCCAGATCGCGACCGTCGGTTTCGGGGCGCGACGGCCGTAGTGGTGTGCGAGCCAGCGCACGATGAGCGGGTCGCTTTGGTAGTAGTCGATGACGGGAGTGCGGGCGAGTGAGTCGACGGTGAAGCCGCGGCGGAAGAAGCGGCGGGTGGCGACGAGGAGGAGCGCTTCCTCGAAGAGCTGCGTGGAGGTGAGCGCGGCGTGCGTGTCGCTCCGCGGGCGCAGCGCGAAGGCGAAGTCGAGGCGACCGCGGAGGAGGCGGGCGCTCAGGTCCTCTTGCGGGGCGTAGACGATGCGCAGCTCGACGTGCGGGTGATCGGCGCGGAAGCGCGTGAGAAACGTCGCGAGCCGGAGCCGCGGGAAGCCGAGATAGACGCCGACGCGCACGCTGCCGCGCACGTCGCCCGCATCCTGCCGCAGCGTATCGACGGTGCGTTGCAACGCTGCGTGGTGCTCGCGCACGTCGGCGTGGAGCAACTGCCCGCCGCGCGTCAGCACGAGGCGCTTCCCGATGCGGTCGAAGAGCTTGACGCCGAGCACGTCCTCGAGCGCGGTGACACTCTGGCTCACCGCCGACGGCGTCCGCCCCAGCTCGGCCGCCGCCCGACTGACGCCGCCGTGCTCGGCGACGGCGGCGAAGACGTGCAGCTTGTTGAGGTCGAGCTCTTTCAGCAGCATCGAACATAATGCTTAGAAGGTTTAATTTTACTAATCAACGCGCGAACCGCTATCGTCCCCGTCGTGAACGTCGATCTCGACTCCTACCGCGCGCTGCTGCGGCGCAATGATCCGGACGTGTTCGCGGCGATCGCGGGCGAGGAGCAGCGGCAGCACAGCGGCATCGAGCTGATCCCGTCCGAGAACTACACCTACCCGGAGGTTCTGGCGGCGCTCGGCTCGGTGCTGACCAACAAGTACTCCGAGGGCTACCCCGGCCGCCGCTACTACGGCGGACAACGGTACACGGACGCAATCGAGGAGATCGCCTGCGCCCGCGCTCGGGCGCTCTTCCGCTGCGACCACGCCAACGTCCAGCCGCTCTCCGGCTCGCCGATGAACCAGGCCGTCTACTTCGCGTTCCTGCGACCGGGCGACACCGTATTGGCGATGGACCTCTCGCACGGCGGACACCTGACGCACGGCGCACCGGTGTCGCACATGGGCCGCGTCTTCCGTTTCGTCCGCTATCGCACCGTTCCGGACGACGCCGGGCGCATCGACTTCGACGAGGTGCGGCGGCTG
>WNFR01005153.1_pt1 | contig 27602 bp, 27 predicted proteins | sample 5400221 | NCBI WGS metagenome assembly WNFR01 (sample SAMN13153357, study PRJNA577476) | soil metagenome | isolation source: 40 cm soil under Madrone tree | place: USA:California | collected 2016-06-14
TTGAACATCTCTGCGCGGAACTGAATGCCGTACTTCTCCTTCACCTTCCAATTCTTGGCGAGCGAGAAATCAACGTTCTTGAGCCCCGGCTGTCGCACGGCTCCACGCCGAAGATTACCGAATTGTCCGACAGCGGGTAACGTAAACGCAGCGGGATTCAGATATACCGTCTTGTCAGCGCCGTGCAGATAAATGGGCACACCCGGCACCAGATTTGGCCGAAAGGGGGTATTGAGGTTACTAGCCAGACCAAAATACAGCGAACTAAGGCCGGTAGTAACGTCGAGAGGTAAACCGCTCAATACAGTAATAATTCCATTGACTTGCCAATTTCCTAGAATGTTACTCACCAAAGAACCACGGTTCTTGAAAGTGGGCAATGCATAGACAGCATTGGAAACCAACATATGCCTGCGGTCGAGATCGGAATCTCCCTGATCCACATTAAAGTTGAAGGAATCGGTGGTGGCACTCGTAAACGACGTCAAAGGAACGTTGGAGGTGGTGTGCGACAAGGTGTAAGCGACCTGCCAGGACAATCGGTTCGTAAAGCGCCGGTTAACCCAGAGCTGTAGCGCTTTGTAGTTCGAAATCCCGTTCGACTCGCTCATCGCAATGGGCCCAAGATTTGGGTACAAACGATTGGCATTCGCGATGTTCTGCGCGTTGGGATCATTGTTGTTAAATGCCGTGACGACGGCCGCTCTCTTCGCGAGCGGGACCTCGTTAACGTTCACAGCACGCCGCCAGATGTGCGAACCATGGTTTCCGATGTAGGAAACTTCAGCCACTGTATTCTTAATAATTTCCCGGGAGACAGTAATGTTCCACTGCCAACTCTCGGGTGGTCTGAAGTTCTCATCGACCGCGTTGAAGCCCGTGGTGGTGCCGACGCCAGCGACATTAGTCTTCAAACCGGGATTAATGGTATCAAGACTACGGAAAGTTGGATTGTCAGAAAGATTTATATTGGAGCCTCCCCAGGCCGAGCTTACCTGTTGCGTCCATGGAGGGTTACCGGACAGACGGAGGATATCTTCGATTACGTTCGAGCGACTCATGAAGCGGCCAAATCCCGCGCGGACCGCAGTCTTGCCATCACCGTGGACGTCCCAGGCCACCCCTACTCGTGGTTGGAAGCCCTTGTTATATGGATGCCACAGTGAGCGTCCGAACCCAGCCTGACCAGGCTTTACTAAACCGCTGAGAGGGTTCGTGCCATCGTATAACCGAGGAATGTAGTTACTGATGCGATCGTTGTTTGAATACGCCGGCGAATATCTGGACCAGCGCAGACCCATAGTGAGCGTGACCCGCGGACTCATTTTGTAAGTATCGTTCCCGTAGAACTCAAAGTCATGCCAGCGACCCAGGGAAGCCTCGTTATGGTCGAACTCGGAATAGCATCCCACCGGCAAGTCTTTTAACAGCATCTCGGCGATAGCATTGCCGGTGCGGGAATTCTCGAGACAAAACGCCGAGAGGCCGCCGGCCCCATTGGCCAGTTCGTTCTTAATGTTATGGCTGACCAGGGCGCCAAATTTCAGATCGTGTGATCCGGAAACCTTGGAGAAGTCATCTTTCCAAATGAAGAGGTCTTCGTGATTTTGCCACGGTGCCTGGTGCCACAGAGTAGGATATCCATCCGCACCCCAGTTTGTTGGCAGGCCCACGCCGGCCTCTTTCGGGAAGACGGTAGGAAATTTTGAAGCAATGTCGTTATTAAGCGCGACGCCTGCGGCATTAGTCGTAATAAATATGTTATTGCCCGCGCGCGAAAACTGAAACTCGTTAACCGACGTCGAGCTTAAGGTCGTCGCCAGCTTGACGGCGAAGCTGTGGCTGGGCTGATTCCAATCCGAGGACAGGGTCGGGAAGGGGGTGTCGCCCCAGAAGTTCCCCGCCGCATTTCCATGCGTCCAGGTCTCATTTGTATACTTGACCAGCAAATTCATCTTTTTGCTGATATTGATATCTCCTCGAATACTGTCCTGACGGGTCCTGATCGGCTCCAGGATTGAAGAGACCCAGTTGGTTGAACCACTCGTATTTGGAAGGGGATACATCTGCAATATCGCCAGACCGGCTGGACTTAGTCTGTTCGCCGGGATCTTGTTGCCGGGGAAGCGCTGGCAAGTAGCCGCACTGAAGACGAGATTTCCGTTACTATCCTTTGTGCAGGTATAAGGATCCCAGGGAAGAGTGTCGGTCAGAGCTCCACTGAAGTCCCCAACCCTCTCAGCGGCGGTCGGGACCTTTTGGCCCGGAAGCACTTGACCGCGCTCCTCGCGACGCCACTCTTCATTCCAGAAAAAGAAGACTTTGTTTTTCTTGATTGGTCCGCTGAAGTTGAAGCCATAGTTGTTATATTTCAACTTTGCTTTTGGCTGGCTGGCTTTCTTGAGAAAGTAATCAATAGAATTAAATTTGTCGCTGCGAAGGAACTCAAAGCCGGCACCGTGAAACTGATTGCTGCCGCCTTTGGTAATGAGGTTGATCACGGCTCCCTGCGCTTGACCGTACTCCGCGCTGAAGCTGTTACGCTCTACGCGAAACTCCTGGATAGAGTCGATGGATGGGAAGACGAGTAAGGTCGCATTTGAACCCACGTCCATGTTGTTGACCCCGTCAACCGTCCACATGTTGGCATTTGACTGGTTGCCGTTGACTGACATGTCCACGTGAGAGTCAAGGCCGGTGCCGCCGGTGGAGAACCCGCCGCCGTTGGCCGGTGAAACACCCGGCACCATCAGTGCCAGTTGCGCATAGTTGCGGCCGTTCAGAGGCAACTCAGTTACTTGCTTCTCTGTGATCAGACTGCTCACTTCGCCGCTGCGCGTCTCGACCGGCGCGGCATCGGATGAGACGGTCACCGTTTCGCTCACCTGCCCAACCTGCACATCCAGGTTGACGACTTTGTTTTCCGAAACGTGCAGCTCGACTGACGTCGCAACCGTCTTTTTGAAGCCGCTGGGGGCAGTCGTAACTGTGTAGCGTCCCGCAGGCAAACTGTTCGCCAGATAAAATCCGTTGTCGTCGGAATTCACTGTACGCGATATTCCAGTGCCCTCACTCTGAATAGAAACCTCGGCCTTGGGAACAACAGCTCCCTTTTCGTCTCGAACGGTGCCGCTGATTGTTCCTACCGTGGTCGTCTGCGCGTGCACGTTAAAAAACAGAGCACCGATTAAGACCACTACAAATTGCCAGCCAAGCTTCTTCAGCATACGAACCTCCCGCAGTCTACGCTCGGTATCGAAGTAGACGCATTCAACTTTCGGATTATCTCATCAAGGTTCGGGGGGATCCCGAACTATCATCAAACTTGCTTTTTAGGACTTTGTTGCACTGCCAAGCAAAAGCATTTACTCCTAATGCGAGTCCATAATTGGCGTAGAAGGAAAACCTCGACAAATGCTGGCGTCCACTGAGGCCTTGAGCTCGTCAACTATCACAGGCCACACGCGAGCAATTGGGCCCCCGACTATTACCGCTTCCGGACCCAGACCTTGAATCAGATTCGCAATGCCGACACCAAGGTAATGCGCCGTCTCTTTCAAAGCAGCACGCGCATTTCCTTCACCCTTCAGAGCCCGATCCATTAGGCCCGCGAAAGTGATATTTTGGTTGCCGTTGGAACGTGACAACTTTTGATAGCGCGCCAACGCTGCCCGCTCAGAGGCAAATGCTTCCCAGCAGTCCCGACTGCCTACCGCGCACGACACGGGCGCGCCGGTGCCAATTGTCATGTGCCCGAATTCACCTGCCGTGCCGCCTTCTCCGCGATAGACCTGGCCATCAAAGACGATACCGGTACCCACTCCCTCTTCCACCAGAACCAGAATAAAATCGCGAACTTCGCGGATTTCCGGTCGACCAAACCACAACTCCGCAAGGGCCGCGGCATTGGCATCGTTATCAGTGCTGACCGGAAGCGAGGTCGCCTGCGTCAACGCTTCGGCGATGGGTTCGTTGCGCCAGTTAAAGTGCGGCACATATAGATTCCCAGTCTCCGGATCGACGACTCCCGGTAAGCTAATCCCGATTCCTTCAACGGTCCCTCGGTTTTTTCCAATCAGTCGTTGGGCGCCTTGAATAATATTACTAAGAGTTCTTTTTACATTATGGTCGGTGGGGAATTCTTCCTGTTCGAGCACTCTGCCCGCGAGATCGCTGCAGGCAATCACGGTTTTGACAGTTCCCAGATCAACGCCAATCGCGACGGCGTCAGCGGTGTGCAATGACAGCAGGCTTGGCGGACGTCCACCCGTGGATTCGCCGCTCACTTCCTCGATCAAGCCATCTACTCGAAGCTCGTCAACAATCAGTGAAATGGTTGAGCGCTGTAACGCAGTTTCGCGCGCGATATCAGCACGCGAAATGGGTCCCAATTCGCGAACGTAATTCAACACAATCTGACGATTGATGTCCCGTATTGTGTTCGAGCGCGCCGCACTAGCTTTCTTGAGATCTATTCGTCGCACCGGGGCTCCCAACTAAGAAACCTCTATTTGGTAACTCGATTTGTTGAAGCGGATCTAGGAATAACTTTTGCGCACAAGTGCTATTAAGTAGTATAACTGCCTTCCGCAGTCAACCCTTTTCAACTAACACGAGCTAAAACTTTCTCATCAAGGAGTGCCGTGAAGTTAGGCGAGCCGGCGATAAATGCGAGGAAGCGATTGGGCCTCACTTAAACGAGCCTTACGTTGGATTAGTATAATCCGCCCCAATTCGATTGAACACGAACGACGACAAATTAGTCGTGTCGGTAAAAAATCGATTTGTACCGAATAACTCGGAGGCCTATACTAGCGGGCAGTCTGGAGGCTGGTCATGGAAGTGCTTGGAATCGAAACGAGTGTTCGACCGTGGGGCGTCTTCATCATTGCAATTGGCAGCTTGATCGCCTTTTCGGCGCCGATCGCGGGTCAGAGCTCTGGCGATCCGGCAAAGGCCCAGATGCAAGAAATGAATCGGCGGGAGCTACAGCTGAACAGTACTGGCGCAGAAAAGGCGACGCCCAACGACCCCAAGCGCTCGCAAGCTCTGATGGACCAGGTAGGCGAGGACTTTGAGCGAATCCTGACTCTTCACAACGAGATCGTTCGCGCCATTGCCGCAAACCGATCCCTCAGTAACCAGTTCATTTCCGATGCTACTGGTGAAATCAGAAAGCGGGCGGCTCGCTTACAATCTTCTTTAAAGCTGCAGAAGCCAGAACCCACAACGGGCAATCGCCCAACCGTGACTGACGTCAAGGTAATGCAGACGAAAGACGAATTGATTCTTCTGTGCCAGAAGATCGAGAGCTTCATAAGAAACCCGATTATCGAAAAACCAGGCACGGTCGAACCTCAACAATTGGAAAAAGCTCGCGTGGATCTTCAGAGTGTCGTAGAACTCAGCGAGGCGATCAAGAAGCGCGCGGATAAACAAAGACCTTAGTTAGACGGCTTCTGTCGGTTGGTACCTGCGGTCGGTTTTTGAATAAGACTGAAAACACATGCTGCTGTTGGCTGGGCGTCAAGCGGCAGCCGCTCCCGCAAATTTGCTGGCCAGCACCAGGCTCAAAGCTCCCTTCAACGCCGGGTCTCCCTTCAACGTAGAGCGCAGAATCCGCGCCGACGGCACACCCTGGCGAACACTGCGCTCAATCTTTTCCGTGAGAGCTTTTTCGATCAACGGCCAGGCTCGAGTTATCGCGCCTCCCACGATCACAGCTTCAGGACTAAAGCCGACAACCAAGTTGGAAATACCGATGCCGAGGTAACGGGCCGTCTCAGTGAGGGCGGTCTTTGCTTCCTGTTCTCCCGCCAGGGCACGATCGATAAGAGCAGCGAAATTCGGGGCGCGGTTCCGAACACTTAACTTGTTGTAGCGTGCGGTGGCGGCGCGTTCGGAAGCGAAGGCCTCCCAGCAATCGTCGTTTCCGCATGAGCAGGGCACGGGTGCATTACTACCCACAATCATATGGCCAAATTCGCCGGCGGCTCCGCGTACTCCACGATAAACCTGGCCGTCAAAAATGATCCCGGTGCCAACCCCATCGGCAACCAACACGAAGATGAAGTCGCGCGCATCCCTGACTTCGGGTCGTCCAAACCACAACTCGGCGAGTGCGACCGCATTGGCGTCGTTGTCTATCGTAACTGACAGCCTGGTCGCCTGAGAGATTATTTCTCCGATCGGCAAATCACGCCACTTAAAATACGGCACGAAGATTACATTACCGGTTGCCGGAGTAACCAATCCGGGAACGCTGACGCCGATTCCTTCAATCGAACTCTGATCAGAGAACTTGCGAACAATTTCTATGATCCGGTTCAAGGTGACTTCGGGAGCGGGATCAGTTGGAAAGGATTCCTGTTGCACGACGACGCCCGCCAGATCACTACTCGCAATAGTCGTGCAGGTCGGAGTGATATTGACACCAATAGCTATGGCGCGGCCCGTGCGCAATCGCAACAGGGTAGGGCGCCGGCCGCCGGTTGATTTACCTTCACCAATCTCTTCAACCAGGCCCTCACCGGTCAGCACCTCAACGATCTCGGAAATGGTAGATCGTTGCAAAGCGGTCTCGCGGGCCAGTGTGGCTCGTGAGATCGGCTCTCTTTCCCGCACATAATTCAGTACTATCTGACGATTAATATTGCGAACGGTGTGCAGGTTGGCAGTCTGAACTTTTCTCAGATCGATTCGTCGCACTAGCTTCACCTCAATTCCTGATGCTGTCTGGTGATCCTGTACTTAGAAGCCTGCCTGGTTGCACTCAAGGAAGCTTGCACGCCCGTTAATATTGCAAAGCCCTCCGCTTAAGTCAACGACTTCTTAACTCTAATCGATTTGAGAGAGTGATCAGCTCCTGATTGAGCATCTGACTATTGTTGTCGAGTATTGTGAGGAGTAGTATCAGCCCATGAGAAAGGGCACGTTATTGCTGGCTTTCCTATTGGTTCCATATTTGGGAACGTGTCGTCGCGCGAAGACGAATAGCGTAAGCTCCGCGCGAAGCCTCTCTGCTTCTTCGTCCGTGTCTAAGGTCAAGAAGCCTGACTTTGAAACAGAGATCAAGCCCATTTTTCAAGCCCGCTGCCAGCCTTGTCATTTTCAGGGCGGCAAAGTCTACGACAAGATGCCGTTCGATCGACCAGAGACAATCAACCGGCTTGGCGCGAAGCTTTTCACTCGTATCAAAGAGGAGAAAGAGCGACAGATAATCACTGAATTCCTGGCGCAGCCTTGAGTCGCAGGATAGTGAAGTCTAACGAAACCGGGTCGTTTTCAAATGGGCACCGAGAAGTTGAGTTCCCTCTCTTTTTGAACTACCGGCCCTCCCTCACGGATCGGGCTTCTGACACAAATGCGGCGCGGCTAACTTCGTCGCGAATACAGACCAACAATTCTTTCGATCGCTCTGCGACAAACCGCACAAAAATGATTCGTCCGCGTGAACATGATGCAATCGACTTCCGGCCGGTAATAGCCTTTGGCTTCGTAGATTGATCCTTCGAAAGCCCCGACCCGCCCGTAATACTTTTCCTTCCGGAACATCGCCTGTTCATGTTGCAGCTCTTCGCGAAACAGCGCTTCCATCACATTCTCAGGAAGCTTCTTTTTGCGAATCTCGCCGCGCCGTTTCTGGATTGCGAGTGAGTATTTTTCGAAGTCTGCTTTGTTCCATGGCGTGGGTATCGGAGCGTCGGGAGTGACCAGGTCCTTCCATTTAAGTTTGGCCGGATCCAACAAGGCGGTCGCGTTTGGCTCCCAGGGTTCGACCCGTTCGGTAGCCGGCGCGTAGGAGACGGCGGATGTGTAATATTCGTCGGCGAGACCAGCGAAGTGATGGCCGAACTCGTGCACGAAAACGTAATTTGCGAAAGCGTTATCAACCGCGACCGTGCTATAGAGATTGAAAATTCCGCCGCCGCCATAGGTGCGGTTGTTGGCGAGAATCTCGACGAACTCGTAAGGCGCGAACTGAGCGACTTTGCGCAGCGCGCGATTGTCGAACGAGAGCACGTAACGCTCAGAACCAAACGCGTCGTAAGTCGCGAGCGAGTCCCGATAGACGCCGGTCGAGGGACGCGAAATTCCTGACTCGTTAGCCGCCGGACACAATCCCCAAACGTTGAAATCCGAAGCGTGTTCTTTGAAAGGCGAAGTCGAAAACAGCACCGCGGTCAGCCGGCGAGCATCGGCTTCGAACTTCTTTGCTTCCGCCTTTGTGTAGCCGTCGCCGAGCAATAGCAAGTCGACCTTCGTCGCCGGATCACCCATCTTCTGAATTGGGATCAAAGAGGCGGGCGCGACGGGCCGGGAGCGATCGACGAACATGTCGCTGGGATCAACCGCGGTGGACCAGATCTCGCGCCAATCATTTCTCGCGTCGCGCTTCTTTAGAACAATGTCGACAGGCGCGTCCGGCGTGGGAAAGCGCAGCGACTCGCTAAACGTGCGCGACAGCGACTTCGCTTCCTCGGTGGTCTCCCACTCGCCATAGATCGAAGCGAATCCGCGCGAATAGAGAACGCGTTTAGTCTTCTGATCGCGCACTTCGAAGAAGTACTTGCCAAGATTCGTATCATCGATCGCTTTGCTCAAGTCTCCGGGCCAGGGCAAAGGTTCAACTACTACTCGATCGACGCTGAAGATCTCCTGCTTTGCATCGCCCGTGTGGTAATAGTCCAGCCGCATTGTGGCGGGAGCGGCGTGACTTGCGACGGACAGCAAGAGTAGTGCTAATGCGGAAAAGATTCGCTTGATCATACCGAGATTGTATCAGAGGACGAAACACGCAAACGACGCCAATGTTACGCCTCCGCTGAGTTTTAACTACCGCACGACCATCCACGTGAATACGTAGGCCTGAAGCAAAACCAGAATGCCTACCAGCATCGCGAGCACCAAACTGTGAAAAAAAACATACCGCAGAATCTCTCCTTCGTGCCCATACCAACGCGTCGCTGTGCTGGCCACAACGATCGATTGTGCGTCGATCATCTTTCCCATTACGCCGCCCGAGCTGTTCGCCGCGCCCATCAGGATCGGACTGAGGCCCAGTTGCGTAGCGGTGATCTTTTGCAAACTGCCGAAGAGGACGTTCGAAGAAGTATCGGAGCCGGTCAAAGCGACGCCGAGCCAACCCAACATCGTCCCGAAGAATGGATAGAGCCAGCCGGCTCTGGCGAAAGCAAGCCCGAGCGTAGCATCCATTCCTGAGTACCGGGTCGTAAATCCAATCGCCATCATCGCGGCAATCGTCAACAGCGAGTAACGCACCAGCTTGAGCGTCTTCCAATAAACGCTGATCAGTCCGCGAACCGAATAGCCCATCACGAGGCCGGCAATGATCGAAGCGATCAGGATGCCGGTGCCGGAGGCCGATAAAAAATTAAAGTTGAGGACTGCATTCTCGGCAACAGACTTTGGCACAACTGGAGGCACGCGCAATACAAGCTTGTCGAGACCGTAAATCGGAATCTTCGGCGCGGTAATCCCATCGAGGAATCCCTTGGTTTGCGGCAAGCCCCAAACGAAAACAACGATGCTGAGAATTATCCACGGCTGCCAGGCTTTGAACATTTCGGATTTGGAATTTAAGAGCGTGTCAGAAGCCCGCGCGTTAGCAAGGGCATCGCTGGAAGTAGCCCTTCCTGACGGTTGGGCTTTTGATACTGTTCGAGATTCTTCCCCAGCCTCAACCCGGTCGCTACCGCTTCCGGTTCTGACTTCAAATCGCCAGATGCGTTTTGGTTGCCAGAACCGCAGGAACGTCGTCAGGGCCGCGATTGAAACGATCGCGGCGACCACGTCAACTAACCACGGACCATGGAAGTTGGACACGAGAAACTGAGGAATCGCGAAGCAGGCACCGGCAACGAGAATAGCGGGCCAGATTTCCAGCATGCCGCGAAAACCGGCGAACGCCCAGATCAACCAGAATGGAACGATCAACGAGAAGAATGGGAGCTGGCGGCCAACCATGGCGCTCAGTTGTTTGAGGTCGAGCCCGGTCACTCCCTGCAGGCCAATCAACGGAGCGCCCAACGCTCCGAAGGCGACCGGTGCGGTGTTGGCAATCAACGACAAGCCTGAAGCCGACAGCGGACTAAATCCCAGCCCGATCAAAATCGCCCCGGTTACTGCGACCGGCGTGCCGAAGCCGCAGGCGCCTTCGATGAAAGCTCCGAAACTGAACGCAACCAGAAGTAACTGCAATCGGCGGTCTTCGGTTAGCCCGGTGATACTTTGCCGCAGGCGCGCGAACAAACCGCACTGGTTCGTCAATTGATAAAGAAAGATTACGTTGAGAACGATCCAACCGATCGGGAACAGTCCGTACGCCGCGCCATAACCCGCACTCGCGAAAATCATCGTGACAGGCATGCGAAAAATCGCAATCGCAACTATCAACGACGCGCACAGGCCGAGCAGAGCCGCATAATGGGCTTTGATGCGAAAGACTCCAAGACTTCCCAGCAGAACAAATATCGGCAGGGCTGCCAGAGCCGTCGAGAAGACGACGTTACCCAACGGATCATAAACTTGTGACCAGGTCATACGCGCAACAACTCGATCATCGAAAAGAGTTGCGGGGTTATTTATCACGACCTCCTCAATCCGCCAACTGAATTTCCACTGATTAGTTAATAGCAGGTGCAGGTCGCGACCGGCTCGGTACAGAGCCGCGCAGTGCGTTGTTTTAAGAGACTGCGGCTCTTTGAGGTAAAACGATCCACGAAATACACGAAACAGAGATTTTAGTTCGTGGGTTTCGTGTGATTCGTGGATCGTTCTTGTTGGAGTGGGAAACAGACAGGCACTACTCAGCAGCGCTTTCAATTGACACGCACAACGAGTGATAGTAAAGATCGCGACGCCAGTTGGACCAAGAGCTGCTGATCGAAGATGAAGAAAAGAACCTCTCTCATCACTGCCACCTTGTTGGTACTTTTCTCTTCCGGTACCGCCTGGGCTCAGCCCCGGAGCATTGGCAAGTTCGGCACCTGGACGAGAGTCTTTTCGCGAGATCACCAACAATTAGCGGTAACACATCTGCGCCAGGTGCGCGCCACGCGACGGAAACTTTTCGACAGAGTAGTGTTTGAATTTGACGGAACTATTCCGAGCTATAATATTAAATATCTTGCCGGCCGCATCTACCAGGATCTGGACGGAAAACACCGAATCAGGATCGCCGGCAGTGCGTTCATCCAAATTGAAATGTTCGTGATCCCATTTGACGAGATCCAGGGAAACTTTTACGACAGTAGAGGTTGCTCGCCGAAGGGTAAACTTATGATGCCTTCATTGCTCCAGATTGAAGACAAGGGGGAGGAGGAGGGCTTTTACGACTTTCTGCTGGGAGTAAATTCACGAACAGTATGGCGCGCGAGTGAACTTTCCAACCCTTCGCGCATGGTCATCGATGTCCGGCACTAATACATCAATGAGGTTCCGGGCGAACGCTTACCTCGTTACTCTCTAAAGACGTTTCAATCTCGATATTGGCGACCTCGCCACGAAACACCAGGCGCCGTCGCGAGTCTGCGGCAAACAAATCGACGGCCTGGATCAAACATTCCACCGGCGCCGCGGTAAATCGCTTCAGTCCGTTGGCTTCACGGCCTTCACTCAACAAAAGCTGCGCATCGAAAGACAATTCCGTTTTGTCCGCGCTGCTTAACTCGAGAGCATCCAGTTCCGGAATTGCCACGCCCTGCGGCAGCAGGTTCATCTCTCCGTCCAGATAAATTGTCCAGAGGAAGCCGATGTCCAGGAGCAAGTGCGCCGCTTCGCCGGCGATGAACCAGCCCAGCACTGTGGCGCCCAGGACGTGCGCGATGACGTGGTCCTGATGCGTTGTGGTTTCGCCTTCGGTCCAATCAGAAGATCTATGATCCATGTAGATTTGATACCGCAGTCTCTTTGCCAGGTAAAACGATCCACGAAAACACACGAACTCAAGAAAACATTTTTTCGAAAAGATTTCGTGTGACTTCGTGGATCGTCGTCATCCAAACCGAAAGAACCACGAAACCAGGATTCTTTTTTTGCTAACTGCTCAGATCGGGCGTCCTTACTTTACTTCATATCTGCGCAGATTCCTTGCTGCCCCTAATGCGAGCGCTGCGGCGACTAAACACGCCGCACCGCCAGTCACCACCGAGAGAGGCGCGCCGACCAACGCGGCCACTGTGCCGGCCTCGACTTCGCCCAACTGCGGCCCGCCCATGAAAAAAATCATATTAATGGAAGTCATGCGTCCGCGCAGCTTGTTCGGCGTGACGAGTTGGCGAATAGTTTGGCGCAGGATGGTGCTGATCGTGTCCGCGCCGCCGGTTATCGCCAGCATCAGCAAAGAAAACCAAAACACTCGCGACAAGCCGAAGGCGATTGTCGCCGCGCCAAAGACGCCGATCGACACAATCACCAGCAGTCCCTGTTTTTTCAGTGTTCCAAATCGCGCCACAATCAGCCCAGTGATGATTGCTCCCCCGGCCGGAGCAGCGGCCAGAAACCCATAACCCTCGGCTCCCACTCTCAAAATGTCTTTGGCAAAGATCGGAAGTAACTGATTGGCTGAGGCGAAAAAGGTCGCGACAAAATCAAGCGTCATTGTCTGCACAATGATTGGCGTGCGCCAAACGAAACGCAGGCCTTCACGCAGCGCATCAAAACTGATGCGCGCGGGCTGACTCTCATCTTTCTCTGGCCGTCCACTGGTACGCATCAACGCGAGGCCAAGAATCACCGCCACAAAAGAACCCGCATTGATCGTATAGACGAATCCCGGACCATGACTAGCCAAAACGAAACCGGCTAACGGCGGCCCCACAATCAATCCCACCTGGAACATCAGCATGCTCAGACTGACGGCGTTAGGAAAATCTTTCAACGGCACGAGCGTAGGCATTAGGGCCTGTCGCGCGGGAGTATCAAACGCCCAGGCGGCTGAAGCGACTGCGGTCAATAGAAAGATTGGCCAGACATGCAGCAATCCTCGGAACGTAACCAGTGCCAAAGCCGCGCTGCACGTTAGCATCACCGATTGAGTAGTCATCATCAGCCGCCGCCGATCCACTACATCGGCGACGACACCGCCCACCAGCGAACACAAAATGATGGGAACCGCGCGGCAGGCGCCGACCAATCCCAGGGCCAGTGGTGAACGGGTCAGCAAGTAAATGTGCCAGTTGATCGCCGCCAACTGCATCTGAGATCCCGTGATTGAGACAATCTGGCCTATCCACAACAGACGAAAATCGCGATGATGAAGTGACGAGAATGCTGTTTGACGCTCCGGGACTCCCGGGAGATTTGGAGGTTTAATCTTGGGCATCAGTAACGTTCTATTTATAACTCATGATCACGACTAAGCGAAAAAGGGTGAAAGGTCGCCTTGAAAAATCTTCTATTAGCAGCAGTTCCCAGTCACGGATAAGACCGAGTAATCATGTTTTATTCAGAAGCATCCCTGAACCGTATCCTCGATTGAGTTAAACTGAATCGCGCCGAGCTGCATATGAAGCCTAACGAATGGCAAAAATGGATTGCGATAATAGCGCTCACCCTGGTGTTGCTGCTGACAGGCTTTTTTGCCATCCGCACCGTTCGGCGCGCGATGTATTGGCGCGCTCATCACGACGAGGCCATCCGCCCCTGGATGAGTATTCCTTACATCGCCCACTCCTATCGGGTGCCCCCGCACGTCCTTTATGAGGCTTTGGGAATCCCCCCGCAACTACATGACCGGCGGCCATTAAAGCAAATTGCAGCGGGGCAAAACCGCTCGGTCGATGAAGTGATTTCCTCCTTAAACGAAGCTATCAATCGCGAGCGTGCTAATCAGATTCCCACTGCTTCTCCTTCGCAGCCAGGAAGGTCGCCGTGAATATTAGCGACCAGTTGCTGGGCGCGCTTTCACAGTACGGCTTGCCCGTGCTCTTTACCGTGATCATGATCGCGGCCGTCGGCATTCCCCTGCCTATTTCCATGATGCTGGTGGCCGCGGGCTCTTTTGTAGAGTTGGGAGAAATGAAGCTTTGGCAGGTAATCGTAGTGGCCAGCGCAGGCGCCGTGACGGGCGATCAGATCGGATACGCTCTGGGCCGTTGGGGCGGTCATCGGGTCATCGAAAGAATTCGGCGCAGGGAAAATGGCGCGACTAGAATTGCGCAAGCCGAGGCGTTCGCCAAACGATGGGGCGCAACCGGAATATTCCTGACGCGCTGGCTGATCACACCTCTGGGGCCGTGGCTGAATTTGACCAGCGGCATGGCCGCTTATCCCTGGACGCGATTTTTCCTATGGGACGTGTTAGGAGAAGTCCTCTGGGTAGTACTGTACGTGATGCTCGGGAAATTCTTCAGCGACCGCGTGCAGACGCTGGTTGAAATACTTGGGAATCTTGCCTGGGTGATCGTGGGCTTGATTGCCGCTCTAATCCTCGGCTGGAAGTTGCTTAGGTATCTGCAGCCGGCAGAGCCGCTGAAGCGCGCGAAGATAGTCGCCGAGCGCTAGCTCAAGACTCATTAAGCACTACGCGCCCGAACAGATCCTTCCGCGCGCTGAATGCTCTCGCGGGAAGCAGCGGCGGGGTCAACCTCCTTTTTGGGCGCACGCCACTTGCCGATTCCTTCGCTCGCAAGCTTGAAGATAGAACGGCGATTAGCCACGATCAGTTTGAGCCACGCTAGCTTTGTCATCTGCGGAAAATAGATGCCGCGAAAGAACATTCGCATCGCAAAGTGCATCACGCGGATTTTGATGGGCTTGTCGGCAATCGATTCCAATGCCATTGCGTTCCGCCGCGGGCTGTACGATTCCGTCCACGCCTTATCCAGTTCCGCATGCGTCTGGTCAATCGACATCTTCAGAGGTGTGTTCGCCATCTGGTAAGGGGCGAACTCTAACCAATGCTTTGGTCGCGTCAGGCGGCCCGTCTTCAGTAAGCGATCGTACAGCGGTGTAGAGGGGAACGGAGTGATTTGGCCAAAGACAGGCAATCCGGGTGGCCAGCTTGCGATCTGATCGAGCGTCCGATCGGCAACTCCCGGTGTATCGTTATCCAGACCTACGATGAAAGATGTGATGGCGTAGATGTCGCGCCTGGCCAAACGATCCAAAACGGCAGCGTACTCGGCCGGCTTATTGAAGCTCTTGTTCACATCAGCCAGGTTAACCGGGTCGATTGACTCCATCCCGATGAAAATCCATTTGCCGTGAGAGGCCTCAATCAAGTCGACGAGTTCTTCATCGCGCAGCAGGTTGGCGCTGATTTGCGCTATCCAGGGAAGCTGCGCACCGGCGTCGATAATGTCTCTCAGCAGTGACTTGGTACGTTTGATGTTAATCGCAAAGTTGTCATCGATGAAAAAGACAATCACCTGACTTCGATTCTTACGCGCGTGTTTCTTCAGTCTCAAGAGCTCGTTTACCACGCTTTCGTTGCTGCGAAAACGAATCGAGTCTCCGAAGAATCCAGTCACAGTGCAGAACTCACAACCGTAGGGACAGCCGCGTCCTGACTCGATTGGGATCAGATGGACTGAATGCCAACCGTTGGCATGCCGCTCCAGAAGCGCCCGCGCAACCTTCGGCACCATGTTGAATTGTTCAAGATCGAGTTTCTCCCACGGAATCGTCGGATACGGCTGCAAACTGGGTTTGCGCTCTTTGCCGGACTCGTCAACAGGCGTGTAAATCTCCTTCAACTCACCGCGGGCGGCATCCGCTACGATTTGCGGCCACGTTTCATCGGCTTCACCGAGAGCTACTGCATCAGCGTGACGCGGGCCACCATCTCGTCCCAGGGCCTCGTCGGGGACCTCAGTAATGTGTGGCCCTCCCATTACTACCGGAACACCCGCGGCACGGATGGCGTCAGCCATGCGATAAGCTCGCGCCACCATTCTCGTCATCGAGCCAATACCAACGAGGCCAATTTTCTTTTCAATTATAAAGTTTACCAGCTGCCGTTCGTCCATTGGCCGCGCATTGCCATCGATCAGCAGTACTTCATGTTCAGCCGGAGTTAACGATTGGAGAAGAAACATCCAAAGGTGTGGCATGAAGTTGCGGGTTACGCCATTATCAGGATTGTAAAGGAGGATTCTCATGATCTGCGATACGGTGGCTTCGCCCCTCCGCAAAATGACTCTGCGTGGTGTGAATTCACTAGCGGAACATGACCAGCCCCGCAGTTTAGAAGAGCCAGCAGGCCTCTTCTGTGCGGTAATACACAGATAGAGCGTGTATAATTCGCACACAGACTGACAAACTCTGCATGGGAAACTGTGGTTTCCAAGTCGGCTTACCCAGGAACTATTAGTGACAATGTGCGATTGTACACGGACAGCGGGACTTTAACGTGTTATATTTATTTTCCCGAGTTGTTTGAATCATGCATCTAATCGACATCAGGACCGAGTCTAGGAGTGTAAATGTACCACGAAGTTACGACAACAAGAGACGATAAACGCATAAATTGGCACACCGCGACGTTCATGACGCTATTTCATATCGGCGCGGCAGCCGCGCTTTTCATGTTCAGTTGGCAGGCTCTGGTGGCAGCCGTCGTGCTGTGGTGGATCTCAGCTAGTTTAGGAGTCGGTATGGGTTTTCACCGGCTCTTGACGCATCGCGGCTACAAGACCCCAAAGTTGGTCGAGTATTTCATTACAGTTTGCGGACTGCTCGCTCTGGAAGGTGGCGCCATCAATTGGGTGGTAACGCACCGCATTCACCACGCACACACGGACGCCCCGGGCGATCCGCACACACCGCGCGAAGGTGGCTGGTGGGCGCATATAGGTTGGATGTTAAAGGGTACTGCGCAGTCTCATGATAAAGCGACTATGGCGCGTTATGCGCCGGACATGGTTAAAGATCGGTTCCACGTTTTGGCTAATAATTTCTATTGGGTGCCAATCATTTTGCTCGCCATTGGGTTACTCGTCCTGGGCGGTTGGTCATTCGTCTTATGGGCAGTGTTCTTTCGCGTCACCTTCAATTTTCACGCGACCTGGCTGGTTAATTCCGCGACCCACATGTGGGGCCGGCGCCGGTTCGCAACTCGCGATGATTCGACCAATAACTGGTGGGTGGCACTCCTGACCTTCGGCGAAGGATGGCACAACAACCATCATGCATACCCAACGGCGGCGCGACACGGATTCGCGTGGTACGAGATCGACCTCAACTGGTGGGGAATTCGGACGATGCAGTTTCTGCGACTGGCGACAAGTGTAAAGCTGGTTCGCCTGGCCGAAGTTTCTGCGACTTGACGATAGTTCCTGCCGGATACGGCGCGAACCTGCCCTAGGCCGGCTAGCGTGGGCGAGGCGACTACTGGGTCTTAGTGCCTTTCAGTTCTTTATACATGTCTTCCACGTTTGGCGTCGCAAAGTTTTGAAATGCGAAGCTCTTATACTTTTCGGGCAACTTTAGTTGCTGCTTCGCCTGATCAATACTCAAACCATCGGCAATTCCCTGCTTCACCCGCCCACTCAGATCGTTTAGATAATCTCTGAAGTCTTTAATATCCGACGCCGCGGCCACATTGCCGTGTCCAGGGACAAACTTTGCCGTCGGGTATTGATTTAGAATCTGATCGAGAGTAGGCACCCAATCGGACACAGTCGCATCGATCAGGTTAGGCAAAGTCTTTGACCAACCCAAGTCGCCGGTAAATACCACATTCGCGTCGGGTATATAAGCAAAGACATCGCCGCCGGTATGGCCAGGCAACGTCGCCAACACGACTTCCCGCTTGCCCAGATACAATCGAACAAGTCCCGAACCAAAGGTCGCGGTAGGGTTCGTCAGTTTGATGCCCGCCATCGCGTCGTAACGATTAATCTGTCGCTCGAGTTGCATCCGCTTCTCTTTCTGATCAGCGGGAGTATCGCTCAGTTGTTTGGCGGCATCCGCGCGTCGCTTTTTCAAATCTTCAGACGAAGGTAGAAAGCGCTGGTTCTTTGTGGTCTGCCATTTCAAAACATTGTCGTGTGCGAAAATAGGCACGCCGCGCGCCGTCAGGACCTGATTGCCGCCTGTGTGATCGAGATGGTAGTGGCTGTTAACGGCAAACTTAATGGGAAGTTTTGTCAAAGTTTGAATCTCGCCGATGAGTTCCTCAAGAGCAGCGGGCGTGAAGAACGTGTCGAAAATCAGCACCCCCTCATCGCCGACGACAAAGCCGGCATTGCCTGAGGCCAAACCTCCCGGCTTGGCGATCGCGGCATAGACTCCGTCTGCAACCTTGATCAGTTGAAAGTCGTCTTCGGATTTCGGCGCGCTTCTAATGTTAGAAGTGAGGGGTCCGGCCGCGATCACCAAGACAAGCACAACTGCGACAAACTTGAGTTTCTTCTTCATCGCTTCTCCGCAGCCCGCTAAAGTTTTATTAGTATCGCCTTCCAACGAACCCACGCATCATCACGGGCCCGGCGATTGGCTTTATAGGCAGTCAACGCCTTTTGATAGTCCTCGGCTGCCTTCTTATCGGCTGCAGCGTCACCCTTGGCGACAGGAGGTTGCGGCTCGGGCGAATTGGGCTCGCCCGCCCGCATAAAGCCGTGACCTGCTCCTTCATAAGTAATCGGGTCAAAGGTTTTCTTCAATTCCTTCATAGCATCGACAGTCGGCGGCACAGTTGCATCGACACGCATGTCGTTGCCGGCGTAAAAGCCATAAACCGGAGCCTTGATTCTCCCCAGTGCCACCTTGTCGATGGCGAACGTCTGGCCTTGCGCGTTGTTTGCGGGTGGAGTCCCATAAAAGACGAAAGCTGCTTTGAGGCTGGCCCGGTTGGTCGCGAAGCTGAACGTTTGGGATCCTCCCCAACAGAATCCCGCGACGACGACCTTGCCGTTAGCTCCCGGCAATTTCGAAACGTAATCAGCGACGGCATTCAAGTCACCGGTAATTTGGTCAGGCGGCAAGGCGTCAACTGCCTGTCGTACGCTGTTGCTGTCAAAGTCGCTCGTTCCGCCGCCCTTCGGCCCCATACCAGAGAGCAGATCGGGCGCGATCGCAATGTAACCGGCTTCGGCCAATTCATCAGTGAGTTGCTGCACCCAGTTGCTCATTCCAAAAATCTCATGAATCACAACCACGGCGGTGGCTTTTTTATTTACTTCCGGATAGACCACGAAACTGTTGACTTCGCGATTACCATTCTTAACCTTCACCCACTCCCGATGTCGTGGCGATTTTGACAGCCTGTCCTTCGCCCAATCTTGAGTAGTTTCCGGATTTGAATTGACCGAGTCAGAACTCGCATCCGCGTGATGGTGTGAACTCACGTCTTGCGCGGCGACGCGGCTTACGAATACCGCCATCGCGATCATCGGCACTAGAATCCCGGTCAAAAAGGCCTTCCGTGATGCATTTCGCGCGATGATTTTTGGTTTGCTCATCTGTGTCTCCCAGGAATAATTGAATCTCTCTTATGCTCGTGTGTCGCAGTCCAAGGCTACACTAAATATCACAGCGCGGGCCCGCTACGCGAGTCCCATAGAACGATCCGAATAGAAAGAAGGGCGGACTTAAAAGAACTGGGGCGATGCTCCCGGCCGCAGCCAGTAGCATCGCCCCTCAGGAAATTTTCAAGTGCAGGGCAACAGCACTTGAGATCAATTTTGGTTCACTTACCAGGGAAACGGAAAGCGACCGTAGTTGCCGTTGCTTCTACGGTTCCGATTATAGCCGCCGTTGCGCTGGAAGCCCTCGTCATAGCCCCGAAGGAAACCGTTACGATACGCTTGCTGATACTGATAACTGTTGCCATAGTATCCGCCGGAGTTGCCGCGGCCGTTCCGGTAGAAATGCGATCTTTGCGGACTGTAATTCTGTCCGCGTTGCGCGTCGCTTGAGCCGGTGTATAGACCGTCCTGGTAGCCCTGGCTTAAGGCGATTTGGCTTGCATTGCCGTAGCCGCCATTGTTGCCATAGCCCCCGTTGTTACCATAGCGCCCATTGTTACCGTAACCGCCGTTGTTACCATAGCGGTCGCGGTTGTATTGATCATTCCGGTTGTAGTCCCGGTTCTGATTATTATCACGGTTGCGGCGGTAATTCCGATCGCGGTCTCTACGATTGCGATCGCCTTGATCCTGACGATCTTGATCGCGATCCCACGTGCGCTGAGCCTGCACCGCTACGCTCGAAACCAACCCGATGCCCGCTATGAAGGACAATGTCAGCAAGACCCTCATGAGCTTGTTACTGAGAAAGTGTGATTTCATTTCTAACCCTCCGTCCGAGCCGTTCGGCAAGTGTCGTGCCGAGTGAATGACGTTCAGTGCTTGGCGAAACTTGCGAGCTGTTTGCATTGCAGGTTTTTTCTGCCTGGCACCATTTCGTGCGTTACTAGCCGGATTTGCGTTCTAAACGCGATTCAAATCTGCTTGGCCTCATGAAGAGACGCGCTCACGATGGAAAACCCACCCTGAAATACCTCTCGGGCGCTGCTTCAAACAACAAATGCCTTCCAGCGGCGACTGGAAAAATGCGGCGAATCGATTTGCCTGGATTATAGAGCTAACCAAACGAGAGAAGTGAACCATTTCGGTCTGCGCACCAAAATTCTCCCGCGCCGTTTAACTTCCGTTTAGATACTCTCGCCGGTCTGGCGTGCGGGGTCGCGGTCAAGTATGTTGGTCGTGTGTTCAGTGACACTCGCCGGCGCCTCTCGCCGCAGGGCCACATCCTCATCCGACTTATACTGAGTACCATCTATAGGCGAGTCGATTCTCAAGGGTTTCTGCTCGACGGATTCACTCAGTCTCGGCGGGTCGGGCCGGATCGAAAGCCCAGCGAGGATATGACCCACGCCGGAAAGCATTGGTATCAAACCCAGCAGCCAGATCACCTGCACCACCGGATCGAGCTCAAAAGGAATCCTGGCGAGAACATCTGGCGGCAACTTAAGCACGAGAGCGTGGGCGAGGAAGTACAAAAAGATAGTGAGACCGCCGCCCCAGAAAAATTTGATAGTTCCTTTGGTGAGATGGCGCTCGCGTCGCTGTTCCGCTGTTTTTTTCTTTGCGTCAAGCCACCACGGCTTGGGAGGTCTGGGATCGTGAGAGCTCCGCACGATCTCTTTGTTCATCCTATCCAGCGCGCGCGAAACCTCGTCGGTGACTCTCTCGATCTTGAGGTTCTTCACCATTTCCTTGATCTTGGCGGGTACGCCGTCGCTCCGCCCGATCGCCTCACTAAGCGAGACCGCTTTGCCAATCACTTTGAGATTCGCTCCGCAAGAACGGCAATAATGGAGTTCCGCGGAAGATTCAGAGCCACACTGGGGACAGAACATATGGTTTACCGTTGCGATAAATTATCCGTTGATTCGTACCGTGAGCAAAGCTAAACCCCACTACGCTCGAGGGCCGCCGGTTGTTCAGAGAAATTTTGGGAGGCGTGGGTCAGTGTCGAAGGACTCACCCAGACACCGCTCGTTGAAAAGCACAAGATTCCGGACTCTTAACGAGCGGCGGGGCTCAGGAGCCGGCATACGCATCGTTCAACTTGCGGAAGTGATAACCCATCGCTGCCAAACGTAGAAACTCCGCCATTCGATCTCGATGTTTGACCAATGCGTGACCAAAGTAACGCCAGAATTCTCTGCGTTCTCGATCGAGCACACCCAGCTTCAGCGCTATTCGAGTAAACGCCGCAGCTCCGCTGAAGATCCCCATGGTGTTTTTCTCGGCCCATTCTTGAGGAGTTCGCTTCAACGAATCAAGAGTTCTCCGGTAGTACTCGCCCGAGTTGTATATGGTGCACATAATCGATTGATAGCCGGCAATTAATCGCGCCGGATCCATCTTCGGAATAAAGTTGAGGGCGCAGTTGGTGTTGTTGCCCGAACTCTCACCCAGCAGACGACCCTCCTTTTCCAGGCGCCGCCAGAGTTGAGTGTCAGGCAGCGCCGACAATATTCCGACCATGGCCAGCGGTATCGCGCTCTCTCGTATGAATTTAATCTGGCGCTCAAAAATATCTTCAGGATCATTATCAAAGCCGACAATAAAACCAGCCATGACTTCCATTCCGTAACTTTGGATCCTTTTTACAGAGTCAAGCAGGTTGCCGCGGTTCTGAGACTTCTGAGCTTCCTTCAAGCTGTCTTCCACCGGAGTCTCAATGCCAAGAAACACCCGTCGGAAGCCCGATTGCCGCATGCTTTCAAGCAGAGGTTCGTCGTCAGCCAGATTTACACTGGCTTCAGTGAGGAGCGTGAAAGGATAATCGTGCCGCTTCTGCCAATCCGCCAACTCTGGCAACAGGCCTCGCACATTCTTTTTATTGCCGATGAAGTTATCGTCGACGATGAACACTGTGCCGCGCCAGCCGAGGGCGAACAAGGCGTCGAATTCAGCCAACATTTGCGGGTTGCTCTTGGTCCGCGGGACGCGGCCGTAGATTTCAATGATGTCGCAAAACTCGCAGTTGAAGGGACAACCGCGCGAGTACTGGACCGACATCGCACTATAACGCTTCATGTTTGCGAGATGAAAATCCGCAACCGGGGTCACCGCAAGCGGCGGCTTTTCTGCCGCCTGGTAGGTTCGTTGCGTTGTTCCGCATTCCAGGTCTTCGAGAAACTGCGGCACCGTGGTTTCCGCTTCGCCGATAAAAATGTGGTCTGCTTCCGGCAGAGTTTCCAACGTAGTCGACACGTACGGCCCTCCGACGACGACACGCTTTCCTCTTGCTTTGCATTCGCGCAGGACCTGTTTCAAGGAATCCTTCTGTACCAACATCGCAGTGGCCATCACTATATCGGCCCATTCGATATCGGACGATCGCAGCTTGCGCACATTCAAATCAACCAGACGACGTTCCCAGGCGCGCGGCAACAGGGCCGAAACAGTTAGGAGTCCCAGTGGCGGAAATGCGCATCGCTTGCCCTCAAAAGGCAGCGCATGTCGAAAACTCCAATACGTGTCGGGAAATTCTGGATTGATCAATAGGACCTTCATCACAGCTCCTTTAAATAAACCATCAGCGAACATCCAGTCAGGGAAATTTGAAAACCGATAACAACCAGCCTTATTTACATTCCTCTCCAACCGCTCTTTTACGCTACGCAGGTGCGAACCTTTTCGTTTCCATCAGCCTCAGACTTCCCTTGCTTTCTTACTCGCCTTTGCTCGCCCCAGCGTCAGCACGTCCCCGGGCTGGCACTTGAGCACCTTACAGATTCTTTCGAGGGTGTTGAATGTAATGCCCTGGGCCTTGTCCTTCTTTAGGCGCCAGAGGGTCGTATGACTTACACCGGTCTCTTTGGCCAGCCAATAAAAGGTGCGCTCATGCTGTTTCAGCAACTCGTCAATTCGGATTCTGATCATTGCAATCACCAGCCTCCTGCAGCATACGCGCTATTTATCATAGCTGTTAAATATATGTCTACAGAATATATTGCATTCTTGACATATATGCCAGCCTGCTATAGCCTTCCTCTTCAGATTGAATTCCAACAAATTCTCTCCTCGATTTCCAAGCAACGGTCCGGACTACCTGAAAGTCAAATCGTCTGATGAACACTATGTACGCAATGCAACGCGCCAACGGCGACTGGTTCGCACTCGAGCAGCGCGAAGGTCTTCGCGTGCCGATTTTTTCAAGCAACCGAGAAGCTATGCAGGCCCGCGCGTTCAACGTAGAGCTACTGGTTTTTAAGCCGGTTCCGGTTGACGATCGAGCACTGACGGATCTTGCGCCGGTAGATGACCAACGACCGACGCAATTTTGGCTGGTCAAGAATGCATGCGTTAATATGAAGCAGGGCGTCGCTCTGGAGCACTCAGAGCTTGCGCGAATAATCCGCGTCGAAAAAACTTAGGAATTCAGGTGAGTATGATAGTTTGTGAATTCTGTTCTCATTACTGGCAAGACGGCAAATGCCTGCTCGGACTCAATATTCCCAAAGCCATGAGCTGTCGCGAGTTTAGTCCGGGGATAGAAAAATTTTGCTCCAACCCCAACGATTTTGTTAATCCCAGCCAAATCACTCAAATGGCCACTTTTTTTGGGTTCAAGAAAGCGGAGCTGAAGAAGATTAAGCTTATGGCTGAAGCCGCCGAAACCTCCCGCCAGGCGGAACAAGAAAATACCGCGTCTCTTAACGCGGTATCTCCTCTTTGATCCCGGCTACAGAGTCGCTCGTCAAGATCGAAAACCATCCGCATATCCGCGGGCGAAACCGGATCTATAGACCTCTCCAAAGTTGCCGAAACCTGCTTCCTCGAAGTAGTGCGACCTTTGGGGATCGAAGCTGCGACCATGTTTGGCGTCGCTGGCTCCGGTCTTCATTCCGTCTTTATACCCATGGCTATAAGCCGCGTCGGAGCTATTAAAAACATATTGTCCATAGCGGCTGTAATAGTCGAAATATGGATCATACCCAAACGGTCGGTATCCCCGCCACGGGCGATAAAATGGGCGATACGTTCTCACCACGACCACCCTACGCTGTGCTTGTGCGGGTATGTCGCAGAAAAAAGTCAGCGATCCAGCGATTAGTAAGCCAGCCAAGGCAAGGTGACCAAATCCTCGTAAATATTTTCCTCTCATGACAGACCTCCTTGTTCTCCGTCTACATATTTAGACGCCAGGAAAAGGCTGAGAGTTTACGGTCTTGCGGACACAAGACTTTAGATTTGTATGCGATCAGTTTGCGCTGTTCTTGCGTCGAATGAGCCCACAAGATGACACCACGGCCTAGTCGCCGATTGCGTCATGCCGGTGAGCTCTTTCGAGCCGCTTGTTCGGCTGTTAACTGAGCAAGCTAATAACGGCGGCGATGTCGATGCCGGTTGCGGAGCTTGTAGGTATAGAGCGCTCCGCTGCCCGCTCCGACGGCCGTGCCGATTGCCGCGCCTTTCTTTCCCCCGCTGAGAGCGCCTATGCCGGCACCCGCAGTAGCCGCGCCCGCTACCGTCAGTTTGTCACGATGCTTTTGCCAAAATGTCCGGCTATGACGGCGATGACGACGTACCGTCTGAGCGGACGTAATTGGCATCGACGTAAAAGCCAGGATGAGCGTTACCAGTAAGATTGATAGGACTCTTTTCATACTTCTCCTGTTCGGTAATAGGGCAACGCAGCGACTGTGCGGCGATGCATTCCCGTGGTTCCTTACTAAAGCCTGAATTCGCTCTAATCAAGGGCACTTTCCATGCCATCGTGAGAGTTTGAATCTTATCAATTGCCCCGGAAGTTCCAATACCATCCGGTGATAATCAAAGGCTCAGTGCTAGACAGGGGATATATCTCACGTGTAGTATATATATATCGTATCCGCTATTTTCCGCGAGCGATAAATAACAGCGATCTGAGGAGGGCGCACCTTATTATTGAAATTCGAGTCGACGAGATTTTGGCCGAACAGGGCCGGACCTTCTATTGGTTGGCAAAACAGACCGGCATCAGCCATACAACATTGTGGCGTTTGAAGAAGGGCAGGGCCTTCGGCATGAATCTCGACACCCTGGAGAAGATGTGCCGCGTGCTTGAATGCCAGCCTGGCGACATACTGACTTTGGCGGACCAAAAGAAAAACGGCAGCAAACGGAAATTCAGGAAGAAACCAAAATCATGAGTAATAAAGAAAAGCCCTTTACTTTTAGGTTCGTCGAGGCCGAAGATAACTTCCGCTTGGAACTGACGAATGTGACCGATCGCACACTTAAGTCCATTGAGGTGTTGACTGTGTTTCTGAAGGACGAGGTAACCCCTGGCGGTGGTCCTTCGCAGGCTCATATACGATTTGACGCCATCGAGCGTATCCTCCCCACCGAGAAATCAATCATGACGCACCGAACCTGGATCAACGGAAAGCCGGCTGCGAGCGAGAGCGACTTGTTAAGCCGGCTGCAAGTGATCTCCGGCGAACCCCATCCTTATGTCCTCGACATTTCATGGGAGGACCCCGACGGGAAAACGCGTTTTCAACGAATACCGGTCGGGCATTCGTCGCGGGTAGCAGGTTAAGAAGCAGCGAAAACAGCCTACAAGCACTGATTACGGCTTTCTGACAAACCTCAGCGCCACGCCGTTCATACAGTAGCGTAGCCCAGTCGGTTTTGGTCCATCATCGAACACATGTCCCGAATGTGCATCGCACCTGGCACAGAGCACTTCGGTCCGAGTCATTGACAGACTGTTATCAACCTCTTCCCGCACGTTCTCCTTCTTGATTGGGGACCAGAAACTGGGCCAACCAGTCCCGGAATCAAACTTAGTGGCAGAGCTAAAGAGCGGGAGTTCGCACGCGGCGCACTCAAAGGTACCCTTCTCGTGAATATTGTTAAGCGGGCTTGAGAATGGCGCTTCAGTTCCCTTCTGCCGCATGACGTTGTACTGCTCAGCGGTCAGCAGTTGCTTCCATTCCGCATCTGTCTTGATCACTTTTTTCATGTCCTTATTACCTTGACCGTCTCTCGAACGCCTGGCGTTCCGGAAAATAGACGCGCCGACAGGAAACCTGGAAAGCGCAGCGAATGCTGCAACCATCAGCGAAGATGAAAGAAAATATCGTCTGTTCATATGCACCTCTATGATTTTGCGTATCGTCCTGTCAACCAAATTACGTCTACCATTAGTGAATCGGATTTCCGGGTTACTAACCAGCATCAGTAATTCTCTGATCGCGATTCCCGGCGAGCAAATTAGCTTCGCGGATCGGGTTTGAGCGGTCTTTTCAATGAGTTCGGCTCGGCTGCCTCTCACCCGCCAACCAACCTGGCGTGAAGCTTGATATTCGTGCCCGCCAAGGCCTGTGACACGGGACAGTTCTTCTTCGCCGTTTCAGCTTGCTCGAGAAAAGCTGCTGCTTCGATGTTCGGGATCTCGGCTTCGGTAGTGAGTTCAATCGTAGTGATCTTGAATGCCTCGCCAACTTTCTCGAGACTGACACTGGCAGTAGTGCTGATGCGTGTTGGAATAAAACCACCACGCGTCAAGCCGGCCGCCAGGGCCATGGAAAAGCATCCGGCATGCGCCGCGCCGATTAACTCCTCCGGGTTTGTGCCCGTGCCCTCCTCAAACCGCGACGCGAAAGAATACTGACCTTCAAATGCTCCACTGCCTAACTTCACCCGGCCCTTGCCGTCTTTGAGTGTGCCTTCCCAAACTGCACTCGCTGTGCGTTTCGCCATGCTCGTTCTCCTTTGAATTCGTTTTAGCGATTGTAGCGCTTTGGACTGCGGTGGCAAGCCTAGCGCGACACCGCTTTGGATTGTTTGGCCCAAGCCTCACACCCGGAATCCAAACCGTCGTCGCCGCTTCGCTCTGCCGGCGCACTCCAAATCTTCAGCTGCCAACGGCCCACAGAAAAGCCCCCGGCAATAATCCGCCGGAGGCCTATGAGAAGCAGTAGCCTGCTAATTAGTAGCGCGAACCGCCACCGCCACCGCGATCTTCGCGGGGCTTGGCCTCATTGACTTTCAGCGCGCGTCCATCCAGGTCCTTACCATTGAACTGCTGAATAGCAGCCGCGCCTTCTTCCTTCGTTTGCATTTCAACGAAGCCGAAGCCGCGCGAACGGCCTGTTTCGCGATCTTCGATCAAGGAAACGCTTTCGA
>WNFR01001141.1_pt1 | contig 27598 bp, 23 predicted proteins | sample 5400221 | NCBI WGS metagenome assembly WNFR01 (sample SAMN13153357, study PRJNA577476) | soil metagenome | isolation source: 40 cm soil under Madrone tree | place: USA:California | collected 2016-06-14
TCCCATCGGGTGCGTCTCCTTCTCATCCGGTTTGCCATACATTATCCAGATACGTCCACGATCAGTTTTCCAACCCGGTATCCCGGAACTGAAGTGTTCGTTGGCATAGGCGATCCGCTCGTAATATTCTTCTTTAAACTCGTTCTCGTCAGTGTCCGGGTCGGGATCGCGACGTCGCCAAAATTCTTCAATAAAGCGTTCCCGTTCGTCGTCTGTTGCCAGTTTCTTAAAGGCTTTGCGTTCCTCATCAGTGATGATGTAGGTAACGTCTTTATCGAGCCAGTCTTTGTAGGCCTTCTTGAGCTCGGGCTTCACATTTCGAGGCTTGTTACTCGGATCCTGCGTGTCCTGACCAAAAACCAGGGGGCTGGCACAGACGAAAAGAGCAATCATCATTGCCAGACGGAGAGCGACTTTCTGGTAATACATTCCGAAACTCCTATGAAACCTTTACGAATCAAGCGACACGGAAGTGGTGCCGTCACAGTAGAAGACCAGCGATTCTAAGACTCGACTGAGAACACAGTCAAGATGCCGGGAGAGCGAGGCTTAGTTGCCCTTCAGACGCGATAAAACCACGTAAATTGGCGGGAACCTCTGGACCCTCCGCAGTCACGAAGCTGTCCGCGGCTTGCTAAAAATCCAGGCCACAAAGATTGAAATAACATACAGGACCAGCATCGGCGCCGCAAACAGCAGCATGTTAGGGATATCGTTTGTCGGTGAGATCACCGCGGCAACAATCAGAATAACGACAAGCGACGTTTTCCAAATGCGCACCAATAACCTCGCCGTCACTAAACCAATGCGGGCCAGGACGTAAGTAATCGCCGGCATCTGGAATACGACGCCCATACCGAGCATGACGATGATGATAAAGTCGAAATAATCGTCAGCCTTTAACAGCAACCGGAAGTCCTGACCCAGTCCTAATAAGTATTTCGCCGCCGGTGGGAAAATCACGTAGTAGGCAAAGGCGGCGCCCGCAACAAAGGAAATCGAAGAGAGTGCGATAAATGGAGTAACGTAACCTCGCTCGTGCGGGTAGAGCCCGGGGGAAACGAAAGCCCAAATCTGCCAAAGCAGGAAGGGAACGGATAGACACACTGCGGCATAAAGAGACACCTTTATGTAAAGCGCGAAGGGCTCGAGTGCTGTAGTGACGATAAGTTTGTCGTTGATTCCGGTAGATGCCTTCGGCGAGGCTCCCAAATCGGTTGGCAAGCGCACGCCTTTTGGGATCACGGTGTTGCCGGCGTACAGTGCCTCATCTGTAAACAGTCCGAGTTGGCCCTGACTATCCTTGAATACACGGGCCATCACCGAAGCACCTGCCGGTATCAGGCTTGTGCCCAGTTTCGTTTCCTCGGAAAAAACGAAACGGCCCGTCTCATTCTCTTTCAATGAGCTCATCGCAACGATCGTTTCATTGCCTGTCAGTCCCGCTATTGGCACCTGACGCCGCTGGGCGTCAGCGAGTGCACGTTCAACTGGAACAGCGAGAAAGTTGTAAATCCGATCCGAAAAGAACCAGCAAACAGAGGTTGCGATAAATACGAAAATGAACGAGCGAATGAGACGCCGGCGCAGTTCGTCAAGATGTTCCAGAAAGGACATCTGACCGCCAAGCTCTTCTTCTTCACCCTTGTTTGACGACAGTGCTCTTAAAAGTGCAGACATTTTTTATCTGAGTTTACAACCAGTCGCGCTTGCGCAGCGGCTCGGAAGAGCCTGGCGTGCCTGCCTCGGATATGGCAGGCGGCGCTTCTGCATGCTGCGGGCTCGGGTTCTGACGAGGTACGACCAGCTCGGGTTGTATGGGCTCAATCAGAGGTACGTCGATAACCTGCCCGTCACTGTTTCTGTGTGAAGAGTCGTCACCCAGGATGCTGTTTTCGGGAGAGTCGCTGCGATTAGTTTCGAGAGCCACTTCTCGTTCCCATGTACGCTTGAAGTCTTCCGAAGCCTTGCGAAATTCAGCAAGGCTCTTTCCCATTGAGCGCGCGAGCTGAGGCAGCTTGCGAGGACCGAAGAATATGAGCGCAACCACCAGAATGAAAAGTAGTTCTGTACTCCCCAATGAATCAAGAATTAGTGCAAACACCGCTGAATTTCATCCTCCTGAAAATCTCTTGCCATTCGAATTAAATTCTCAACCTGTTGAACCGCGGATGGTAGTTTGAAATCAAACTCCCGATGAAGAGTGATTGTAACGCGTCATCCCATAAAGCAGAAGGCACGCGGCTTTAGAGACTGTTCTAACCGGTTTAACCATCAACTTCTTGACAGTGGCTTCCATCTCAGGCAAATCTTTCTTCAAAGACAGCACAGCAAACAGCCAAAAAAACTCAGAAAGCGTCCTACTGTTCTTATGGCAACTGATGAGAACAATCAGATAGAGGCAAATAGTGAAGTGTCCGTTATGGCGGCGATGCTTCAGCAGTTTGCCGAAACGGCAGACGCCGTAGCTGCAACTACTAAAAAGCTGGCAAAAGCTGCGTTGCTGGGAAACTATTTCCGGGCCCTGGACGATCTGGATTTGACTCGTGCGGCCCGGTATTTTGCCGGACATCAGTTTGCCTCGAGTGATTCCCGAACTACCAACGTCGGAGGGAGCATCATCAGTACCGCCCTTAGCGAGGCCACCGGGTTTAGTCTGGAAAATCTTGCCCCTCGCTACGTCAGACTTGGAGACGCAGGCGACACCGCTGCTGAAGTCGTCGAGGAAGCCAAGCGCAACTATCAACCTCCGACCATAACGCTTGCCGAAACAGAATCGATTATTAACCGACTAAGCGAAACGCGAGGCACAAAGAACAAGATTGGTTTGCTCGCCACGGTGTTGCGTCAGACGACAGCGGCGGAGGCAAAGTATCTTGTGAAGCTACTAGCAGGAGACTTGCGTATCGGTTTGAAGGAAGGTCTGGTTGAAGATGCAATAGCCCGTGCTTTCGATCAGCCGCTGGCCGATGTGTCGTATGCAAACATGTTATTAGGTGACATTGGCGAGACTGCCGTGCGCGCCAGACGTGCGGACTTGCGTGACGTTAGTATGCGCTTGTTTCATCCCATCAAGTTTATGTTGGCAACGCCTGCGGCGGATCTTGGTGATATTGCGCGCACCATGCCCGACGAGTTTCTCGTCGAAGATAAGTTTGATGGCATTCGCGCTCAAGCCCATGTGAGCGACGGCAGAGTGGCCATTTATTCGCGGACCATGGATGAGATCACACACCGCTTTCCGGAGTTAACGGAGCCGCTCGGAAAGCTCGCAACTGATGCCATCATCGATGGAGAAATAGTACCTGCTCAGGGTGACACAATTCTCCCTTTTAGTGACTTGCAGAAGAGACTCGGCCGTAAGAATGTCGGCGATCAACTGATGGCTGCAGTCCCGGTTATTCTGGTCGCCTATGATCTCTTATATGCGGCGGGACAAGTTTTGATCAATCAGCCGCTCGTTGAACGGCGAAAGATACTGGAGCAATTGGTACCTCGGAAGGGTTCGTTGCGTTTATCTCAAGGCAAGCTGTTTCACGAGGCGGCTTCTCTGGACGATGAGTTCAGTGGTGCGAGAGCGCGAGGTAACGAAGGCCTAATGATCAAGAGTCCGGCTTCGCTCTACAAGCCTGGAAGGCGCGGTCGTGACTGGTTGAAACTCAAGCGAGCGATTGCCACACTTGACGTGGTAGTTACGGCCGTGGAGGTCGGTCATGGAAAACGCAAAAACCTGCTGTCCGACTATACCTTCGCTGTTCGACGGGACGTGGATGACAACCAGCTGTTAAGTATAGGGAAGGCTTACTCGGGCCTGACTGACCTCGAATTGGCGGAACTAACAGAATGGTTTCGAGACCATACCGTTCGTGAATTTGCGCATGGGCGAGTTCGACTAGTGGAACCACAGATCGTAATCGAAGTGACCTTTGACCGGGTCCAACCTTCAAGCCGACATAAGAGCGGCTTCGCTTTACGTTTTCCCAGGATTCTTCGCTTGCGGCCTGACAAGACCGTTAACGATATCGATACGCTAGAGACGGTCAGACGGCTGGTCGAACCGATTAAGGGTTCCGAGGCCCACAATCCTGACATTGAGGGAGGCTAAGTCCTCATCGCGTGGAAAAACTCTGCCATTCGCGGTCTGCTCAATAGCAGGACATTCCTATTGCTTTCAGCAGCAGCATAGAGTTAGGATGCGGGCGCACAGCCTTCTCAAGCTTGGCTTCTCGGCTCAATCGGGCGAGTTCTGCACACGGAACACCTCAGGCGCTGAAGCAACGCCTGCCCAGTACGAATATCGCAACTTGGCTTTGAACTGCCTTACCAGACCGTCGAGACGATAGCCAACAACGCCTCTATCAGCAGGTCTGAGGAACCGCCGCCGTCACGGGTTACGATGTCAGGGGGTGGCGGTGCGGGAGCGGGTGGACAGCCGATATCACCGCCGAATGTGGTCGTGGCGATGGCGAATGCGAGAATCGTGGCCGCTAGAAGGTTCTTTAGGGATTTCATCTTTAGCTCCTGGTTGGAATTAGCTTGACGCTAATGTGGGTAAATGTTGTGTTACCAGCTAGACTATTTCGCTGGCTGGGGATAATATCCGCTCTACATGGTAGCTGCAAGGTTCCTTGCGTAATATAAGAAATGGAGTTTCTCTATGGAGTTGCAGAAGGTCTTAATTGAGGGCTTAGGCGATACCAACATCGCCGACACGGCCATCGCGCGATGCCAACTTGCCAACAAGTTAGAGGAGACCGGTGAGTTTGATTTGGCCCGGGAAGCGTTGGGGAGCCTCTGGCAAGGAGTCGGTCAACGGCCACAAACAGAAGGCTTGTCTGAGAAGGCGAAGGCCGAGCTTTTGTTGCGCGCCGGTACCCTGAGCGGATGGATCGGCAGCGCCACTCAGCTTGCTGGTTCTCAGGAAGCGGCGAAGGATCTGGTGAGCGAGAGTGCCGCTATATTTGAGACTCTGGGACTAACTGAAAAGACCGCCGAGGCGAGGGTGAATCTGGCGACTTGTTACTGGCGCGAAGGTGCTTTCGATGAAGCGCGAGTTACCCTGCGACACGCTCTGGAATCCCTGGGTGACCTTGAGAGTGAACAACGACTGCGGGCACTCCTTAGTAGCGCACTCGTCGAGCGTTCGGCAACGCGTCTTGAAGAGGCACTCAGAATTCATCGTGAGTCAGCACGACTATTTGACACGAGTTCAAACTACGCTCTCAAGGGTAAGTTTCATACTGAATATGCAACCGTTTTGAAGAACCTCGGTCTCTCTGAGAACCGTGAGGATTATATAGACCAGGCTTTAGTGGAGTTTGCTGCTGCCAGTTTTCACTACGAAGAAGTTGGGCACAAACGTTTTCAGGCGGCCGTGGAGAACAATGAAGGTTTTCTGTTCGCGAGTTTAGGCAAGTTTAGCGAAGCGCACCAACATCTCGATCGAGCTCGGTTGTTATATCGGAGTTTGAAAGACCAGGGTAGTGTTGCGCGGGTTGACGAAACACGAGCGCAAACGCTGCTGTTTCAGGGGCGGACTAGAGAAGCTGAGCGCTTTGCGAAGTCTGCGGTTGAGGTTCTCACACAGGGCGGAGAGCAATCCGCGTTGGCCGAAGCCCTAACTACACATGGGAAAGCACTCGCCAGACTCGGTCGGTATGACCAAGCCCACATAGCTTTCAAACGGGCAATCGAAGTTGCTCAGGTAGCAGGTGATCCGGACAGTGGAGGCATTGCCGCACTGACAACGGTGGAAGAGTTAGGAACTCAACTGCCGCTCGATAATCTAAAGAGCTATTACTGTACGGCAGAATCACTGCTTGCCAACTCGCAGCATCGACGCATTGGGATTCGTCTTGGTGAATGCGCGCGTCGGCTGATTGCAGCCGCGGATGTGAATGAAGCGAAGAGCAATGCTGCAGCATCGTCGATTATGGTCGATGGGAGCGAACAAGACGCGAATCTGGAAGGGAGTTGTTCGCTCGAGGCCGAGGTGCGTCGGTACGAAGGTACTCTAATCCGACAGGCGCTTGAGGCTTCCGGGGGAAGCGTAACCCGTGCCGCCCGTCTTTTAGGTACAACTCACCAGGGTCTGGCCTTTATTCTGAATGGTCGCCACAGCGATCTACTGTCCATCAGAACACCAGTGAAGCGTCGCAGGCGAAGCATTATTCGCTATCACTGACCTCAAAATCATCAGAACTTGTCCTAATCTGTAGGGGTGTCCCTCTGTGGGCACTTTGATCCGGAGCTGAGCGATTTTCGAGCAGAAGGGTGCCCACCGAGGGACACCCCTACAGAATTGGACAGCACCGATCTTTAGTGGCGCTGCTTTTGACACAGGCAGCGCCACTGTCGTATTTATCCTCTAAGAGCAGTTCTCTTATCATCAGCTTCCTGAAGAGTCCCTTTAGTTCGTGAGTCATTCTATGAGATTTACAAGCACCTCCCTGGCGTTAGTACTACTGCTTTTTGCCATGACCTCCTTCGCCCAAACCGCCAGACGAAAGGCCCCAGGCCCGAAACCATCTCCGCCGCCCGTCGCTGAGCCCAAAGCGACCCCGGTAAGCACGAGGGCGCCATTGCCGCCGAAGGCCCTGGTAACTGTAAATGGACAGTCGCTTACGACAGCCGATTTTGATCCCACGCTGCGTCAACAGTTGGACAGTCTTGAAGATAAGATCCGTGAGGCACGACAAAAGGTCCTTGAACTTCAGATCAATACTACTCTGCTTGAAGTAGAGGCTAAGAAACGCCACACCACTTCGCAGCAACTGTATGATTTGGAAGTAACGAAGAAAATAGTGGAACCTACTGCCGCTGAGATAAAAAAATTCCTCGAGGAAAACCGCGACCAGTTTGAGGGGGTAGAAGCCGCGGAGGCCAGCCGGCAGGTCGCAGTGTTTTTGCACGGTGAACGGGAAACTCATTTGAGCGATGAGTTTGTACGGAAGTTGGGGACCACAAACCAGGTGGTAATGGTTGCTGATATCAATACACCAAATCTCGATCCCGCTGTGGTAGTTGCCACGATTGCTGGTCATCCCGTGCAAGCAGGATTGCTGAATGAAAGACTCAAACCAATCGTCTACAACATGAGACTCAGTGCTTACCAAATCGAGAAAAAAAAGGCCGAACAACTAGTTGACGATTTGTTGCTTCTTGCCGAAGCCAATAAACGCAAAGTGGCACCTGAAGACATCATTCGTGGCGAGATCAGCGAGAAGATTCATCGACCCACTGAGGCCGAGATTGCAAAATTCTATTCCGATAACAAAGCACGCATTAACGGCGATCTTGATTCCGCGCGCAATCAGTTAGTAACCTACCTTGAGGATCAGGAACAGCAGCGTTTGGAGAAGGTTTTATCCGAGACGCTTCGCAAGAACGCTGATATTCGCTGGCTGATATCGGAACCTCCGCAACCGGTGCAGGCAATAAGCGTCGATGACGATCCTTCGCGGGGCGATGCCGGTGCTCCTGTCACAATTGTCGAGTTCACAGATTTTCAGTGTCCCGCTTGTGCTGCGATGCAACCAGTGCTTGAAGACGTGCTCAAGTCTTATGGGAATCGGGTCAAACTTGTAGTGCGCGACTTTCCTTTGTCGCAGCATGCGAATGCGCGTAAGGCAGCCGAAGCAGCTGATGCAGCAAATGCTCAAGGCAAGTTTTTTGAATATACGGCGCTCCTGTTTAAGCGACAGAGTGCGCTCGACGTGCCATCACTTAAGAAGTATGCGAGCGAGTTAGGATTGAACCGGACGCGGTTTGATGCCGAGCTTGATGCCGGAACCTATGCTGCCGAGATCAAGCACGATGTTCAAGACGGCGAGATCTATGGGATTGATAGTACACCGACAATCTTCATCAATGGCGTGATGCTCAGAACGATGAGCGAAGAGGCTTTGCGGGCAGCTATTGATCATGCGGCAGCGAGTCCGCAGGCAAGTGCGTCGCCCAAATGAGCGCACCTGCTAAGGTTTCTTCATTTTCAAAAACACTGCAGCCTGATCCAGGCCTGTGCCTCTTTCTCCTTTTGAATTGAAGAGGTAGTCGGACTCCTCGCCAATGGTCCAACCTATATGGTTTGCAAACGCGAAGCTGCGTGACTGTTCCGTAAGACTTCCGTCGCCAGCCTGACAAAGAGCAAAACTACAAATTTGGCCGGAGAATAAACTTCTGCCGGGCTCGATGGCAAGGTTTCGGATTTCAGACTGCAAGGTGCAATCCAATGGGAGTCTCGCTTAAGCCGGAGCGTCTCAAACGATACAAGGATGTCGCAATGTTGCTGATCAAGTATGGCCGTTCAGACTTGATCACCCAGGCGGGCCTCGAGGACAGTGTTGAGCTTGATGAAATTACTGCAGAAGCCACGGGTGCCTCAGCCGAAGAATTAGCTTCCGATCTGGAAAAGCTGGGCCCAACCTTTATCAAGTTGGGCCAGTTACTCTCAACTCGGGCCGACCTTTTGCCTAAACCCTATCTAGATGCTCTGGAGCGACTGCAGGATCACGTAGAGCCGATATCATTCGAAGAAGTCGAACGCATCATCTCAAGCGAGTTGGGGATTAGGATCTCAAAAGCCTTTGCCGAGTTTGAAACCGAACCCCTGGCTGCCGCTTCACTGGCCCAGGTGCATCGTGCCTACATGCGCGATGGGCGAGCGGTCGTAGTAAAGGTGCAGCGGCCGAATATCCGAGAACAGATTGTCGAAGATCTCGAGGCACTAAACGAGATTGCCCGGTTTCTGGATGCGCACACTGAACTCGGCCGGCGTTATGAGTTCGAGAATATGCTTGTCAATTTGCGCAAGAGTGTTTTGCGCGAGCTTGATTTCAAAATGGAGGCAAACAACCTCATTTCAATAGGCCAAAACCTTGCGGAGTTTGAGAAGATAATCGTCCCTGAGCCCGTCGAAGACTTTACGACGTCGCGGGTCCTCACCATGGAATACATTCCTGGTAAGAAGATCACCATGCTTAGCCCACTGCGGGTACTCGAGATTGACGGTGCTGGGCTTGCCGAGGAACTTTTCCGGGCGTATTTGAAACAGATCTTGATTGATGGTCTTTTCCACGCTGACCCGCATCCGGGAAACGTGTTTCTCACCGACGACGATCGCATTGCACTGCTTGACCTGGGAATGGTCGGCCACGTTACACGAGGTTTCCAAGATAATCTGTTGCGGCTGTTGCTCGCGGAAAGTGAGGGTCGTGGCGAGGATGCTGCGGAAATCGCAATCAAGATGGGCGAGCCGAAGACAGGTTTTGACCGGGCGGAATATGTTCGGCGGGTGGCGGAGTTTGTCGCGGAGCATACGGAAGCGAATCTCACTCATCTCAATGCGGGCCAGGTGACGCTCGAGATAACCAAGATTTCCGCGGACTGCTGGTTCCGGATGCCTGCAGAGTTCACTATGATCGCGAAGGCTCTATTGAACCTGGATAAAGTGGTCTACACCCTCGAGCCAAGCTTTGATCCAAACGCTGTGATTCGCGAGCGAGCTACGGAGATTATTCAGCGCAACATCATCAAGAGCATCGAACCCAGTAATTTGTTAAGCGGAGTTGTGGATCTCAAGGAGTTCGTTGAGAGACTCCCAACCCGCGTCAACAAGATCCTCGATGCTATAGGAAATAATGAACTCGAAGTAAAAGTAGACACCATCGATGAAAAGGTCCTTCTTGACGGATTGCAGAAAATAGCGAACCGAATAACCCTTGGCCTCGTGGTAGCGGCGCTGATCGTTGGAGCAGCGTTGCTAATGCGCATTGAAACTTCGTTTCGGATCTTTGGTTATCCTGGTTTGGCCATGATCTTCTTCCTCCTGGCTGCTGCGGCAGGCCTTATCCTTGTGGTGAGCATTCTCTTCTACGATGAAAAGCCTGCCAAGAAAAAAGACTAATACCGGTCTTAAGGTCACCTAAACAACGCCCCAGTCTGCTCATCGGTGTTTAAAATCTCAAGAATTCCTCAAGGGCAATCCAATAGACTGAAAGTTATGTTCATGGTGGAATCGGAAAAGGACTTGGGAACGAGCAAGATGGAGCTAATACTGGAAAAAATCGCTATGCCCTCGCCAATGGCCTGTCTTCCCAGACCACGGCTTCAAGCCATTTTTGAACAAAGCTTGTCTTCCTGCACTTCAACGATTCTGAGCGGGCGCGCGGGTACGGGCAAGACGAGTCTGGCAATAGACTTTGCTGAGAAATCCGGTAGATCCGTTGCCTGGTACAAAGTCGATGCTCCTGATTGTGAACTTCTTATTTTTTTCCAGTACTTGATTGCCAGTATTTCTAAACAGCGACTGGGATTTGGCGGCGGTGCTCTTTTGCCATTGCTATGGAGTGCGACCCCCGACCGGATGCCCTTGGTGGCGGAGGCTTTTGTCTACGAACTCGAAAGAGAAGCGGGAAAGCCTCTTTTGGTGGTTATTGAGGACCTGCATCTGGTTTGTGATGCTGATTGGCTTGTTCCTTTTTTTAGCCGTTTGCTTCCATTGTTACCTTCCGATGTCCACCTGTTGATCACAAGCCGGACGATGCCCCCAGCACCTTTGTGGCGTATGCGGTCCAAGCAGACGCTTTCAGTTATTGATGAAGAAACCCTTTCCTTTACGAGGGAGGAAGCGATAAGCCTATTTGAAAGCTTCGACCTGTCACGCGAACAAGCCTGCATTGCCCTGGATCACTCGCACGGGCGCGCTGCCGCGCTAACAAGTCTGGCGGCGACACTGCATCAATTGGAAAGTGAATCCGCAAACGGTACCGCGCTCATTAGTCTGGGGAATCGTGCAAGGGTTGTGGTAACCCACAAGCTTCAAGCATCTCAGGATGAATAGTCTGCAAGAAAAGGCCATCCAGAATCCTGCTCCAGCGGAGCCATTAAGCCACGGTGGAATGCAGGCGTTTCACTGTGTTAACCTGCGACCAAACGAACGCAGAACCCCGAGGCACAGGGTAATGGCCCCGAAAACCCGACAGAGCAAACCCCAGCATGCTTTGCCAGTTGAAGCAAACAGTCAGTCCGTAGGCACACAGCCGACTTTTTTCTTACGTACCAAGTTACTGCCTCCTCGTCCAGCCCCGGAATTGCTATCCCGACCTCGGCTGGCTGAGCGCCTATTAACGAACCTTGCACATCCCGTTACGCTCGTAACCGCCAATGCCGGCTCGGGCAAGACCACATTTGTCGCTGATTTCTTGCGTACGCACAAAAGGGACTTTGTTTGGTATCAGTTGGACCATACGGATACCGATCCTTTTGTCTTTCTTGGCTATCTAACCTTTGGAATCCAGCAAGTAGTGCCTGACTTTGGCAAGGCCATGTTTGCTTATCTGAAGGAAGCTTCAGCCGAGTTGGCACAAAATCCGGAGCGCGCGGTCGACGTGCTGTTAAATGAGGTATTGGAGCGCGTTGAACAACAGCTCATCCTAGTTCTGGACGACTACCATCACCTCGGAGCCGAAACTCCCGTACACGCCGTACTGGACCGCTTGTTGGCCTACCTGCCCGATGTCTTGCACATCGTCGTGATTTCGCGGGAGACGCCGCCGCTGGCTTTGGCCAGACTACGCACTCAAACGCCATTTTCCATCATAGACCGGAATGATTTGCTGTTCACGGATGAAGAGACACGAGAGCTGTTTCGGAAAGTTTTTGACCTTGAACTCACTCCACAACAGTTGGCGGAATATCGTGAACGGACCCACGGCTGGATTACCGCGTTGCAGCTCGTTAGACAGGTTGCACAGAAAACGGTAGTGAGCTCTCGCGAAGGGCAAAGCGGCCCAACGGACCTGGTGCAAGTCTTACGACAATCGGAGCGGGACATCTTCGACTACTTTGCCGAAGAAGTGTTTTCCGACGAATCGGACGAGGTTCAACGACTGCTGCTGAAAATCGCCTTGCTGGACAGCATCGAGCTGGACACATGCGCCGCTCTTTTTAAAGGCATGAACTGCGCACGAATCCTTCCCAATCTTGTCCGGCGCAATGTCTTCATAACGGTAGCCAGCGATGGCCGGGGTGAGGAATACAGGCTGCACCCGTTGTTCCAAAGTTTTCTGCGACGACGTTTGCGCAGCGACATTGGCCGGAGCGGCGTGTCTCAGGAACAGCAGAGCTATGCCGAATATTTCCTGAATCGCGGCTCCTGGGAACAAGGCGTTAGACATCTTCTCGCCGCTGAAGATTTCAATCGAGCCGCCGAGGTCGTCGCGGAAAAGGGGGCCGAGTGGATTTCTTCGGGAGCACTGAGCTCTCTCGCCTCATTGACCGACACTCTTCCGGCTACGGTGATGGAAGCCCACCCGCGGGCGTTGGCTTACCGAGCGGAAGTAGCAAGGCTCAGGGGCGAATACGAATCCGCACAATCACTCTTCCGAAGAGCGGCCTCTTTGCTTCAGCAACGGGGCGATCGAGAAGGGGAAGCTGAGACCCTTCATTCCATGGCCACTCTTGCCCGTCGCGAAGGTGATTACTCGCTGGCCTTTACTTATTTGGATCGTGCCCTGGAACTTACTGACGAACGGTCCGCTGTTCGAATGAAGTGCGCCAACACCCGCGGTTTATGCCTGGTCGCATTGGGAGAATGGACCGCAGCCGAACTGGAATTTCGGAGCGCACTTCAATTGGCTCAGGACGCCAATGATGAACGCTACTTCCGTTTGATCACACACAATCTCGGCTTACCGGCAATGATCCGCGGCGATTTCGGGGAGGCGTTGCGTTGGCTTCGCCGTATGCTGAGGGATGGCAACCAGGCGCCGATGCCGCAGGAAGCTACTGCCCATCTGAACATGGCCCATTGTTACCTTTATCTCGGTAACCTGGCCGCTTGCGAACAGAATCTCGACGAAGCGATAGAGCGTTGCCAGCTTTTCAATCTTGTAGCGGCCCGAGCAGATGCCTTTGAAACCTATGGAAATCTCTATCGCGAACGGGGTGAGATTGAAAGAGCAAGCGAATACTACGGGCGCGCGGCGCGAGCGTACGACGAAGCTGGCGTGAACCTTGCGCGCACCGAGTTGTTGGAAGAACAAGCTTTGCTCAGCATGCTCGTGGGCGATCTCAATGCGGCTCGCACCCAAATCGATCGACTAATCGCTGCGCGGCCCCCCGAGAAGAATGAAATAGGATTCTTTACGGCTTCGCTTGCAAAGGGCCGAATCATGATTGCGCAGGTGGAACACCAGGCGGCAATAGAGGAATTAGAGAAAGCTCTTGAGTATTTCCATAATCACACACTTTATTACTACGAAGCACAGGCTTCCCTGGCGCTGGCAAGCTGTCAACTCAAGCTCGGGCATGAACCACAAATGCTCGAGCATTTGCGACGCGCCATCGACCTGGCGGTGAGGTACGATTATGAGTACTGGCTGAGTCGAGAAGCTGTGGCAAATTCCGATCTGTTCTCGATAGAAGAGGCCGCCGAGCTGTTGCCTTCAGATCTGAGGAAAGAGCTTGCCGGTTTGGGACCAACCGTCTCCACCCCGCCAACTGTTCAGGCAGTGGAAGTCTCTCTGAAAACTCAGCCAGGCACTGATCTCACAATAAACATGCTCGGGCCGGTGGAGATATATCGGGAGTTTTCCCGTTCGCTGGCCCCAGATGCGTGGACTACACGGCGCGCGCGCGACATTTTGTGTTTCATATCTTCGCGACGACATCGTCGTGCTTCAAAAGATACGATAATCGACACCTTCTGGGGCGAAACGGACATTGAGATCGTCGACAAAAACTTTCATCCGACCGTTTCACACATTCGCAAAGCCCTGAACAGCAACCAACCGCTGAAGCAAAATTTTATTCTTTACCGGGACGGCGACTACCTGCTAAATCCTGAACTCTCCTATCGCATCGATATCGAGGAGTTTGACCACCTGGTTTCGCAGGGTGAAAGTGCGCGTCGGGCACGCCGGTTTGAAGAGTGTGTCCAGCTGTTTGAGCGAGCACTGGCACTGTACCGGGGAGAATTCGCGCAGGGAAGTTATGAGCCGTGGGTGGAAGAGCAACGGACATACTATCGGGAACAATACTTACATCTGCTGGAGTCGTTGGCGAGCATGTCGCAGAAAAAGGAGGAATGGGCACAGTCGCTCCAGCTGGCGCAACGTATTTTGCACGAGGATCCATTTCGCGAGGACATTCATTGTCTGATCATGCGTGCGCATGTGAACTTGGGGAACAAAGCGGCCGCAAAAGAGCAATTCGAGACCTTGCGCCGTTTACTGGAGCGTGAATTGGGCGTGGAACCTGGTGCAGAAACTCGCAAACTTTATCGGGAACTAATGGCCTGAAGGGCTCGGATCCTTGATTTTCGTGGGTTGGGCTGCAATTCGGGCGACTTAGTTTCTTGGGACAATCGTAAGGGTAACGCAACAAATCGAGCCAGTGGCCAATTTAGAATACAGCACGCTTTTAAAGACTCGGAAGGTTGGCTGGTTCGACGGCAGGGGGGTGGCCTCGTTGATACGAGGCCCAGTAGTAGGCGTGGCCAATCCTGCGAAACTTAAAAAGCGTATCCCCGCTAGATCAGGATTAGCACCACTGCGCCGATAACCCCGACTGAGGTGATGGTTTGCTATATCGTCTATTCCGACAGAGCAATCCCTTTAAAGAGACCAGAAGATTCGTGGCGCTACTGCTCGTAGGGCTGCTGAGTGCTGGCCCCGCAACGGCCGGGATTACTGTTGTGGGTTCAAATGGCATCACCGCTACGGGTGCGGACGGGATTCAATACACCGGCACTTCTGGGATAACCGCAACCGGCGCAGATGGCGTGCTCGCTTTTGGACCCAATGGGATTACCGCCACAGGGGCCGATGGTATCACCGCGACGGGTGCAGATGGGATAACAGCTACCGGCGCGGACGGCTTCACCTACACAGGCGCCAGCGGCATCACTGCCACGGGCGCCGATTCTTTGCTTATAAACCGCGCTGACGGAATTACCGCCACCGGTGCTGATGGCATAACAGCCACCGGCGCCGATGGCGTCAGTTATTACGCTGATTCGGTTAGTTTTCGTTTTCCGACAGGAATCACTGCTACTGGCGCCGATGGAATTACGGCTACGGGTGCTGATGGCATCACTGCCACGGGCGCGGACTCACGTCAGATAGCTAACGCGGATGGCATTACAGCGACCGGCGCGGACGGCATTACGATTTCCGGCGCCGACGGAATTACCGCAACCGGTGCAGACGGTCAAGTTTTCTCTCTTCCGACCAATGGCTTAACTCTTGTGGGTGCAGATTTCATGGTTGCCGCATGTGCCCAGGGAATAACCTTTAGTGGCGCTAATGGACTTCGTGAGACCGGAATCAATGTGCTTACGTCTCTAATCGCTCCGTCGTCTACACAGACCGGCCTACAAAGTCTCGATCCGGAATTGGCTGTGACGCTAAACCGCTTGACGGACGACAGTAGCGTCAATGCTGTGGTCGTTTACCACCGCATGCCGGGCGATTCCGATCTAGCCGATCTCCAAACAACTGGAATCCTGGGAGGTACTCGTTTCCGAGCGCTTCCGATGGTCATGGTAACCGGAACTCGAAGTCAGATACTTGCTGTCTCCAGGTTCCCAGGCGTGCGTTCAATCTATGGTAACCGCACTCTTAACCTGACAAGCGAACCGGAAGTTAGATCCACTACCGGCGTCGACCGGGCCTGGCGTGATACTGAAGTCGTAAGCCATAACATGAATCTGCCGCTCACCGGCAGAAACATTGCGGTCGCTGTTCTCGATACGGGAATCGATGGGACTCATCCAGACTTGTCGGGACGGGTTATTGCGAACATCAAACTTGGCGACACATTGGGCGTGGGCGCAGGTTTTAGTTACCCCGTCAATTCACAGAATTTGCCGAACACAGATCAACTGTATGGCCATGGCACTTTCGTAGCAGGTGTAATCGGTGGCAACGGTAGTGTTTCAAACGGCAGGTTTAGCGGCGTAGCCCCTGGAGTAAACCTGGTTGGCTTGAGTGCTGGCGATCTCACGCTTCTGTACGTACTGGAAGGGTTGGATTATTTGCTGGCAAACGGTGCAAATCAGAATGTGCGGGTTGTGAATTGCAGCTTCTCGGCGAACACAGTCTTCGACGCAAATGATCCGGTGAATATTGCCACCAAACTTCTGACCGAAAACGGCATCAACGTAGTGTTCTCGGCAGGAAACACTGGGCCAGGCCTGCACACCCTGAATCCTTACGCGGTTGCTCCCTGGGTCGTAAGTGTTGGGTCGACGGACACGCAGGGGCGTTTAGCTAACTTCTCGTCACGTGGCGATTTCGCCAGTGCCCTGTTCCGTCCAACCTTGGTTGCGCCCGGAGTGAGCGTCGTCAGTCTACGCGGTTCAGGCATCGCTAGCGTAACGTCAGTGGAAGGTATTGCGGGCAATGATGCTCAGAGGCTCACTCCAACGGAGCTTCCTTATTACACTACGGCGAGCGGTACCAGTTTTTCAGCTCCCCAGGTGGCGGGAACTATCGCGTTGATGCTGGAGGCCAATCCAAATCTGACTCCCGCCCAGGTTCGCGATATTCTGCAGCGCACAGCCACGCCACTCGCGCCATACTACAACCACGAGGTCGGTGCGGGGATGTTGAACGCGCATGCGGCAGCGTTGCAAGCATCGTTTCCCTCAAGAAAAATAGGAGCATGGCGCGGCACCCTGGATCGCGGACAAGTCAGTTTTGTCAGCGACCCGCTAACCAGTTTTTCGGGAGTAGTGCAGCCAGGGAGCGCGTTTGAAACAACCCTGCAGATTCCTGCTGATACTGTCTGCGTTTCGATTCAAATTGGTTGGGGACCTTTGTGGAGTGTTAATGATCTGGGATTGTATATTTACGATCAGGCGGGCAATCTCCGGGCACAATCAAACGCAGTCAATCTTCCCGGGTTGACTGGAAAGTCGGAACGAGTTGTGTTGAACCTACCCGCTGGTGGTTCATGGCGCATCAGGGTACGCAACACGTTTGGGATCCTGGGCACCTCTCAGCCTTTTTCCGGTGTTCTGCAAATCGGTCAGGCTCGCTATGCGCGCATTAATGATGCCGATTATCTAAACCCTGACCTCCGGGGTGAGGTCTATCAGGACATTAGATCCCTGGCGTTGTGGCCCATCGGCTCGAAGTTTCGACCCGACTATCCTGTTAGTCGTTCTGATCTCGCAACGGCGCTCGTGTTAGGGGCACGTGTGCCGCAATATTTGCCAGGTATCCCCAGTTATCAGGATGCTCGCGACAATCCCAACATGTCTTTTGTCGAAAGCGCACAAGCATCACCGACAGGCCCACTATTCGTGGACGTGACTCCAGGAGGTCGATTCAGGCCAAACGATACCGCAAGTCGTTTGACCGCGGCGGTAGCACTCGTTAGAGCAGGGGGTCTGCGCTCAGAAGCGGAAGCAAGATCAAACATGCCTCTGGCATTTCTCGATGTCGCAAGTATTCCTGCGGAGTTTAGAGGATATGTTTCTGTAGCTGTCTCAAGAGGGTTAATGCAGGGCGATACGCTTTTTCGACCGCAGAATGCTTTTACTCGGGCCGACCTTGCTCACGCAATCGCCGTCCTTGAAAACCAGGCCATTCAGTAAAAGGTCAGGTGAACAGCTCCTTTAAGGCCCGCTCCTGTTCGTCATTGAGGAAATTAAAGAGAAGGCCGAAGCCTATTCCAGGCTGAGCGTAGATAACTTCACCCCGCAGAGATAACCACTCACCCGAAAGAAGTTGTATCTCGACGTTTACCAATTCGCCTACTTCCACGTGTCCATCAGAGTTGATGAAACATCCACCGAGGCTAATGTCTTCCAGGCGGCCGTCGTACGTGCCGGACAAACCCACCCATTTGGCCGGTCGATTGGTGCTTACTCTTTTCTCACTTCGTCTGTCGTCTGTCATAAGGGGTTAAGGAGTTAGCTCGTTTGCTCGAGGTCAGAATTGTTAGACAAGCGACCGTAGTAGACTCGAGTATCGTAGTCAAAACTAATTCTGCCATCTTTTTCGTACTTGTTGAATATATCACTCAGGTCTCGCAGCATCGAGTCGAAGTTTGGATGGCCGAGTTCAGGTATGTAGGAGGTGGAAAGGAGCCGGCCCTTTAAGCCTTCAAAGTCGAACTCCTGCGAATTCGGATAGCTTTCTAACCTGACATTTTCTGGAGCGAAGAAGTCCGCAATGGCGGCTACGGAATTTTCATGCCTTACAACGGGGTAGTCACTTCCATACTGCAGTAGAAACTGCTCGTAGTCGTGCAGGAATGGCGTTGTGTCGACTTGACGTTCATTCCAGACGAGAACAGCCCACCCTCCTGGCTTGAGTATGCGTCGAGCCTCTTCCTTCGCTTTGGTAACGTCAAACCAGTGGAACGCTTGACCGGCAGTAACAAAGTCGACGCTCACCGATTCTACTGTAGTCGATTCTGCCGTGCCATCGACACTCCTGAACCCCAAATAAGACTCCAAAATCTCTTCGGCCGCCACTCGCATCGCGGCGTTCGGTTCGACGCCGAACACCATGTTCCCATTTTCGAGAAAGAGTTCTGAGAGTTTCCCTGAGCCGGATCCCATGTCGGCAATGAGCGACGCAGAAGTGAGGCCGCATTCCTTTCTGAGCAAATCAATTATTGCAGGCGGATAACCGGGCCGGTACCGGACATAGTTTGCAACGCGGCTGGAGAAACGTTCGACTGATTGTGCCATCGGAATCTTCAGAATCTAACGCGGTCACATTTTAAGCCTAAGCAGCATACCGTGACCAGACGGAATGTGAGTTTAGAGTGCACTTCTTAGCTTAAGGAACCAAGCTAGAGCTTGAACTCTCAACGAAGTTTAGTCCCGTGGAAGGAAACTCGCACCCGGCAGCGGAGGCTGACTCGGGAAATACTTAATGAACACGCGATGTGCCAATAGCAGAAATAGGATGAAGCCAAAGGTCAAAGGGAGGCGTGTATCCGACTTTACCAGCATCCAGTAGTGGACGACCCCCGCGACGGCGGCAACGTACACCAGCCGATGAAGCTTGCTCCAACGTTTTCCGCCCAGCCGTTTGACCATCTTGTTCGTTGAGGTGATTGCCAGCGGCACCATCAGCAGAAAAGCGGTCATTCCGACCAGGATGAATCGTCGCTGCGCGACGTCCCGGACCATACTTGAAAAATTAAAGGAGCGATCAAACCAGAGATAAGTGAGCAGATGCAGCGAACCGTAGAAAAACGCATAGAGGCCCAGCATTCGTCTGAACTTAACGGGCCAGTTAATTCCGCTAATCTTTCGCAGCGGAGTTATCGCCAGGGTTATGAGTAGGAAGACTAGAGTGAGCATGCCGGTGGTGCGTGTGACAAATTCCAACGGATTCGCGCCCACATTCTCGTGATACCAGTCCCAAAGGAGAAGTGTCAGCGGTACCAGCGAGTTGACGAAAAGAACGAGTTTTGAAAAGCGGATGTCTTTCACAATGCTAAAAATACTTTCTCAAATCCATTCCGTCATAAAGATGTGCAACTTGCTCAGCATACCCGTTGAATAGCAGGGTGTTGCGTCTCCCGTATTCGCCAATCCGTCTCTCAGTTGCCTGGCTCCACCTCGGATGTGGCACACTTGGATTCACATTCGAGTAAAACCCATACTCGTCTGGCGCCTGAATATTCCAGGTGGTTGGCGGCTCGTCGGCGACTAACGTTATCTTCACGACAGACTTGATGCTTTTGAATCCATATTTCCACGGCACGACGAGCCTTATAGGCGCACCATCCTGAGGCGGCAGAGTTTCACCATAAAGCCCGGTCGCCAGGATAGTCAGCGGATGCATTGCTTCGTCAAGACGAAGCCCTTCAACGTACGGCCAGGCGAGACCGCTGCTGAACGGGTAAGGCATACGCTTACGGTCATATAGCGTCTGGAAAGCGACGTACTTTGCTTGTGAAGTCGGTTCGACCTGGTCGAGGAGCTTTTTGAGCGGAAAACCGATCCAGGGAATAACCATCGACCAGCCTTCAACGCAGCGAAGGCGGTAAATGCGTTCTTCCTGTTCGAATCTGAGGAGTTCCTCAAGATCAAAGACCCTCGGCTTATTTACCAACCCCGCGACTGAAACACTCCAAGGTTTCGAAATAAAGCCTTTAGCAGCAACTGCGACTCCGCGTTTGTCCGTATCGAACTCGTAAAAGTTGTTGTAATTCGTGATGTCTTGAAGAGATGTGAGTTGGTCGTCAACTCTGAATCCCTCTTTGAGTGCTTCCTGCTCACCAGATTTCGAAACTCCCTCAAGCTTCTGGCCTTTAGGTGACTCTACCGGCGCCGGGTTCAAACTGCGATAAACAATTGTTGTCGCAGTCGCGGTTCCAGCAAGAACTGCGGCGCGTATGAATGTTCGCCGGTTGAGATACGTTTCCTTATCAGTGATCTCGTTCGAGTTGATGTCTTGGGACTTTTTCATATTCTGCCGCCAAACTGACCTAACTGTCGCGGAGTTCGCTCCAATACTTACGGACTCGAGCGGTAGTTGGATGTCATTATTGAACCACTGAAGCTGGAATTATAGAAATTCGCTAAGGCAAACAATCAAAACCCTTGAGTAAGTTATTGCAACATAATAGTATCCCGGCGCTCTTACAAACAAAGCGCACTCCCTGAAGAGATGCACCAGTCGCCTGCTAACCCGGCAATAACACAAAACTTATCTGGCAGTGGGGATCATCGATCGGCACTCCTGGCGGGGTTTCTCGGCTGGACGCTCGACGCGTTTGATTTCTTTTTGGTGGTTTTCTCGCTGACTGCTATTGCGGAGGAATTCCACCGGCCCGATAAAGACATTGCGCTTTCCATCGCCGTCACGCTCGGCTTCCGGCCAATAGGGGCATTCATATTCGGCTTGCTGGCGGATCGCTATGGACGCCGGTTGCCGCTGATTATTGATCTCGTATTCTTTTCGGTTGTCGAGGTGCTTTCAGGTCTGGCGCCAAACTATGCAACGTTCCTCGTTTTGCGCGCCCTCTTCGGTATTGGGATGGGTGGAGAGTGGGGTGTGGGCGCCTCGCTTGCGATGGAAAAGGTTCCGGCTCGCTGGCGGGGAGTCCTATCCGGCCTGCTACAACAGGGATACGCAATGGGATATCTGCTCGCCGCTGCTTGCTACTTTTTCGTCTTTCCGCACTGGGGTTGGCGGCCAATGTTCTTTATTGGCGGGTTGCCGGCATTACTTGCGATTTACGTCCGACTTCAAGTCAAAGAGTCTGAGGTATGGAAAGAGACCCGTCACGAGAATTGGACGCAGCTCGGCCGCGCCATTGCTTCGCACTGGAAGCTGTTTCTCTACCTGGTTGTTCTGATGATGATGATGAACTTCGTCTCCCATGGAACCCAGGATATGTATCCGACGCTCCTCAAGCGACATTGGGGATTCAGCCCACAAAGAGTAGCCGCTGTGACGGCAATCTCGATGGTCGGCGCGCTAGCTGGCGGACTTCTTTTTGGACTTATGTCAGATCGCTTCGGCCGTCGACGTTCAATGATTGCAGCACTCGTCGGGGCCTTAGCCGTTATTCCCCTGTGGGCATTCTCGCCCTCCTTAGTACTTCTGATGGTTGGGGGCTTCCTGATGCAGTTTATGGTTCAGGGCGCCTGGGGCGTGATACCGGCTCACCTAAGCGAGCTGTCTCCTGACTCAGTGCGCGGTTTTTTACCAGGCTTTGCGTATCAGTGCGGCGTACTCCTTGCGGGCTCGGTTGCTTACATAGAAGCACTCTTCGCTCTGCGAATGAGTTATGCGATGGCGATGGCCTTAACTGCGGTCACAGTATTTACCGGAGCCATCATCGTCACTGCGTTAGGGCAGGAGCAACGGGGAATTCGCTTCGGTCGTCACGATCCTGGTTCGACCCTTCTTCCAGAATGACACCTGACAGCTTTGAAAACATCGCTGCTGAAATCCGCACTCGGCTATTGTTGTTGTCGGAGAAAAACGCGGAAAGCATTCGGGCGGTGCGGCGGGAGTTCTCGAAGCGACTTGCAAAAGCCCCATCTGATTTCGTCTTCCAACTGACGTTGCTGTTGTTGAAGCACGAAAAGACTGTACCTCGGTTTTTTGCATATGAATTAGTTCAGCACCATCGCGAGGCACGACGTAGTCTGAATTCTAGAAAACTCAAACTCCTGGGAGAAGGAATTGATAGTTGGACCGCAGTAGATACGTTCGCTTGCTATTTGTCCGGGCCGGCATGGCGCGAACGGCAAGTTCCAGACTCGCTTATTGCCCGGTGGGCTCGTTCACGCAATCACTGGTGGCGACGTGCAGCAGTCGTCAGTACTGTTCCCTTGAACAACAAAGCGAGAGGCGGACAGGGCGATGCGACGAGAACGCTGGCGATCTGCAATCTAGTTGTTGATGATCGAGAAGACATGGTTGTGAAAGCCCTTTCCTGGTCTCTTCGAGAACTGGTGAAGAGAGATCGTAGATCTGTAAAAAAGTTTCTCGACGAGAAGCATACGCACCTATCGAAGCGTGTTGTGAGAGAAGTGACTAACAAGTTAAATACAGGCTTAAAGAACCCGAGAAAATCTTGATTAAGGATCTGGATGTAAAATGGCTGGCTACTCTGACACACCTTTAGCTAAGAAACTGGGAATCAAAGCAAGCTCTCGGATCGGGTTGGTGAATGCGCCCGAAGGTTTTCAGAAACAATTGGGCGTTCTGCCGGCGAACGCTCAAATCGTAGCTCGATTGTTGAAACCGCTTGACATCATTCTGCTTTTCACTGATACCGAGAAGATCCTGATAAGGGATTTTCCATCGTTAGCAAAGAAACTTTCGACCAATGGAACGATCTGGATCGCCTGGCCAAAGAAAAGTTCTGGTGTGCCTACGGATCTTTCCTTTGACCGCGTGCAGCGAGTCGGGTTGCAGGGCGGTTTAGTCGACGTAAAGATTTGTGCAATAGATGAAACATGGTCGGGCCTAAAGTTTGTTTATCGGTTGAAGGATAGATGAGCATTTGAACCGAGCACTCTTTTGAGTTTTTCCTCCACACGCGAGATTTCCACAGATTCTGAGGAAATCCATGTGGAAATCAGGGCGACCATCTTTACAAAGTTGTTACAACCACCTGTTTAAGGCACTTTGCACACGACAGCGGCGCTCCAGAAAATCCTTTCAAGAGAACAATTGACTCATCGACGATGTAAAGCAGTGTTCGAGTCGTGTTCGAGTCTGCGGCAACTGCCTCCTGCGGGCCATCCACACAACAATAAGTTTCAAGTGAAGGAGCCGGCGTTGATCCATAATGCGTTAGAGCTGAGGACAAAAAGGAAGCAAAAAGATCTCACTTGATACCAACTTGCCGCGTTACTCATATTCAAAGATCTCGAGTTGGCCATTCACTGGACACTTCACTCATTGGAAGGAAAAAAAATAGAGAGACTTAATTAGAACTACTCGTGTGTGCGATTCAATACCATATGAATTTCTGGTGTTGTAATTTAGTTATGATTACGATCTGCATTCAGCGCATGGACGACGACAGAAGCTGGGTCAAACAGACGGCGAACGGTTTTTTGGATTTTCGTGCAATAGGTTTTTCTAGAGATTTGCCAGATCCTGAGACTTGATTTCGATCTCATTGAGGAGTGTTTTCATTAGCTTGTGGGGAGTGATGCGATCACCTATCTTCTCGCAAGAGAGTTGTTTGCACTTATCAAGAATCACAAAAAAAAAGAGAATCAAGAAAGAGTTTGCGCAGCTTAATTTGGACCAAAAGAAAAGTGAAATAGATGTTGCAAAAATCTCTTCGATCACTATAATGCGAATCCCTCGCTGAAAGAGATTGATTGCCAGAACAAGTTCGGCGCAGCGGCACCTGTTTTTGATTTCGTAAGAAGGTTTACTAGCTCTCATTATTTTCTCGCAATTGCCCGGAAGCCTCCTACGATCTTTTGACTCAGGTAAAAAAGGTAAGGGCGCGACTATTGAATAAGTCGCGCAAGGCAATCTAGGCGATCTCCCTGATTTGATCAGGGCTTCTGCCAAACAACCACTAAAGTCTTGGATCACCAGACCGGAAAACCGCTAGCAAGCCGGACTGAGGTGAAGTGTCGTTCGGAGAAGCAAGCGCGCGAGAAATTCTGTTGCTTAGTCGGAGAGCGCAAATGAATGAAGAGTCCTCCCCGGTAGTTGAATTGAAGCATTGTCCAATTTGCAGTCAAGAGTTGGCCATATCTGAATTTGGAGTTTGTCGTTCGCGAAAAGATGGCCGCAATCTTTACTGCAAGAGTTGCATACGCACAAAAGTCACCCAAAGCAGACGCGCCCTGAAGGAATACAAGTCCGCACGCAAGAGATACATCGCGCAACAAGTTGAGTTGCCCGAGTTTCTGGATGCTGATGCTCATGTTACCTGCCAACATGCGGGCAGGTCGACCAGTAAACTATCGCCTGTCGAACGGGTGCGCGATGCGATCAAAAGAGGAGCGCGCACGCAACGCGCGATTGCCCAGGACACTAAGCTTGGTAAAGACGAAATCGGGGATGCCCTGGCGAATTTGCTCCTCTGGACCCGTGAAATTCGGACACAGGTTGTAGATGGTTCCCGGGCGTATTTCATAAACGAATCCGTGGACTCGAGTCTTTTGGAAGAAAGCCCGCACTTCCCTGCACGCAAACGGGATGTGCCAAGCTCTTTCAGTTGTCTGCAGGGACTTATGCCGGGTAAAAAGCCGGAAGGTGAACCCGAAAAGATTGGCAGCTGGGTGGCAGCCTAGCCGGCGCTTTGAAGTCGGGTTAGTTATTCGGCAAAAGCCTCGAGAACCTCATCGGCATGCTCTTCGGGCTTCACCTTTTGGAAGATTTTTTTTATCTTACCTTTCTCATCGATTAGAAAAGTGGTTCGATGAACGCCCATATAGGTTCGCCCCATAAACTTCTTCTCGCCGTAAACGCCGTATGCTTCCGATATCGAACGATCGGTGTCTGCTAACAACGTAAAGGGGAGTTTGTACTTTGTGGCAAACTTCTTGTGCGAAGCTTCGCTGTCCGGAGAGACACCCAAAACCACTATGTCGCGCTTCTTAAACTTGGAATAACCATCTCGAAAGGAGCAAGCCTCTTTTGTGCAGCCAGGCGTATCGTCTTTTGGATAAAAATAGAGCACTACTTTCTGACCACGAAAATCTTTTAGCTTAACTGGTTCACCGTTGCCGTTCTTCGTCGTAAAGGCCGGCGCAGTCGTTCCCTCTTTTAGCATTTTTCTCTCCTGTTGATTGATTGGTTGACGCATTCTAAGCTCCAGTTAGAAAGCAAACAAGAAATGGTTCAAAATCTGAAATGAAAAAGCCGGCAAAGAGCAGTTACTGGATGGTGAAACAGGAACCGGAAACTTATTCCTGGACTGACTTCGTGAACGACGGACGAACTGACTGGTCTGGTGTGCGCAATTACCAGGCACGTAACAACCTGCGCGAAATGAAGAACGGAGACCGCGTGCTCTTTTATCATTCGGGTAAGGATAAAGCCGTTGTTGGTTTGGCCGAAGTTGTAAAAAGTGCATACAAAGATCCCACCGCTGATGATCCGCAATGGGTTGCCGTGGATCTGAAACCAATCAAGCCGTTTGCCACGCCGGTGCTGTTAGCCGCTATTCGCTACGACAAGCGGCTCAGCCAGCTGCCCTTGATCAGACAGTCGCAACTTTCTGTTATGCCGCTCACTAAGGATGAATTTGACGTCATTGTCACAATGGGGAACAGTAAGCCACGCAAGAAGTGAAAACAGCAAACAGCAAACAGCAAACGGTAGACAGCAAACGGCAGACAGATCAATACTTCGGCTGTCTGCTGTTTCCTGTTTCCTGTTTACTTGCCGATGGAAAGGGGTCTGCACCATGTTCAACCAAATTGACTACACGATGGTAATAGTTTCAGACATGCAACGGTCAGTTGAGTTTTATCGCGACAAGTTGGGAATACCTCTGAAGTTTCAGTCGCCCGAATGGACGGAGTTTGCGACCGGGGCAACGACGCTGGCTCTGCATGGAGGCGGTGTGGCGAAGGAGTATCAGGACACTGGAGATCAGTCGAAAATAGCCGGCACTTGCTCGATCGGTTTCAATGTCGCCGACGTAGATAAGACTTATGAGGAACTCAAGGCCAAAGGGATTCCCTTCGTGATGCCTCCGACGGAAAGAGAAGGCGAGGGAATCAAACTTACGGTTTGTATTGATCCTGATGGTTTACCCATTTCATTTGCCCAGATGACCGCACATGGTGCCGCGAAGTAAGACGACCTACTCAAACAAGCGCGGCATTTGCTCCGTAGCAACATCCGTTTCGCTTTCGGGTATTGCTGATTCGAGTAGACGTGGATATCTGCTAAACAGCGGCTCCGGGGCAGGGACACGTTGCTCTGCCAGGGTCGATTTGATCTCCAGAGCATTCACCACCGCCTGACCGCGGAAGTGATTGTTAGTAATTACATAGGTTTCTGCACTCTCTGTCGCGACCTCTCTAATGCGTGCAATCCAGGGTTCCAACTCATCTATTGAATAGAGATAGTTGTATCTCTCGTCTCGCACGGCCTTTTCCCTGAACCAGTTCTCGTAGTTTCTTCCATGCAGGCGCACATATCCGACCTGTGACGTCGTCAAAGCCGCGGGTCGAATTGAGCGGGAGAAAAGGGGCTGGTCGATATTGCAGATTCCCACTCCACGTTCTTCGAGCCATTCGTATATGGAAGCATTGTTCCACGACGAGTGGCGCACCTCGAGCACGAGCGGATAGTCCTTAAAACGATCAAGCAAGGCTGTGAGGTAAAGCCGGTCTTCGTCAGTATTTTTGAATGACCAGGGAAACTGGAGCAGCAACGCTCCCAGCTTGCCTGCGTTCAAGAGTGGATCTATTCCTTCACGAAAAGCTTTCTCATCTGCCGTGGTGGCTTTGCCTCGTTCGTGCGTGAACAGTCGATGTAGTTTTGCGGTGAACCTGAAACGTGGGTTTTGGGAGGCGCGTTTAGCCCATGATTTCGCGGTTGCGGCCGTTGGTGGCCGATAAAAGCTGCTGTTGATTTCAACCGTATCGAAAAATCTTGTCAGGTATTCGAGCGGATCAAAGCGGACGCCTGGCTTATGTGGATAGACGACGCCTTCCCAGTCTTTGTAAGACCAGCCTGCGGGACCGATTTTGATGTTGGTTTTGGATTCCATAACCGACTGAATTGGACGAGTCGTTTAATTTGGCTAAGGTGGCTGGTAAAGAATCCGAGAGGTACAATCTGACGGTGCGAGATGCATTCCGAGATATATCTACTCCTTTTCAGATCTTGCGTAAGTGTAGGGACTGGATATTTATAGCTATCGGTCCAAGAAAAGACAATCCCAATCCAACCTTGCCGTTGAACACGCGTAGTTTTACTATCATCATATGAATTACCAGGACATCATCACTATCGAACCGGCAAGCGCGGCGGCAAGCCATGCATTCGCGGCATGAGGATTACCGTTTACGATGTGCTCGAGTATCTGGCTTCAGGAATGTCCCAACAAGAAGTCCTCGAGGAATTTCCCTACTTAACGGAAGAAGATATTCGTGCCTGTTTCGCCTACGCCGCTG
>WNFR01010403.1_pt1 | contig 27570 bp, 32 predicted proteins | sample 5400221 | NCBI WGS metagenome assembly WNFR01 (sample SAMN13153357, study PRJNA577476) | soil metagenome | isolation source: 40 cm soil under Madrone tree | place: USA:California | collected 2016-06-14
CCATCACCACCAGCGCGACCGTCAGCACCAGCGTAAATTGCACATCCTCGACAGACGCGCGAATCGTGGTGGTGCGGTCGGTAAGAATATCCACATGCACGGCGGCGGGAAGCGCCGCTTGAAGTTGCGGAAGAAGTTTCTTCACGCGATCGACCACCGCGATGATGTTCGCGCCGGGCTGCCGTTGAATATTCAGAATGACGGCGGAGTCCCGATTGGCCCAGGCGGCCTGCTTGGCATTTTCAACACCGTCGACAACCGTGGCGACGTCGGTCAGCCGCACGGGCGCGCCGTTACGGTAGGCAATGATCAACGGACGGTAGCTGTTGCTGGAAATAAGCTGATCGTTTGCGCCGATGGTGTAAGCCTGATGCAAGCCGTCAAACGTGCCTTTGGCCTGATCGACGTTGGATTGGCTCAGCGCGGTGCGCAAGTCTTCAAGGCTCAGTCCGTAGGAAGCCAGGGCTGTCGGATTCGCCTGGATGCGCACTGCCGGACGCTGGCCGCCACTAATGCTGACAAGCCCGACGCCGCTGAGCTGAGAAATTTTCTGAGCGAGCGTGGTGTCCGCGAGGTCTTCCACTTTGGATAGCGGAAGAGATTTCGATGTGAGCGCGAGCGTTAGGATGGGCGCGTCCGCCGGATTGATTTTGCTGTAGATCGGCGGGTTGGGGAGTCCTTGAGGGAGAAGATTCGAAGCGCTGTTGATGGCCGCCTGGACTTGCTGCTCGGCGACATCGATATTTAGGTCCAAATCAAACTGCAGCGTAATCATCGAGCTCCCGAAGGAACTCGTGGATGTCATCTGATTCAAGCCTGGAGTTTGGCCGAACTGACGCTCGAGCGGGGCCGTGACCGAAGATGCCATGACTTCGGGGCTTGCGCCCGGATAGAACGTTTGCACCTGAATGGTCGGGTAGTCGACCTGGGGCAAAGCAGAGATAGGCAACTGCCGGAACGCGACCCAGCCCACCAGTAGGACGCCGACCATCAGAAGAGTGGTGGCGACCGGCCGCAGAATAAACGGCCGAGACGGACTCATCGCGGAGATCCTCCAGCCTGGCCTTTCGAAGGTCTCCCGGATTGCGGCGCGTCTTGGGCGGGAGACGGAGACGCAGCCCCGCGGCCAGCGCCATTCGAACCGCCGGCCGGGCTGGGACTGATCTTTGTTCCGTCCTGAAGCTTATCTTGACCATCAATCACGACGACATCACCGGAATTCAACCCGGCGCTCAAGCCCACGCTGTCACCGGTGGTCTGCGCGATGGTGACGATTCGAATCTTCGCCGTGTTGTCGGGGCCGGCAGCGTACACGTAAGTTCCCTGCGGACCGCGCTGGATGGCGGCAGTGGGAACGATCGTGAGGTTGCGCTTGGTGTCCACGAGAAGGTGGACATTGACAAATTGATTCGGGAAAAGAGCGTTGTCCGTATTGGCAAAGACGGATTTCAGCTTGTAGGTTCCGGTGGTTGGATCAATTTGATTGTCGATGGTTTGTAGTTTTCCGCTGGCGATTTTGGCGGTGTCGTCGCGATCATAAGCATCGACCATAAGTTGAACGCCGGAGCGAAGCTTCGCGTTCACTTGGGGAAGCTGATCCTGCGGCAAGCTGAAAATCACCGAGATAGGCTGCAGCTGGGTGATCACCAAAAGTCCGTTGGTATCGCTGGCATGCACGATGTTCCCGGCGTCAACGAGACGCAGGCCGATGCGGCCGCTGATCGGCGCGGTGATGCGGGAATATGTCAGTTGCAGCTTGGCGTTGTCGATCTGACTTTGATCGGACGCGATGGCGCCATCAAACTGCCCAACCAACGCGGCCTGAGTGTCGAGCTGCTGTTGGGGGATCACGCCTTCCTTGAAAAGAAGCTTGAAGCGCTCAAAATTGACTTCCGCATCTTTGCGCTGTGCCTGGTCTTTAGCGAGTTGCCCGAGCGCTTGCCCAAGCTGTACCTGGAACGGGCGCGGATCGATTTGCGCGAGAAGATCTCCCTCGTGGACGAACTGGCCTTCCTTAAACGCGACACTGACGAGCTGACCATCGACACGGCTGCGAACCGTAACGGTGTTGAAGGCGGTCACGGTGCCAAGTCCATTGAAATAAACGGGCAAATCGCCGCGTTGCGCAGTGGCAACCACGACCGGCACAACCATGTTCGCTGCGCTGAAGCCTCCCTTGCTTTTACCCGCCGCTGCGGCTGCGGCAGGGTCGGCCGCCTGGCTGGAATTCTTTGCGCTGTAGTAATACCAGCCGCCCAGAGTTACAACGCCAAGCACAAGAACCCAGAGCCACCAGCGGCTCTTCGAAGGCGCAGTGGCCGACGCGCTGTCCGAGCCCGGGTCGGGAAGGTCTAAGGACTTGGTCTGGCCCATCCGTTCGCTCCTATTATGAAAATAGTTGTGCGAGAGAGTCTGCCGAAAGCAGGGCAATCGCAAGTAGACGCTGGGGGCTGCGGCGCCTGGTACCTGCAGCCTACCGGAAAACTTTGCCTACGACTAGATAAGACGGCCCGCCGGGACGAATGGTTACGCCGCAAAGCCGCACCAACCCGTTGAAAACACGCGCAACGCGATGAGCGCAAACGCGGATAGCGCGCCAACTCGTATTGGATTCTGCACGAGTCTCATGCGGTCCGATACGGGCCGATTTAGTGTGATCTACTCGGACTTCTGCTACTGACATTTGGGGCACTCCTTTCACTGCACTAACTTCGAACCCAGTTCACGGTGCTCGGGCGCGGGCGGTTCCGCCTGCTGCTCCGGCTCGGGCGCGAGATGCGCGTCGAGCTTCTTCGTCGCGTCCCTCAGGTCGTCCAGGCTCACGATGTTGTACCGCAGGAAGACGCTCCGCGTCTTGTGGCCGCTGATCGCCATCGCCGTGTGCTCGTGCACTCCACTCCTGATGAGCTGCCTGATGCCGCTGCGGCGCAGGTCGTGAAAAATCAGGCCCCGGTAGCTCGGACCGTCCATCTCGCCCAGCTTCGCCGCGCAGCAGGCCCGGGCCCACTGGCCGTTGAAGTCGCGCACAGGAAGGATCGCTCCCGGCCCGGACCTCGCCTTCTCGTTCCAGGCGCGCGGGCGGAAGAACACGAGCTCGAACGTCGGGTCCAGTTGGTCGCGGAGTACCTTCAACGTGCGCAGCATCGCAAGCGGCTCCTCAGCAACCGGGACCGTGCGCGGCTCCCCGGTCTTCGTGTCCGCGCCGGACAGACTGATGGTCCCCTCGACGAGGTCCACCTGCGACCACCTGAGCGAGAGCAGTTCCCCCCGCCTCATCGCGCTGTGGAACGCGAGACTGGTCAGCGGGCGCAGCCACTCGGGAAGAAACCCCATCAGGCGTTTGAACTGCTCGTGCTCGAGGAACCCGGTGCGCGGATGGTCGTACCCGACGGGGAATGCGATGTACGGCGCGGTCGGTAGCTTTCCGTTCTGAACCGCGAGCTTGAAGGCCCTCTTCACTAACCCCAATTCGTTCACGATGCTGGCATCGGTCGCGCCCTCCTTGCGGCGGAGTGCGATGTACTCCTGGCAGTGAGTGTTCCGTAGCCGCACGGCCTTCATCGCGCCGAAGAACGGAAGGAGGTGCAGTTTCACCCGGGTCTGGGCGTCCCTCAAGGTCGCGATTCCATTCACCTCATAGTGGCGCAGCAGGTCGTCACACAGATTCTGCACGACCAGCCTGTCCACGGCAGAAGGGTCGGACTGCCCCTGGCGCACGGCGTCCACCCTCTTCCTGAGTAGCGCCTGCGCCTCGGCCTTCACGAGCGTCCTGGCTGACTCGGGCTGCGCAGTGTGCCCCGGCCTGTCCGTGTACTGGATGTACCAGCTCGTCCTGGCCAGCTCGGCCTCGGCCTTCCGCGCCCCCTCCTCGTCGCCCGCCTCCCGCAGCATCGCGGGCCTCCGGCAGCCCGGCTTGAATATGGAGCCCTCGTTGTTCCTTCCCCTGCGCCTCATCTTCCCCTCCTTGAGTGCTTCGGCTAGCCCCCGTCGGGAGCTAGACGCTGCACTCACCGCGGGACCTTACTGCCCAGCCGTGGGCGATTCCGGCTGCGGCTGCTGCGCCGCGACCGCCGCGGGCGCTGGCTTCGCCGCCGCACGGGCCGCCGCGCGGGACTCGAGCGTCCGGCAAATATGCGTGTAGTTCGCGACCGTCGCCGAAAGCCTCGCCAGGTCCTTCGCGACCTGCTTCTGGAGCGACCCGACGTACCAGGGGGTCCAGGGCCATTTCCCGTTCTCCCTCATAGTCGGCTGTGGCAGGGGGAGCGTGACCGCGACGACAACCCGCCCGTCCTCGACCCGAACCCCGTCCATCACGACCGCGGATACCTCGGTGCCTATTCGTGCCGCGTTCCTCTTGCTTGCCTTCTTGGTGCTCATGTCGTGCTCCTTTTCTTCCTCTTGTCTTTCAACCTGGCCGCGAGTGGAGCCGCGCGAAGAACGTCCTCGTCGCTCCACCACCGAAACTTCTTCACACCGCCCTGCGGCTCGAAGCAGACCTCTGGAATCCCAACATGGTAACATATTGTGCATACGTATGCAAGCCCAAAATGCGGTCCTCGCAAAAATACTTGTGGATAACCTCGCGCAGTATTACTTGCCAGTAATTCTGTGCTTGCGCCCAATGGGAGACATTACTCAGAATAAAATCGTCGGGCGGTCACGCCCGCAGGAGGCGACATGGCGAGGAAACCGGACGTGAGGGTGGCGATGTTCGCCGGACTTGTCCGCCGGGAACTGGGAATCAGGACCAAGGACGCGGCACTAGCCATCGGGCGGTCAGAGTCGGCAGTCCAGACGATGGAGTCGGGAACCTACGAGTTGAGCGCGACGGGCAAGCTCCTGCAATTCTACGGCGAAGAATTCGAGCGGCGCGGAGTGCAGGTCGAGCCATGCGAAGGGCTTCCCTTGCGCCAGATGGTCGAGCGGCTGGCCGTGGGGGTACTTAGACTGCGCGTTGCTAGGGCGACTGAATTGCTGGCCGCGTTCGACCGCGGGGCCGATGAAGTCGTGATGACTTTAGTGTCGGAAAGGCTGGATGTTCGGCGCGTCTGTGCGGTGAAAATGGCTCGCAAGATGCGGGACCGCCTCGCCTACGAGCGCGCCCGCGAGGCCTAGAAATTAAGAAGGGGCCGCCAGTTGCGGACCGGCAGCCCCCGGAGGTGAAGCGATGAGTCAACAGTATTGTAAGTCCTTTGTTCCCAGCGGCCTGTGCGGAATCCGCACGGGTTTTCCACAGGGCGGTACCTTGAGTCCGTCTCAGACTGAGACGCGGGAGTAGGATGGGATGCAAGGCATCGGCACGGTAGTGAGTAGGAGTGGGGTGGACTTTTGATCCACCCCGATAAGCAGGACCCGGTGGCTTCGACCCCACCGGCTAAAAACCACCTTGAGGGAGGACCTCAAAATGGCTTCACAAAGCAGCATAGCATCTTACACGCCTGAGCCCCAGCAGCCCATACCAGAAATCGTCGAAGGCGACCCTTTCGCGGCGCTACGCGAATCTGCTCCATCTCCCGACAAGGAGAACACATACACAGTCATCCTTCCAGTCTCCACGCCCGACCGAATTCCGAACCCGGAGACCTTCCCTGAATGGCCGGGAAAGGAGGTCAAACCAGGGCTGGGAATCACGGACCGAGAATTGGCCATCTCAGACCTCGGGAACTTCTATGCCTCTTGGTGGCTGTCCCCGCAGACCGACCGGGACTGGCTCCCAAAGAAGCCGCCCCGCTGCAACCTCGAAAAGCACCTCAAGGGCGCGACGTACGTCATCTTCAACCGCTGCCTCCGTCTGACCGACAGCGGGAAACGTCAATTCTGGGACTCTACAACCAAGGTTCACGAAGGTACTGACTACAACCGCCGGACGGTCAGCGCAGTGTTTGATGAATTAGAGACGCAGCACTTCACGGATCTGGTGGCAAGTTACGACGACCCCGTCCGCAAGAAGAAGAACGAGGCCGACCTGCGCGCGGTACGCGACCATGCCACTTGGGCCGTACTATATCCCGGTGTCTGCAATCTCATAAAAACCTACGGCCTCAGGCGCGGACCGGAGCAGATATACTTCTGGGCCGGATTCAACTATGTCCTCTGGCTGAACCACCGATTCATCATCGGTCCCGATGGCAAGCGTTCGCTGAATCCCGAGAGCCACCCCACCTTGGAAGAATGCCGGCAGTTACATGCCGGGAGGCTTGTCATTTCGGCTCGCGGGAAGTTTGTCAAAGCCAAGGCGAAAACCACATGACCACCCTCTGTAGAAAATCTACGGACCCCTCTGTAGAAAATATGCAGACCCTCTGTAGAAAACCTACAGAGGCCTCCCTAAAAAATCTACAGAGGGTAGGCCATGCCCACCATGTGCAGGCCTACAGCCAACCTGTTGAAGATCTTAGTGGTTCTTGGGTCGCCCAGCCGGGGCTGCTCTTGAACCTTCGCTGGGCCGGTGAGCGTATCTTTGAAAAAGCATTTGACCGTTTTCGTACCAGTGGCGGAAACTTTTCCGCGCAGCGCGAAGCGCGCTTTGCGGGAAAAGATTTCCAGCCACCAGGGTACGAAAACAAGTACATGGACCACAACCAAAGGCAAATGCATTCGCCTGCCGCGGGCCCTGCTCAGGCCGCAGGGGGCCAAGGCAAGAGAACAGCAACACCAACACCTGAAGAGGGCCAACAGGGGAGGAAAAGGAAAGGAATACAGAATCTGCACAGTAAGGGGAGGGGTAAATGGCGAAGGACTTGGGTGAGGAGGTTAGGGACGCGAGACTGGCCAACTGGGAGGGTGAGGCAGGCAACCTTTGGAGCGTCGTCCAGGACGTGAACGAGTGGGAGGCGGGAGCAATCGGCACCACTTGCTTCGACCGATTGGAGATGCTGCTGCGCGCGGTAACGCTCGACAAGTTCATCCTGAGCGCGAACATGGTGCGTGGCTGGAACCAAGTGCGCGACTTCTTCGGGGTCGTGAAGGACGTGTACGAGGACAGGCAGTGGTGGACGTGGGACGGATGCGGCCCGCCGTGGGAGGACCCGCGCGTGGTCGAGGAGTTCATGTCGCAGTGCATCGACATCGCGGGGCGCAGCGGCGTCTTCTACCCCGCGGGCTGGCTGCGGATTCTGACCGAGGTCCGGGCGATGATAAATCCGTCGGCATTTCAGCAGGCGCGCGACCAGGTAACCGGACGAGTTCTCGTTCGCATGCATCGTCCGTCGCGCCGGGCGTACGAGGCGGCGCGCAAGGCGTAGGCATACGAGCAAACTCGCCGGAACTGACTTCACGAGAATTCCGGGTCGTTCGCCCGGAAAGTCCCTCCCGCGAATCCGGGGAGTGGCCCCGTAATGCTCGGAGGGAAAATCCGTGGATATTTCACTTGGTAGTTATTTCTCTTGACAACAGTGATGGGTGAGGAGTACGATGGCCACCCTCGAATGCGGGACCGCAGCCGAGGACTGGAGGAACCGATGAGCAACGACGCAGGCACCGCGATGGCGGGCGACCACAAGAGGCACGTGGATATCGCATTGGTGCTTTATACGTTCACACACAAAGTGATGGCGCTCGAGGCGCTGAGAGAGGGGGAGGCGGCGGCGTGGGCCAACCGACTCGAGAAGATAGTCGTCGTCCTGAGGGAGCGCCCTGACATGGTCGAGGCGTTGGCGGACGAAAAGGACCAGGCCAAAGAGATGGGGCTGGAGGGCTACTCGCTCGACGACGACTTGCCCGACTATGAAAAACTCCAGGAGCTTGGACTCAAGCTCATTGGTGCGATGGAGGAGGTCGCCGAGGACCGGAAGAAGCTGCTCGGGTTCCCCGAGGGGCAGGCACTTGTGCAGTTCATCGAGTCCCGGAAGGACCTCAAGCCTGCCGACCCCGAGAAGGGGGCCTGATGCCGGAGGAAGACCTACTAGAACGTGTCGCGCGACTCAGGGTTATTGCCGCGTCCATGGTCGAGTTCCTCGACCGCCTCGCTGAAGCCGTGGCAGGTGACAAGGTCAAGGTGCCCGCGTACGACCGCGAGGAAATGAAGGAAGTTGTCTACTTCATCGCGCACGTCCGCAGCGCGGCCTTGGGACGACTGGGCCCAGTCCGTGCAAAGCCTGCCGACAAGGAGCCCGATAGAGCGGTCGGATATAGAACCAGGAACGGAATGATCTCCCTGGTTCACGCAGCCCATGCTGCTGCGAACGACGGCACGCCGGAGGGTACTGCCCTTGCGGCACGGTGGAAGCGGCTCCAGATGGAGTACGTGGGCCTGAGCACGCGGTATCTGGCACTGCAAAAGCAGATCCAGAAACTCTATCTCGACCCTGACGAAATATGCGCAAGGTACGAGGCGCTGGACGACGCCTTCGACGAAAATTGGGAAAGGACGCAGCCACTCTTCAGCGACCTGGAGGAGTGGGCGAAAACCGCAAGGACTTAGACTGTTGCCCGATGGGACTCATCGAGCAAGCGCAATCACCCCACCAGGAAGCGCTCGGCCTCCTCGAATGGATGAAGCGCGGGGTGGACACGGCCAGCGGCATCATCGCCCTGATACGCATCCCCGAGAAGCAGAAGGTGTTCCTCACGCCCGACGAGATCTGGTACCGGGAGGCGGTCGAGGCCGAGTTCCGCAATCTCCTGCGTCCGGGAAGCGCACGGATGCCGGAGCGCCCGACGTATGCCCCACCCCCACAAGCCCTCGCCGCCGAGAACGCCATCATCCAAGTTCTCAACGAACTGATGACTGCTCCCGTGGAGATTCTGCACACGCCCTCGGTCCCGAAACGCCGGTGGAGGTTCTCATAACTCCCGGACGTGGCCCCATCAAAGGCGCAGGCCTCCCACGCTGGACAGCCGTCTATCTACTGCGCGAAGGCGGAATGCTGATGCGCGAGGTCGTGGACTGCCTCGGCTACTGCGACGCGACGCCCTGCTACCAGGCGCTGCACACCCTCGCCGCCATGCGCGCCAAGGACCCCGCACTCGACCGCGAGATATCCGTGCTCCTCGAGTCCACGCGTGCGCGCAATGCCCCAAGCGATGCAAAGCGCTTGCACTGACCGGGACCGAAGGCAGTTGTCCGATTACGGCGTTAATCAGGACCTTGCGCCAAGCCGGGCGGTGGTGGTGTCTAATTCTGTGGTGACTCCGATCAAACTGCGCTGGGCCATTCACGCCTCCATCGCTGCCGCTTTATTTGTGGTTCCATACGAATATTGGCTCACGACACCGGTGCTTCAATTCGTCAGCATCGGTCGCTGGCGCTTATTAGCAATTTTGGTTGCGGCAGCGTGCGGCGCAGCGTTGTCGCTGCTGCGCGTATCTACACCCGCCTTGTCGTGCGGAGCAATGGCTGGCTTTATGATTGGCGGGACTTTGGCTACGTTGAAGGCTCCGAATGATGTGGCAATCTCGCTGTATGGAGCCTTTGCGAGCCATCTGGAATCGTTCTGGCGAGAAATCCTAGTCCTGACGACTGCCGCAACTCTCGCGGCACTCTGTTGCGATTACTTGCGAAAGCGTCGGGTAAATGTCCGGTTACGTTAATTAGAACTTTGGCCCAACTTTCCTTGGTTTTGATACGATGACTCCCGAGGGACTCATGACCGGCAGCCGTCAACGGCAATTCTTGGGCCTGATAGTGATGGCGGTCATCGGTGTCGGTCTTGGAATCTGGCTCCTCCGAGCAGGCTTCCTTGCGCTTGGTTGTATCTACGTTGGTGTTTTTCTGTGGCGTGGACAGCAATTCGTGGTTTGGTTCCTCGCTCCGGTCAAGGCTCCGACAAGTGTCACGCCGTCCTTAACTTCAACATGGCAACGCCTCCTGCTGTCAATAGTATGCCTCCTAGGTGCCGCAGTCTGCGCAGTAGGAATCTATCTATGGCGCTTGTGGCCAGAGCAGTGGCAAGCCGGTCTTGTTTTTGTTCTCTTCGGCTTACTAGTATTGGCTCCAGTAACGATTAAGGAAATTCAATCCCGCCGAAGGTCACTGACGCAATCCTCAACTCCCGATTAGTCGCCTTACCGGACAAGTCCATTGGGTGCCTTCCGCGACGACCTAATTGATGACGGGATTGAAAAAGCGGCCCGCGGAATCGCAGAGCCGACCCCAGAGCGAAGAAGGGGCGTCTGGCTGTGTGCTGACTATGCCTACTGGTGGGGGGCACAACTCGACGGACCGATTCTCGTTCAGCCTTCGCGGGTCGGGATGGAACGTCCGGCGCGGCAACGCCTTGAAGCTCTTTCCGTTCACCGATGCGCCGCCCCACGTCGGAGACAGTAGAACTCCGTGCCCGGGCTCCGCGAGTGTGAGGCTAGCGAGCGCGGCGTCCACGTCCACGCCCGAGGCGTTCGAGGCGGACCAGTCCATCAGCGCGCGTCGGTCGAGCTTCGCGGCGAGCCGCATCGCGAACACGGTCCCGCACTGCGTGAGCACGTCCTTCGAGACTGCCGCGGCTCTCTGTGTGATGACAGTCATTCCTATGCCGAAGTTCCGGTAAACTCTCGCACACTGCGCGAACGCCGCTTTGCAGTCCCGCTGGTAGTGAGAGAGGCTGCCCGTCTGCGGAACGAAGATCGGTGCCTCCTCCACGACGATGTGCACCGGCGCGACGATGCGCGGGCCGAGAGCGCCGAGCGCATTCATAAACTCGGCGGCGTACCAGTGCACGGACGCGAACGGCATGCAGGAGAAGTCGAACACCGCCGACCAGTCCTCGCCGAGCGCGACTCTGCGGGCCGCCTCCGCCGGTTGCGGGATCTGCTCGTCCATTCGCATGCCACCGAAGATTCGTATCGGCATTCCGCCGGCCGGGTCGCCGTCGAACCCGGTCCGCAGGCCCCAAAAAACTCCGACGGGATCCAGAACCACGACGCGGGCTCCCGCCATCAGCCACTGCTCGACCATGCGCCCGGCGAGGTACGACTTGCCCGAGCCCGAAACGCCCGCACCTGCCTGCCTGTCTCGGCTTCCTCAAACTTAACCCACTCCTCGTCGTCCAAAAAATCGTCGCCCACCTCCACCTCTGCGCCTTCAAACCCGCTTACCTTCATCGTGCTCCCTCCTAATCTCTAACCTTCACCTCTACCGCAAACCCAACTTCCCCTCAACCCACGCCACGGCTTCCTCCTCCGTCTCAAAATACTGCTCCACGCCCTCGTCCCAATGCTCCATCGTCATCCCTTCCGCGTCCTCCTTGACTCGTGCCACAAACTTCCCACTGCTGCCTTCCCTCAAATCCTCCAACTCCCCAACCGCCTTGTACACGTCCGCGCACGCGCCATTGTGCTCCTGCCCTTCACGCGCCCAATCTAAACTCCCAAACCATGCGTTCTTCCCGTCCTCGTCCGCCTCCGTCACGTCCCGTGTCCGCGTGTAACTCGTCGTGTACGTCTTGACCACGCCTTTGTGCTCCCTCTCAATCTCATACCGACCGTTCGCCGTTCTCATTTGATGCTCCTTTTACGCCTGTATGTCGCCGTCCACCAACACCCGCAAGCAAGGTTCTAGTATACTCATACGTTATTTGATATAAATATATAATAATATACTGCGGGATTGCAAGCAGAATCCGCGTGGCCGGGAAGGATTTTCTCGTGCCCGAGCCCGTGCAGAATCCAACATGGGCCCCATCCCCCGCCCGAGTCCAATCCCCACGAGCATCCCCGGGGGACCCAAGCCACATCCCCCAGCGCCAACCCGCAACCCCCCAAGAGCCGTGCGATCCCCGTGCCGATGCGTCCATGTGCCTCACGGCCCAACAGACACGGCGTAACCCAAAGCCAACGCGATGCCCACAGCGACGCCAACCAGCACAACCACCGCAACCCCCAAGACCGACACACCGCCGCGAGCAACTAGTCAGTACAAACGCGCTTTCTCGGCTGCACAGTTGTTCTCGTTTCCCGCACTGCTGCTGAATCTCACTACTGCTAGTGCCAGTCCAGAATTCTGCACGGGCAGTTCCGTGGTGAAGTGTAAGGTCCCGGCATGTTCCGTGGAGGTGGAACATGGCTGAGGGGACGGTCAGACCGAGGCAGTTGGTGCTCACGGTTAAGGAGACTGCCGGGCTGTTGAAGGTATCCGACTGGAAGATATGGGACCTAATCTGGAAGGGGGAGCTGCCGAGCACGAAGGTCGGTCGGCTGACGAGGCTCTTTCTCACGGACGTTGAGGCCTACCTGGACAAGAATAGGCGCAGAGCCGAGTGATTGGACTACCCGGCGTTCTGCTGCCGCGCGTGCGTGCGCGTCCAACGTCTTTGTTTTGTGCGCGTTGCGTGCATGCGTGCATGGCATACGTCTGCGCGGGACGCCTGCAGCCCCCTCGCGACTGCCCCCAGCCCCCCCAGAGCCGTGCGCCACCGTCCTTCCGCGGGACTATTCGCGCGACGGGCGGTTTTGGGAACTGCTGCGATCTCAAGCACATTGGCCGCCCCGCTCAAGCGGCGTGGCTCGCCCATGGAGCCTCGAGGTTCCTCGCGCTCGCGTGGACGCGCTGCTTGGGCGGGGTGAGCGCGTGCGCTCGTCTGACTGACCATGCCCCCCAGGCCTCGCTTATTACAGCACCCCCAGTGTGAACCACTCGTAGGACCGACTCTCCGCGTCGTCTGCAATCTGAACCGGTTCTTCTGCGCTCCGCCCGCAATCTCCGGTTGCGATGGCTCCGGTGCGCCGCCCATGCTTGTATCGCCGCAAGGTTCTACTTTGCGGCCTGCTTGGAGGGTCCAGGCAGTGGCGCTGCGTTCGGGGGGTGCGTATGGCGGGCGAGTTGGAGCTTGTCGGTTGGGACGGGAGGCTGGCGGAGATATTCGCGAAGGCCCTGGCCCCGGTGATGGAGCGGCTGGCGGGCGGGACCGCGCACGACGTCCGCTTCTCGCTGCCCTTCACGAAGGTGGACCACGCGCGTCGTGAAGTTACGGGGGTAGCAACTTCGGAACTCCGCGATCTTCAGGGCTCCATTGTTTCCTATTCGGGCTCGAAGCAGGCTTTCAAGAACTGGCAGGGCAACGTGCGGCAGATGCACCAAGCTGACGCGGTTGGCAGGGCCGTTTCCATCCAGTACGACGACCAGGCCAAGAACATCACCGTGAAGAGCCGAATCTCCCGTGGCAGCGAGGACGTGTGGGTGAAGTGCCAAGAAGGCGTCTTGCGCGCCTACTCGATCGGGGGGACGAAACTTCGGAGCACGATGCTTCCCGACGGGACCGTCAGGATCGATGAGTACCGGCTCAACGAACTGAGCCTGGTCGACAGTCCTGCAAATGAAGACTGCGCCATCAAGATCGTGAAGAGTCTTCTCGGCGTGCCGACCTTCACGGAAGTAATCGCAAGCAACGGCGAGCCCGATTTCTCCGCCGCCGCGGACGCCTGCGAGCAAGTTGCTCAGACTTTGCGCTGCGGGGTCCGTCCTTTGCCGACGGAGGTTTCGCGGGCCTTGTTCCTGTGCGGCTCCCCGGTGGTCTGCAATCAGTTGGACCTTCAGGACCTCGGCCAGAAGGGCCCGGGGTTCGCGAGGCAGCTCTCGGACTGCGCGGTTGCGATGCGGCGTGGCGACGAGGGCCAGATGGAGAAGGCACGCGAGGCGGCAGCGTTCGTTCTCGCTCAGCTTCCTTGTCGGCGAGACTTGGCGAAGTGGCGCGGGAAAACTGGTAGCGGGCCGTGGACGGCAGAGTCGCGCGGCTTTTCTGTCGAAGCACTCCGCGGGGAAATCGCCAAGGCTCTTTCGCAGTTGCGTGAAGTGGGCCGGGCGGATGCCATCGAAAAGCTCGAGGTCGGGGCCATGGCACTGCACACGGTGGAGCAGGCCGCGGGCGTCGCGAAGAGTGGCCCGGGCATCTACCTCACGCGCCAGGAGATTCAGGCGAAGTGCGATGAACTCGAGGCCCGGCTGAAGGAGATGCGGCGCCCCGACCCTGACGTGCCTGCCCGCGTGCCCCGCACGCCCGCGTACGTCGAGCTCGAGGGCGAGTGCTTCAAGTGGCGCGAGCGGTTGAAGTCGGCACGGTAGTGCGTCCGCTTCTGCGGGCGAGACGAAGGAGGAGAATCATGAAGAGCGGACCGAGAAGTGCCAAGAACGAGAACCAGGCGGGGACCCATCCTGATTCACGGAAGATAGACCCCGCGCTTGCCGGGCAGCCGGGAAGCGTGGCGGTCGCCCAGCAGCCGATAAATTCCGTGGCCGAAATGCGGGGCAACCACGCGGACCTGGTCGAGGAATCATGAGGCCCGGACCGATGCCGAGAGCGACACGGATTCCGAGCATTTCTGATTGCGAAACTCGTCGTCAAAAACCAAAAAATGACGATATGCCTTGCAGCATCACGAATTTGCCGGTTAACGAGTCGCAGGAGTCCTCGCTTCAGCATCCGGTCGGCCCGGACGTCGCGGTGCCGACGAAGCGGACCTACGACCAGGGCGAGAAGTAGGGGCCGTGGAAGCAATCGCCTCACTCGTGGCGCAACTCGAATCGCGCGGGGTCCAGTTCCACCAGAACCCTTCGCGAGTGAATTTCTCAGTGAGGGACACGCGCGATTTGCTGCCCGAGGACACTGACCGGATCGGCGAACTGATTCTTGAGCGCGAGGACGAACTGCGCTCGTTCCTCGAGAACCGTGGCGCTACGTTCGGAGCGTTCGCCGGAGTGTTCAGAAGTTTCGTGTGCAGAAGTCATATGCCCGCCGGTGTGCTCATCTGGTTGAGGGAGCGCGCTCCGCATCTCTACGCGGACATCACGGGCAGGCTGCCGGACCGGATTCAAAGTTTATGGGAGCAGGGCGCTTCGATGGAAGAGTTCAAGCGGGCAATAGTGAGCCTCGAGGAGGCTCAGAGCTGCGCGAGGAACTTCTATGAAGAGTGCCGGAAAGGCAAGGGATGAACAAGCCGAGAAGTCCGACGCAGATCGCGCTCGAGGACAAGAAGACCGGGGACAACACCATCGACCGCCTCATCACTGATTATATTCAGAATGTGGTCTCGGGTTGGGGTGGTTGGAAGAATCTGACCGCGGGCGAGATGGCCATGCTCCTTAGCCAGAAGACGTGCCTCCAGATGGCCTACCGCTGCCAGGCCGAGGTGGACAAGCTGAGCAGCGGCCCCGGCGTGGACCTGAAGCAGACCAAGGCGCTCATCTCGATGATGAAGTCATTTATGCAGGAGTTCCGTCAGGGACAGGTCGCCCTGGGTCTGAGTAGACCTCGCCTCACCACCCGCCGGACGCAGGACCTCACCGGCGGTGTCCCAGGCGACTCGATCGCGTCCATCCTCGAGGAGTACGCCGGGGACAAGAAGGCGGAGAAGAAGCCACGGGTGGTCTAGGTTGGCGGAAAGCCAGGGAAACCAGGTTCTCTCTCTCGGGGCCAGGAGCACCACCTCCAGCCAGAGGACTTGTCCGGTTTGGCGACTAATCAGGACTTGAAGTATTGTTGCGCTGACAAGTTCGCCTCCCGGAGTCATGTTTGACCTGAAACACCAAGCGTTATATACGTGGGTTGTCACATGAGTGAGACCGTTAGTCTTTTGTTTCGTTACGCGGAAAGCGACTACGTCCGGGCATTGCGGGCGCATTACTCTTCGCGCCTACGGGTTCGACTCGACATCGTTGCTGCCATCGTGGCTGCGCTGCTTGGAGCTTACTCTTGGCGTTCACCAGACTACCATTGGCTTAGCGTAATTTGCGTGACGGCCTCTGTGGTTTTCCTTCTTATACTTTTCGCGGCTTTCGTTGTGATTCCGCCGTTGGCTTTCCGTAGCGAGGCGAAGTTCCGGGACGACTACTCCCTCACCTTTTCCCCGGATGGAATCCATTTCCGCACAGCACACATCGACTCTCAGCTTCAGTGGAACATGTATTCAAGGGCCCTTATCGATGAGCATTCCTATGTGCTCTACTACGGCTCTCGTCAGTTCACAGTGATTCCGAAGCGAGTATTTCAGAATGCTGAACAGCAGCAAGTTTTTGAGAAGTTGCTGACTCAACACGTTTCCAAGATTGTCCGGCGAGACACATAACGCTGCCCTGCGACCCGCACTGGAGCTGCTTGCCTGACCGGTTCGGAGGCAAGTCCTGATTAACGTGCCAAGTGGAAAGTGAGGGCCCTAGTGCAGTGTGTTTTGCTCGCAGGGCGCCGTCCAAGAATGAGTCTTGCGTTCGATGGGGCTGAAATGGAAATACTCGCAACTCCTAGCGTCTATCGGTTTTGACCATTCCGGCGGTTGCCCATCTATCGGGCAAACGTTCTTGTGTTCGACTTTTCCGCCACAACCAAAAACGGCAAAGAGGCTGAGGACCAAAGCGAAGCGTTGGAAAAAGCCCTTCAGAGTAGTCACACTTCATATTTTCTCAGACGGTGATGAGCGGAGCAAATGTGTGAGCGTTTGGGCGTAGGACATTTGTAAGTCCTGGTAAACGCGGAAACCGGACAAGTCCCTTTTAGCCGCCCCAGGAAGCCGGCATTACATGTCCGGCAAGGCCCGCTTCAGCGCGGAGCTCGAGCGCGCGAAGGCGTAAGTTTGCGGACTGATTGCTGAGGGGAAGGTCCGGGTGCACTGATGAGTATCGTGGTGAGCCTCAAGCAGAAGAACTTCGCGGGGGTGGCCTGCGACGGCAGACTCTCGCGCCGACGCGCGGACGGCGGCCTCGTTGCAATCACGGAGGACCATTACAAGTTCCGCGTCCTCATGCCGGACATCGTGCGGCAGCGAGTTCATTGAACTGCATCTCTCCCGCTCGGCGGAGGACTTCGTCCAGAAGCGACTCGACGACGAGAACCTGTTCCAGGAGCTCGCGGCATTGCTACCCCTCCAACTCCGAGCCTTGCACGCCCAGGCCAAGAGGCATTTCGGAACAGGGTACGAGGGCACCATCGGGATGCTACTAGGCTTCGACGCCGCGGAGCGGCGAATCAGACGCATGGTCTGGCAGGCGCGCGGGGAAGAGCTCGACTACTGGGAGGACGACGAGGCGACCAGCTCGATGGGGAACGAGGACGCCACGCCGCTGGGCCTGGGGCTCATGGAGCAGGCCGCACGCGACCTCGGCCCGAATGCTCCCCCCGACAGAGTCCTCCCCGCCCTTGAGCTTGTCGTCGGGCGCGTCTCGGACGCTGTCCCCCATTCGGTCAACCGGAACGTGAGGTCCTATCTGATCGTCCCGGATGCGGGCGACGCGCTCCTCGACGGGACGACCTACGGGCGGCCGCTGAGCACGCGGATATCGGCCGGGAAACCGCTCATCGACTTCTCGGAGGCGATCCACCTAAACAAGAACCTCGACAACGTCGCGGACGGGACGCGGGCGGCGTGGGACTCCGTAACCATGAAGACCTCCGCGGTTGACACCTCGGGGAACCTACTGCTGAAGAACATTTTACAGCCAACGCCCACTACCACTGACCCTACGATTTCTTCTACGACTCCCGCCGTCATTGCCGAAATGACGCAGAGTATAACTTCGAAGGGCAACGTACTACTTTTGCTGTTCTCCGGCACCTTCGCGGTCTCTAGTTTTGGCGTCAGTCTCGCGCAGGTCATTTTGAAGTTGCAGTTCTACCGTGGGGGCGTGGCGAAAGGGGATGTCTACGAGATTTCCTGGAAGACTGACACGCTGATTATTCCATTGACTGCAACACTGTGTCTATTCGACCAGCCAGCCGCCGGGACGTACACATACGACGTCCGATGGTCACTTGTAAGTGCCGCAGGCGTTCCGGTGGTGCAAAGCAGTGGTACGTCTCGCCGCTTTCAAATCGTGGAATTGGGGTGAAGGCATGGCTACTCTCACACTTACAACGCCGGTCCACGTTGGAGACTTAGTGGACGGCATAATGGTGGACAAGCTAGTTCTAGTTTCCGCGTCCATGAACTTCAGGGGCGCGACGCCGATTGTGTCGGTGGTCCTGGAGCACCCTGCAAGCAGGTGGACGCACACGCTGACTCTGACGGACGCAGACGGGGCGGCGCAGTGGGCCGCGATCAAAGCCGCCTTCCCGGCTTTCGAGGACAAGATCTTGACACTCCTATCGGGGAAGTTACCGCCAGGGGTGATCAGTTGACGTGTCTCTTTTGGTCGTCTAGTAGGTGGACGGCCTCGGCGTCGGCACCTTGTTCGACAAGGCAGTTACAGAGCAGATGCCCGTACTCATGGGCTAGGGTCTTGGCAATTTCGTGGTCGTCGGCTTTCAGCACCCACTCGGCGTTGCAGTAAGTCATGCGAGATTCGAGCCGCGTGTAGCACGACCCATAAGCAGTCTTTGTCTGCTGCTTGTTCAGACCACTCCAAAAATCAGCACCACTAAGGATGATGACGTACCACCGGCCATCCTTGGACGGTCTAGGCAAGTAACGTAAGGCATTCATCACCTGAGTGCGCTGATGCCCGAACGTGCGCTGGTGCCCAGAATCTCCGGTTGTGAGTACGTGGACGCCTTGAGTCTGTTGCGCTGGTGAAGCATGAGAGAGAGCCAGCAGCAGCGCGACTACTCGGAGTTCTACTCGGACCGCCCTCCATCCCGTTGAGAACAAAGGGCAACGGACGACTAGATAAGACGGCTCTTGGAGGCGAAAGGTTACGAAAACACGGGTACCGATCGAGCCCCTGGGCAGGACCTTCGCGTGGTGCAATTGGTTGGGCGGGAATGCGAACTTAGGGCGTTCTTGGAAATTGAGGGGTGCAGAAATGGGCGGGAGAAAGTAGACTGTCGCGGAACGGCACGGGCTTCAAGACGTGGAGCCACTAATCCTGTTTTGTGGGGAGAAAAACCACATGCTCAAGGGCTTGATTCTAGGGATTTTGCTCGGAATCCTGTTGGTTGCCGGAGGCATTTATTACTATTTCTCATCGGGGCACGCGCCGGTGGCCACTTCGGCGCCGCCGATACCGTTTGAAAAGAGGCTCGTGCGCGTGGCACTGCATGCTTACCTGGATAAGCTGGCGCACCCGGCACCTCAGGTAGCGGCGGACGAAGCGAATGTGCTTGCCGGGGCAAAGGTTTACAAGGAGCACTGCGCGATGTGCCACGGCCTGCCGAACGAGCCCAAGACCGCGGAGGCGCAGGGAATGTTTCCGGCGCCGCCGGAACTCTTCAAAGGCACGGGGGTGACGGACGACGAAGAGTGGGAGTCGTATTGGAAAGTGGAAAACGGAATTCGACTGTCGGGGATGCCGGCGTTCAAAGGGCAGCTTACGGAAAAACAGATTTGGCAGGTGGCCGTTCTGGTGAAGAACGCGGACAAGATACCAGAATCCGTGAAAAAAGAGCTCGCGGCAGGCGCGAGCACTCCGATGGAGATGGCGATGCCGGAGAACCCGCCGGCAAAATCAAAGAAGAAATAGTTCGACTTTCTGACCTATTCGGCGGGTTGAGCACTCTCGCCGGCGCGGCGCAATTCCGGAAAAGTCCACGCCCATAATCCGGTCACCATGAGTGTGCCCAGCCCGCCCAGGACCACTGCGGGCACGGCGCCGAACCACTGTGCCGTGAGTCCGGATTCAAACTGGCCAAGTTCGTTGGAAGCGCCAATAAAAATCATGTCGACAGCATTCACGCGGCCACGCATTTCATTGGGCGTACCGACTTGAATGAACATCTGGCGAACAATGACGCTGACCATGTCCGTCGCGCCAACAAGGAATAGCGCAAGCAGAGAAAGCACGAGGCTTCGAGAGAGGCCGAAGAGAATAGTGGCGACGCCGAATCCGCCAACGCACCAGAGCATTACGGATCCGGAGCGGCGGTCAAAAGGCTTGTGCGCGATGAAAATCGCCATGCACGCCGCACCGGCGGCGGGAGCGCTGCGAAGAATTCCCAACCCCCAAGGACCGGTTTCCAAAATTTCTCTCGCGTAGACGGGGAGGAGAGCAACGGAGCCGCCCAGCAGAACCGCAAAGAGGTCCAGGGAAATAGCACCGAGGACCAGTTTTTCGCGCCAGATATAGTGCAGCCCCGCCAGCGTGGTTTTCCAATTCATGGGCTCGGGAAGGCGCGTTACCGGTTGTACCTTGATCCGCGAGGTGGAGAGCGCGGCGGCGATCGCGGCAGCGAGGGAGAGTGCATAGACTGCGGCCGGGCCACGAGAAGCTGCGTAGACGATTCCTCCCAATGAGGGACCGAGGACGACGGCGCACTGAAAGATGGTGGAGGCCCAGGCAACGGCGTTTACGAAGTCTTTTTCTGGGACTAACTGGGGCAGCAGCGAGCGGCTCACGGGCCCGTTGAAGCAGCGCACGACACCCAGCAAAACGAGCACAGCATAGATGGGATAGGAGTTGTGTACTCCGCGTATGGTGAGAACCAGCAAGGATCCCGCGCAGAGGCCGGACCCGCAATAACAGGCCACGATGACCCGACGCCTGTCGAAGCGATCCGCGACATGGCCGGCGACCAGAAACAACAGAATGCTGGGGAGAAACTGCGCCAGTCCGACGAGACCAAGATCCAGTGGCCGTTTCGTGATTTCATAGACTTGCCAGCCGACGGCGACGGATTGCATCTCTCCGGCGAGAACGATAAAGAAACGGCCCAACTGGAAAAGAACGAAACTCGGATACGTAAAAGCAACTCGTCCGGCGGAGTTGAGGTTCTCGGATGCAGCCATCGCATATTACTCTGCCACAAAAGCCTAGCGAGAACGAGAACCGCCCGAGAGCGGAATAAAGACTGGTTTAGGTATCCGAAAAATCCTCTGGCTCAATGGCAAGTGCCGGTGCCGGAATCGGTGAAAGTTTTGCCCGCTTCGGGAATGAACTGCCAATCGTAGGCACCGGGCTTGAGGTTAAGTTTCAAAACGCCGAAGGCAGTGGCGTCGCGCAATTCGCTGTTGGGCTTTGGTTCGACGAAGGGGCGGTGATTCTTACCGCCTGTACCGACGACGAACTCGCGAATGCCGCGAGCCGGATCCGCAGCGGCGTCAGGAGTTTGTGGGGCGAAGCGTTCGTAATCGTGGTCGTGACCGCCGATAACGACGTCCGCGTTGCTATCGTAGAGGGCCTGGAAAAGCGGCTTGACGGTGAGGTCGTTGCCATGGGCGCTGCCGGAGCTGAAGAGCGGCTTGTGCCAATAGGCCAGGGTGCAAGCGGCCGGGTGTGCAGCGAGATCGGCGCGAAGCCATTTTTCCTGCGGCGAACCGGCTTCGCAGCCACCGACGTCCTTACATTCGCTATTCAGCACAACAATGTGCCAAGTGCCGAGTTCGTAGCTGTAGTAGCCGGCCTTTGGGTCACCGGCAGCGGCGCCAAAATAGTCGAAGTACGGCGTGGCACCAGCAGCATGAAACTCGTGGTTGCCGGGAGCAGGGCGGGTGCGGGATTTCACGCGGCCCCAAGTCTTGTCGTAACATGCGAAATTTTCTTTGCTCCCGTCCGGGTAGGCGAGGTCGCCGACAGCCATGACGGTTCCGGGAATTTGTACGAGCAGTTTTGCTGTGGCTTCGGCACCGGAAAGGTCCTTGCAGTCGGCGATGTCGCCGGCCCCAACGAGGACGGCTGTTTGATCCACAGGCGCGGCGGCCGAGGACGAAATGCCGTTCCAGGGAGCGAGCGCCATCAGCGCAGCTGCTCCTGCCAGTACTACGCCTGCCAAGAAGGGCTTTCGCATGCTAAATCTCCAGTTCAGGAACGAGTTTGTTCGCGAGGGGTACCCCACCCCTGGTGTTTTTGGTAAAGAGTGCGGAGACGCTTGAAAATAATAGAGTTAACCCTCTCTCTGATGCAAAAGAGTTGTGCAAGAATGTCAAAACAAAGGGGATGAGTGAAAAATCTCGTGGTTATTGCAGGTTGGAACATGGGCACCTCCCTACCCCCGGGCATTTCATAAAAATATCAAAACAAAGGAATTACAGAATTTGCAATTCATAAGTTACTGATTCCGCAGGGCTTGAGTTTTGCTGCGCAGAGTTTCGGAAACGATGTCTAAGAAGAAAAGCAGCGTTGAGCTGCAGCACTCTCACAAGATCTCGCAGTATTATCTGGCAACGATTGTAGCATGCCGATATAAGTGTCAAGGGTGATTTTGGACGGTAGCCGTGGCAAATGTGGAGAGAGTGCTCTGCCACGGCGACGCCCGATTTGTTATTTTTCATGAAGCGGGGACCAGCGGACACCGGCGGCAATCGTGGGCTTGTAGAATTCGCGCTGGAGCATGTATTGAGGGCTCCCGTTGTAGAAACCGAAGACCTCGTTGTTGATGTTGAGCCCGTACATGACAAAGGAAAGGCCACGGGCCATTTTGACGCTACCCTGAGCATCGAACTGAAGGTGGGGATAAAAGTAGTTGTCGCCGAATGGCCCAGGAGTGCCGTCCCCATAGCCGGCGATATTCTGGGCGTTATAGGAAAGTCCGACTCGAATTGAGACGCGACCACGATCGTAGGTCGGGCTGACGTTCCAAGTGTGCGGCGCGTTGCGCACGAGCCGAGGATGATCCGTACGGCTGAAATCGAGCCCAAAGGAAGTGCGCGAAGCGGTGTAGCCGTAGTTCGCCGAGATCCCCAGACCAGCGAATCCACCGGGCAAGAAAGTGAGGTGCTGCAGATAGGCAACCTCGAATCCGTTCAACCAGGCGCTGCCGGCATTCACGGGCTGAGTGACTGTACACTTTGTCGTCGTAGAGCAAGTAGCACCGCCGAAGTTCCCCGTGGTGACATTAACAAACTGGTGCGTGACGACGGGTTCCGTCAGATTCTTGTAGAAATAACCCGCGGTGATAACGCCGAAGGGGTTCAGGTAATGCTCAAAGAGCACGTCGATGTTATCGGCTGTTTCGGGCTTTAGATTTGGATTTCCCAGGCCAACGAGAATTGGGCTGGCTGTGTTGTCGATGGAAACCGCCTGGGCGATATTCTGCGGATCGGGGCGGGAGAAGCCGCGGCTGTAGACCAAACGCAGGTTCGTGTCGTTCTTGAGACTAAAGCGCAGAGAAGCACTCGGCAGTACCTTGACATAAGAACCGTTCAGTTTGGTATTGCCAATGAAATTGTTATTGGCGTCGAAAACCGGAGTCACGGTATCGAGATTGGTACCCTCGAAGCGAACACCAGCGACGAGGCGGATTTTGTTGAAATCAATGGTGTTCATCACGTAGCCGGCGCTGACCTTTTCGATCAGGTCGAATTGGCTGGAAGTATCCTCCGTGAGCGAATAGTTATTGGGATTGGCGCTCTTGTCGGCAAGGAAGGCGTTATAGATATCGAAGAAATTGGGGTTGGGGCCCAATTTGTAAGCCCCGTTGTAGTAGTTGTTATTCGTCAGCTTGTTGGAGAACTGCGATAAGAGGAGAGGCGTTCCCGTCCCGCTGGGCGAAAAGTTGTCCGTAAAGGTGTCGGCGAACTTGTGGGCGTTACGGAATTTTCCGCCAATTTCGATGGTGGAGAGATGGGATCCCAGGTGATAGCGCTTGGCTCCGGCTCCGGAGAACTGGAGATTCAGCTGTGCTGTGAGCCCGTGGTTTACCTGCATGCGGTGGAGAGGGAAATTGCTCTGGTTGGTGTACGCTTCCGTGAAGCAAGCGGGAGTCCACTGAGGTTCGTAGAGGTTTTTTGTGTTCGCCAGATCATACTGGCAGGAACTGGTCGCCAGACCGTCAGCGTTAAAAGACGCTGTGCGGTCACCGACCTGGCCAACCTGGCTGGAACGCGCCACGGAAGCATCCCAGGCAAACCAGGTAGCGGTGAGCACGTGTTTGCCGCCAAGAAGGATACTCCCAATGGCGTAATCGGGCCGCCGGATCTGCGAGTTAAAAGAGGGCACACCGGTGCAGCTCTCATTGCCATAGTCGGGGTTGGGTGTGACGCCATCCGAGAGAAATTTGTTTGAGTCAATACTGCAGCCGTTGGAACCCTGAAGTTGAATGCCATTGGGGAATTGGTTAGGTTTCAAGGGATTGAAAATGGGAGTGTTGTCCGTCAGCGAGTAAACCCAACGGTCGCCGTTGTTCTTGAAGTCAGAGTAAAGACCTCGGACGTAGATGGTCGAGCCGTCCGACGGCTTGTAGTCGACACTTCCCGCCAGGCCCCAGCGGCTGCGGTAATAGCGGTATTCGCGGACATCGATCGATTCGAAGTAGCGCGCCGTCGAGCCGTCGGTGAATTTGGCAATGTCTGGCACAGGTTCGAGGTCGTCAATGCCGCGGCCGTTCCAATCGTAGGTGCCACCAATTAGAGCGCCGAAGCGCTTGTTGGCACCGAAGCGCTGCCCGACAGTGCCGGCTGTTTCAACGAGGCCGCGGCCATTTACGATGGGGGTATATCCACCCATCCCGCTAATGTTGATGGTAGGACGCTCACCCGCAGTCTTGGTCACAAGATTCACGGAACCGCCGATACCATCCGGATCCATGTTGGCCTGCAAGGTCTTGTTGATTTCCACGGACTCGACGATGTCAGCGGGAATGGCATCCAGCTTGATTTGGCGCACTCCGGATTCCGGGGAAGGCGTATTGACGCCGTCAATAGTGAGATTGGCGAGGCGTGGCTCGGTACCGCGAATCTGCACGTACTTACCTTCGCCTTCGTCGCGTTCAATCGTGACGCTGGGGAGGCGGCCGAGGGCATCGGCCATGTTGGCGTTGGGCAAGCTCCGAATTACCTCCGCGGGCAGGACTTGGACGATGTTATCGGCGGTGAGTTCGCGGTTAACGGCCTCAGCTTCGCCGGAAGCGCGCTCGGCGGTGACCAAAACTTCGAGGCTCTGGGCCTCGACCTCGAGTTTTGCCTCGACGCTCGCGGCCTGGCCGGCAGCGACGTTCACTGCTTGCTTAGAGGTGTCGAATCCCAGGTAGGAAACCGTAACGGTATAGCTTCCAGGCTCGAGGTCGTTGATGAAAAACTGGCCCAGAGCGTCCGAAACAACGGTAACACCCTGGGGCTGAACAGAAATTTGAGCCCCAATCAGCGCGGCGCCCGAACTATCCGTGACGCGTCCAGTGATGGCGCCTTTCCCCGACTGAGCGTGCGCGGGTGGAATTAGGCACAGCGAGCAGGCTAGAACCAGCAGGAAACTGCACAAACTACGCATGGCGACTCCTTTGAATTTGAATTGCAACGAACGCTCGGACACGAGGCGAACGATCGGCAAAGTTCACCTCCGACCGGGATTCCAGCGATCAGATTTCCAAGTACACCCCGAAGGCGCGGCGAAAGGAGTAAACGTCAGATTGATGACTGTGAGATGAAAGCAAGATGAGAAGGGCGTAAAAGGAGGAACCTAATCGTACTCCGCGCTTGAGCGGGGCGCAGGCATGTTTCGCTGACAGAAATTATTCTTGCGCGGCAGTTCTAGGCTGGAGATAGAAATGGATCGCGGGGGTAAAGATAAGTGAAAGAACCATGGAGCTGAGGATGCCGCCAACAACGGCGATAGCGAGAGGCTTGAGCATGGCGGAACCAGCACCGATGCCGAATGCCAGAGGAAGCATGCCAGCAACAGTGGCCAGAGCGGTCATGGCGATGGGGCGCAGCCGGCGGCGGCCGGCCTGGATCATGGCTTCTTCGGCGGAGAAGCCAAGTTCGCGGAAGCGATGCTCGGCGTCGAGAAGGAGAATGCCGTTTTTTGCGACGATGCCGATAACCATGATCATGCCCATGCGTGAAGCGACATTGAAGGAGGTGTTGGTGATCAGCAGGGCGAGAAACCCGCCGAAGCTGGAGAGCAACGCGGAGGCCAGGATTGCCGTGGGCGCGGAGAAAGTACGAAATTCGAAGAGCAGCACGGCAAACAGGAGCAACAGAGCCAAAAATAATACCACCAACATATCGCTGGACGATTTCCGTTCTTCGGCATACAGGCCGCCATATTCGACACGGATGGACGAAGGCAAATGCAAATTGTTCACGGTTTTCTGTACGGCAGCGATGCCTGTACCAAGGTCCACGCCTTCGAAGCGCCCCGTGAAGAACCGCAGCGGCGTTGACGGCGACTTCTTCGGGAGTGAAACCGGCACGTGCGGCGATCGTAGGATTCACCTGATAGGTGACCGCCGGGCCGCTGATGGTATTTTCGACTCCGTTGAGAACGTCTACGACCGGGTGCGAGTTTCCGCCGATCTTGATTTTGTCGAGCGCATCGGCGACGCGCGGAGCGGTTTCATTGAGGAGTTTGCCGTCCTGCGCAAAAAGCTTGATGACGACAGGCTCGGGCGCGCTGGTCAAGTCGCCGATCATGTCCTGAAGGAGCTGAATGAACTCAATTTTCGTGCCAGGTTCGGTGGACTCAATCTCGGTTCTGAGATCGGCGATGATATCGTCAATGTCCCGCTTGCGATCTTTCTTCAGCCTGACGGTGAAATCCCCATTGTTCGCTTCGGTGACGGCAGCAAGCCCCAGCTGCATGCCGGTGCGGCGGGAGGTGTTCTCAACTTCGGGTGTGGACTTCAGAATTTCCTCAATGTGCTGGAGGATGCGGTTGGATTCTGCGAGCGAGCTGCCGGGCGGCGTGAAGTAGTCCAGAATGAACCCGCCTTCATCCATGGCGGGGAGAAAGTCCGTGCCGAGAAAGGTGTAGCACAAAATAGAAAGAACGATGACCAAGACGGAGCTTGCCGCCAGCACCCAAGGACGTTTGACTAGCGCTCTCATGGTTCGCGCATAAAACTCCACGATGCGTCCGAAAAAACCCGAGAGATGCTTTTCTTCGGCAGCGAGAAGAGCAGCGGCGTCCGGACCGGCTGCGGAGGATGACGCTGAAACTTCTTCAGTATCTTTTCGGCGCACGAAGTAAAGACTCAGCGTCGGAGTCCAGGTCAAAGCCAAAAGAAGCGAAGTAAACAAAGAAACGGTCATGGTGACGGCGAGGGCGCGGAAGAAAGTTCCCGTCACACCGGTGATGGAAATCAACGGAAGAAAGACGACGATCGGGGTAATCGTCGAGCCGATGAGGGGAACAGTCAATTCGCGCAGGGCGCTTTGAATGGCCTGGAAGCGGGTTTGACCGGCATCCCGATGCAAAACAATATTTTCGAGGACGACGATGGCGTCGTCGATGACCAAACCGACGGCGGCGGCGAGGCCGCCCAGAGTCATCAGATTGAAACTCTGATTGGTCATTTTCAAAACGATGAAGGTGATGAGCAGAGTTACAGGTATGACCAGCCCCGCCACCAGGGAAGTTCCCCAATCACGCAGGAACAACACGAGGATAATAGAGGAGAGGAGAATTCCAATAAGCACCGCGTCGCGGACGCTGGCAATGGAGTCGTGAACGATTGTGGATTGATCGTAGAAAGGCTCGAGATGAACTCCAGGAGGCAAAGTGGGAGTGAGTTGCTGGATGAGCGCGTGCACTTCGTTTGCGACGTCCAGAGTGTTGCTTTCGGGCTGGCGATCCACGTTGAGAAGCACAGCCGGTTTGCCATTGGCGGTCACCATCGTGTAGACAGGGGCGACCGACGGGGCGATTTTCGCGATATCGCCCAGGCGAATGGGAATACCCGCCGAGGAACTTTTGACAACAATTTGACCAATCTGTTCCGGAGTGCGGACCTGCCCGCTGATGAGACCTAGAACGAGCTGATGACCGTGCTCGATCAGGCCAGGCGAATCGATCAGATTCGTGCGCTTAATGGCGTCCAGAATGTCCTGGACTGTGATTCCCGCGGC
>WNFR01001407.1_pt1 | contig 27558 bp, 33 predicted proteins | sample 5400221 | NCBI WGS metagenome assembly WNFR01 (sample SAMN13153357, study PRJNA577476) | soil metagenome | isolation source: 40 cm soil under Madrone tree | place: USA:California | collected 2016-06-14
GAAGTCTCCGATCACGACCTCGGGATCGCGCAGCTCGAGGCGGCGCACGATCTCCTGTTGCGTCGGCTTCGCTGCGGTCGCGGTCAGCGCGAGCCGCACCGGCACGTCGAGCGCGTCCGCCTGGGCGCCGAGGCGCAGATAATCCGTTCGGAAGTCGTGCCCCCACTGGCTGATCAAGTGCGCCTCGTCGACGGCGAAGAGACCTGGCTTGGCGCGGCGGAGCACATCGAGCGTCTCCGGGTTGCTGAGCTGCTCGGGCGACAGGAAGACGAAGGAGTCGGAGCGGCACGACGCGGTGAGCGCGGCAGCATGCTCGCGCGAAGACTGATGCGAGTTCAGCACGATCGCGCCGAGCCCGGCGGCGCGGAGGTGCGCGAGCTGGTCGTCCTGGAGCGCGATCAGCGGCGAGACCACGACGGTCGGCCCTTCGCGCAGCATCCCCGCGAGCTCGTAGATCGCCGACTTCCCTCCCCCGGTCGGCAGCACGGCGAGGACGTCCCTTCCGGCGACGAGCGCCGAGACGGCGCGGAGCTGTCCCGCCCGCAGCTGGTCGAAGCCGAGCCGCTCCCGTGCAAGGCGCTCGATCGCGATGTCGTCCACCGAGAGACGGTACATTCCAAGGTCTAGCCGTGAGTACGGGCCTCGAGAAGATCCGCGAGTGGTTCCGACGGGCCGGCAAGTCCGTCGAGGATGTGGCCGAGGGCAAAGAGCCCGCCACGACGTCTCCCTACGACGACATGGATCGCGAGACCTCAACGAACGCGCAGGTGCAAGGCGCGGTCGGCGAGCCATACGACGAGTAAGCGCTCTCCGGCCTGAGACGATGAGCAGACCATCCGACCGCGTTCGCGTGCGCCGCGACCCCAAGAAGGGTCACTACGACCCCGAGAAGATCGTGGCGATCCTGGACCGCTCGCTCTTCGGCCACGTCGCGTTCGTCGACGATGGGCATCCGGTCTGCATCCCGATGCTGTACGCCCGGATCGGCGCCAAGCTGTACATCCACGGGTCGCGCGCGAGCAGGGCGGTGCGGCTGCTCGCCCGCGGTGAGCCGGCCTGCGTCGCGGTCACCGTGCTCGACGGCCTCGTCCTCGCGCGGTCGGCATTCGAGCACAGCGCGAACTACGAATCGGTCGTCGCGTTCGGGCGCTTTCACGAAATCACCGGCGAAGGCGAACGGCTCGCAGCCCTCGAGGCGTTTACGGAGAAGCTCCTCCCGGGACGGTGGAACGAGGTCCGCAGGCCGAACGCCAAGGAGATGAAGGCGACCACCGTGCTCGCGCTGGAGATCGACGAGGCGTCGGCGAAGGTCCGCAGCGGCCCGCCCGACGACGACGACACCGCGGATGCGGAGCTGGACGTCTGGGCCGGCGACATCCCGATCCACTCCGTGTTCGGAACTCCCGTCCCCTCCCCCGGCCTCCGGCCGGATGTCGACGAGAAAAAGAGGCCGAGCGGGGCCGTGTCAAAGCGGGTCTGAAGGGGAAATACAACGGGCGTGTTCCACGCCGCCCTGCTCGCCCTCACAATTGGGTCCGGATCCGGCTTCAGCGCGACCATCGACAACGTCTGGTTCCCATTGCCTCGCGGAACCCGTTACACGTATGTCGGGGTCAAGGACGGCTTGCCGTCACGCGACATCGTCACGGTCTCACGAACGGTGCGAACGATCAACGGGGCCCCTTGTGCGACCGTTTACGACCGGCTCTATGCGCGCGGCCGACTCCGGGAGCGCACGACCGACTGGTACAGCGAGGACTCGAGCGGCAACGTCTGGTACTTCGGCGAGCGCACGGCGGAGCTCGACGCGCACGGGAAGGTGACGAGTACCGAGGGGACTTGGACCGCAGGCGTCCGCGGCGCGAAACCGGGGATCTACATGCCCGCCCATCCGCATCTCGGGCAAACGGGCCGGCAGGAGTACTACAAGGGCCACGCCGACGACCACTTCAAGGTGATCGGTGTCTTCACAGGAAGCGCCGGGCAGAACGCCGTCCTCACAGAGGAATGGACCCCGCTCGAGCCCGGCACGCTCGATCACAAGCTCTACGTCCGTGGCATCGGGACTGTCCTCGAGCACACGGAGCGGGGCGGTGACGAGCATGCCGAGCTCGTGGCGATCAGCCGCTAGGCCGACGGCCCACCGGGGCCGTGCGGCATCTGCATGACGTTGAACGAGCTGTCGAGGTGAACCTCGACGGTGGTCCCGTCCGACTTCGTCACGGTGACCTCGTAACCGTTGCCGCTGAAGTCGGTCGTGACGGCGCCGGCAGTGCCGCTCCCGACCTCCTTCACGGCCGCGGCCTGCGCCTTCGACGCGGCGTCGCCGGTCACAGCCTTCTCGGCGTCCTCGTGCGCCGCGGTGCCGTGCGCCGGCATCGTGGTCTGAGGCGTCGTTGCCGACGACGTCGTGCTCGTCGAGGTGGCCGCGCCGGCGATCGCCGCACCGCCGACCGCGAGTGACGCGACCACCACTGCGGCCGCGAGCATCTTCTTCACCTGCATCGCTGTCCTTTCGTCGTCCGGGTGATCCCGGGTACACCACGGACGGTGCAGGCGGGGGCTGGGATCGCCCTGAGAAAGTGCTTAGTCCGTGAGCAGGTTGCGCGGGACGAAGTTCGGCGTCAGGAACAGCAGCGGGAAGAAGACGAGGCCGGCGGAGTTCGTCGCCGCGGCGCTGCGGGTCTTCAGAGCGATGATCTGCATGAAGCCGGAGTAGACGATCGCCCACCCGGCGGTGAGCAGAATGAGGAGGAAGAAGCCGAACACGCCGCTTGCGATGCGGATCCCGAATGCGATCCCGAGCGCGACGATCAGCGACGCGATCAGGAGCGCCTTCACCCCCTCCGCGATGAGGCGACCGAGGACGAGTGCGCTGCGGTTCACCGGCGTTGCGCGCAACTTGTCGAAGTAGCCGTCGACGATGTCCTCGACGAGGAACAGCGCCGCGCTGCCAAACGAGGCGGCGAGGAGCATCGAGCTCGGCAATTGGAAGGCGCCGTAGCCCTGGCCGTGGAGGAACGCCGTCGTCGAGCCGGGAAAGATGCGAGCCGCCTGGCCGACGTTGACGACGAGGAAGAAGAGCGGGATGAAGAGCGTCGGGACGATCGCCTCCGGGGTCCGGATCCCCTCGCGCAGCGCGCGGCGGGCGAGGACGAGCACGTCGGTCACGCCTTCACCTCCTGCACCTCGCCGGCGATGCGCGTGCGCGTGCGGCCGGTCGCGTCGAGGAACACGTCGTCGAGCGTGACCTCGCGGCCGAGTCCGAGGCGGTCCTGCAGCTCCGCCTTCAAGCCGGCGGGCGTGCCTGCCCGGACGATGAGGCCGTCGTCGATGATCGCCAACCGTCGGCAGAGCGCGTCGGCCTCTTCGAGGTACTGCGTCGTGAGGAACACCGTGGTTCCGCTTTCGTTGATGCGCCGCACCTCGTCCCAAACGGTCACACGGCTCGCCGGATCGAGGCCGGTGGTCGGCTCGTCGAGGAAGAGCACCTCGGGCTGGTGCACGAGCGCGGAAGCGAGGTCGAGCCGGCGCTTCATGCCGCCGGAGTAGCTCTTGATGCGACGGTCGGCCGCGTCGGTCAGCTCGACGAGCTCGAGCAGCTCGTTCGCCTTGGTCGCAGCGTCGCTTGCGGAGAGATCGAAGAGCCGACCCTGGAGGACGAGCAACTCGCGGCCCGTCTGGCGCGGGTCGAGGCCGGCTTCCTGCAGCGCGACGCCGATCTTCTCGCGCACAGCGTCCGGCTCGCGCGCAACGTCGAGGCCGGCGACGTGGGCGGTGCCGGCCGTGATCGAGAGCAGGGTCGTGAGCATCCGCACAGTGGTCGTTTTCCCGGCGCCGTTCGGGCCCAGGAAGCCGAAGATCTCGCCGTTCTCGACACGCAGGTCGACGCCGCGCACAGCATCGACGGCGTCCTTCCGGCTTCGATACGTCTTCACGAGCCCTTCGGCGACGACCGCGGCTTCCGCCGCCATGCGTTCTCCTCCTCGTTCGTTCACGGTTTCGACGGCGCACGAGCGCAGAACTCATCGCCACCGAGCCGCAGCACCCTAGTCGAGCCGTGTGGCGGGCCGACCTCCCTGCCGCCGACCTTCAGTCCGCGCGCTCCCAGCCTTCTTCGCCGTCCGACCACGGGACGGCAGTGCTGCGCCTGAAGATCAGCCCATCCGCTTCCGTGCCCGGCCACACGCCGACCTTGTCGCTATCCGGATACACAGAGACGGCAGGCACGCGGGCGCTCGAGAAGAGCAGCGTCCGCGCCGGCGAGGACGTCCGGTTCATCACCTTGTGCGCCCCAGCAGGGCCGGCCGGGAAACAGACGAGATCGCCGCGCTCGAGCGTCTGTTCGCCGTCCGGCGTGCGCACGACGACCGTGCCTTCGACGACGAGGAGCCATTCCTCTTCGTATTCGTAGTGATAGGGAGAGGAGCTCTCCCCGGGAGCGACGTCGTAGATGAACATCGCGGTCGCCTTCGAGCCGACAGCTCCGGCGACGTCGATCCTGCCCTCGACGTTCGCCACGCCGAACAGATTGACTTTCAGCATTGCGATGAGTTTCTCATTCCGCGGCCGTCTATACGGCACATCCAAACGACTGGGAGGCACACGATGTCGAAGGTGACGTCCAAGCTCAATCTCACGCAGGTCGGCCGCGTCTGCGTCACGGTGTCTGACACCGATCGCGCGATCGACTTCTACGTCAACACGCTCGGCTTCGAGAAGGTCGTCGACGAGCCGATGGGCGACGCAGGCCGCTGGGTCGAGGTCGCCGTCAAGGGCACGCCGACGACGATCGCGCTCGCTCCGCCGCCGCCGGGCCAGAGCCCGGGCGGCAGCCAGACCGGGATCTGCCTCGACACCTCCGACGTCGACGCCGATCACGCCGCGCTGAAGGCAGCCGGCGTCGACGTCGACGAGGAAGTCGCCCGCTGGGGCGCCCCGATCCCGCCGATGTTCTGGTTCCGGGATCCGGACGGCAATTCGCTTATCGTCGTGGAGCCGCTCGACTAGCTCGCGATGAAGTCGAGGAGGGCCGGATTGACCGTCTCTGGATGCGTCCAGCCGATGTTGTGCGGCCCTCCCTCGACCTTCACCAGCTGGAGCCCGTCCACGAGCGCCGGCAGCCGCGCCGCCGTCGCCTCGAACGGCAGGATCCGATCCTCCGTGCCGTGGATGACGAGCGTCGGCACGTCGATCTTCGCGAGGTCGGGGCGGAAGTCGGTCAGCCACGTGTCCACGCAGGCGTACGTCGCGTACGGCGACGAGCCGACGGCGACGTTGAAGCTCGCCTGCCATGCGCGCTCGCTGATGCGCTCCGGCATGAGCTTGTCGACGTTGTAGAAGTTGTTCAGGAAGTCCTCGAAGTACGCGTAGCGATCCTTGACGATCGCCGCCTTGATGCCTTCGAACACCTGCCCGTCAACGCCCTCGGGGTTGTCCGGGGTCTTGAGCAGGAACGGTGGGATCGAACCGAGCAGCGCAGCCTTGCGCACGCGCTTGGAGCCGTACGTGGCGAGATAGCGTGTCACCTCGCCTGTGCCCATCGAGAAGCCGACGAGGGTAATGTCCTGCACGTCGAGGTGCTCGAGCAGCGTGTTGAGATCCGTTGCGAACGTGTCGTAGTCGTATCCGACCGTCGGCTGGCTCGACTTTCCGAACCCGCGCCGGTCGTATCTGATCACGCGATAGCCACCTGCGAGCAGCTCGCGCTCCTGGCGCTCCCACGAGCTTCCGTTGAGCGGGTACCCGTGGATCAGGACGACCGGATCGCCGCTCCCGTGATCCTCGAAGTAGATCTCGATCGGCGCTCCGTTCTCGTTTCCAACCGTGATGCTCGGCATGACTCCTCCTCTGGGTCGACCAGAGAACTGTCGCGGTCGGCCACGCGGCTTCGCCTCTGAGATTTCGCGGACAGAGTGCGGCGAACGCGCAGTCGACCGCGATTCCGCGAGCGCGCAGACGCGATGCCCGTCGCTAAGCTCGACGGATGGGAGGAGGCACCACCCGCCCGCAGCTGTCCCCTTCGCAGATGGAGACGCTCGCCGTGATCGGCGAAGAGCGCACGGCTGACCTCGGCGACGTCCTGTTCCGCGTCGGCGATCGCCGCTACCCGTTCATCGCGATCATCAAGGGCGAGGTGGCGATCCTCGACGAGGCCGGGCACGAGATCATCCGCCACGGTGCGTCTGGCTTCCTCGGCGAGATCAACCTCCTCTCCGGTCAGACGGTCTTCCTGACGGCGGTGGTGACGCAGCCGTTGTGGTACATCGCGATCGATCGTGAAGCGCTGCGCCCGCTGCTGTTCGAGGACGGCCCGCTCAGCGACCTGCTGCTCACCACCTTCATCGCGCGGCGCGAGGCGCTGCAGCAGGTGCAGGGCATCGGCGTGGAAATCGTCGGCCCGCATACATCCGCGGCGACGATGCGCCTCGTCGACTACGTGCGGAGCAATCGCATCCCCTTCACGTGGGAGGATGCCGGCGGCGACGGCGAAGGCGACCGGCCGCTCGTGCGCCTCCCTGGCGGCACGGAGCTGCACGGCCCGTCGACGGGCGGGCTCTCGCGCGCGCTCGGGATCGGCCTGGAGCTTGCCCCGCACGAGGACGTCGACCTCCTCGTCGTCGGCGGCGGCCCCGGCGGCCTCGCCGCCGCCGTGTACGGCGCATCCGAAGGCCTCAACACCCTCGTCGTCGAGGGGACGGCCCTCGGAGGCCAAGCCGGAGCGTCTCGGCGGATCGAGAACTACCTCGGTTTCCCCGCCGGCATCACCGGCGCTGAGCTGACGAGCCGCGCGATCACGCAGGCTCGCAAATTCGGCGCGCGGAGCGCGACCCCGTATCGCGCGCTCTCGCTCGAACCGACCCAGGACGGGCGCTACATCGTCCGCGTCGAGGACGACCGCGAGATCGCGGCGCGCGCGGTGCTGATCGCCACCGGCGCGCAGTACCGGCGTCTTCCGGTCGAGCGGCTCGCCGAGTACGAGGGGCTGACCGTCTTCTACGCAGCCGGGCCGCCGGAGGCGCAGCTGTGCGGCGCGTCACGCGTCGCCGTTGTCGGCGGCGGGAACTCGGCCGGCCAGGCAGCGGTGTGGCTCGCGCGCGGCGGCGCACTCGTGACGCTCCTCCATCGCCGCGCCGACCTGCGCGAGACGATGTCCGACTACCTCGTGCGCGAGCTCGAGCGCTACGGCGTCGCGGTCCGCGACCTCAGCGAGATCGCCGAGCTCCACGGCGACGACGGCCAGCTCGAGGCGGTCACGCTCAAGACGGGCGAGCGCCTCCCGTTCTCGTTCCTCTTCCTCTTCCTCGGCGGTCTGCCGTGCACCGAGTGGCTCGGCGACGTCGTCGCGCGCGACGACAAGGGCTTCATTCTCACCGGCGCGTCTGCGGGCGCCGAGTTCCTGCTCGAGACGAGCCTGCCCGGCGTCTTTGCCGCCGGCGACGTTCGTTCAGGTTCTTCGAAGCGGTGCGCTGCCGCGGTCGGCGAGGGCTCGATGGCCGTGCAGCTCGTGCACGAGCGACTCGCTAGCCGAGCCACTCGGAGCGATACCGCGTCGGCTGTCGCTTCGTAAAGCGGGCGTACGCCTCCGCGGGCTCGTTCGTCTCCGTGTCCACGCCGGCACCGTGACGCTGCGCGACCTCGTCGACGGGATAGCCGCCCCAATTTGGATTGTCCACGGACTGGTCGCGCGCGCCAACGGCGACGACGACGACGCACGGGCCATCGCTGGCGCCGATGATGACGTGGTTCGTGTTCCGCGGGCAGTGGACGAAGTCCCACGCCCGGAGCGTGCGCTCCTCGCCTTCGATGATGAGCAGTGCCTCGCCCGAGAGCAGGAGAAAGTCCTCCTGATCCGCCTCCCAGTGGTACATCGCCATCGGTTGGCCCGGCCCGAGCACGACGATGTTGAGACCGAGCTGGTCGAACTCGGCGTCGCCCTCGAGGTCGCAGTGTGCAGCGCGCCCGTCGGCGTGGTACCAGCGCGTGTCCTTCGCGTTGAGCACGAACCAACCGTCGCCCGTCGCGACGCGACCGGCGTCGGTGTCCTCGAGTGACGCTTCCGCAACCACGGTCGGCAGTCTATGGAGGTGGCAGTGTCGTTGCAGGCGGCAACGGAGGAGGTCGCGGGGCGCGATCCCGTGCTCGCGGATCTCATTGCTCGCATCGGACCGATCCGGGACCGCACGCGGGATCCCGACGGGCCGTTCGGCGCGCTCGTGCGCGCGATCGTCTTCCAGCAGCTGGCCGGACGCTCGGCGCAGGCGATCTACGGCCGCATGCGCGCGACCGTCGGCGACACGCTGACGCCGGAATCCCTCAATGCGGTGTCAGACACCGATCTGCGCACCGCGGGCCTTTCGCAGAACAAGCTTCTGTCGCTGCGCGACCTCTCCGATCACGAGGCCGAACGAGATCGCGACGCCGACGTGACCGAGCTCGTGCGTCTTCGCATCCACCATGACCGCGCCGCAACCGGCGAACACGAGCGCGAACGTGCCGACGAGCTCGGCTGCGAGCAGGCGTATCAGCGAAGCAGCTCGGCCACGAGCGCCCGGATGCGGCCGTCGAGCTCGTCGCGGATGCGGCGCACGGTCTCGAGATCCTGCCCGGCGGGATCGTCGAGCTCCCAGTCGGCGTACTTCTTGCCCGGGTAAATCGGGCACGCGTCGCCACACCCCATCGTGATGACGACGTCGGCCGCGCGCACGACCTCATCCGTGAGCGGCTTCGGGGACTCCTCGCTCATATCGACGCCGAGCTCCTTCATCGCCTCGACGACGGCCGGGTTGATCTCGGAGGACGGCGCCGACCCCGCAGAGCGCACGTTGATGCGCCCGCCCGAGCGCAGCTTCAGCAGGCCGGCCGCCATCTGGCTGCGCCCGGCATTGTGCACGCACACGAAGAGCACTTCCGGCTGCGTCTTGCCGAGGATCCCTTCCGCCTGCGCGAGCGCGCGAAGGCGCTCACGGCAGAAGCGGTGCGCGAGCACCGGCACGAAGTTGTTCACGCGCGCTCCGCTGAGTAGTTCGGTCGACTCCGCCATGTAGCGGGCGATGGTCTCCTGGGACAAGATCCCCTCGAACTCCTCGGCCAGCCGGTCGGCGGCCTGGTTGATGTGGTGCTGGGTGACGGGATCGAGCGCCTTGACCACGAGCGGCATGATGTCGAGGACATTGATGTCTGTCAATATGCTCGGATGCAGCAGATCGCGACCATCGCCGCGTCCTGCCCGCCGCTCCTGCAGGCGCCGCTCCAGCCCGACGCCGCCGAAGACCTCGCCTGCGCGCTGAAGGCGATCGCCGATCCCGCGCGCCTGCGGCTCCTCAGCCTCATCCAGGCACAGCCCGGCCACGAGGCATGCGTCTGCCACCTGACCGAGTCGCTCGGGCTCAGCCAGCCGACGGTCAGCCACCACCTGAAGGTGCTGCTCCAGGCCGGCCTCGTCGAGCGTGAGCAGCGCGGGAGCTGGGCGTTCTTCCGCGTGCGCGAGGAGCCGCTCGCCGCGTTGCGCGCGCTACTTGCCTAAGGCGTCGCGCGGCGGAACGAGCCGGTTCCGCTCGATCGTGAACCCGGCCGCCTGCAAGAAGGGCCGCGCGACCTCGACGGCGTGCGCGAGGTTCGTCGCCATCCAGAAGCACAGCACGGCGATCGGCAGCTCGAGAAACGCGGCGAGCACGGCAGCCTGTATGACGTCGGTCGTCCCGCGCGAGGTGAGGACGTCGAACCACGCGTCGCACACGAGCAGCGTGCCGGTTACCGCCGCGGTCACCTCCGCGAAGGGCGACCTCCTGGCCACCGCGACGGCGGTCGAGGCGAGCGCGAGGCCGATCCCGATGTCGAAGCCGCCCCACGCGAGTCCCCAATGGTTTGCGACGTAGTGATGCGGCAGCGTGAAGAAGAGGACCGCCGTCCACGGCAGCAGCACGATCGCGCAGAGGAGGAACGCCGGCGCAATCCACGGCGGGATGAGCCACCGGCCGTTCCCCCTGCGAAGCGCGGCTTGCGCGCGCAGCTGAAGCGCGGTCATCGAGCCGTCAGCCTACCGCCCCTCATGCGACCGCCCGCTCTCGCATCTCCGTGAGCCGGAACTGATTGCCGGATGGATCGCGGAACCCGGAGTCGATGCCGTATGGCCGTTCCTCGGGCGCCTCGAAGAACTCGACACCACGCGCCGTCAGCTCCTCGTACGACGCGCGCGCGTCGTCGGTCGTCAGCAGGACGTTTCCCGCCCAGCCCTTTGCCATCAGGCTCCGGATCTGATCGGCGGTCGCGGCATCCAGGACCGGCGGGCCCGGGATCGCATTCAGCAACAGCGATACATCCGACTGTCCGGGCGGGCCGACCGTCAGCCAGCGGTAGCCGCCCAGTTCGGGCAACGTCACGTCGGCACGGAGCTCCCATCCGAGCTTCTCGGTGTAGAACGCCAGCGCCTCGTCCTGATCGTGCACCCACACTCCGGCAAATCCAATCCTGACCATGGTTCTCCTTTCGTGGAATCGAGGAGAACCGATGCTACGAGCGGCCGACCCGGCCGTCTTCTCGAAACGTGCTGTGTTGCGGGCGGCCGTGCGCGCGCAAGACGCATGCCGGTATCAACGCGAGCTTCGACGCGGGAGGAAACGCCGCGCGATACGCGGTCGGCGTCAATCCGTATGCGCGTGTAAAGCTCGTCGTGAACGAGCCGACGCTGCGTAGCCCGACGGCAAAGCAGATCTCGACCACGGAATGATCGGTCGCGCGCAGCAAGGCCGCGGCCCGCTCCAAGCGGCGGGTGAGCAGATACGCATGCGGCGTCTCGCCGAACGCCGTCCGGAACTGTCGACTGAAATGCGCGCGCGAGAGGCCGGCGGCGCGGGCCAGGTCGTCCACGTCGAGCGGTTCCCCGTAGCGCGCGTCGACGAGATCTCTGGCGCGCAGGAGGTGACGCTCGGCGGGAAGGAATGCCATGCTCGTTCAGTATCGCCGCCGGGAGGCGGCGTGGACGTAGGCCGCTACCTCGGACTCTTCGGCGGGCGTGAGCCGCACCGGCATGACGCGGACGAAGCTGACGATCTCGGCGACGCTGAGATCGGCGATCGCGAGGTCGCCGCCACGCGCGCGCGTGTCGTGACCGGTGAGGGTGTGGCACCCGCTGCACGAGCTCGAGAAGATCGCGCGGCCGGGTGCGGCCGCGTGCCCGCCGCCGCACCCGGCGACAAGGAACGCTGCAGCAAGCGCGCTAGCGCATGTTGTCGGTATGGCCGAGCGAATACCGCCCAGGCTGCGGCCAGACGCACAGGCCGTGGGGTCCGGACCCGACGGGGATGCGTGCGAGGAGCTGTCCCGTGCTCGTGGAGATGGCATACACCTCGCTGTTGTACCGGCCGCTGAGCCAGAGCACCTTGCCGTCCGCGGAGACGCCGCCCATGTCCGGGCTCCCGCCGCCGGGAATCCGCCACGTCTCGACGACCTTCCGCGTCTCGAAGCTCAGCACCGAAACCGAGCCTGCGCTGCGGTTCGAGACGTACAGATCCTTGCCGTCGCGGCTCGGATACAGGCCGTGGGCGCCCGCACCCGTCCTGATGAGACCGGTCACCTTGAACCGCCTGCCGTCGACCTTCCAGACACCGCCCGCGGCCAGGTCGGCGACGTAGAAGACGCGGCCGTCGGGAGAGATGCGGACGTCCTGCGGCATCCCGCCCGGGCCATCCGGCAACGAGAGGACGCCGATCACGCGCTCGCGCTTCACGTCGACCTTGATCAGTTGGCCGGAGAACTCGCAGCTCGCGATCAGGTACCGGCCGTCGGCGGAGAAGTCCATGTGATCGACACCGGAGCAGGGCACGGTCAGCGAGTGCTGCAACGCGAACGTGTGGGCGTTCCGAAAGTCGAGGTGACGCAACCGCTCCGCGACGACGATCGCATAGCGCCCGTTCGGTGTGAAGTACATGTTGTATGGGTCTTCGACCGCGATCGTCCGTCCCGGCTTCCCGGTGCGAGGATCGATCGCGGTCAGGCTGTTGCCGAGGTCGTTCGTGACGTACAACGTCGTCAGGTCGTAGCCCGGGACGACGTGCTGCGGCAAAACACCCACGGCGAAATGCCGGACGACCTTGAAGGTGCGCGGATCGATTTCGTCCACCGTCGCGCTCTGGCTGTTGGGCACGTAGACGAGCGAACGCGCCGCACGGGCGGCGCCCCTGAGCATGCCGGCGCCGTCGAACGTGTACACGCCCTGCGCACCGACCGGTCGCGTCGAGGTTGCTGCGGTTTGCGAGCTGCGAGGAGGAACCCCTGTCACGAGCTCGCTCAGTTGCGCGGAGGTGCCTGCCGCCCCGCGACCACCGGCGAGGAGGATCGTGCCGCCCGTCGTCACCGCCGCGAGGTCGGAGCGCGGTGACGCAAGCGTTCCGGCAGCCCTGACCGAACCGGTGCGCACGTCGACGGCGACGATCCTGCTGGTCGCGCTGCCGAGTGCTGCGCCGCGCCCGCCGATGACATATGCGATCGAGCCGATAGCGGCGGACGCTGCGTGCGTTGTCGGCGCCGGTAGCCGCCCGATCTGCTGCACACGCGCGTTCCCGGGAGTGAACTCGAGGACGGCCGAGCTCGCCGTGCCGTTCTCGAGCGAGCCGCCGGCGACGACGAGGTGGCCGTCTGCGGCCGCGACGGCGGCGTACCGCAGCGTGGCTGGAAGCCGCGCGACGACGTGCGCGCGCGAACCGGGACGCCACGCGACGATCGTGTCGAGCCAGCGCGTGCCAGTGTAGCCGCCGACGATGTAGGCAGTGCCGCCGATCGCCGCCGCGCTCTGATCGGAGCTCGCCGCCGGGAGCTGCCCGACGACGGTACCGCTGCCACCACTCGCCGGCATGCGCACGATCGCGTCGCTCTGCGTGTTTGCGCTCGTGCCGCCGCCGAAGACGTAGACCGCATTGCCGATGCGAACCGCTGCGGTGTCGTGCAGGCCCGCCGGAAGCGCCCCCGCCGCGCGATCGCCGGAACGAGTGACGATGCGAATGTCGGCGCGCGATGTGTCGGCCGCCGTGAGCCCGCCGAGCAGCATCGCCCGGTTCCCGCCGAGCGAGACGGCGGCTGCGTCTTGCACAGGCGACTGCAGGCTCGCCGTCCGCCGCTCCGTGAGGCGGGACGGCGTCGCGACAGCGGTGCGGATCGCAACCGTCGCACGCGGCGTGGCGTCTTTCGTCGACGATCCTCCGGCCTTGCCGGTGAGCAGGACGCCGGCCGCGACCGAGCCGCCGGCCACGATCAGCACGAGCACCAACAACCGCAGACGACGGCGCCCGCGGCGGCGACCAGGCGAGAGCATCGCCCTATCCTGCCCGCTGCGAGACCGCGACGATTGCGTGAGCGAATCGCTTAACCGACGATTCATCGAGCGCGCCCGCAGGAAGCTCGACGACGAATGCAGTGCCAGAGAGCACCTGGTGGTCTTCCCAGCCGACCGCGCTTCCAGGCTCCCGGGTGAGCCGCGTGAGCCGCATGCCCGCGAGGGCTGCGAAGCGGCGTTCCACTGCGGCGCTCCCGCCGGACTCGTCGACGACGTCGAGGTGCTGGTGGAACCAGACGGCGACCTGCGGACGCACGCGTGAGACGAGCCGGTAGGCAATCCGGCTCTCCGGCTCGGAGAGTGGACGCGCCCCCGAGTCGAATATGCCGCCGAGGTGCTCCCATCGGTACGGGAAGTTGCGGTTGAGGTCGACGTGGTCCGCGTTCTGGCGCGTGTTGGCAGCCACACCGTCGGGGTTCAGGTCGGGAATGATCCAGAGATCGAGCTCGGTCGGCGGTGTGCCGTGCGCGAGCCGGTTTGCGACCGCGATGCCGGCAGGCTCGTTGCCGTGGATGCAGCCGACGACGAGCGTCCGGCGCCGCGCATCGAAATCCCCAGTCTCGACGGCGACGATCACGCGGCCGTCGACCGAATGGCCGAGGGTGACGACGCGCCGGCCAGCCGGGTCGGTTGCCGCTGACGCGGAGCCCGCCGCCGCGAGCACGAGGAGCGCCAGCAGGGCGATGCGAATCATGCGGCCGGCAGCTTGATGAGGAAGCGGGCGCCACGTGGTGACGGCGTGGCGACGACGTCGCCGTCGACGCTGCGCGCGAGCCTGCGCGCGAGCGAGAGCCCGAGGCCCGCGCCGTCGCCGCCGCCGGCGCGTGGCGCGCCTCCGCGGACGCCCGGCTCGAAGATGCGTTCGTCCTCGTCTCCGGCGACACCGGGGCCGTCGTCGTCGACCGTGTACACGACGGTCGAGTTCTCCCGTCCGATCGCGACGTGGACGCTCGCCGCGCCGTACCTGCACGCGTTCTCCAGCACCGGCTGCAGGATCCGCTCGGCCAGGTCGCCGTCGACGCCGAGGCGCAGCGGTCGCTGCGGCTCTCCGATCTCGAGATTCATCTGTCGCGCGGTCGCCAGCCCCCTACATGCCCGCGCCGCCCCCACGGCGACGGCCCGGGCGTCGGCCGTTCCGCGTTCGCCGCCCGCTTCGTATCGCGCCGCCGCGACGAGCGCGTCAACCGTGCGCGCCAATTCGCCCGCGTTTCGCCGTATCAGCTCGATCGCCTGGCGGTATTCGCGCGGCGCCCGCTCCCGGCGCAGCGCGAGCTCCGACTCTGCGAGCATTCGCGCGAGTGGCGTGCGCAGCTCGTGCGAGATCTCGGCCGAGAAGCGACGCTCGTGCCGCAGGCTCGCCGAGAGTCGATCGAGCAGGCCGTCGAGCGTTGCCGCGAGCTCGGTCAGCTCGTCGCGCACGGGCCCGAGCCCGAACCGGCCATCGAGGTCTTGCTCGCTCCACTGGGCGGCCTGCCGTGTCATACGCACCACCGGCCGGAGCGACGCGCCGAGCAGCCAGCGGGCAGCGATGAGGACGAGGATGAAAATCGCGCCGCCGAGCCCGAGGGACGAAAGCAGCGCGAGCTTCCTCGTCTGCTCGTATGGCGTGAGCGACACGCCGGCGACGACGGTACCGACACGCGTACCGTTCGCGACGATCGGCGTCCCGTACAGCCGGGTGTCGGTCGAGGGAACGTCGAGGAAACCGGCGCCGCCGGCGAGCGAGCGTGCAGCTCGGTCGATCGCCGGAGCCGCACGCGGCTGCTCGAGCGCGCGCCTCCCGCTGAACACCCAGAGGAAGGCGTCGGGGGATCGATCGTCCGGCGCATCGCGCACGTTCAGCCGGCCGCCGCTCGTCCGGACCGCGTCGATCTGAGCGACCGCACGCGAGCGGGCGAGATCGCGCGCATCGCGGTCGAGTATGTGCACGAGGATGACGTTGAAACCGGCGACGAGCCCGACGAGCGCCAGCGCGACGGCGCCGCAGACGGCGAAGAGCAACCGGCGCTTGAGGCCGAGACGATTCATCCCACGCGGTACCCGACGCCATGCACGGTTGCGATCTCGGGCGCGTGCTTCAGCTGTTTGAGCTTGCGCCGCAGCCTGGCGACGTACGCGTCGAGTGTGTTCTCCCGCACGATCGCGCCGTGCGGCCAGCCCGCACGGATCAGCTCGCGACGGCGGACCGCCTCACCGGGCCGCGACATCAACCGCGCGAGCAGCCGGAACTCCGTCGGCGTCAACGCGACCTCGCCGGAGTCGTCGGTGGCGGCATGACTCACGGGATCGAGGCGCAGTCCGCCAGCTTCAAGCGCGACGTCACTCCCGCCACGGCGAAGGAGCGCCTGCAACCGCGCCACGAGCTCGACGAACGCGAACGGCTTGGCGAGGTAGTCGTCGCCGCCGGCGTCGAAGCCCGCGATGCGGTCGACGAGCGCCTCGCGTGCTGTGAGGAAGAGCACCGGCGTCTGGATGCCGCGCGCGCGGAGGGCTTGGCAGAGATCGCGTCCATCGGCGTCCGGGAGCCCGACGTCGATGACGAGCGCGTCGGCCGGCGTGCGGTCGATCCGGTCGAGGAGCTGAGCGCCGGTGGCGACACCGACGACAGAGAAGCCCTCCTCGCCCAGCCCGCGCCCAAGCACACCGCGCAGCTCGTCGTCGTCCTCGACGACCAGGATCGTTTGCCCGAGGCTCACACCCGGAAGTGTCGTCATTCCTCGCGCAGGATCGCGCCGAGAGGCAGACGGCGGATTTGCAGGGCCGCGAGCGCGGCGGCGACGAGGCAGCCCACAACCGCAGCGGCGCCGAGCCCGGCGAAGAAGCCCCACGGGACGGCGAGGTGGTCGGGCGGCGGGTCGAAGACGTGCTGAAGCATCCCCACGAGCATCTCCGCCAGGAGCCACCCCAGCAGCGCGGCGAGCGGGAGTGCTGCAGCCAGCACGAGCGCGGCCTCGCTCCAGACGAAGCTCGCGGCGCGGCGCAGTGTCGCTCCGAGCGCGGCCATCGTTGCAAGCTCGTGCCGGCGTTCCGCCAGTCCGACGGCGACGAAGAGTGCCATCGCCGCGGCTGCGAGCACGAGGACGAACGCCTCTTCGATCCTGCTGATTCCACGGAGGTCGACCGTCGTGATCGAGCTCACCGTCTGCGCGGCCTGCTCGCGAATGTCCTTCACGCTGGTGCCGAAGCGCCGGGTCGCGGCGGCGATGCGGCGCGCAAGGGCGCCGGGGTCACCCTTCGCACGCACGAAGACGACGTTCGGCCCGCGATCGTGCGTCACCTGCCGGAGATAGGCGAGGTTCGCGACCATGAACGAGTCCTTCGGCGCCGACGGGAACTCCTGGACGACGCCGACGACGTGGAACGGAGCGACGCGGAAGCGGCCCGTCGAGTGGTCGAGGACCCGAAGACGCAGCAGGTCGCCCCGCTGCAACGAGTAGTCCACGATCGTCTCCTTCGAGACGAGGATGCCGTCGCGGCTCGAGCGCAGCCGGGCCATCATCTGCGCGGCGCTTCCACCGATGAAGTACGAGTCGCGGAGGGTCGTCCCCTGCGTCAGCGTCGACGAATCGACGCCGAACGTGTCCTGCAGGTCGGGGCCGACGTACGCGTACGAATGGTCGACGGCCGAGACGCCGGCAACACCGGACAAGCCCGAGATCCGCCGGACCAGCGAGGCGTGCGCGACCGCGCCGGCCGGCGCCGTCGCCACGACATCCGCTCCGAGCGTCAGCTGCGCGTCGACACGCGCCTGCTGGTCGTAGGTCGCGACGAAGATCCCGAGATTGACGCCGAACGCGAGCAGCAATCCGAGCACGAGAAGGCCGCGATTGATCGCCTCGCCGCGCCGGCTCGCACTTGCGAGCAGGAATCCACTCGTCGTGCTCGCGCGCCCACCGGCGACGCGGCCCGCGATCAAGGCAACCAGACCGCCGCGCAGGCGCACGAGCAACAGCGCTGCACCGATCCAGAGCAACGCGGGCGCGAGGAACATGTACACCGACAGCGACAGCGTCGGGTTGGAATCCGGGTTGACGACGGCGGAGAAACCGGTGCGGAGCGTGAACCAGTAGACGAGCCCGGCGACTGCGAGCGCGACCAGGTCGAGGTACAGCCGCCGCCAGAGCGGCCGTCCCTCACGTCGGACGCTGCGGCGCGCGTCGCCGATGCTGCCGCGGAAGACGGTGAGGCCGGCGCCGATGCGAGCAGCAGCCGCTCCCGCGGCCGCGAGCGCAATGCAGATCCCGAGTGCCGCGAGCACTCGGCCGCTGCCGATTCCGCCGGCCGACCCGGAGAGATAGAGCGCGCCCAAGGCGATGAGCGTGCCGAGCGCGCCGGCGAAGAGTCCGAGCGCGAGGCTCTCGAGCCCGGCGAGCCAGACAAGGTCGCGCCGACGCGCGCCGCGCGCGCGCAGCAGCGCGAGGCTCCGCCGGTCGCGCTCCGCTGTCCCCAGCGCGGCGAGATAGGCGAGCCCAAGAGCGACGAGCGCACCGGGAACAGCGAGCATGATGTACAGCGTCTCCGCGTACAGCGCGTCGCCGGCCGCGCTCGTCAAGTTGTCGGCGAGATTGTCGACGAAGACGACCTGCCCTGGGAGCGAGCGCTCGACGCTGTTTCGGAGCTGCGTCGCCTGCTGGAGCGCGCGCGCGGGGCTGCCCGTCAAGACCGCCGGGTCGACCTGCGCCTGCACCTGCCACTGCGTCCCGGTCTGCGATCCGGGCACAGCGGACGTGCCCGCAGCCGAAGCGATCGACGGCAGTGCGGGCGCGACTTTCTCCGCAAAGGTCGCGAGCGGCAGGATCGCGATGTTCGCCGGCGGCTGCGCCGGCGCCGGGCCGAGCAGGGGATTGAGCGGCTGGAACAGCTGGTCTGGGGCGGTCACGAGCGAGATGCCGCTGACGCGCAGGCGCACCGGCCGCGCGCCGTTGCGAGGCGTCAACGTGACCGTGTCGCCGGGCTGGACCTGCAACGTCGCCGCTAGCTGCTGGTCGAAGACGACCTGTCCCGGAACCAGCCCGCCGCGCAGGAAGCGGAACGTCGCGATCCGGCGGAGGTACCCGGGCGGAACCGCGAGAATGGAGCCCGCGCCGGACCGGATCGTCCCTGCGGTCGAAGAGACGTGCTCGATGCCCGCGAACGGCGCGGTCGCCGTGGCGGCGGCTTCCGCAACGCCGGGCTGCTTGGCGACCCGCGCGGCAACGCCCGTCGCGGCGCGGTAACTGCCGACCGGCCCCTGCCAGTCCACCGGGACGCTCGTCGCCGCGGTGCGGGTCATCGTCCCGAGCGAGTGGCCGACGAAGAGCACCATCGCAGCGAGCAACCCGACCGCGGCCGCAAGCGTCAGGACGCGCACGAGCGTCTTGCCCGGCGCGCGCAGCAGCCCGGAGATGGCGAGCGGAGCGGCGACCCTCACGCCGCGGTCTCCTCACGAACGACGATGCCGTCTTCGAGCTCGAGCTCGCGGCCGTATCGGGCGGCGACGTCGGGATCGTGCGTCGCGACGACGAGCGCAAAGCCGATCTCTGCCTGCAGGGCGCCGATCAGATCGAGCACGCGCTCGCCGGTGTCGGAGTCGAGATGGCCGGTCGGCTCGTCGCACAGGAGCAGCTCCGGCTCCTGGGCGAGCGCGCGCGCGATCGCGACCCGCTGCGTCTCGCCGCCGGAGAGCTCGGCAGGTAGGTGGTCGAGCTTGTGGCCGAGACCGACGAGCTCGAGCAGCACAGTCGCCGAATCGGCCTCCTGCCGTGCAAGCTCGGCGGCGAACGCGACGTTCTCGAACGCAGTGAAGTGGGGGAGCAGGTTGGCTCCCTGGAAGACGTAGCCGATTCCGTGCGCGCGCACCGCGCCGCGCGCGGCGCGGTCGACCGACGTGAGCTCCCGGCCATGCCACTCGACGCTGCCCGCGCTTGGTTCGACGAGGCCGCCGAGCACGTGCAGGAGCGTCGTCTTCCCGGATCCGGAGCGACCGAGGAGCGCGACGCTCTCATGCGCGTGGATGTCGAGCGAGACGTCGTCGAGTGCGTGGACGGCGGTCTCTCCGTCGCCGTAGATGACTGTCACCTCGCGGCACGCGGCGATCGTCATGTGACGACGCCGTCGCGAATCTCGATCACCCGGTCGGCGACCTCCGCAACCCGCGGCGAGTGGGTGACGACGACCACGGCGCTGCCGAACTCGTCGCGCAGGCGCCGGAGCGAGCGCAGCACCGCCTGCTCGTTGGCCGCATCCAGCTCGGCCGTTGGCTCGTCCGCGAGAACAAGCGGTGCCTCGCGTGCCGCCGCAGCCGCGATCGCCACCCGCTGCTGCTCACCGCCCGACAGCGACCCGGCGAGCTGATCCTCGCGTCGCTGCAAGTCGAACGCATCGAGGGCGCGGTCGACCGCGACGGTGACGTTCCGCCCGCGGCCTGCGAGCCGCAGGCCGAGCGCGACGTTCTCGCGGGCACTCAGGTCCGTCCAGAGATTGCCGCTCTGGAACACGATCGCGACGACGCGTGCGCGGTAGTTCGCCAGCTCTGCGTCGCCGAGCCGCGAGAGCGTGCGGCCGAACACGCGCACCTCGCCGGCGGACGGCTCGTCGAGCGCGGCAGCGAGATGCATTGCCGTGCTCTTCCCCGACCCGGACGGCCCGTAGAGCGCAACGAGCTCGCGCGGCTCGACGCGAAGGTCGAGGCCGCGCAACGCAACCGTCTCCGCTGCTCCAGAGCGATAGATCCGGAAGACGTCATGGAACTCGAGCGCACCGAAGCTGACCTGCTCACGATGCTCGGGCTCTCGGTAAAGGCTTCTCACTTCCACCGGAAGCTCTCGATCATCAACCGATAGGCGTCGACGTTGTCGACTCCCAGCGGCGTGCCGAGATCGACCACCGCACGGCGGCCCGCAGTCCAGAGGTAGTAGCGGTCGACGACGAGCTTCACTCTCTTCTCGGTGACCGCGTTCGGCGCGCTCTCGGTGCTGTAGACGATCTTGAACGCCGGACGGCCGGAGAGGGTCGTCGCCTGAGGGGCCGACACGACGTGCGCTCCGCGCAAGCGGGCGACGTCGCGCTGCACACTCGCCTTCGTCGGACGGCTGCCGGCTCGTATGTCGATTCGCACGATGTTGTTCTTGTCTCGGAACGAGACCGCGTTGCCAGAGCCTTGTTGCGCCCAGCCCTCCGGGTACTTGATCGAGTAGCCGGTATGTCCGTTGGTGAAGACGAGGAAGACCTGGTTGTCGGGAATGTCCCCCGTCGCCGCGGCATTGGCCTCAGCCTGCAGCGCGACCGGGCCGTTGGCCGGCGGGGTCGTCGTCGTCGCTGGAGGAGCGACGGCCTTCTGGGCGTTTCCGCAACCGGCGACCACAGCTGCAAGCGCCAGCCCAAGAGCGATCCTCCGCATGCAGGCAGTGTCGGGACGCTCGCCTGACGCCCGCCTGACCGCTTGACATATTCCTATATCGGAATATATTATCCAACCCATGGCACGGGCAGCGACGACGACGGACGCCTTCAACGCCGTGGCGGAGCCGCGGCGGCGGGAGATCCTCGACGCCCTCGCGAGCGGCGAGCGCCCCGTCAACGACCTCGTGCGCCAGCTCGGCCTCACCCAGCCGCAGGTGTCGAAGCACCTACGCGTACTGCGAGAGGTCGGGGCGGTCGAGATGCGCGAGGACGGCCGCCGCCGCCTCTACCGGCTGAATGGTCCCGCGCTGAAGCCCGTCCACGACTGGATCAAGGAGTACGAGCAAACGTGGTCGGATCGCTTCGACCTCATGGACGCCGTGCTCGACGAGCTCAAGGACAAGGAGGAAGGCGATGGCAGTCATGCCTGACCGGAGAGCGACGCTGACGCTCCCGACCGACGAGCAGATCCTCATCACCCGCGAGTTCGACGCACCGAGGCATCTGGTGTATCGCGCGCTGACCGAGCCCGAGCTCGTGAAGCGCTGGTGGCACGCGAAGCGCGGACGCGTGACCGTCGTGGAGATCGATCTCCGCGCCGGCGGCGCGTGGCGCTACGTCATGGTTGCCGACGACGGAATGGAGGTCGGCTTCCACGGCACGTACCGCGAGATCGTCCCGGACGAGCGCCTCGTCACCGTCGAGGTCTTCGAAGGCCTTCCCGAAGGCGTCTCGGAAGAGGACGCCGCGACCGTGAACACGGCGACGCTCATCGGCGACGACGAGCGCACGACGCTCACGATCCTCGTCCAGGCGCCGAGCAAGATTGCGCGCGACGCGATCATCGACTCCGGAATGGAGCTCGGCCTGCAGGATGCGCTCGACCTGCTCGAGGAGACGGCCAGCTCGCTGGCCTGAGCATCAGACGACCACGACCACCTTGCCGCGGGCGTGTCCGGTCTCGAGGTACCGGATCGCGTCCGCGGCTTCGTTCAAGGGATAGGTGCGGTCGACGACCGGCGTCAGCTTTCCCGCCTCCGCGAGCTCGGCGACCGCGCTCAGACTCTCGCGGTCGATCTTCGCCATAAGCGAGACGAGCCGCTGGCTCACGAACGGATTGAGAAAGAGCGCGCGGATGAGATGGCCGATGCCGCCGCCCCCGATGAGAACCGCAGTCCCCTTCGGTGTCATGACGCGGCGGAGCTCGGTGAGCGAGCGGTTGCCGATCAGATCGAAGATGACGTCGTACCGCGCTCTGGACCGGACGAAGTCCTCCGTCGTGTAGTCGACCACGTCGTCTGCGCCGAGCGAGCGCACGAGCTCGACGTTCGGCGTGCTGCACACGCCGGTGACGTGCGCGCCCATCGACTTCGCGATCTGGACGGCAAAGGTGCCGACGCCGCCGGCCGCTCCGTTGATCAGCACGCGTTGTCCCGGCTGCAGCGCGGCCTTGTCGCGGAGCCCCTGCAGCGCCGTGCAGCCGGCGATCGCGGCCGCCGAACACCTCGTCGCCGACGTTGATGCCGGTCACATCGGAGCCGACCTGCTCCGCGACACCCGCGAAGTCGGTGCCCCGCTTGCGCTCCTTCGGCCGCCGCAGCCCGCCGAACATGGCGCGGGCGAAGAAGGGGGAGCCGCGCATCGTGTGCCAGTCGGCGGGATTGACGCTCGCCGCGCGCACCCGGACGAGCACGCGCTGGACGACTACCCCGACCTGTCGCGGCACGTCGAGCAGCACCTCGCGCAAGGGCCGCATCAGGATGTGAGCGCGTTCGAGCTCGGGCTCGACCTCATCCTCGAGGGTCTCCGAAAGGTGCGCGCACGGTGACGAGTCCCCTGCCGAGCGACGCCGCCGGAATCGCCGGCCCGATCGGGCTCGGCTTTCGCGTGCCGATTCTCGTCGTGTCGCCGTACGCGCGCGGAGGGTTCGTCTGCTCGAACAAGTTCGACCACACTTCCCTCCTCCGCTTCCTCGCGACGCGCTTTGGAACGGAGGTGCCGAACCTCAGCGCGTGGCGCCGCTCGGTGACGGGCGACCTGACCGCAGCGTTCAACTTCAGCGCGGCGCCGAACACCTCGGTGCCGACGCTTCCGAGCCCATCGCTCGCCGACACGCGCGTCCTCGCGAGCGACTGCCCGACGCAGGCGCCCGGCACCGGCGACGAGAGCTTCCCGACGGTCGTCGGCTACCCGCTCCCGAAGCCGCCGCAGACGATGCCGACGCAGGAAGCCGGCCCGCCGAAGCGTCCCAGCGGCCTGCGCTGTTAGCTGAGCACGCGGCCCATCGCCTCCCGCCAGCCGGCGTAGAGCTCCGACACGTCGTGCGCGGGCTCGAAGCGCTCGCCCGTCGGCGAGGGCCGCCGTTCTCCCAGGGCGAGGAGCGCCGCGCCGAGCACGGTCTGCTCCGGCTCCCGCGCGGTCTCGACCGGGATGCCGAGGACGTCGGCGAGGAACTGGACGAGCCAGCGGTTCCGGGTCATGCCTCCGTCGACGCGGAGCGACGCGAGCGGCGGCATCTCCGCGAGCACGTCGGCGGTCTGGTACGCGGCCGCCTCGAGCGCCGCGCGCACGAGGTGCGCACGCGTCGTGCCGCGCGTGATGCCGGAGACGGTGCCGCGCACGTCGGCGCGCCAGTGCGGAGAACCGAGGCCGGTGAGCGCGGGGACGAAGTACACCCCACCGGTGTCAGACACCGATGCGGCGAGCGCCTCGCTCTCCCCTGTGTCGGCGATGAGGCCGAGGCCGTCGCGTAGCCACTGCAGCGCAGCGCCGGTGACGAAGACGGCGCCCTCCAGGGCGCGGCGCGCCGGCTCACCCTCGAGGCGCGCGGCTGCGGTGCGCAGCAGCCCGTGCGGCGGTTCCGCCTCCGTCTCGACGAGGACGAACGCACCGGTGCCGAACGTCGCCTTCGCGCCGCCGGCGGCGAAGAGCGCGGCCTGCTGGTCGCCTGCGATCCCGCGCACCGGTAGCGTCAGACCGAGGAGCTCACCCTCGCCGAAGTGGGCGCCCGAGGGGCGAATCTCGGGAAGCACTTCGCGCGGCACGCCGAACAGCGCGAGCAGCTCGTCGTCCCAGTCGAGCGTCTCGAGCGAGCACAGCAGCGTGCGCGACGCATTCGTCTCGTCGGTCGCGTGCACGCGTCCACCGGTGAGCTGCCACACGAGCCACGTGTCGACGGTGCCGAACGCGAGCCCGCGCGGGTCGCGGTCGCGCAGCAGCCACTCGAGCTTCGTCGCCGAGAAGTACGGATCGGGGACGAGACCCGTCCGCTCGCGAATGAGCTCGGCCGGGAGCTCGGCGCAGCGATCGGCCGTGCGCCGGTCCTGCCACACGATCGCGTTGCCGACGGGCTGCCCGCTCGCCCGCTCCCACACCACCGTCGTCTCGCGCTGGTTCGTGATCGCGACCGCCTCCGGCCTGACGTCAGCGTCCGCCAGCGCCTGGTCGGCGGCGGCGAGCACGCTGGCCCAGATCTCGTCCGGGTCGTGCTCGACCCAGCCGGGACGCGGGAAATGCTGCGGGAGCGCGGCATAGCCGTGACCGAGCACTGCGATTTCCTCGTCGACGACGAGGCACGTCGTCCCCGTCGTCCCTTGGTCAATCGCGAGGATCGCCACGGCGCGTAGCGTATGCCTGTGAACTACGCGGACTGGCAGCCGACCTGCGACACGCTCCACGCGCACACGCAGGTGCTCGGCAAGCTCGCGGCGGCTCTCGCTCCGCCGGAGCCGCAACTGCAACACGCGGCGCTTCGGCTGACGGCGCGCGGCTGGGAGACGCTCTTGCTGCCCGCGCCCGATGGTTCGGGCGCGTTCGGTGTCGCGCTCGATCTCCACCGGCACGAGGCGGTCGTCGAGCACGTCGACGGACGGGCGCACACTGTCCCGCTCCCGGATCGCTCGGTGCGCGACGTCACTCATGACGTCCTCGCAGCCGTGCGCGAGCTCGCCGGGCACGTCGAGCTGTCGCTCAAGCCTCAGGAAACACCGTGGTCGACGCCCCTCGACGAGGACATCGAGCACGCGACGTACAACCCGAGCCAGGTGGAGGAGTACTTCGTGTCCGCGAGCCGGGCGGCGCAGGTGCTCGCGGCGCTTCGCGCTCCCTATCGCGGGCGCTCGACGCCCGTCAATGCATGGTGGGGGACGTTCGACCTCGCCGTCAGCCTCTTCTCCGGACGCGCGACGGATCCACCGTCGCAGGATTTCATCTGGCGGAACGCTGGGGACGCCCAGCAGATCGAGGTCGGCTGGTGGCCCGGCGACGGCCGCTATCCCAAGGCCGCGTTCTACGGCTTCGCGTTTCCGGCAGAGGACGCGTTCGCCGGGCGGCCGGTCGCGCCCGGAGGCTGGAACACCGAGCTCGGCGAGTTCATTCTCGACTCGGACGGCGCAACGTTCGAGGACGCGCTCGCCTTCGTGCGCTCGGTCGCGCAGCACGGCTGCATCGTCTGCGCGTGGGAACCGGCGCTCGCCGCGAGCCTCGAGGGCGAGCCGCCGCCGATCACGTGAGGCGCTGGCTCCGGCGTCTCGCCGTCACGGTCGCGACGTTCGTCGTCGCGCTCACCGTCGGATCGCTCGTCTACAACGCCGCCACCTCCGGCCGCGACGTCGCGGCGGCGAAGCTCTACCCCGGCCCGTGGGCGGAGGTGGACGGAACGCAGCTCGCCTACCGTCGCTGGGGGACGCACGGCGCGCCGATCGTGCTCCTCGGCGGCTTCATCGAGCCGTCGTGGGTCTGGCACGAAGTCGGGCCCCTCCTCGGCCGAACACATCGTGTGTACGCGCTCGACCTGCCACCATTCGGGTACCCGCAGCGGCGCGGGCCGTACACCCTCGCGCACTGGACGCAGCTCGTCGAGGGCTTCGACCGCCGCCTCGGCCTGCGCCGGCCCCTCGTCGTCGGGCACTCGCTCGGCGCGGCCGTCGCCGTATCGGTCGCGACCGAGTCGCCGCGCTCCGTCCAGGGGATCGTGCTGCTCGACGGCGACGCACTGCCCGGAGGTGGCGGCGGCGCCTGGCTCTCGCATCTCCTCGTCCCACCGTGGTTCACGAGCATCTATCGAATCGCCACCAACTGGAACTGGCTCTTTCGTCGCGGCCTCGAGAGCGCCTGGGGCTCGCCACACTTCCCGGCGACCTTCATCGCGGAGTTCGAGCGCCCGTTCCGGGTGAGCGGAACCGCGTCCGCGTTCACGTCGATGCTCTCCTACGGCATCCAGGGCGTCTCCGCCGCAACCATCGCGAGCGTGTCGGTGCCCGCGGTCGTCGCCTGGGGAAGCCGTGACACGGTCGACTCCGTCGGCGCGGGCAGGCGTACCGCCGCGCTCATGCACGCGCGCTTCGTCGAGATCCCTGACGCGGGGCACCTCTCGATGCTGGCCCAGCCCAACGCCGTCGCGCGCGTGATACTGACGACACCGTGACGTCGCTCGCACCCGCGGCGCAGCAGTACCTCGACCAGGCCCGGCAGATGCAGGCGCTCTCGTTCGCGGTGCACATCCCGCTCGTCTGCTTCGGCATCGCGTTCCCGGCGCTCGTGCTCTACCTCGAGTGGCGGCACCTCCGCACCGGCGATCCCGTTTACCGCACGATCGCGCGGCGGTGGACGAAGATCATGGCCGCGCTGTTCGCGGCCGGCGTCGTCACCGGCACGATCCTCAGCTTCGAGATGGGGCTGCTGTGGCCCGCGTTCACCGGCACGTTCGGCGGCGTGTTCGGGCTCGGCTTCGCGATCGAGGGCTTCTCGTTCTTCCTCGAGGCGATCTTCATCGGCATCTACGCGTACGGATGGAGCCGTCTCTCGCCGCGCATGCATTTCCTCAGCGGCTTCCCCATCGTCCTCGCCGGCTTCACCGGCTCGCTGATGGTGATCTCGGTGAACGGCTGGATGAACCATCCAATGGGCTTCCGTATCGACCACGGCGTCGTCGTCGACGTGCACCCGCTCTCGGCGTTGTTCGCGAACGGCTACGTCTGGCACGAGGTGGTCCACATGTACCTCGCCGGCTACATGGTCACCGGTTTCGTCCTCGCCGGCGCCTATGCGTTCGCGCGCCTGCGCGGGCGCTGGAGCCGCTACGAGCTCATCGCGCTCGCCGTCCCGCTCGCGGCCGCGACGCTCGCCTCGGTGGCGCAGGTGTTCGTCGGCGACTGGAACGGTCGCGACGTCGCCACCGTGCAGCCGACGAAGCTCGCTGCATTCGAGGGCCTCGGGCACGCCGAGAAGGGTGCGCCGGTGCACATCCTCGGCTGGTACTCCGACGGCCGCGTCAAGTATGGGATCCCGATCCCGCGCCTCCTCTCGTTGCTCGCGTTCCACAGCTCGAACGCGACCGTCGAAGGGCTCGACGCCGTCGCGCCGGCCAATCGCCCGCCGGTGAACGTCGTGCGCTTCTCGTTCCAGACGATGGTCGGGATCGGCTCCGCCCTCGCGCTGCTTTCGGTCGTCTACCTCGGTACGCGCCTGCGCAGGCGGCGGCTACCGGAGTCGACGTGGTTCTACCGCGCGCTCGTCGTTGCGGCGCCGCTCTCGGTCGTTGCGCTCATCGCCGGCTGGGTCACGACCGAGGTCGGACGCCAGCCGTGGGTCGTCTACCGCGTCATGCGCACGTCCGCCGCCGTCACCGGCGCGAGCGGCATTCCGGTCGGCTACGCGACGCTTGCGATCGTCTACGCCGCGCTCGCCGCCGGCGTCGCCTGGGTGCTCCTTCGTCTCCAGCGGGCGCCGAGCTGATGCACCTCTACCTCCTTCCGCTCGTGTTCGCGCTCGCCGGCCTCGCGATCTACACCGCCCTCGGGGGCGCCGACTTCGGCGCCGGCTTCTGGCAGCTCGTCGCGACCGACGAC
>WNFR01010834.1_pt1 | contig 27538 bp, 20 predicted proteins | sample 5400221 | NCBI WGS metagenome assembly WNFR01 (sample SAMN13153357, study PRJNA577476) | soil metagenome | isolation source: 40 cm soil under Madrone tree | place: USA:California | collected 2016-06-14
CACCTGAGACCGGCGCGCTGGCGGCGACGGCCGATCCGGACGAGCAAGTCTATCTGGTGCCCGCCTTCGTCGGGCTGGGCGCGCCGTGGTGGGACGCGCAGGCGCGCGGCGCGATCTTCGGGCTCACCCGCAAATCCGGTCCGGCCGAGCTCGCGCGCGCCGCATTGGAATCGGTCGGCTACCAGACCCGCGACCTGGTCGACGCCATGCGGGCCGACTGGCCGGATGCCGGCAGCACCGTGTTGCGCGTCGACGGCGGCATGACGGCGAGCGATGTCGCCATGCAGTTTCTCGCCGACATCATCGACGCGCCGGTCGACCGGCCGGAGATCATGGAGACGACCGCGCTCGGCGCCGCCTATCTGGCAGGGCTCGCCGCCGATGTGTGCCCCGAGCCCGATGAATTCGCCGAGACCTGGAAGCTCGAGCGGCGGTTCGAGCCGAAGATGGAAGCGGCGTTGCGCGCCAGAAAATGGGCGGGCTGGCAGGACGCGGTGCGGCGCACGCTGAGCCGGGGATAAGGCCCCACAGAAAAATCCGGTTGAACATTTGGGTTTCGCTCGTCATCAAGGAGGCGTGGCGAAACGTGGGGAACGCATGAGACGTGGCTTCGCGCCGTGGGCCGACCTGGGCATCCGGCCGCTGGTGCGCTTCGAACAGGTGACCAGGCGCTTCGGCGCCGTGGCGGCGGTGGACGGGCTCAGCCTCGACATCTACGAGGGTGAATTTTTCGCGCTGCTCGGGCCGTCGGGTTGCGGCAAGACCACGCTGCTGCGCATGCTGGCCGGCTTCGAAACGCCGGACGAGGGCCGCATCCTGCTGGGGGATGACGACATCGGCCGTGTGCCGCCCTACCGGCGGCCCGTCAACATGATGTTCCAGAGCTACGCGCTGTTTCCCCACCTCACGGTCGCCGGCAACATCGCCTTCGGGCTCAAGCAGGACCGCCTGCCGCGTCCCGAGATCGAGGTCCGCGTCGCCGAGATGCTGGCGCTGGTCAAGCTCGAGGGACTCTCGGCCCGCAAGCCGCACCAGCTGTCGGGCGGGCAGCGCCAGCGTGTCGCGCTCGCGCGCTCGCTCGCCAAGCGCCCGAAGGTGCTGCTGCTCGACGAGCCGCTCGCCGCGCTGGACAAGAAGCTGCGCGCCGAAACCCAGTTCGAGCTGATGGAATTGCAGGCGCGGCTCGGCACCACCTTCGTGATCGTCACCCACGACCAGGAGGAGGCGATGACGGTCGCGCATCGCATCGCCGTGATGGATCACGGCCGGCTCGTCCAGGTCGCGACCCCGCCGGAGCTCTATGAGCAGCCCACGTCGCGCTGGGTCGCGGGCTTCATCGGCGACGTCAACCTGATCGAGGGCGCGGTCGTGGCGGCCGATGCGGGTGGGCTCGCGATCGAAGGCGCGGGCGGCCGGCGCTTGGTGGCGATCGGTGCCGCCGATGTCGGGCAGAAAGTGTGGATCGCGCTACGGCCCGAGAAGCTGCGCCTCAGCGGGACCAAACCCGAAACCGCCGGCGAGAACTGCGTCGTCGGCCGCGTCCACGACGCCAATGCGAGCCGGCGCCTCGATCGCGCCATCGGCTGGGACGATACGGTCTGGCTCACCTGGACGCCGGATGCCGGCGTCGTGCTGACGCGGTAGGAATCCTTATGGCGGGCGGCAGGACGACATTCGAGAGCTGGAGCGCGCGCCTGATGGTGCGCGTGCCTTTTCTCTGGCTCGTTGTCTTCTTTCTCATCCCCTTCCTGATCGTCATCAAGATCAGCCTGTCGCAGACCGCGATCGCCATGCCGCCCTATGTGCCGGTGCTCGACCTCGCGGCCGGCTGGGCCGGCATCCGCGAATTCGTCGCCGGGCTCGGGCTCGACAATTTCGCCATCCTGTTGTCCGACGACATCTACGCGCTGTCCTATTTCAAGAGCCTGTGGGTCGCGGCCGTCTCGACCGCGATCCTGCTCGTCATCGGCTATCCGATCGCCTACGCCATGGCGCGCGCGCCGCGCTGGCTGCAATCCGTGCTGGTCATGCTGGTGGTGCTGCCGTTCTGGACCTCGTTCCTGATCCGCGTCTATGCCTGGATCAACATCCTGCAGACCGACGGGCTGCTCAACCGGGCGCTGCGCGCCGTCGGCCTCATCGACGTGCCGGTGGCGTGGCTTGCGAGCGACACCGCGATCTATATCGGGATCGTCTACTCCTATCTGCCCTTCATGGTGCTGCCGCTCTACGCCACGCTGGAGAAGCAGGATGAGACGCTGCTCGAGGCGGCGGCCGATCTCGGTGCGCCGCGCTGGCAGGCCTTCTGGCGCGTGACGGCGCCGCTGTCGCTGCCCGGCATCGCCGCCGGCGCGCTTCTGTGCTTCATCCCGATCACCGGCGAGTTCGTGATCCCGGATCTGCTCGGCGGCTCCGATAGCCTGATGATCGGGCAGACGCTGTGGACCGAATTCTTTTCCAACAAGGACTGGCCGGTCGCCTCCGCGATCGCGGTCGTGCTGCTGCTGGCGCTGGTCGTGCCGATCGCGATCTACCAGAACCTGCAGATGAAGAATATCGAGGGTGGGAGCTAGAGCGATGCGGCGCGGGCTCTCGGCCTTCAACATGACCTCGCTCGCGCTCGGGCTCGCCTTCCTGTATCTGCCGATCGCGATCCTGGTGATCTATTCGTTCAACGCCTCGCGGCTGGTTACCGTGTGGGGCGGCTGGTCGCTGCGCTGGTATGCGGCGCTGATCGAGGACCGCGCCATGCTCGACGCGGCGGCGGCCTCGTTCGCGGTCGCGGCGGCTTCGGCCGCCGCCGCCACGGTGCTCGGCACCATGGCGGCGCTCGCGCTGGCGCGGCTCGGCCGCTTCCACGGACGGCTCGCCTTCTCGGCGATGATCTACGCGCCGCTGGTCATGCCCGAGGTGATCACCGGGCTGTCGCTGCTGCTGATGTTCGTCGCCGCCGATATCGACCGCGGCTTCCTCACCATCATCGCGGCCCACACGACCCTGACCATGTGCTTCGTCACCGTGGTGGTGCAGGCGCGGCTCGCGGGCTTCGACCGCAGCCTGGAGGAGGCCGCCATGGACCTCGGCTGCCCGCCGGGGCGGACCTTCCTGACCGTTACGCTGCCGTTGATCGCGCCCGCGGTCGCGGCCGGCTTTTTGCTCGCCTTCTCGCTCTCCCTCGACGACCTGGTGATTGCGAGCTTCACCACCGGTCCGGGCGCCACCACCCTGCCGATGCGGATCTATTCCGAGGTGCGGCTGGGCGTGAAGCCGGAGATCAATGCGATCTGCACCCTGCTGGTCGCCGTGGTGGCGGTGGCGATCTTCGGCGCGGCCTGGCTCAGCCGGCGCGGCGGCGGCGAGACGGTGGTGCTGCCGGCGAAGTAGCGATGTCATTGCGAGGCGTGCGAAGCGCGCCGAAGCAATCTCGGCGGGCTCGGCAGAGATTGCGTCGTCGCCCTTTGGGCTCCTCGCAATGACGGAGAGCTACTCGCTGCGCTGCCCCGGCGGGCGAAAAAGAAAGGCCAGGCACCACAGCGGCACGATGATCAGGGCGCCGAGCAGGATGTTGGGCATCGCCCAGGCGACGCCGCGGCGGACCAGCTCCTCGACCCGTCCGCTGGACAGCCCGAGCTCCTTCATCAGCACATCGATGGTGATGCCGAAATGCGTCAGGATGGTTCCGACGATCAGCGACGCGACCGCGACCTTGACCAGCGTTCGCAGGAAGCCTTCGAGCATCCACGCCTCGTGGTTGCCGGTTCCCCCGGCGCCTGATTCGCAACGGCGCAATGATAGTCGATCGGCCGGCACCCGCCCATGTGGCCCTGGCGGGATGTGGCCCCGCGGGCGGTGGCCCTGCGGGCGGCGGCCTTGCGGCGGGAGCCGCCTACTGGGTGCCGGGCCCCGCGGGCAGCGCTTCGACGGCGGCCGGGCGGGCGCCGCTCAGCCGCTCCAGCGCCGAGCGCACGGCGTCGCGGGTCTTCTTGTCGCGAACCGCGTCGAGGAGCGGGGCGGCCGCCCCGGAGCGCCGGATCAGGCTCGCCGGGTCGGGCATCGGAAAGGCGTCGTCCCAGGTGCCGTTCACCACGAAAGGGAGCTCGAAGGCGACGTCGTTCGGCCCGTTGAGCAGGCTGGCGCTGCCCTTGAGGTCGAGGTCGCGGGCGGGAATCGAGGCCGCGCCGGTGAGCGCGATCTTCACCGCCGCGCCGTCGACGCTCGCATCCTCGACATTGACCGCGCCGTTCGCGATCTTGAGCACGATATTGAGCCGGTCGAACGGGGTCCGGCCGTTGCGCACGTCGCCGCCCGACAACGGGCGCCGTTCCAGCCGGCGCAGCACCTGCTCGACATTGATGCCCGTGAACGCGCCTCCCTGGGCCGTGACGTTCACGGTGCCGGCGAGCGTGCGTGTGAGGTTCATGACGCTGCCGCCGGCGCCTTCGAGCAGGAAGCTCACATTGCCTTTGCCTTCGAGGCGGCGCAGCCCGAACAGCTCGCCGAGGCAGGATTCGAGATCGACATCCGAGAATTGCATCTCCGACCTGACGTCGGCGCCGGTTTCCGATTTGGCGATCGCCAGCGATCCTCTGATCAGGCCGTTGTAGGCCTGCGACTCGCCGACGGTGATCAGAAGCTTGCCGCCGCGCAGGCTGGCCGCGATCGCGGTGCGGCCCACTTTGGCGCGCCCGATCGTCATCCGGGCGGCCGAAAGGCGCAGATCGATCTCGAAGCCGGTCAGGCCTTCGAGCCCGATCGGCATCCGGTCCCATTCGCGCGCATTCGTCGTCAGCAACCGGATGGTCGACACATAGGGGGTGAGGTCGAGCGCCTCCGCCGCCAGCTGGCCCTGCCAGGTCCGGCGCCCGTTGGCCGCATAGGTGAGCACGCCTTCCGCCGCGTTGCCGTCGAGCTCCAGGTTGACGCCCGACAGCGCCATCGCACCGCCCACCATGTTGGCCTTGGCCTTGAGGGTGAAGCGGCCGAAACCGCCGCCCGGCAGCGGCGTGTCGCCGGTCCAGCGCAGCGCGTCGCGCAGCGAGACCGCGTCCGCCGACAGGGTGCCGTCGACCTTGAAGCTCGGCCGGTTGCTCATGACGCCCTCGAAGGCGAGCCGGAGCGGCGCCCCGCTCAGGCGAAGCTTGAGGCCGGAGGTATCGCCGGAGAGCGCCGCGAGGAAATCGCTGATCGTGACGCTGGCGTCGACCGGCTCGTTGCGCCACACGAAACGCCCGACGGCGCCGAAGCTCTTGGAGATCGACGGCCAGGCGAGCGACAGCTCGACCCCGGTCAGGCTCTCCATGAGGTCGCGCTCGGCGTCGCGCACCGTGAGGGTTCCGCCGTTGATGCGGATCTCCGAGAAGGACACGATCCGGCCGACCGGCGTGAGGCCGCGCGCCAGCGAGGCGAGCAGCGGCGACCAGTTCGACTGCCCGTCTGTATCGATCTCCACCGCGATATGCGGACGGTCGAGCGCGATGTCGGCGATCTCGATTCGCCCGATCAGCAGCGGCAGGAAGCGCAGATGCGCGATCAGCCGTTCGGCGACGAGCGGGGAGGCGTGGCCCTGCTCCTCGCCCAGCACGACGTCGGCGAGGCTCACGGTGCCGGACGGAAACAGCGACACCTCGACCGGCCCGCGCAGCACCGGATCGAGGCCGGTCACGGCGCGAATCTGCGCCTTTACGGCGTCGCGGGCGACGTCGGGCGAGATCAGCAAGGTGCCGGCCGACAGCGCCACGACGCCGATGGCGATCACGCCTGCGACGAAAATACCGAGACGCTTCAAGGCAGTGGCCGCAGTCACCGTGGGACAACCCGGTACTTCGAGGAAGGAGGGGCCGGCTGGAACCATACTACCGCCACCCGGCGCGGCTGCAAACTTGACTTTCCTTGTGACGGTTTCGTGGCCGCGGACCGGGCGGTCGAATTTCGCCGCAAAAATCGGAGGGAGCGGTGGAAAACGCTGCCGGACCTGAAGCTTGGAGGCAAGCCGGCGTGCGTGCCGGCGTCGCGATTTGCTATGTCAATCCGCCGGCGACCTGGTAGCTCGCCTCGGTCTTGCGCTTGATCTCGTCGAGCGTGACGCCGGGGGCGAGCTCGGTCAACGTCATCCCGCCACCGCCACTTTTCTTGTCGATGGTGAAGACCCCGAGATCGGTGATCACCATGTCGACGACACCGGCGCCGGTGAGCGGCAGGTTGCATTTGTGCAGGAGCTTGGGCTCGTCCTTGGCGGTGTGCTCCATGATCACCACCACCTTCTTGACGCCCGCCACCAGATCCATGGCGCCGCCCATGCCCTTCACCATCTTGCCCGGGATCATCCAGTTGGCGAGATCGCCGTTCTCGGCCACCTGCATGGCGCCCAGGAGCGCGATGTCGATATGGCCGCCGCGGATCATGGCGAAGGAATCGGCGGAGGAGAAATAGCTGGTGGTGGGGATCTCGGTGACGGTCTGCTTGCCGGCATTGATGAGGTCGGGGTCCTCCTCGCCCTCGTAAGGGAAGGGCCCGAAGCCGAGCATGCCGTTCTCGCTCTGGAGCTGCACGCTCATGCCGTCCGGTATGTAGTTCGACACCAGGGTCGGGATGCCGATGCCGAGGTTGACATAGAAGCCGTCGCGCAGCTCCTTGGCGGCGCGCGCTGCCATTTGGTCGCGACTCCAGGGCATCAGACGTCAACTCCGGTTGCGGCCGCCGCCACGCGCTTGCGCACGGTGCGCTGCTCGATGTGCTTCTTGGCGTCGGGAACGTGGATGAGGCGTTGCACGAAGACCCCCGGCGTCACGATGTGGTCGGGGTTGAGTTGTCCCGGATTGAAGAGGTGCTCGACCTCGGCGACGGTGACCTTGCCGGCGGTCGCCATCATCGGATTGAAGTTGCGCGCGGTCTTGCGATACACGAGATTGCCCTCTTGGTCGCCCTGCCAGGCATGCACGATCGACAGGTCGGCGACGATGCCGCGTTCCATGATGTAGCGCTCGCCGTCGAACTCGCGCTCCTCCTTGCCCTTGGCGATGTCGGTGCCGGCGCCGGTGCGGGTGAAGAAGGCCGGAATGCCGGCGCCGCCGGCGCGGATGCGCTCGGCCAGGGTGCCCTGCGGATTGAACTCGATCTCCAGCTCGCCCGCCAGATACTGCTGCGCGAAGGTCTTGTTCTCGCCCACATAGGACGAGATCATCTTCTTGACCTGCCGGGTCTCCAGCAGCAGCCCGAGGCCGGCGCCGTCGACACCCGCGTTATTGGAGACGATCGTCAGGTTCTTGACGCCCGAGTCGCGGATGGCCTGGATCAGCGTCTCCGGGATGCCGCACAGCCCGAAGCCGCCGGCCATGATCAGCATGCCGTCCTTCAACAGCCCGGCCAGCGCGCTTTTCGCGTCCGGATAGACCTTTTTCATGCCATTCCCCTCGCAGCCGGCGCTCGCGCCCTAAGTCTGTAGCCAGCGCCGGATGGCCGATCAAGGGTATTGGCGCCGCCGGTCTTCGAACGGCTATGCCCCGCCATGACGATGTGGATGGGCGTTCCGCGCCGGCTACTGCGCGCCGATCGTCTGGAATGTCGCCGGCCCGGACAGCGCCGGGTCGTCCAGCAGCGCGGCCAGGGCGCCGGAGCCGCGCTGGGGGGCGGCCGCGATCTCGGCGATCATCTTGTTGATGATGGCCTGGCCGAAGGAGTTGAAGTCCTCCGCCACCATCACGAAGGCGCCCGGGCCGCCGATCACATTGTCCTGGTAGTATTTGTCCAGGCCGCCGGGCGGGTTGGTGTGCTCGGCATTCCACGACAGCGGGCGCTCGCTCAGGATGACCAGCCCGTTGATCGTGACCCCTTTGGCAAGCGCCTCGTCGCGCGCCAGCTTGACGTCGCGGCCGGCATTGTTGGTGCCGTCGCCCGACACGTCGATGGTGCGGCGGGCGCCCTCGAACGGCGTCTTTTCGAGCTGCGCCATGGAGAATTCGATCGCGCCACTGATCGAGGTGCGGTCGGCGAAGGAGCGCGGCGCCTCGACGATCTGGCCCGCGAATTGTTGCGCGCTGGCGGCATCGTGGATGAGGGCCCAGTCGATCACGACCTTCTGGGCGCCGGCGCCCGACCACTCGACGAAGCACACCGCGATGCGGTGATGCGGGCCGGACCGGATGGCGTCCAGCACACGCGGATTGGTGATCGCCGCCGCATAGCCGTCGCGCTGCAACTGGAATTTCTGCTGGTCGATGCTGCGCGAGACGTCGGCCGCGAAGACGAGGAGCAGGTCCGCCGTCTCCGCCGCCCCGGCCGGTGCGGCGAGCGTCGCGGCGATCGCCATCGCGACGCACAGGAACCGGATTGCTCGCCTCATGGGGGCCTCGGGCATCTCGATCCGCGCAAAACCGATGAAGCCTAACCCATTTCTCCGCCCCGGGGTAACCCGTCGGGAGCGGCCGGCTCACAAATAAATGTGCGGCGAGGATGTGGAACCACCGCGGGACGGCGAGCCGCCGCTTGGAGCTCGCCTTGTCGCAGGGTCAGGCGGCCGGCACGCGCGGGGGCGGGAAGGCGATCTCGATCAAGGTGCCGTCGTTGAGCTTGCTGCTGATCCCGAAGCTCGCCCGGTTCGCTTCCGTCAGCGCCTTGGTGAGCGGCAGCCCGAGCCCGGTCCCGGACGAGCCCCAGCGCGCCGAGGTCGCAAGCTGCCGGAACGGCTCGAGCGCGACCGCGAGCTCGTCGTCGTCCATGCCGATGCCAGTGTCGCGCACGCGCAGCACCACCTCGCCGGCCGCGGTCTGCGCGGTCGAGACGATGACTTGGCCGCCCGCGCCGGTGAACTTGATGGAGTTGGACAGGAGGTTGAGCACGATCTGGCGCACCGAGCGCTCATCGGCCACGATCGGCCGCAGCGTGGGCGACAGCGAACTGCGGATGATGATGCGCTCGCGGGTGGCCTGCGGCTGCATGAGCGAGATGCAGCCCTGCACCACGTCGTTGAGATTGAGGCTCGCGAAGGCAAGGTCGAGCTTGCCGGCCTCGATCTTGGACAAATCGAGCAGGTCGTTGAGCAGCGACACCACATGGCCGCCCGAGCTGCGGATGTCCCCGAGATACTCGCGGTAGCGCTCGTTGCCGATCGGGCCGAAACGCTCCTCGATCATCACCTCGGAGAAGCCGATGATCGAATTGAGCGGTGTGCGGATCTCATGGCTGATCTTGGCGAGGAAATCGGACTTGGCGGCGGACGCCTTCTCGGCGTCATGCTTGGCCGCCGTGAGCTCGCGTTCCGCCTTCTTCCACGGCGTGATGTCGCGGAAGGCCGCACAGACGCGCTGCGAGTCGTCGATCCGGCCCAGCGTCATGAACAACGCGAGCGTGCCGCCCTGGCGCATCCGCCCGCCGACCTCGCGGCCGCCATTGCGCGGGTTTTCTCCGCGCCCGAGGCTCGCCAGATAGTCGAGCACGACGCTGCGGCTCTCGGGCGCGAACAGGTCGGCGAAGCCGCGCGCCATCAGGGCGGCGGCGTCAAGGCCGAAGAGCGCCTCGGCGCTGCGGTTGCACGATACGACGCGGCCATCGGGCTCGATCACCACGACGCCGTCGGTCGCCGTGTCGAGAATGGACTTGAGCTCGCGCATCTGCGCTTGCGCCAGCCGCAGCTCCGCCGCTTCCGGCTCGGGGCGATCATCGCCGGCCGTCGCGGGCGGGACCGTCGCGGACGGCTCAGCCGGCGCGGGCTGCGGCGCGTTCTCGTTGTTGGCCGGCTGGCTATTCTCCTGGACCGCTTGCGCCGCCGCTTCGTCCGCCGCCTCCTCGTCCTCGCCTTTGAGGCGGGCCGTGAGCTGGCGCGCGAGCTCGTGAAAGGCGCTGCGCTCGACCGAGCTCAAGGCCGGGCTCTTTGGGTCGGGCGCGTGGCTGCGGAACGGCACCACGTTGGGGGAGGATGGCACCAAGGTGAGGGTCGGCCGCTCTTCGGGGGCCGGTCCGGCGGAAGCCGGCGTGGCCTCGGCCGGCGCCGCGGCGGGCGTGTCGACGGCCGCGGCCGGTGGCGCGGCCCGCACCGACGCGCGGCGCATGCCGGCGAGCGCCGCGATGCGGTCGACGTCGCGGCAGACGCCGAATCCGCGGTAGCCCAGGAAATTGCGGTTGCGGTCATAGATCGGCAGCCCCGACAGCTCGACCTTGAGCCGCTCCGCGCTGCCGTCGACCGGCCATGACACGGTGATCCCGCTCCAGGTCTCGCGCGTCGCCACCGCGCGGGCGACCTGGCCCTCCGGGTCGAGCGCGAGCTCGCGGGTGATGTCCTGCCACGGCCGTCCCATGGTGGTCGCGACCTTGGGGCCGATCACCTCGGTGAATTCGTCGGAGCCGAGCGTGAAGCGCCCGTTCTGGTCCATCTGCCAGACGAAGCGCAGCGGATGGCGCCGTTCCGGCATCGGCACATCGATCCGCAGCGGCGCCACCTCGGCTGCAATCGGCGAGGCTTGATCGGGAGTCGCGGAAGCGGGCGCAGTGGCGAGCGCACCGTCGGGCAGCGGGGCGAGCTCGGGCACCTCGGCGGGCGCCGAAGCGGGCGCAACCGGCCGGGATTCCGGCGGCTCGGGCGCCGCCTGCGCTCGGCGAGCGGAAGCGCGGGCCCCGCCGGCTCGAGCGCGACCACCAGGATGCCGGCTGTGTGATCGGCGAGCGGCACGCGCGAGCAGGCGCACACGAGCATGCGAAATCCAGTGCCGAAACCGCGCAGCCGCTCCAGCCGGGCGGCGCCGCCGGGACGCAGCGACGCGGCGAGGCGCAGGATCTGCGACGCGGCCTGATGGTGCGGATCGAAGTGGCGCCCGGCCAGCGCCGCGGGTGTCGCCGCATCGAAGATCGCAGCGCCGACCGCATTGGCCCACAGCACGCGGGTGGCGTCGGCGCTCCACAACCAAACCGGTGCGGCGCTCGTCGCATGCGCGGCGAGGCGGGGATCGCTCGAAAAGCCGGGATGGGTCGCGACGTCAGTCATGCGAGGGAGCGCAACTCTGGTGCCGGACGGGCACACGACGCTTTGGTCAACGATTTCTTAATAGGGCCGGGCCGGCGCGGCGTCCACGCCAAGCGCTTGGCGCAGGCGCCAGAACCGTGGCTAACCTTAACCCGGCAGGCCCCCCGCGCCGCGCGCCGCGCCTCTGCAACCGTTGCGGGTTCGATGTCGGAACCGGGGAGGGGGTGGTCTGCGTTATCCTGATGGGTCGATCGCCAAATTCGAATCCGTGGGACGCCTGGGTCCGCACCCTCGCGGACCCACGGGCGTTTGGCGATATGCGTTGGCAGGCCTTCGAGAGCACGATTGAAAAGCACGTGGGCCTGCCGCCCGCGCGGGAAAAATATACCGTTTTGTGCAATGCAATATTTTCTATTGCATTGCATCAAATAGTCACTATATAAGGGTCACGTGGAAATACGAGGGGACGGCACGAGCACTCCAAGCGCACGTGCCGAATAAAACTTAACCACGGTAAAAACGGCGCCGGACCGAAGTTGCGTCAAGAGTTCCGCGCCAGAGGATGACTCCCATGGCAGAAGCCAATACCCAGAACCACAAGTCGAAACCCAAGCTGCAAGCGCCGCCTTTCCCGGGATCCGTGTTCTCGGGCATGGAGACGCCGACGGCCTTCCGCGACATCGCGGAGAAAAGCCTGTCGAACGCGAAGGACCATTACGAGAAGATGAAGTCGGCCGCCGAGGAAGCGACCGGCGTGCTCGAGGAGACCTACGCGACCGCCACCAAGGGCGCCTCGCAATACAGCCTCAAGGTGATCGAGGTCGCGCGCGACAATGCCAACGCGGCCTTCGATTTCGCCGCCAAGCTGTTCGTCGCCCGGTCGCTCTCGGATGTCGTCGAGCTCTCGAGCGCGCATGCGCGCAAGCAGTTCGAGACCGCCGCCGCCCAGACCAAGGAGCTCGCGGCGCTCGCCCAGAAGGTCGCGACCGAGGCCGCCGAGCCGATCAAGGAAGGCATGACCAAGGCTGCCAAGAAGGTCGTCTGACGGCCCGAGCAGGATGCGGCCCACGCGCCGCGCCAGTCTCACGATCGATCCACATCGAAGGTCATGGCCGGGCTCGTCCCGGCCATTTCCTTTTGGGAAAGCATGAGCCGGCGGCGCCACGCGCGTTTAACCGTATCGGCATCGGGGTTGCGGGGTCGCGCGCGGCGACGCTCTTGCCAAAGCCGCCGGCCTTGCCAAATTTAGCCTGTGCCCGTAGGTTCCGGCCGCCCGCCAAGGGCCGTGCAGCTGTAGCTCAGTCTGGTTAGAGCGCCTGACTGTGGATCAGGAGGTCGGTGGTTCGAGCCCACCCAGCTGTACCAATAAAATTTCAAAAAGCTGATGGCCAGCAAATCGAAAACCGCTTCAGCGGCGATCAGTCGTTCCCGCCTCGGGTCGCGGCAACGGTGGCGAGGGCGTCGGACGGCGCGAACGCCGGCGTGGCTCGCGGCGCGGGCTGGGCGGCGACCGGACCGATATCCCCGTCAAACAGGCGGTCCAAGGTGGTCAGGCGCAGGCGGTGGATTTCGTCGGGCCCGAGCGCATACAAGGGCTCCCATGGCGGGACCCGGAGCGCCGTCTCGAGCAGCTCGATGCCGCCCCCCATTTCCACCGTATAACGCGCGATGCGGCCGATATCGCGCTGGACGAGGCCGAGCTCGCGGGCGGTATAGCTCGCTTCCTGCGCATGCTCGGCCCTGTCTCCGAGCCAGATCATGTGGACCAGAACGTGCGCTTCCGGCGGCACATAGCGGCGCGTTCCGCCCAGCAGCAGGAAGGCGCACATGGATTCGCAGCTGGTGTCCGGAGAAAGCTCCGCCCGCGGCACGCCGTCGTCGGACGGGAGCACGATGGTCTTGCCGACCGTCGTCGTCATATCGAACCCTCGGATCGCACGCCCGAGCTGCAAGGCCGCATGCACCGCCCCGCCCGGGGAATCGAGCACGAGGGTCGCGCCTTGAACATTGTTGTCTTTTGCAAAAACCTCGAAGTCGCGCGCGGTGTCTTCGGTGATGAGGCCGACCGCCGAAATCCAGACGCGACAGGCCATGCCGCACCGTTGCGCTGGCCCTTCCATGTGCCATTCAAACCGCATGGACGGAGCGCCAGCCTCCTCAGGCTCGGCGCCTAAGGCCGGCAGGCAGTTCGATCCCAATGCCAAGATCCCGATCAGAAATCGGATCATTGCTATCGTCTTTCTCTCCCGGACCTCTTTCGTTTTCCGACGAGCCGGCGAGGAGACGCGCCGGGATCTGTCAGTGCGCTTCGCAATGGGAGCGTGCCGCTGATACGCCCGTCCGGGGCGCAGTCCGCGGCCGATTTGAGCCATCGGCTTGCCGACTAGATAATCAAAGCGATGAAGCCAATCTTGTCTCCGATTGCCATATTGACGACAGCAAGATCGCGAGCGCGACCTTCGAGGCGATAGCTTCAGGGCAAGATCGCGTCGGCCGCCGCAATAGCGGTAAAGCGACGTGCGATGGGAGACAGCGCCTGCCCATGCGGTGCAAGCCGCTCGCAAATGTCTTTCGCATGGTGCGCAAGCACACGCCGCTGTCCACCGCCGCGCCTTTAGTTCTGCGCCCGCGACCGGATATAGGCCCATACCTGGTCGATCTGCTCGTCGGTGATCATGCCGGCCCATGCCGGCATCTGGCCCTTGCCGTCCCGCACGATTCCGTCGAAGCGCGCCCGCTGGTCGGCACCGAGCAGCTTGAGGTCCGGCGCCGATCCGGTCGCCATCAACCTTTCGCCATGACACTGCGCGCAATGCTCGACATAGACCTCCCGGCCGGCGTCGGCCGGAGACTGCGCGCGCACGGGCGCAGCCAGCATGGCGATGGCGACAAGGAAACCGCGCAGGATTTTATGCATGTGAACCGTTGCTCTCGTGGGGGACATGAGCTCGACAGGAAGACCGTCATGCCCGCGCATAGCCGTTCGAAGAACGGCGTCGCTTCGCTCGCCATAGCCGTTCGAAGAACGGCGTCGCTTCGCTCGCCTATGTGGCGGGCATCCACGTCTTGACGCATCAGCAAGAACAAAGACGTGGATGGCATCGGAACTCGGGCTTGCCCGAGTTCCGCGATAATAGATGCGCAAGTCGGATAAATCCGACTTGCGTGACTAGCCCGGCCATGACGAATCCATGATCTACGGAAGCGCGAAAACGAAGATCGAGTTATGTCCCCGCACGGCCTTCGGCATGCTCTTCTGGGTGAGGCTGAGGGGCCCCGACGAAACCGACTGACCCTCGCCGGTGAACACCATGACATACTGCTTGCCGTTCACCGCATAGGTGATCGTGCTGTTCATCACCATGCCGCCGACGACCGTTTCCCAAAGGATATTTCCACTCTCGGCGTCGAAGGCGCGCAGCCGCCGGTTCATGTCGCCCCAGAACACGAGATCGCCGGCGGTGACCAGCGCGGAGCCTTGCCCGGCCTGGGGCTGCGAATACAGGATCTTCATCTCGCCGGTGGCAATGTCGATCTTGGCGATATTCATGAACTTGTTGGGGTCGATGCCGGGCCGCATCACGCCGGCGCGTGGTCCCCAGCCGGCTTTTGTCTTCAGGTTGGCCGTCATCGTCAGGCATTGGTCCTGGAACGGGACATAGACCGCGTTCTTGCCCGGATGATAGGCGATCGACCACAGCCCGCGTGTGTTGTGGTAGCAGCCGAGAATCTTGTCGCCGTCCTTCTTGAACAGCTTGTCCGGGTTGACGCTGGTCGCTCCGGTCTCGAGGTCGATGGCGCCCATGTTGATATTGGGATCGTCATAGGGGAACGGATGCGCCCACAGGAAGTGGCCGGTCTCCCGATCGATCACGAACATGCCCCCGCCTTCGCCGACCGTCACGATGACCTCGCGCTCCTGGTCGCGCGGAATCGAAGGGCCGATCCACTTCACGTGCCGGGGATCGGGATTGACGCGCGTCTTCGTGAGGATGCGTTCCTGGTTGTGGTCCGCGTCCCAGTCGTCGCCGGGAAGCTCCTGGTAGTACCAGGCGAGCCTGCCGGTCGCGATGTCGAGGGCGAGCGTGGAATTGCTGTAGAGGTTGACCGGCGCCGTGAACGGGACCGCATCGAAGCGGCCGTGCCGCGACAGCCTCGTATAAGGGTCGGGATTGGCGACGCCCCAGTAGACCATCTTGCGCTTGGGATCATAGGAACCGGGCAAGCCCCAGGGGCTGGCGGCGCGCTGCTCCACCGGCATGTCGGCCCAGGTGTCGCCGCCGGGCTCGCCGGGCGCCGCCGTGGTGTAGAAGCGCCAGACTTCCTTGCCGGTCCGGGCGTCATGGGCCGCGATGAAGCATTTCGACCTCACGTCCGCGATGCAGGTCCGGTTGGTGATGACCTTGCCGTCGGCGACCAGGATGCCGCCCGCCGTCTGGCCGCCCTCATCGACCTTGGTCTCCCATCGCAGCTTGCCGGTCGCCGCATCGAGCGCGAGCAGAAAGCCATCAGGGGCCGCAAAATAGATCATGTCCTCGTAGATGCCGAGATTCTTGTTGCGCGCCGCGCGTGGATTGACGGCTTGCGGATAGTCGCGCGCATATTCCCAGATCAGGTCGCCGTTGGTCGCATCGACCGCCTGGATCGAGGCGCCGGGCGCGAACAAGTACATAATGCCGCGATACACGATCGGCACCGATTCCTGCGTGCCGGCCGGCAGCCCCCGCGACCATGCCATGCGCAGCTGGCCGACATTGCTCTTGTTGACCTGATCGAGCGGGCTGTAGCGCTGCTGGTCGAATGTTCTGTTCAGCATCAGCCAGTCGCCGGGGTCCGGATTGGCCAGGACCTCCTCGGTGACCGGCGCGAAATTCCGGGTCTGCGCAACGGCGAGCGTCGCGCATGCCGTCAGCATCGCAACGGCGCAACAGGTTCGCATGAACATGTGGAAGACCTCCCCGTCATCATTATTGCGGCCCATAGCAGGGCGCGGCCAGGCTGCCGCGGCGCCGACACCGGCCAAGAAATTCCCGCCGCCGCATGGCCGCCCCTTGGGCTCGAGAGACAGCATCGTACCGGCTAACACCAACGATCCGGAAGGGGCACAAACCGCCTTCGCTGCCGCAACCCGAGACCCCGGTTGATGTCGCGGCGGGGCATACCGGGAATGCTCCCTGCGATCACGGGGGAACCTCTCGCGCGCAGGCGGGGTTGACCTCATCATCAAGATCCTTAGGTGAGGCGGCATGCGCAGGCATTCGCGATGGGCGGCCACGACCACAACGGTGCTCGCCGTCGCGATGGCGTCGCCCGTGAGCGATGCCCGCGATCACGGGCGCGTGCCGCTCCCGCGGCATGCCCCCGCCGCGATTCGCGCGCCGCAGTCGCTGGCGCAGGTTCCGCCGGCTCCGGAAGTTCCGCCCACGGTGACGCAGGCCGCGCCGGAGCCGCCGGCCGACGTCCCAACCGAGGTTCCGGTTCCCCCCGCCCAACCGGCGCCGTCGGCCGTCGTGCTCGACACCCGCGACGCGCAGGCCATTCTCGGCAAGAGCGTGCGCAGCGTCGCCGGCGAGGACATGGGCCGCCTCGTCGACGTGGTGGTCGATCGCAACGGCCAGCCGCGCGCGGCCGTCATCGATTTCGGCGGATTCCTGGGTGTCGGCAGCCGCAAGATTGCGGTCGATTGGACGGTGCTCAAATTCCTGCGCGACGATGGCAAGCAGAACGTCATCACCGTCGAGCTGACCAAGGACCAGGTCAAGGCGGCTCCGGAATTCAAGGAGGGAAGCGCGGTCGTGATCCTCGGTGCCTTGGGGACCGGGCAGCCGGCGCCGGCCGTGCCTGCGGGTCCCGAACCCGCGACCCCGCAGGAGAAGTGAACTGCCCGCCGCCCCACCCCTGCGGGACGGCCGCGACTCCGGCGCTGCTTGCGCCGCGCGGAGCGGCGCGCAGCCGGCCGTCTCCACACCGCCTGGCGCCGAGGCGCCGCGTCCATCGCGGTCGAGCCAGCGCGGCCTGGACTGGTTCATTTTTTTCGTCGCCGACGTGCAGACCGGCTTCGGCCCCTTCGTGTCGGTCTATCTCACCTCGATGGCGTGGACCCAGGTCGACATCGGCCTCATGCTCACGATCGGAAGCCTCGTGGGGCTGGCCGGACAGATGCCGGGGGGCGCGATCGTCGACGCGGCGCGTTCCGAGCGCTTCGTCGCCGGGGTCGCGGTCGCGCTGATCGGACTGAGCGCGCTCATCTTCGCGCTCTGGCCGATCTATCCGGCGGTGCTCGGCGCCAACGTGCTGCATGCCGCCGCCAGCTGCGTGCTCGGCCCCGCCATGGCGGCGATCAGCCTCGGCCTCGTCGGCCATGCCGGAATGGGCGAGCGTCTCGGCCGCAACGCGCGCTTCGCCTCGGTCGGCAACGGACTCGCGGCCGCCGCCATGGGGGCGTGCGGATATTTCATATCGAACCGCGCGGTCTTCTTCGTCACCGCGCTGCTGCTGGTGCCGGCCTTGATCGCGCTGCGATACATTCGCACCAGCGAGGTCGACCCCGAGCGCGCCCATGGCGGCCAGGCCGAGAAACCGCCACAACGGCCGCTCTCCAGCCTGAAGGATCCCGCGCGCCTGCGGCCGCTGCTGATCTTCGCCGGCTGCTTCATGCTGTTCCAGCTCGGCAACGCGGCGATGCTCCCGCTGATGGGAAGCGTCCTCACCCTGCGGACGCCGCGCTGGGCGGCGGTCATGATCGCGGTCTGCATCGTGGTGCCGCAGCTTTTCGTCGCGCTGGTGTCGCCGGAAGTCGGGCGGCGCGCCCAGTCATGGGGCCGCCGGCCGCTGCTGCTGCTCGGCTTCGCGGCGCTTCCGATCCGCGGCCTGCTGTTCGCCCTGGTGCACGATCCCGTCGTGCTCGTGCTCGTGCAGTTGCTCGACGGCATCTCGGCCGCCGTGTTCGGCGTGCTGGTGCCGCTCGTCGTCGCCGACGTGACGCGCGGCTCCGGCCACTTCAACCTCGCGCTCGGCATTGCGGGCACCGCGGTCGGGCTCGGCGCGTCCTTCTCGACGACGCTCGCCGGCTATCTCAGCGACCGCTTCGGCAGCGAGGTTGCGTTTCTGGGGCTGGGAGCCATCGCGGTGCTCGGCCTCGCCTGTATCTGGGCTTTGATGCCGGAGACCCGGCCGGGCAACGAGCCGCTCGCCCACAAGGCCGCCTGAGCGATCAGGCGGTCTGGCCGGCCGCCCTTGCGCTCGCGTGATCGGCCCCGACCACGTGCAGCCGCGGCGCGGCGCCGATCAGGCCGCGATAGACCGCGACGTAATCCTGCGCCATCCGGCGCGCCGTGAAGCGCTCCTCGAAGCGCTGGCGCACCCGCGCGCGGTCGAGCTCCGGCAGGCGCTCGACGGCGCCGATCGCGCCGACTTCGTCCTCGACGATGAATCCGGTCAGCCCTTCCTCGACCACTTCCGGCACCGAGCCGCGGTTGAACGCGATCACCGGCGTCCCGCACGCCATCGCCTCGATCATGACCAGGCCGAAGGGCTCCGGCCACTCGATGGTCGCCAGCAACGCATGCGCGCCGCTCAAAAAGTCCGACTTCTCGTGGTCCGCGATCTCGCCGATATACTCGACGCCGGGGGCGACGATCATCGGACGGATCTTCGTCTCGAAGTAATCGCGATCCACGCGATCGACCTTGGCGGCGATCTTGAGCGGAATTCCGCATTCCTGCGCGATCCGGATCGCCCGATCGACCGCCTTCTCGGGCGCGATGCGGCCGAGAAACGCCAGGTAGGAGGGGCGCGCCGCCGTCGGGGCCAGCAGCGTGTCGGGCAGCCCGTGATAGACCGTGCGCACCCAGCGCGCCTGCGGCAGCGGGCGCCGCTGCGCGTTCGAGATCGAAACCACGGGCGCCGACGGGCAGGCGTTGAAGATCGGATGCAGCTCCGGCAGGTCGAGGCGTCCGTGCAAGGTTGCGAGAAACGGCGTCGCCTGACGCGAGAACAGCGAAAACGGATAATAATCCAGATGGAAATGCAGGAAGTCGAAGTCATGCGCCTGCTTCCGCACGCGCTCCAGCATGGCGAGGTGCAACGCGTTGGCGTCGCGCACGGCGCCGTCGAGCCGCAGCGCCCGCGGCCATCCTGCTTCGAGCGTCGCCGAGGTGCGCGAGTCCCCGCTCGCGAATAGCGTCACATCATGCCCGAGCGCCACCAGCTCCTCGGTCAGCCAATAGATGACCCTTTCGGTACCGCCATACAGTTTCGGGGGGACGGCTTCGGTCAATGGGGCGATCTGCGCGATGCGCATGGGATGAAGTCCTCTCTGGTATTCCCAAGACTTATAAGACTTATATTGAGGGGAGCCCCTGATCCCCGGAACAGCAACGCCAAAGCCAGCAGAAAAGCGCGCACCGCCCTCAACACGAATCATGAATCCGATGTCACGAAACGTGAAGCCGCTTTTTTTCGCCCGAAAGGGAACAATTCCGAGTCTGATACGTCTGCCCCACGCGGGGGTGAGACAAGCCCGCATGAGATCGTGACGTGAGTGGCGCATTTTTGGGCGCCTGCGACGCCACCGGGGGTGGGGCTGACGCCAGCCGCCAACCGGACATGTCGGCGGACGACCTTTCCGGCTATGCCCGGCGTCCCTTCGCCTTCATGGCGCGCTATCTGCGCCGCCGGGCGGTTTCGCATTCCATCATCTTGGCCGCCGTGCTGGCCGCGGTGACCTGCTCGGTCAGCACCCAATACGGCGTGAAGTTCCTGGTCGACACGCTGGCGGGCGGCGCGCGCGCCGGCGGTCCCATCTGGCTCGCGTTTTTCCTGCTGGTCGCGCTGATCGCGCTCGATAACCTGCTCTGGCGTCTCGCCAGCTGGGTCGCGAGCGGCGCCTTCACGGCCGTCACCGGCGACCTGCGACGCGATCTCTTCCGGCACCTGACCGGTCACGCGCCGGGCTACTTCGCCGGCCGGCAGCCGGGCATGCTGTCGAGCCGCATCACCGCCACGTCCAATGCCATGTTCACCATCGACAACATGTTCGTCTGGAACGTGCTGCCGCCATGCGCCGCCACGCTCGTCGCGATCGGCTTCGTCACCACCGTCAGCCTGCCGATGGCCGCGGTGCTGTGCGGCGTCGGCGGCATCGTGGTGGCGGTCATGTTTCACCTGGCCGCGGCCGGCCGGTCGCTGCATCACGCCTTCGCGGATCGCGCGGCGGCGGTCGACGGCGAAATGGTCGATGTCATCGGCAACATGCCGCTCGTGCATGCCTTCTATGGTTTCGGCCGCGAGCGGCGCCGCTTCGACGAAACCGTCGACCGCGAGCTGAGCGCGCGGCGCCGCAGCCTGGTCTATCTCGAGAAGCTGCGCCTGCTGCATGCCGGCACCACCGTGGTGCTCACCATCGCCCTGTTGGGCTGGGCCATCCGGCTGTGGGAGCAGGGCGCCGCAAGCACGGGCGACGTGGTGCTGGTCTGCACCCTCGGGCTTTCGGTGCTGCACGCCACCCGCGATCTCGCGGTCGCGCTGGTCGATGTGACCCAGCACATGGCGCGGTTGTCGGAGGCGCTGGCCACGCTGCTCATCCCGCACGAGCTGCGCGACCACCCGGCGGCCGCCACCCTGACGCAGCGAAGCGCCGGCGTGCACTTCGAGAATGTCTTTTTCAAATATCCGGACGGGCACGGCATCTTCGATAATTTCAACCTGCGCATCGGCGCCGGCCAGCATGTCGGCATCGTCGGCTCGTCGGGCGCCGGCAAGTCCACGCTGTTCGCGTTGCTGCAGCGATTCTACGACGCGCAGGGCGGCCGCGTGCTGGTCGACGGCCACGATATTACCCGGGTCACCCAGGAGAGCCTGCGCCAGGCCATCGCGGTGGTGCCGCAGGAGGCCGCGCTGTTCCATCGCTCGATCGCCGAGAACATCCGCTATGGACGGCCGGAGGCGAGGGACGACGAGCTTCTGGAAGCCGCGATCGCGGCGCGCTGCGACTTCATCCAGATGCTGCCGCAAGGCCTGGCCACGATCGTGGGCGAGCGCGGCGTGAAGCTCTCGGGCGGCCAGCGCCAGCGCATCGCCATCGCCCGGGCTTTCCTCAAGAACGCCCCGATCCTGCTGCTCGACGAGGCGACCTCCGCGCTCGACAGCGACTCGGAGGAAGCGATCCGCGACGCGCTCCGACGTCTCGTCCGCGGACGGACGGTCATCGCGATCGCGCATCGCCTGTCGACGGTGCGCAACGTCGATCGCATCGTCGTCATGCAGGCGGGCCGCGTGGTGCAGGACGGTGCGCCGGAGCTCCTGATGGGCCGCGACGGGCTTTACCGCGACCTGATCGAGCGCGAGATCACCCGCCTGTCGAAGCACCGCGCCGCCGCGTGATGCGGCAAGGCGTTTCCCCTCCGTCACTGCCCGCGAAAGCGGGCAATCCAGTGCTCACCGCCGTTTCGTTGAAACGCAGGGCCAGATCGTGCTGGCACGGACTACTGGATGCCCGGCTTGCGCGGGGCATGACGCGGCGGGATAGGCCTTCGCCCGTCCGGAACCATCGTCCCGGCGTAGGCGTTGGTTCCCGACGCGGACGGCTTCTATTCGCGGACATGCGATGATTTCATGCCAGCTTGCTTTCCCTCACACCCTTTCCATCCAGCCGATGTCTGTCCTTACACCATGGCGGAGGCGGTCCGACGCGCCGCGCGAGTGCCGTCCCGTCATTGCCCGGGACGCTGACGATGCGGTGGTCGAGTCCGATATCGCGGCCCGTCTCGATCGCCTGCCATGGGACCGCTTCCATACGCGGGTGGTGGTGGCGCTGGGCATCACCTGGATTCTCGACGGTCTCGAGGTCACGCTGGCCGGCGCGCTCGGGGGCGCCCTCAAGGCGAGCCCCGTCCTGCGGTTCAGCAACACCGACGTCGGGATCACGGCCAGCGCCTATCTGATCGGCGCGGTCCTCGGGGCGCTCTTCTTCGGCTGGCTCACGGACCGGCTGGGGCGCAAGAAGCTCTTCTTCATCACGCTCGCCCTCTACCTCACCGCGACGGCCGCCACCGCGCTGTCCTGGGATCTGTGGAGCTTCGCGGTCTTCCGTTTCCTGACCGGCGCGGGCATCGGCGGCGAATACACCGCCATCAACTCGGCGATCCAGGAAATGATCCCGGCGCGCTACCGCGGCCGTACGGATCTCATCATCAACGGCAGTTTCTGGATCGGCGCCGCGCTCGGCGCCGTCGTTTCGCTCATCGTCCTCGACCCCGGCGTGATCGATCCGGAGCTCGGCTGGCGATTGGCCTTCCTGATCGGCGCCGTCCTCGGCCTCGGGATCCTGTTGATGCGGATGTGGATCCCCGAAAGCCCGCGCTGGCTCGCGACCCATGGCTACGGCAAAGCGGCCGGCGCCATCGTGGCGCAGATCGAAAGCACGCTGCGCCGCCACGGCCAGCCGATCGCGCCCGGCGAGGGCGCCCGCGTCCGGTTGCGCACGCGCCGCCACACCGCGCTCATGGAGGTCGCCGCCACGCTGTTTCGCACCTACCGGGCGCGCACCCTGGTCGGGCTGACCCTGATGGCGGCGCAGGCCTTCTTCTACAACGCGATTTTCTTCACCTATGCGTTGGTCCTGACCGACTTCTACGGCGTGCCCAGCGACCATGTCGGTTGGTATCTGCTGCCCTTCGCGGCCGGGAATTTCTGCGGCCCCCTCGTGCTCGGTCGATTTTTCGACACGATCGGGCGCAAGACCATGATCGCCGCGACCTATGCGGTCTCCGGCCTTCTCCTCGCCGCCACGGGATATCTCTTCGCCCTGGGTGTCCTGTCGGCGGAGTCGCAGACGGTCGCCTGGATGATCATCTTCTTCTTTGCCTCCGCGGCCGCCAGTTCGGCTTATCTCACGGTGGGGGAGATCTTTCCGCTCGAAATCCGCGCGCTTGCGATCGCTTTCTTTTATGCGATCGGGACCGGCATCGGGGGCGTCGCGGGCCCATTCCTGTTCGGAATGCTGATCGAGACGGGGTCGCGTTGGAGCGTGTTCATGGGCTATCTTGTGGGCGCCGCGCTGATGGTCGCCGCGGCCGGAGTGGAGTGGCGTTGGGGCGTGGCGGCGGAGCGCAAGCCGCTCGAGGCGATTGCCCGGCCGCTCGCCTTCATCGATTAAAGGTTGATTGCAAGAAACGAGCCGAACTTGCGGCAGGAAGGCGATTCACGGAAAATGCAGATGACCAAGCGGATTAATAGCAAGCACATGGATATCGATATTGTCGCCCTTAGTCTGACGCCGGATCTGGGCCGAACCGCATTCCTGCTCGACATCGACGGCACGATCGTCGACATCGCGTTGACGCCGCGCGACGTGCGGGTCCCGGACTCGCTCCGGCACGCTCTGGCGCGGCTCATCGCGCGCACCAACGGCGCGGTCGCGCTGGTCAGCGGCCGCTCGCTCGAGGATATCGACCGGCTGTTCTCCCCGATGCGGCTCACCGCGGTCGGGGGACACGGGGCGGAATTCCGGCTGATCGACGGCAGCACCCTGGAGGGGCGCGACGCGCCGCCCCTCGATGCCGAGCTCAGACGCCGGCTGGTCGCTATCGCGGATGGCGGGGTCTTGGCCGAGGACAAGGGCTATGCCGTCGCGCTGCACTACCGTCTGGCGCCCGAGCGCGAAAATCTCGTGCGCCAGCAGGTCGCCGAGGTTTGCGCCGGGCCCTGGTCGGTGCCGCTCGAGATCCTGCCCGGCAAGGCGGTGATCGAGATCAAGCACGCCGAATTCACCAAGGCGACCGGCGTGCGCGAATTGATGGACCATCCTCCTTTCGCGGGCCGCCAGCCGATCTTCATCGGCGACGACACGACCGACGAATCCGTCTTCGCCATCATGCCGGAGCTCGACGGGATTGCCATTTCGGTCGGCCGCAAGGTCGTGGGCGTGCCCCATCACTTCGAGACGCCGCAAAGCGTGCGCGGCTGGCTGGAGCGGATCGCGCCGGCGGTCGAGAACGTCTCGCCATGAAGGCAGCCGCGAAGGATTTCGGGCTCGATCTGGCGGTGGTCGGCAACGGGCGCACCGCGGCGCTGGTCGATCCGGCGTCGCGCATCGTGTGGTGGTGCTTCCCGCGCTTCGACGGCGACCCGCTGTTCTCCCGCCTGCTGGCGGGGGCCGAGGAAAAGGGCTTCACCGATGTCGTGCTCGAGGACATGGTCGACATCCATTCCGAGTATCTGCGCAATACGGCCATCGTCGCGACAGTGCTGACCGACCGCCACGGCAATTCGGTGCGGATCACGGATTTCGCGCCGCGCTTCCATCAGTTCGGGCGCACCCACCGGCCTCCGCAACTGTTCCGGATCATCGAGCCGGTCTCGGGCCTTCCGCGCATCACCATCCGGCTGCGGCCGACCTATGGCTACGGGCAGCCCTTCGTGCATCATTCGATCGGCAGCAACCACATCCGCTACTACCAGGACGACCGGGTGTTCCGGCTGACGACCGATGCGCCGCTGTCGCTGATCGAGAGCGAGGCGCCCTTCGTCGTCACGCGGGCGATGCATATGGTGTTCGGCCCGGACGAGCCCTTCACCGGCGACCTCGCGACCTTGTCGCGCGAATTCTGCGACCGCACCCACGATTACTGGATCACCTGGGTGCGCGGCCTCTCGATCTCCTATGACTGGCAGGAGGCGGTGATCCGCGCCGCCATCACCCTGAAGCTGAGCACCTTCGACGAGACCGGCGGCATCATCGCGGCGCTGACGACCTCGATTCCCGAGGCGCCTGGGTCCGGGCGGACCTGGGATTACCGCTATTGCTGGCTGCGCGACGCCTATTTCGTCGTCAAGGCGCTCAACCGCATCAGCGCCACGCAGACGATGGAAGACTTCATCTCGTTCACGCTCGGCATCGCGTCCAGCCGGGAGGAAACGCTGCGGCCCGTCTACAGCGTGGTGCCGACCGATTCGCTGGAGGAGCGCACGGCGGAGCACCTGGAAGGCTACCGCGGTGACGGACCGGTGCGCATCGGCAACGCCGCGGTCGAGCAGTCGCAGCACGACACCTATGGCAGCATCATCCTGGCGGCGACCCCGATGTTCTTCGACCGCCGGCTGCCGCGTCCCGGCGACGAGGGTCTGTTCCGGCTGCTGGAGTCGCTCGGCGAAAAGGCCGCCAAGGCCGCCCTGGAGCCCGACGCCGGCATCTGGGAATATCGCGGCCGCAAGCGCATCCATTCGCATTCGGTGGCGATGTGCTGGGCCGGCTGTCATCGGCTCGCCGCCATCGCGGATCGGCTCGGTCTGAAGGATCGCGCCGACTATTGGAACAAGACGGCGGCGCCCATTCGCAAGACGCTGCTCGATCGCGCCTGGAACGAGAAGCGCGGCGCCTTCACGGCGGCCTTCGACTCGGAAGATCTCGACGCCAGCGTGCTGCTGCTGCCCGAGCTTGGCGTCATCGAGCCGGACGATCCGCGCTTCGTGCGCACCGTCGCCGCCATGGAGCGGGAGCTCGTCCGCGAGAAGCACGTGATGCGCTATGCGGGCGCCGACGATTTCGGGCTGCCGGCCACCGCCTTCCTGATCTGCCGGTTCTGGCTGATCGATGCCTGGTGGTCGCTCGGCCGCCACGACGAGGCGCGTGAGTTGTTCGTCGACGCGCTCGCCCATCGTAACCGCTACGGATTGCTGTCCGAGGACCTCGATCCGCAGACCGGCGCGCTGTGGGGAAATTTCCCGCAGACCTATTCGATGGCCGGCCTCATCCTCACCGCGATGCGCCTGTCGCGCAGCTGGGAAGACCGCTATTGGCGGTGAGGTACGATTGCGTCGATTGCATTAATTGCGCTCCGTCATTGCCCGCGAAAGCGGGCAATCCAGTAACCACCGCCGTTTCGATCAAGCGCACCGTAAAATTGCGGCAGCACAGAATACTGGATGCCCCGCTTTCGCGGGGCATGACGAATCAGTGGTTGTGAGCCGCAGGGTCACCTCACCCCTGGCGCCTTCGTCTCGGCGCTCTGGGCGCGCTGCTCGACCGGCTTGGCGGCGCGCGTCAGGTTGAAGGCGGTGTTGACCAACGCGAGGTGCGAGAAGGCCTGCGGGAAATTCCCGGCGAGGCGCTTGGCGTGGAAGTCATATTCCTCGCTCAACAGCCCGACGTCGTTGCGCAGCGAAACCAGGCGCTTGAACAGGGCCTCCGCCTCCGCGCGCCGGCCCTGCAAAATGTAGACGTCGGCGAGCCAGAAGCTGCAGGCCAGGAACGCACCCTCGCCAGGGGGCAGGCCGTCGACCTTCGTTTCGGTGCGGTAGCGCATCACGAATCCGCCGACGATCAAGTCGCGCTCGATCGCCTCGATGGTGCCGCGCACCCGTGGATCGTCCACCGGCAGGAAGCCGACGCAGGGAATCAGCAGCAGGTTCGCATCGACCTCCTTCGATCCAAAATATTGGACGAAGGTCCCGAGCCCGGCGTCGAACCCCTGCGTGCAGACCGCCGCGTGAATCTCGTCGCGCAGCTTGCGCCAGTGCTCGATCGGGCAGTCGAAGCCGAACATCTCGGCGCTCTGGATCGCGCGATCGAACGCGACCCAGGCCATGACCTTCGAATGGGTGAACTGCCGGCGCCCGCCGCGGACTTCCCAGATGCCCTCGTCTGGCTCCTGCCAGATGTGGGCCAGATGGTCGAGCAGCGCGAGCTGCACCGCCCAGCCCGATTCATGCGTGGCGAGGCCGCTGCGCCGCGCCTGGTGGGCCGCATCCATGACTTCGCCGAACACGTCGAGCTGGAGCTGGAGATGGGCCGCGTTCCCGATGCGAACCGGCCGCGAGTTCTCGTAGCCGCCCAGCCAGGACGCTTCCCATTCGATCACGCGCCGCTCGCCGCCGATGCCATACATGATCTGGATCTGCTCGGGGCTTCCCGCCACAGCCCGCAGCAGCCATTCGTTCCAGGCCTGCGCGGAGTCGTGAAAGCCGGCATTGAGCAGCGTGGAGAGCGTGAGCGTGGCGTCGCGCAGCCAGCAGTAGCGATAGTCCCAGTTGCGCGGGCCGCCGAACAGCTCGGGCAACGACGTCGTCGGCGCCGCCACGATTCCGCCGGTCGGCCCATAGGTCAGCGCCTTGAGGGTGATCAGCGAGCGCATCACCGCCTCCGACCACGGCCCGGCGGGGAGGCAGCGCGCCGACCAGTTGCGCCAGAAGGTCTGGCTGGCTTCGAGCGCCGTTTGCGGCACGAGTGGCGCCGGGACCGGCAGGTGCGAGGACGCATAGGTCAGGAGAAACGGGACCATTTCGCCTGCCGCGACCGCGAAATGGCCGACCGTGGTCATGTTACGGCCCTCGAGGTGCACCGGCGTGTTCAACACGACCATGTCGGGCCCGGCGACGGCGCGCAGCGTGCCGTCCTCCATGCTGGTGACCCAGGGCACGATCGCGCCGAAGCCGAAGCGCAGCACGAGCTCGAGATGCATCGCGACGCGGCCGCTTTCGCCGATCACCAGGCGCACCAAGGTCGGGTTCTGGTGGCGCTGCGGCATGAAGTCGACGAGCGTGACCACGCCCTCGTCGGTCTCGAAGCGGGTCTCGAGAATAAGGGTG
>WNFR01001380.1_pt1 | contig 27514 bp, 29 predicted proteins | sample 5400221 | NCBI WGS metagenome assembly WNFR01 (sample SAMN13153357, study PRJNA577476) | soil metagenome | isolation source: 40 cm soil under Madrone tree | place: USA:California | collected 2016-06-14
GTAATCCACAAACTCAGAGGAATTATAGAGCAAAGAGTTGTGCAGGGATTTGCGATTACCCTAAATAAGAAAGACTACGATGATGTGATGACACCTGAGGTTCGCAAGAAGGCTGGCGATTTTCACTACACGTTTGCGGTCCGTACTATTCTGGGCGTAATTGAAACATGGCGCGACCAACATGGAAACAAACAACCCACAGAATATATTTTCGACCGAATGAGTCAAGGCAGAAAAGAGATTGATGGAGTTTTCGCGGACGCCGAATCGCAAGATGATTCCCTGCATCGGTACGGGATATATAAAGGCTGCTATTCGTTCCGAGACAAAGCAGATGTTGTACCACTCCAGGCCGCAGACATTATTGCTTGGCTTTCATTTCAGCGGGCGCATTTTCAATATTCAGGAAAGCCTGTACACGCCATAACCTCGGAAACGTTTGATGCTCTGAACAATCGCAATTTTAAAGCTATGTCTTTTACGAGGGACAGCCTTCGTGAGTGGGTTCAAAAGGCTCAACAAGTGCCCGACCCTTCCGCTACGGCGCTAGCTGGATTGAGCGTAAAGGTTCCCGCCAAGCCAACCGCAAATTGACCTACTTCGCACCCAGCGCCGCGCATTAGAAGGTTCCAAAGAATTGTTTCACCCGACCGCAGGGCCGCGCCCCTTCGCTCATTAGTTCCACCATTCACAAACTCGGAAACAACAAAACAAATGATTTATCACGGTTACTACGCGGCATTGCAAGGCAAGCTGTTGGAAACCACAACCGCAGATACAAATTCGTGGGGCGCGGACGCACAAAGTTGCCTCACGCCGCCGAGCGTAAATCCAGTAGTTCTAAACGCAACGCCCGTACCAGCGCAACCTTTAGCAGTCACAAAAGATGCGACGGGCGCAACACTAAGCGCAAACGGACGGGTTCCTGTCTCCGTTGTTTCAATTACATTCAGAAATCCCGGCTGAATGTAGAAAAGGAAAAAACATGAACCGATATTCCAAAGCAATTTCTAACTGTCCCGTGTGGACGCCTGAAGATGATTCGTATGTCTCTCAAGCGACCGCTCTGGACACGAAGAAAAAAGAAATAGCAGACCGCGAACTTACGAACGCGGACGAAGCCCAAAACCGAGTGAAGTCAACAGCGGCTCGCAGAAAACAAGATTCAGTCAAACCCCTGTAGCGCGTCCACAATCGACCCGCCAAAACAGTTGCACAACTCGATTAAATAGAAAGGCCATTGTGAAATGGCGACAGTAGGTAAAGATATGCCTGAAGTTCACGTAACAACTAGTGGTGTAGTTTTTCATTCTAACGGTCAGTCCCCAACCAACCCCAACGCAGGCAAAGCTGTGACCGCGACCGGCACAGGAAGTAATAAGTCCGTATCCGGACAGGTCAACTCAGGTTCCAACACTCCGGGTCCGACTTTTGCGAATCCGGCATAATTTTTCAATGAAGAGAGAAGAAAACAAAATGAGAAAACAAAAAGCAGCACCAGCGGTTCCCGGCAAGCCAAACCTGAAGCCAGCGAGCGGAAATTATTTCGATGCTTCCGTGGAACATATCGACGCGGGTCAGGCCAAGACGCCGAGCAAGCCGCCTCGGAAGAGAGGCTAAAGCACATGGGCGAACGAGTACCAGGGGGCAACATAGACCAATCGTCGGGCGCTTGGGGATGGAATCAATCTCCAGGTCTCCGGAATCCGAATCCAATCCCGCAAGACGGCCCTACGCAATCGTGCGTGAATTCCGCGCCGATACAGGTTGCGTTCAACCAAGTTCCGGCTGCAGCTACGCCGGTAGTTACGACTAAAAACCCGGACGGCTCCACGGCGACCGCACACGGGCGCATTCCCAACTCAAGCGTAACTATAAACAACCCCGGATGAGGAGAAAAACAGAGTGGCACTAAATCTACGCGGTTCAGACGCTTTAAACGTATTGCGACACAAGGATAGTCTCAGGGTTGGTTTGACCGAATCTGATTCTGTCGCGGTTTTGCAAGTGGGAGCAAGAACCTTCACCGTGCCGGTCTTTATTCAAAAGCACAGCGGAAAATGTGTAATTGAATCCGATTTCACTTTTAACGAGGCGCGTCCCAACACACTTATTTCGCTTGACTGCGAAAAGGCTCTTATTGTTCGGTTTGAGAAAATTCTGCAACCTGCAGTAGAGCAGCCGCCCGTTCCACCGAATGAAACGGAAATATTCGAGCAGCGGCTTAACGCAGCCCGCAAAGCTAATCCTGGTATGGCTGATTGGAATCTCAGGAAGCAAGTTACGGCGGAAATGTTTCAGGAAGGCTTGGCCACACAGCAACGGGCACGACAGGAGCAACAATCTAATTTTGGCACACTGCCTAGCAAATGGCAGACGTTTTCAAACGCGGCAGCCCGCGCTCGCAACGGTAGATAAAAATAGGAGAATAAAGTTAATGGCATTCGCTACATTAGAAAGCAAAGAAAAGCTGCAAATGAGAGTCGAAAAAGCGACTCGGCAAAGGCTGCGCGGTAAATCAGAGCCTGAAATTCAGAAAGAACTAGAAAAGGTCTCGGCTACGCTGAAGGCTGGCCCGCGCACGTATGAAGAATACGAAAGCGCATCTTACGAAATTAAAAGCTACTGGGAATTTGCGATGAGCGCGGCAGTAGACAAAGTGCTCCAGGCGCACCAGGACGAACAGAAGAAAGCAGCGGCCAAGATTAAGAACGGCGTTGAGCGGATGTGGAAGGGCGAATCATCCACGGACGAATCCGAGCAAGCGTGGAAAACGGCTGAAAAGTTCATGGAGCTGTATCCGCAGGTTAGACCTACTGACACAGCGACCGGAGCCGCGTTCAGGAAATACCTGCGGGCTAACAACCTAGACCCGCGAGAACTAAGTTCATGGGAAACGGCCCTTTCAGTATTGGCCGCTACGAATCAACCTGAAATCTTTTTGTCTCCGAAAGCGGCAGGGGTTGGACCCGAGGAAGAACTTGGCGGATACCAGCTTCGTTCTTATCCCAATCTGCATCTGCTTTTACGCAGAGCGCCAGATGAGGCAACTCGGAAGTTTCGAGGAGCGTATAAGCCGGAATTGTCGGCGGACAATTTTAAGAAGGAATACCTACCCGAGACAGGTGCCCCTTACTACATCCAAGCTCGCATTAAACGCGCCGCAGACACCTTGGTCTCTTGGCATCCTGATTTTGTAATCACGGACGACAATATTGAGTTGATTGTCCGCTGGATTAACGAAAATAAATTGCAGTACGACATGAACGGTTTTGAGGCTGCATATCAAACGCTGTCGAAATCCGGAAACTTAGAACGCCGAGCAGGGGCTATTGTTCATGGCGGCGAAATGACTATGACGAATTTTGAGCCTCGGGCGCATGGCGCTCCAGCACTTCCCGATAAAGCCAGCCTCGCGGCCAAGATTAGAAATCTCTCTTCAACAGACCTCTTGAAGTTTTATCAAGACAATCCAGGGGCGCGGGCTGCAGTCGATGCCATGTAGTCCTGCGATTTAATCTGTCCGGTTTCCGGACGGCGAAGCCCGCAATCCTCGCGGTCTTCCTTAGTTGTTTAATTTCCTCTCTCGAATCGTCGGACAAATGTCTCAGCAGGTAAGAACTAAAAAACCGAACAAAGTTAAACACCTCCCAAACGGAACAACTGCAATCACATTAGAGCGGAAAAACGGAGACCTCTATGAGTGCGTAATTGATAGCACCGACTATCCACTGGTCCAGCATTACCGATGGCATGTGATAGTCAACCGCTATGGTGGGCGTTATGCGGCCACAAGCACGGGCACAGATATGTTCATCCATCAGCTTCTCTTGGGGATTAAAGATGCAGACCACAGGGACCGCGACGGCCTAAATAACAGACGAAGCAATTTGCGGCCAGCCACACGACAGCAGCAACAGGCGAACCACAAAAAGCACGCTGATGGAGTGACCTCAAAGTTTCGCGGAGTGTCGCTGTTCAAAGAAAGCATGAAGTTCCGAGCCGCAATCACAGTAAATGAGAAATCAATTCATCTCGGCTTGTTTGAGGATGAAGTAGAAGCCGCCCGCGCCTACAACAAAGCGGCGACACAATATTTTGGGGAATTTGCCAGCCTGAATGACGTTCCCGACCGCAACACAGTTTCAGAATCAGAGTTTGCGCCTGCCATGCAGCCGCCCCAAGCTCCAGCACCGCAACAAATGACAGCATCCTTGTAAGAAAGAAAAGAACAAAACATGCCTCTAGTAGACCCCAAAACTCTCAGACAAGCCCAAGGTATCGCCACTCTGCCGAGCAGCAATGCCGACGATTCAGGTCGAGAACCCGTCTCAGCTTCACCCGTTAGCGGTCAACTCACGCCGCCTGCCGCGCAAACGGCTGCACAGCCTTTGCAGCTACAGCCTTCTACGCCCGCAGTAACTACGCCAGAGCAAAAGCCTAGCCCGAATCGCCTACTTCACGGATTTTTGGGAAGCGTTTTGGGAGCACTCGCGGGCCGTCCCGCAACTTCTTACACGACTGACGCGGACGGAAAAGTTGTGCCCGCCGCAGTGCAGCCTCCCGACAGCCTAGCGAATAAAGGCCGTCGCCTCGCCGCGCACGCACTGGAAGGTCTTGCCGCAGGCGCACAGGTTCCGCAGCAGAAATCCGGAGCCGCGTCAGCACTGGCTGGACTCGGAGCCGGGGCAAGTGCCGCAACAGCGAGCGCAAAAGCCCAAGACGATAAAGCCCGCCAGCAAGCCCGCGAAGATGAAGAGGCGAAACAGCGCACTATTCTACAAAAACACGAAATTGCGAAAGGAAACGCGCTTCTAGCGACTACTTGGCAGCATTTTATGGACACGGAACAAGACCGTGACCCGGCTCGCGCACAACATAAAGATTGGGCGAAAGCGGCAGAGGATGCAGGCGTTCCGGTTAAGTACGTGAGCGAATCTGAAGCGCAGCAACTTCGCTCCAGTGACCCTCACTTTTTGGCGACGTGGCAAGTTCTGCCCGTGGGTCTGAAAACCGTCATGGATGCGGAAGGCAATCCGGTTTTAGACGAAAACGGGAAACCACATCAAGAGGGGCAGTTTGCGTTAATCAACGGTCTTCATGATGGAAACCTAAATGTCCCGGCGTCGTTTGTCAGCGACGTAAAGCAATACGCAAAATATGCTGGTGCAACTGACGCGGATACGCTTAAAGAAGGCGACGAAGTTTCAATGCAGCATTTTATTAAACTTGCGAATGCTGTGCAGGAAGGCAAGAAAAAAGAGCAACAGGGATGGGATAAACCGAAAGATGGCTGGGCCGGGGCAGATGGTAAAACGCCCGTGCAAATAAATTCCGTTACGGGAGAACAGCGGCCATATCCTACGGGGGTAACTCCGAATATCAAGAATGAACCTGCGGAATCCGCCGCAACGGTCAAAGAAAAGAACGCGAAAGCGGCCAAAGACCAGAAAGACGCCAACGCGGGACCAACTTCCAATCTAACCGGCGAAGACTACCTGAAAACTCTTCCAGTTGCGCGGCAAGGTATTGTTCGCGGAGTCGGAGAAGGCCGTCAGGCGCTTCCAGCGAACAGAAAAGAGGCTTTGGCAATCCTCGAAGACGTTCACCAATCGTACCCGGATTATGACGAAGCGAAGGGCAAAACTTGGCAGAACACTTACAACGAATACAAGGGCACTGGCGCGACCGCCAAAGCTTTAGTATCCGCGAATACTGCGCTTGCACACCTTAAACGCGCCTTCGACCATTCAACTTATGAGGGAATTTACAACCCTCTCAGCAAGGACTACCAAGCTCTAAATGCGGATATCACATACATTACCGGCGAAGTGGGGAAGGCGGTAAAGGGTGGTGTAATTTCCGAAGGTGAGGCGCAGCATATTCGTGAAAGCCTCAACGGAGGTTTGACCCCCGGTCTGAAGCGAGAGCGGATTAAAGAAACTGCGACACTCCTGCACGACAAAATGGACGAAACGCAAACTAAATTCAATGATGCGGCTCCATCCTCTGCCGTGAAAGTTCCTGTCCTGATGCATCCGAGTGCAGGCCAAGCGTATGACTATATTCAGGCTGATGGAAAAACACAGCCCGCGCAAAATTCGCAACAGACGCAAAACCAAACACCTGCTCCAACCACGCATAGCGTGTCAATTTCAACCGCGATGAAAAATCATCCCGGCATGACTGAGGACCAGGTACGCGCATGGGCCAAACAGAATAACTACGAGGTTGCACAGTAATGGCTATTCCTCAAACTCAAAATCCGCCGCAACCGGCTCCACAGGTTGATTTGTCGGATTCGCTTGTCCCCAAATCGCCAGTAGCGGCGCAAACCAGCGGTCAGAATATTGATTTGTCTGATTCCCTTGTGCCGAAGGACTCTACACAATCCCAGACAACTCAATCACATCCTGGGATTTTTGACCTTCTCTCGGGGAATCCTCAAGCTAGTTCTGAAGTTGGTGAAGGATTCATCAAAGGCGGAAAAGAAACCGTTCGGACTGTTGTTGGTGCGGCGGATTCAGCAGCAAATTGGATTAACCGCAAACTAGGCACGTCTGAGCTACACGCTCCAATTCCATTCCAAGGCCAAGACCTAGAGGGAAAGACTCCACTCGAATCTGTAGGTAAAGGTGCAGAGTCCCTGACGGACTTTTTTACTTGGGGATGAGGCGTTGAAGGGCATGACGTTGGTAGAGCAGGCGAAACACTTAGGCGATGCCGGAAGGCTCTTGGAGAAATCTCCGAAACTTGCGAAGGCTGTTTCAATCGGCGCTAATGCTCTGCGTCAAGGAACCGTTGGCGGGGCGCAAACCCTCGCGCACGGCGGGACGCTGGGCGATGCGGTGACAACTGGTGTAGTCGTTGGGGGAACGGGCGCAACACTGGAAACTCTCGGGCAGGGCGTCAAAGCAGTGAAGAATTTTATTACTCGTGGCGCTCAAACAGAAGAACTCGGCCAAAATCTTGTGAAAGGTTTGACCGGGGGCGCTACACCCGAACAGGTTGCAAAAACAGTTGGCACAAATCTCGATGCCGCTGAACAAGCTATGCACGATACTTACGACAAAGGCTTGAAACAAATCTCAGCCCAAGGCGCAAGTGTGCCGGTTCCAATCGCGGGCAGTCCACTGCAGAAGACCGCCACAGAATTGCTCTCGGACTCCCAAGTTCCGGAGTCTATGGCTACAACGCTGAAGGGTGTAATCCCTGATGCGGATAAAATCGAACCGTTCTTAAAACAGGTCTCAACTTCAAATGAAACCCTTACCTGGGACCAGATGGAAGCGACCCGGCAAAAAATCGGGCAGACCATTCGTAAATTGCCTTGGGATTCTCCGATTCGTCCGGACCTAATCAAACTACGCTATGCAATAGATGACACGCTTGAAAAGGCAGCGGATAATGCCGGTAATTCGGATTTGTCCGACCAAATCAAAAGTCTGCGCGGTGACTATGCCCAGAGCAAGACAGCATTGGAAGAACGCGCCATTACTGCGCTTCGTGACAAGAACCCGAATGCAGTTGCCGATATTCTTCTGAATAAAGAAAGCGTTCACAACGTAAACACACTTCGCCGGTTGATTGGACCTGAAAACATGAAAGCTGTTGAAGGTTCAATCCTCGATAAAATGATTGCGGATGCGAGTAAGAATGGCGAATTGCAGGGGCGTCAACTTCTCCGTAGGTTTAACGGATTAGGTCCGGACGCCAAGAAAGCAATTTGGGGAGACCGTCTTCCGCAGGTTCAGCAGTTCATGCAACAGGCGGGTAGTTTGTCGAATGTTGTCCTTGATAAGATTGTTTCTCATTTCGCGCCCTTGGCTATTGGTGGAACGGCGCTTATTCAAGCGGAAAAAGGCGATTTTAAGGCCGCAGGAACCACAGCCGCGACCGGGGTAGCACTGGCCGCGATTCTGAAAAATCCCGCCGTTTTGGAATACGCACTAAAAGGAATCGTTCAGCCCGCGCAAAAAGCCCTGCCACCTGCAGCGAGTGCGGTAATGCAACCGGAAAAACCTGCTCCACAACGACCGCAAGCGTCAGGAGCGGCTTCGCAGGATTGGGTTAAGGTTCAATTGAGCGACGGAACTACGCATGAATTCCATCCGGAAGATGTAGCTGAGTTGCAAAAACGAGACCCGAACGCGAAGGTTATTCAGTGAGGGAGCTAAGAGTTTTGAATCCAGCTTTCTATCTTGTACCAAGCAACGATGACTATTGCCGCCACGACTGCCGCGCTTTCCCAATTTCGGTAGAGTGCGCCCCCAAACAATAATCCACCCGCGATAGCTGCAATTGCCCGAACTAACTTAATTAACTGTTGTTCGCGGTGCGCTACTTCAGCCATAAAAGATATCCTCCAGTGTCATTACCTGTAGCATATTTCGCGTGAAAACTGAATAGCCCGCGAGTACCTAGAGCCTCGTTTCGAGCCTCAGTAGCGTCCCCGCAACGCCAATTCCAAGAAAGTCCAGTAAATGCCCGACCCCCAGCAACAAACCACGCCTACAAGTGTGCCTGCGCCAGATGGCGGAATTGACTTATCAGGTCTGCGCGTCCGGACAGTTGGCGGAATTGATTTGAGCGGTTTGCGATTTCGCACAACTCAGCAAGCCAAGTCAGAACTGCCGCAACCAACAATTACACCACCTTGGCAGGAAGAACCCCGGCTAGAGTCTGCCCCCACTTCCAAACTTGGAAAAGCGTATGCGGATGGTAAGCAGCTCCTTCAAAAATACGGCCAGCATTTCAGCGAAAAAGTTCTGGCTCCGTTTCGTGAAGGGTTGGACCGGATTGGAGACCAATTACAGCAAGCGGGTGAGTCGGGCCACACCCCCGCAGGTGGAGCCTTAACCGGACCTACTCGCGCACTTGTGTCTGGAGCTGGAACACTTCTCAAACAGGTTCCAATCGGCAGAAACATAAAAGAGACAGCTCTAATGTCTCTCACGCCTCCGGAATTCCCCGAGGCAAAAGCATTATCCCGAGAATTGAAGGCGGGCGAGAGAGCAGCGGCAAAGCTTCCCCCTCAACCGCGTTTGCCCGATACCGGCACTCATGCCGCGATTAAAACGGATGACGGCGGAATTTATCCCGACCTGAACCCGGAAAAGCAACGCACGCACATCATGCTTGCGCAAGACCTCGGCATTCCGCCCGAACGAGTTGTTAGCGGCGGATGGCTGAAGGATGGCGAATACGAAGGTAGCGAACGCTCTGATGCTGGCCGTTGGGGAGAACAGGCGAGAGCAAAAGCCGCAGTAGCAGAAAAGAGAAGTGCTCGCAGTTCAGAAAGTGAACAGCCGCCGTCCGTAGCCAGTTCTCCACAATCTATTCCGTACTCCGAAAGTGAGAGTGCCCGTGCATACCACGGAACTTCGGTAGATGCGATTCCATCAATCAGAAAGAGTGGAATCACTACAGATAACAAATACGGGAACGTATGGGCTGCGGACACCGTTCCAGAGGCGGAACGCTATGGATTGATGGGGGTCCAAGACTACAAATGGGACGCCGACACACAAAGCAAAAAATATAACCCGAATGCCGAATATGCCGTAGCTGTCGTTCGTGTTAAGGGCAGCGGACTAAAGGAGACCGATGGTGTTTGGAAGGGGACGGAGCACGTACCACCAGAAAATATTGAGCGGTTCGATATCTATAACAGCGACGGAAAATTAGTCCGGCATGAACCAGGTGTTGCGAAACAAACTGAACGAACACCCGCCGCAACCGAAACGCTTTACCACGGTTCGCCCGATGTTGCCAAAATTGATTCTCTCAAGCCCGGAAATGCAGGCGGGTATTTCGGAAACGGTATCTACCTCACGCGAGACCCCGATGTAGCTCGACGCTTCACCAAACTAGAAAGCGCGAATCCGACATTAGAGCGAAACGCTGACGGGTCTTTCACGGATATCAACACCGGCAAGCGTGTTCCGGGCGGGAAACCCGGCGTTCTGAGCGTCACCTTAAAAGGCGCACGCCTAAAGAGCATGAGTATCGAAGATATGGAGGCAGAGGTTGAAAAGTTTAGACAACCGAACGGTGTAATCAATCTCGATGCCGCAAGGAATGCCGTTGCCGACAAATATGCAAAGTTGGGATATGACGGCTTTGATGTTCCAGCAAGCAAGAACTTTGATGAACCTCAAGTTCTGATATTCCCAAGCTCGGCAAACAAACTTAGCAGGAATCCAGCTCCTTTCTCATTAACACCCGAAGGCGCTCAACCTTTGGCCGATAAACTCGGAGCGAAAGTAGTTGGCTCCGTCACAAAGAAAGAATCTCAAAGAACTCCAAACGCCTATGGCAGCACCAAGCCCCGCGATTTAGATTTGCGAATCGAAGGTGATTACGACAGCGACCATGTTATTTCACAAATGAAAGAGGCTGGGTTTGAACCCTCGGGAAGTTCTATTCTCTCGCCGGATGAAGTCAAGAAATCTGGACAGCCTTACGGCGCTCCAGGTTGGAAGCGAGCGGAGCACTTTGAAAACGCAGACGGTCAGAAGGTAGACGTTTGGCACGATGAACCGGATAGCCCAAAAGCCACAAAGATAGACTTGAGCGGTCGCCGCGTGCGGCCTGTCACATCGGCAAGTTCGGGTAAGAACCTACTCCGCTTCACCGCATCGGATGGCCGAATCTATCAGGTTCCTAAAAGCAACAAAGCCGCAGTGATGAAAGCCGACCCCGGCGCGAAGTTTGATGATTAGTTCGCTTTCAGAGGTCTGTTGTGCCGTAAAACACTAAAGCCCGCTTTTTTCCAGCCCGAAGAACTGGAAAGAGGCGGGCTTTTTTGTTTTGCAGGGGCTATGCTCACCCCGAGTGAGATTGATATTGACCCGGAATCGGATGCCTCGGCGTCATTGTTAGAACCTTCCACAGCATAAAGCCGAGGACGATTATCGAGAACCAAAAGAAAACGGTTTGCGCAGTCTTGGGTTTCGCAGTAGGCACGGTGGCTGTCATGGTTAGAACTCCACCGTTGGCGGCCACTTTTTCAAAAACCATCCGCACAGGTCATAAAGTACAGCGCAAATCCCGCGAAAACTAAAATAAGTAAACGCGATACAGGAACACAAACGCATCCAATCGTAAAAACCGTGGGGCAGGGTCATTATAAGGTTCTCCTTAGAAAATGTTAGATACAAAACGCTTTCCCAACAGCCCGACCTTTAGTCTCCTTTCATCCAACCCAAATGCAGGCTCCGCACCGTGCGACGGCGCAGCGAGTAGGCGTGCACAAACTCACAGTTCCACCTGCGTAACTGCGGTCTGAGAGTCGGAGTCGTGAGTTATTTTGCGGACTACATCTGCGGACAACCCGTCAATTGGACAGTAAAGCGTTTGGCCGGTTGCTGATGAACGCCACAACACCAACCTCTCTGTGCGGCAGACCTCAACGAAAATCCCGCCGCCGATTTCGCAGATTACCTTACACAAACTGTCAGAAACGGAGAGTGAATCGGAATTGCGTGAAGAGTCGAGACAAGGTAACGTTCCACTAGACATTGTGCGCCTCCATACCAAAGGTGCATCGTGTTTAGGGAGCCTCGGAGACTGACATCTCCAGGGCTCCCGCTATATCTTTAAAGCCGACCGCAAAACGCTACAACGCTACATTACGTCCAGAATAAAGCGATTTATAGCGAAGTCAATAGGACTTCACAGCTTTTTAGTACTATGCCGACCGTAGCCTATGGTACTAACCCGCTCTGGTGTGCGCTGCCCCTCCGCGTGTATTTTCTCTGAAATTAGCAGGCGATTTAGGTGTGCGACCTGGAGACTTATTCCGAGGCAACCACACTTTAATTATTTTTAGTACTATGCTTTCATTTATTCTAGTACTTGCGCCGCCAGTAATTTCCACACTTGTTTTTGGTACTCGCCCTGCCTTATTCTTATAATAGTTTTACGTGTTCAGTTTCCGGACAAGAGTTGAGGCAAGCCGATGACTCACGCGATTGTGCCCGTCAAGCGAAACACTCCACCACCGGACCTAGATTCCCATATTCTCGCCATGTTTTTGCTTTGGGCGAAAGCGCCGCGTAAAGCCGAACCGGAAATAGACGGCTCTTACTCCCTCGGGGAAATTGGAGAGGATGCGCCCAAGACGTGGGAGCGCCTAACTCCATATTCTCTGGCGCGGCGGGCAAAATAATGTTCTCAATCGAGCGACGGGCTTGGGTTGAAGAGACCGGCTCCAAGGTGCTCCTACTTCGTATTCCGGGCGCAGATATTACACTCTCGTTTTGGAAATGGTGGTTCTCTATCGGCGTATATCTCCATAATGGCACGCCCGCCTCGCACCGCTGGAAACCGGGCGAATACGATGTAATTATTCGACGCACAGACAAGCCAGATGCGGCTCCAGTTCCTCCCCCGCCCGCTCCGATTGAATTTAGCGCAGAAATCAATTCCCAATACATTCACTAGTCCGGAAACTGAACAACCTTTGTCATTCGTGATATAAAATCTCGCAGAGGGTAATTTAAAATGAATGTCGTTGCACAATTAAGGCGTGAAGCGGCTGCACTCAGAGAAAAATTAGCGGGCATAGAGACGGCGATAGCGGCACTGGGCGGAAGCACTAAGACCGGGCACAAGAGGCGCGGCATGTCAAAAGCGACCAGGGCCAAGATGAGTAAGGCCGCAAAACTGAGATGGGCGAAGGCCGAGAAAAAATCATCGGGTGCGTAGAAGTGCCAACAACCCTCACAAAAATCTCAAACGGCAAACCCGCTGTATCTGACACCCTGAAGAACCAGCAAGTCGTAAAGTGCCCTCGTTGCGAACGAACCTATCGACTCGGATATTCAGACAGCGAATGGCATCGTTTAAAGGATTGGCTGGGCCTTGCCGAAACCGCCATTCGGAAAGACCATGACTCGCGGCATGACGCTGTGACAATTCCCCTAGAGTGGAAGTGAATTCGGAGGCGGTAAATAACACAGGCCCGAGCGAATCAGGCTAAGACGAAGCTTTCGACAATTTGTGAAGTTTGCTCGCAGAAAACAACATATTCACCCGGAGAGTTCTCGGCTAGTTCTGCCACGCGTTTCTTTGCTGTATCGAGGTCACGCACGGCCTCAAGCCAAATCGGAGCGCCTATAGAGTCTTTCTTTAGTATGTCGTAACCGAACGTCGCCATAATCCACCCCCAGTTTGAGCTTAAAAAAACAGAGATAGAAAGTTTGCAATTGGGTGAAAAATCTCATTCGGAATTCCGGCGTAAAGATTTGCATTCCTTGTACCATGCCCGCATGTCCCATAGGCAGCGAGGTTTAAGGCGTTACCGGACAATTCCAAGCCCTACGTGAATGCCGCAAATTTTGCCAGGGCTTCGTACTTTTTACTTTCTCCGGTTCTGGTACTTAGAAACATTATGTGTAGCCGGGTTTTGCCGGGATTGACCAGGGCCTTCAACTTTTCGGGAATTATCCCGAACCCAAATGAAGGTATTTGCCTGATTGCCAGTGTTCGCCCATCGCATACGCTACGTGCGGGACATGCGCGGGCTGTCCGTTTAACATTCCGATGGGAGGGTTGTATCGACGCGACAGCCCGCCGCTCCTGTAAGGTTTGGCCTGCGTCAAAGTCGGACTCTTGGGAGTTGGCTTGTGGCAATAATGACTTTGCCCGCCTACGATATTGTGAAGAAAGAAGGCAAGAACTTCGTGTGGGTGGAAGCTGCTTACGACATCCAATCGGCGACGAAGCGCGTCAATGAACTATCGCGACACAGTGAGGCCGAATTTGTGATTTTCAACGAACACACACTGCAGGTGGTCGCAACTTTTGAGACACCCATCAACTCTTAAGCAGACTGAGGGCCAATATGTTACTTGCGAAGCCTTGTTATCAATGCTTTCAGACGTTTCTGGTCTTCACTACCCACCGCCGAGAATTTCAATCCTAGTCCGCCAGACTTTACATGCCGCACAACGGCCTCAGCTCCTATCGGCCCCTCCTGGACAAGAAAATCAAGTTTGACCGACGCGCCCACCGCTCTTGACTTTGCTGTCTCGACAAACAGACCACCCAGGCTCAAATCCCGAACTCGTGACCTCTCCTCGCGTCCGTTAAAACGCCAATGGACCCAAACGTCCACCCGTGTCTCGACCCGCGAGAAGAACCTCCGAGGATACGAAGGTTTCTGCTGCAAAGCTAACTCACCTAGCGTCAAACACTGCTTGAGGAATCGCTCCAAAGTTAAAAGTGAACGAAAGTATATTCAATCCGGTGAACTCTCGCATTTTGCATGTGGAGTTTCCCCTAGTTGTGCAATCCTCAGCACAGACTGGTGCGTTCACTTCTCTTGCCTCTTTCATCTAAAACGCACCCTCTTGGAATCGAAACAAAGTAGTTAATTCCCGAGGCTTCGGCTGTGAAGTGCTGTAAACGGTGAAAATGGTTCCGCCGAATAGAGGATGTTCGACGGGTCGCTTCAAGCGCGGCTATGCAAGTTGAGTCGGTCTCGCATCACTATGATGTTCTGGGCAAACGTCTTGTCATTGACTCTACGGACTGAGAAAGCCACTTTTTGTCCCGGTTCGAGACCGTGGTGATTCATAACGTCGGACAGAATGAAGGGAACCTTGGAGCCGTCCGCGCCATCAATAATTCCAAACCCTTGCGCGTCAATTTTCTTGACGATTCCTATCACTTTGTCAGTTCTCCGCGTGCAAGACTGTTCTCGTTCAGCATTTCTCTTGGCCACCCCGGTTGAGCAAGGAACTTCCCTATTCTCAGCTTGCATCTCTGACAAGAGACCTGTTATGAGGGCAAGATTATTGGTGCCTAAAGAGAAAACCCTACACCCCCAATACGTGAAAAGCTGTATATCCTTGTGAATATCGAGAATACTAAAGGGGCTGCGTGCGTTTGTGTGGGCGCGGCATCTCGGCGTCCACCCTGCTCGGGAACCGGACGCATGCTCTGGAGATGGTGGCGCGCCCGGTGAATAGATGCGCCGTGCTCGATTAAGGACCTTGATTATTTTCGGGATTCTAGGCTTAGGCACTGCACTCCTCTCCATTGAGAGAACAACGTGCAGCATTAAAATCGTGGCCGTGCCGGAGATTTTTGTCAATGCCTACACAATGTGTGTCTGCTGTGGAAATGTGACGCTACTGCTTGTGTACGCGGGCTGACCGCCGCGCCAATAGGTTCGATTTGCGGGAGGCTCACACATCTATTTTAGAGGTTGCACCAAAAGGGGGCAAACTATCCACACCTTGCGCGGTCTTCCACAAAAGCTAATGTTGACAGGCTGCGGCCAGCGGCATGAAACTTCTTCGTCATGAATGACGAATTCATGCCAAAAAACAAGCGAGAACGGAAGAACCGGAACTATCAAATGATGGCCGCTACCGGGAAGCTCCCTTGGACTGTTAGGGGCATCGAAGAGTGTATGCGACACATTCACAAACGTGCTTCTGAGTTGACAGCAGAGGAGCGCAAAGACTGGGACCCGATGATAGAGGCTTTGGTCTTCATCAAACAGAAATACGGGAGGAACAAAGGTTCGGCCCACTTTCTCAGGATGGGACAAATTATTAATTTCGTGGAGCACTATCGAGACCGATTGAAAAAAGACAAACTTCTTACTCCGATTGCAAATGGTGGGGAGTCCTTGGAAGACAATCTCGTTCGAGCATTTGCGAAGCTTCCGTTTACGATGGCAAGTTTTCAGTATGATGAGGTAAAAAAATACGTCCAGAGGTGCAAGAAACCTTCCTAGGAATGAAACAACAAAGCGTTAAGGTTCGGCGGAAACGCCTTGCAGAAGGCTGCTGCCCAACGCATGGGCTGCTGATGCCGCAAATTGGCGTCTGGTATAAATTGGAATCGGGCCGTCATTACACAATTGTTGGCTGCCCTAGAAACGGTTGTCGAATTCGCGCCAGAGATTACAGCGTAAACGGCCCGTGGGAACTCATGCGGTTCAATGAACAACCTGAAGGCGAGCGTATTTAAGTATGGCCGAACCATCGGACAGATATACCGCATTCGAACAATGGGATTATCGCCAAATCATCTACAAGACCGACCATGAGCAATCATGGCGCGATTTGGCTTTAGGGTATTTTGAGGCGTCACTTTTGCTAGTGAAAGGAGTCGCAGACGGGTCATTAAAAGAGGATATCGAAGGACTAGCCGCTGTTTTTATTTTTCGGCACTATTTGGAACTCATATTGAAGCAGATTGTCCTACGAGGGCGCCTACTTGTCAGTGAAAGCGAACGAGCTGTTCCGGAGGAAGTAAAGGAAGTTGCTAACATCCATGAATTGGCCGTTCTTTGGAAATGGGTGTTGCGAGATTCAAAGCCAAAAATAGCGGATTGGGATAACTACGACACTGCTTTTGTCGAAAAATGCATTTCTGAATTTGACGCCGTGGACAAGAAAGGATTTGCCTTCAGATATTCCGGGCACGGCGGGGAATTCTGCAGATTTGATTTCAACTTTTTGTCCGACGCTATGCAGCATATTCGAGAAATCTTGGATGGAATCGCCACATACTTGTATGAGGAGCTGCGCGAAATCGGAGAATACGAATACGAGCTAGAACAAGAGTTTGGGTCAGCCGGTTACGAGTAAGCCCTGATAGAATGTCTTCATAGAAGCCGGACCAGATTTTCCGACAATGGCGGAAGTTGAAAAAGCTAGTCATGAGCAGTTAGCCCGTTGGTTTCGGCACTTGACCGAAGGCAGTCCACCAGAGCCACAGAATGGGTCAACAACTCCTGTACCTTAACCGAAACCCCTTAGACCTCTTGTCCAGTTGACGGCCTCACCCGTCTTGGTGTTTGATAGCTTCCTCTGTTTTGGTGCGGCGGCGGGGATTCGGACCCCGATGCTTTCCGGTTTGCGAAACCGGGGCTTTTTCCAGTTAAGCTACCGCCGCACCTTTCCTTTTTACATGCAAATAGCCCGCGAGGACACCTGTCCGTAGGACCCGTTGAAGGACAGGTCAGATACCCTACCCGTCTTTCCGTACAGTGGTAACGCCCAGAGCACGTATGCACCTATTGACGTTGTGGAGCAGAAGGGCGGCGCGGGAGGAGGGTAAACAATCGTGCCCAACCCGATAAAGAGAGTCTATAAAATCATCAAACAAGAGCGCGGATTTTGGAGTGTTCAGCGTGACGGAAACAAACAGCCCACGCGAGTTGACCTCACAAAGAAGGACGCGCTTACGGTCGCGCACGAACACGCGGGGATTCATGGGTCTGTTTACATCGTGGAAGGAAACTCGCAGGATGCTTGCGGCTGTTCAAACTGCCAATAAAAAGTGGTATCCTAAGCCGCTGGAAATCGCCGGGCTGGCGGAACTGGCAGACGCGCCGGACTCAAAATCCGGTGGCCGCAAGGCCGTGTAGGTTCGACTCCTATGCCCGGCACCATCTTTTCCCACGTCTTGATTCGACCTCATGCTCCGAACCTGAAATTTTGCGGGTCGCCGCGTTTTTCTAGCGTTTCTCTCGCTCGCCTCTATTGTTGCCAGTTGTTACCAATAACCCCCAAAAAGTGTCATTGAGTGTCATAGGCTGTCATAACTGACCTTTCCAAAAAGCGCAAAAAAGCCAAGAAAAACGCATAAAACCCTGATTTTGTTGGGGAATCCTGCAAGGTGTTATTAGAAGGAGGGAGTCGAACCCACACAGAGCAAAGCTCCGGCAGATTTTGAGTCTGCTGCGTCTGCCAGTTCCGCCACTCCGGGCTAACCTCAAAAATAGCACGAGCTACGCGAACCTGCCACTTGAGTTTTCCACAGGCCCCCTAGACTCGGCCAATACACAAGAATAGGCTGGTACGTTCCGTTTGGTCGGGGCCGCAATCCCACTGCGGTGCCGAACGGTTCTTTGAGGCATATATGGCAAGCATCACTCCCGTTTCCGGAACTCCTCCGGAACATCGGGGTCTTACTTATTGGATGCAGCGGGTCCTCAAGGAACTCGATAGTCTGCAAAGCGCCCCGGACAAAGATGCGGTGCATGATCTGCGCGTGGCTATCCGCCGTTGCCGCTCCGTCGCATCGGTGATGAGAGAAGTCGATCCCGACCCCGCGTGGCACCAAATGCGTCGCCTCCCCAAAAAGCTCTTCCGCAAGCTCGGCGAACTGCGCGACACACAAATCATGGACGAGTGGGTGGCGGAACACGGCGCGGAAAACGACAAGCTTCGCATCGCGCTTCATAGTTTCTTCCAGGAAAGCGAGCCTAAGCTGCTGCAGGAATCCTTGCGACTGGGCGGTAAATTTGACGTCAAGAGCTGGGTGCGTTTGGAACACAAGCTGCGCAAACGCATTTGCCTCGTCCCAGCCGGAAGTCTCGCCGCGCAATGCCTTGCGGTCGAACGCCTGAATGAAGCGAAGGAATTGCACAGCAGGGCGCTCAAGGCAGACAAGCCCGCCGCCTGGCACGCGCTTCGAATTGGCTTGAAAAAATTCCGCTACACGGTCGAGAGCTTGCTGCCACAGCAATATGAGGCGTGGAGCGCTAATCTAAAACAACTCCAGGACATTTTGGGCGAGGTCCACGATCTGGACGTGCTGCGCGGAATCATCAAGGAAAAGGCTACCGGCGAAGCCACGGATTTGCGTTCTGAGTGGGAACGCACGATCGAGCGCCAGCGTAGTGCGCGGCTGCAGGAGTATCGCGAGCTGACGGTTGGGAAAAACAGTCTATGGCGTGAATGGCAAGAGGCCTTGCCCCATCACAAAAGGTTGCGCACAGCAGCGATCGCGCGCCTCCGGGTCACGGCGCGGGCGACGGATGCGCATCCACGGCGCGCCGCGCATATTTCTCGCTTAGCAATAGCCTTGTTCGATGCGCTAGGCCGCGCAGGTACCGCTCCCGTCTTTGATGATGCCGACCTGCGGCGCGTCTTGCGAAGCGCGGCGCGCCTCTGCGGCCTGAACCTCAAGGGCACGAGCAAGCCGCCGCAAAAAGCGGTGCGCCGCTTTTTGCTCGAGCGGCCTGTTCCGCCGTCGTGGACGCGCAAGGAATGGGAGTTGCTCGCCTGGACGGTTCGTTACCATCGTGGTGCCGAACCCAAAACGGCCAACAGCGCGTTCGGCAGATTGCAGCAGAATCAGCAGACCAACGTGCGCGCGCTGGCCGGCGTCATCCGGCTGGCCCGTGGCCTGCGTAAGTGCAAGATCGAACCCTGCCGTGGGTTGCGCGTCGAGAAAACCGCAGCCGCGGTCCTGCTGCATGTGCCCGGGCTCGCCGATTCGGCGGAGAACGCCGTGCTACTCGCAGCAGCGAAACATCTGCTCGACACCTATCTCGGCAAGCCGCTGATACTCAAGCCAGTTCCACTGCCGCAATTAGTCGAGATGCCTTCCCCTACCAGCCACGAAGTTGCCATGGCCGCTGCTTCAGATTGACGTGCTCGCCATCCTGCTGGCGGCGGCCCCATCTGAGCGACAATAGACCTTAGTTGCGCGGCTCTGCCGGCTCTTCTAAACTCAAATCCGTCATTTCTGAGGGTCGGTTTGCGAACTATCGTGCGGATTGTATTTTGGCTCTTCGGGATTGTTGTGGTCGTAGGGGGCGCTGGCCTTTGGTGGCTGGTCTATCGGCCGTTGCCGCAGTTGGATGGGAGCGCGGTCCTGCCAGGGCTGCAAAAAGAAGTGACCGTAGAGCGCGACCGCTGGGGCGTTCCGCACATTCGCGCAAACTCCGTGGAAGATGCAGCCGAAGCCCAGGGCTACGTGATGGCACAGGACCGCCTTTGGCAGATGGATTTGCTGCGGCGCGTCGCACGCGGACAGCTTTCCGAAATCCTCGGCAAAACAACGCTGGCGATCGACAAAGATTTTCGCACCCAGGAATTTGGGCGCGCGGCGGACCGCGACCTGAACCTGATGGACAAGGATTCGCGCGCCATTATGGAAGCCTACGCGCGCGGCGTGAACCGGTTCATCGAGCAGCATGGCAAACAACTGCCCCTCGAGTTTTCCTTGCTCGGTTATAAACCCCAGCCCTGGCAAGCCGCCGACACCCTGACTATCTCCGCCTATATGTACCGCACGCTAACGAATACGTGGCAAAACAAATTCGACCGCGCCATCGTCGAAACCCGCGTGGGCTACGATCGCGCCAAGGAACTGTTTTCCGTGGATGCCGCCCTGGACCACTTTGTGGTCGGCGACCCCAACGTCCCCAACGATGGCTCCCAAGGCACGCGCGTGCAGGCCGACCCCGACGATGATGATGACGACGACTCGGAGCCGGACACCGTGCTTAAGGCGCGCGCCGGCGACGAAGATTCCGCAACTCGATCTCCAGACCTGACTTCGGCGCTGGCCGTGAATGTGCGCGATTCTTTGCTCGACATCCAACAGGAAATTCGCCGGGGCTTGGGGAGTAACGACTGGGTGGTCAACGGTGCGCATACAGCTACTGGAAAGCCGCTACTCGCCAATGACACGCACCTGGAGCTGTTCCTGCCGCCGATCTGGTACGAAGTCCACCTAACGGCACCGGGATGGAATGTAAAGGGATTTACTTTGCCCGGCGCCCCGCTCGTGGTCATCGGCCACAACGATCGCATCGCCTGGGGATTTACGAACAACGGCGCGGATGTGCAGGACTTGTATATCGAAACCTTCAACCCTGCTGCCCCCGATGAATACCGCGTGCGCGGGGCGTGGGCGAAGGCGCAGGTCTACGACGAAACCATTCGCGTGAAGGGTGCTGCGGACGAGCACTTGAAAGTGGTCGTCACCCGCCATGGCCCGATAGTTCGGCGCGAAGGGGACAAAGCGTACTCCCTGCGTTGGACAGCGACCGAACCCGGCGGCTTGGCAAATACGTACAACTGGCTGGGCAAGGCGCGCAATTGGGAAGAATTTCGGAACGTAATGAAGCGCGTGTGGGGCCCTGGACAGAATGCCGTGTACGCGGACGTCGACGGAAATATTGGATATGTGATGGCTGCGCGCGTGCCCATTCGCAAAAAAGGACACGGAGAAATTCCCGAACCCGGCGACACGGACGATTACGAATGGACGGGTTATATTCCGTTCGAACAACTTCCCCAGGCGCTGAATCCAGACAGCGGCTTGATTGTCACCGCCAACGCGCGAGTGGTCGGCCCCAGCTACAAACCATATTTGACGGACCGCTGGGAGGAGCCCTACCGCACCGCCCGCATTTATGATTTGTTGCGCGATAAAGGCGGGCTGCGCCCCGAAGACATGCTAAAGGTGCAGACTGACACGTACAGCTACCCACATGCATTCCTGGCCGATCAACTGTCTGCCGCCGTAAAAACTAGCCAGCCCAAAGACCCGCGCACCAAGACACTAATCGACGGACTTAAAGACTGGAATGGAATCGCCGACGCGGACTCCCCGGAAGTTTCGTTTCTGGAGGAGACCCGGCGCGCGGCGCTCGAGGTCCTTCTGGAGCCCTACCTCGGCAAAGAAACCGCCTTGTATTCATGGAGGCGCACGACGTTCTTGCAGAAGATTTTGACAGAGCGTCCCGCTAAGTGGCTGCCCGTAGGATACAAGACATACGACGAGTTGCTGACTGCGGCCGCAGACCGTGCCGTGCAGCGCCTCGCCGAGCTAAGCAACAAATCGCGCGTCGATGATTGGGCCTGGAAGGAATTTGATGCCCTGGATATGGCTCATCCCCTCGGCCGCACGGGCTTGCTGAGGAATTTTCTAAGCATCACCGGCAAGCCTCAATCCGGTACGGCCTACAGCCCTCGTGCCGCGACAAAACATCACGGCCCGGCCATGCGTTTTGTGGCCAACCTCGGAAATTGGGATGAGTCCATCATGCTTGTTCCTGGCGGCGAGTCCGGCCAGCCCGGCAGCACGCACTACACGGATCAGTTTCCCTATTGGTACGAGGGCCGTCCGATTTATCAGCCGTTCAGTGATGCAGGGGAAGCGAGCTTGCGTAAGCACACTTTGACGCTGAAGCCCGCGCCGTGATTCCATAACGCTTGATACTTGATAATGGATTGTTTGCGAACTTGAACGTACCTTAGAATGCTGCCTGACACATTGCAGCAAGAAAGTTTGCTCGAGTGAACTCAACACCTGCAAAAAAACCAGAGCCACCCAAGAAGCCCGATTTCGAGAAATCCCTCGCGCGCCTCGAAGAAGTCGTCCGGCGCCTGGAAAGCCCGCAACTCGCGCTCGACGAAGCCATGAAGCTATTCGAGGAAGGCGTCGAGCTTTCGCGCGAGTGCCAGAAGCAACTCGAAGAAGCCGAAGGCCGCGTCGAGATTTTGCTGAAGAAAGCCGACGGAAAGCTCGTGGCCGAACCGTTTGAGCCTGAAAAAGAGTCCGAGAAAGGCAATGAGTCCTGAGCGCGGCCAGACCCTCATGCCCCATCCAACTTCCGCCGCAATGAACCTCCCAGCATTCTTTGAAGAAGACCGCATGGCCGTCGACGCCGCGCTGGAGCGGCTACTGCCGCAAGAATCCGCGCGCCCCGCTTCCATTCATCAAGCCATGCGCTACAGCGTCTTTGCCGGAGGCAAGCGCATCCGGCCGATTCTCTGCCTCGAAACGGCAAGAATCTTCGCGCCCGACGTTACCGCCGCGCTGCATCCCGCCTGCGCGATCGAAATGATTCACACCTATTCGCTGATCCACGACGACCTCCCTGCTCTCGACAATGACGACCTTCGCCGCGGCAAACCCACCTGCCACAAAAAGTTTGGCGAGGCGAGCGCAATCCTGGCCGGCGACGCGCTGCTGACCCTCGCATTCGAAACAATCGGTGCCACACCCGTTGAACCCGCCCAGTGCGTAGCCATCGTGAAAGAAGTCGCCGGCGCCGCAGGCACCGTGAACGGCATGGTCGGCGGCCAAGTCGCGGATCTCGAGGCCGAACGCCAGCGCATCGAGCCCGAGATGCTCGAGTACATCCACCGCTCGAAAACCGCCGCGCTGATTCGCGCCTCCGTTACGTCAGGCGCGCTTTGTGCCGGCGCGGGCGCCGATGACGTCGCGCGTCTGCGCCGTTTCGGTGAAACCATCGGCTGGGCCTTTCAGGTCACCGACGACATTTTGGACGTGGAAGAATCCTCCGCAGCGCTCGGCAAGACCGCGGGAAAAGATATCGCACAGCAGAAGGCCACCTATCCCGCAATCCACGGATTGCAGCGCTCCCACGAAATCGCGAATGATCTCGCCGGCAAGGCCATCGCGGAGCTTGCTCCCTACGGTGACGCCGCAACCCGCCTGCGCGAAATCGCGGAGTACTTAGTCATACGCCGAACCTAGTCACTCGTCGCGTCCCATGAGTGCGAAATCCACTCCAAAGCGGCTCGATGCGCTGCTCGTCGAGCGCGGCTTGGCCGATTCCATCGCAAAAGCGCAAGCCATCATTCTCGCCGGCGAAGTATACGTGGACGGTGCGCGCGCCGACAAAGCCGGCACGCGCTTCCCGCTCGAATCACACATCGAGATAAGCAGCCGCTCCGCGAAATTCGTCAGCCGCGGCGGATTCAAGCTGGAAGGCGCGCTCGAGGATTTCAGAGTCGACCCGGCCAGTCGCGTCTGCCTCGACGTCGGCTCCTCAACCGGCGGATTTACCGATTGCCTCCTCCAACACGAAGCCGCGCGCGTCTACGCAGTGGACGTCAATGTCGATCAATTAGCCTGGAAGCTGCGCAACGACACCCGCGTCATTCGCATCTCTCGCAATGCGCGCGACCTGCGAACTGACGACATCCCCGAACCAGTCAATCTCGTCGTCTTCGACGTCTCGTTCATCTCCGTAAGAAAAGTCCTGCCGCCCGCTGTGCGAGCCGCCAAACCGGGCGCCGATCTCCTCATCCTGGTGAAGCCGCAATTCGAACTTCCCCGCCAAGACGTCGGCCCCGGCGGAATCGTCTCCGACCCTGCCTTGCACGAAAAAGCTATCGCCACGGTGCGCGAAGCAGCCGCGCATCTTGCAATCGACGTGCTAGGCGTTCGCCCCAGCCACCTTTCCGGCGCCGAAGGCAATCAGGAGTATTTTCTGCACGCGCGCAAAACCCTGCGGTAGAATCCCACTACATGCAGCCATCCTTGGCCTTTCACACCATCGGCATTATTTCTCGACCACGGCGTTCCAATCTGGAAGCGGTCGTGCCCCCGCTCCTCCACTGGTTCGCCGCTCGCGGCATTCGCACCATCTACGACAACGAAACCGCCGGCGCCCTGCGCGACTCCTCGCAGGGCCTGACCCGCGTAGAAGTCGCCGAGCAATCCCAACTCCTCCTCGTTCTCGGCGGCGACGGCACGCTCCTCGCCGCCGCCCGCGTCGCCGCTCCTCTGGGCATTCCCATTCTACCCATCAACATGGGCAGCCTCGGTTTTCTCACCAGCTTCAAGCTCGAGGAAATGTATCCGGCGCTGGAGCAAGTGCTCGCCGGTTGCTTCTCCTGCAGCGAGCGCGTCATGCTGCATGTCGAACTGCATCGTGACGCCGAAGTCATCGAGCGCCAAACCGTCGTCAACGAAGCCGTCATCAACAAAGGTGCCCTGGCGCGCATGATCGACCTGAATCTCACAATCGATGCCGACTTTGTCTGCCGCTATCGCGCCGACGGCCTGATCGTGGCCACTCCCACCGGCTCCACCGCCTATTCTCTTTCCGCCGGCGGCCCCATTGTGCATCCCGGCGTAGAGTCCTGGATCATCACGCCCATCTGCCCGCACACTCTGTCCGACCGCCCCGTCGTCGTACGCGATTCCAGTTTGGTCGAAGTACACCTCTCCGGCGACACCGAATCCGTGTTTCTCACCCTCGATGGCCAAACCGGAATCCCCATGCACGCCGCCGACGTCGTGCGCATGCGCCGCGCCGCAGAGCGCCTGCGCCTGATTCAACCCGCGCAGAAATCCTATTTTGAGATATTGCGAAACAAATTGAAGTGGGGAGAAGCATAATCTCCCAGTCAAGATAAAACTGGCGAACAATAGGTAGGGGCGAAAATAAAACTACGGCCGGAGCATACCGCTGGAAAGCCCCGGAGGGACGCCGAAGAATTTAGTCCAGCACGCAAGCGCTGGGTGACAATCAAAAACGTGTGAGTCCCAGCGGGGCGGCTGAATCTACTGCGATTTGACGGAGCGTCCTAGAAAATCTGCGTGCGAACCAAGTCCTGCTGCGTTTCACGCCGCCGAATCGTGCGAAAACGCTTGCCACTCACCAGCACTTCCGCCGGCCGGCACCGCGCGTTGTAATTGGACGTCTGCGACATCCCGTACGCGCCCGCGCTCCAAATCGCCAACACGTCGCCCGTTTTAACTTCCCCAAGCGGCCAATCACGCAAAAAGCAGTCGCCCGTCTCGCACACGCTCGAATCTCTTCCTCGCGTGACGCGCGTAATCGGATGTATCGCCCCGTACAGCGCCGGCCGTATCAGATCGTTCATCGCCGAATCCACCACCACAAACTTCTTGCCGCGGTTCTCCTTCACATAAAGAACTCGTGTCAGCAGCACGCCCGCGGGCCCGATGATCGTCCGACCCGGCTCGAGCAGAAGATGCAATCGCAAAGGCCGAATCGCCTGCGCCACCATGCGCGCATACTCTTTTCGCGCCGGCACTTTCTCGTTTGTGTAGCGGACGCCCAGCCCGCCTCCAAAATCCAGGTACTCGAGCGGAATTCCCGCGCCGCGCAACTCGCTCACATAGCTCGACAATCGCCGCAGCGCCCGCTGAAACGGATCGAGCGCCACGATTTGCGATCCGATGTGCACGCTGATTCCCCGCCACTGAATATCCCGCGACTCACGATGCGCCAGATAGAGCCGTCGCGCCTGCTCCCAGTCCAAGCCAAACTTATGTTCGTAACGCCCCGTTGAAATGTGCGGATGCCCTCCGGCTTGCACGTCCGGATTCACGCGAATCGAAACCGCCGGCACCGCCCCGCCCCGCCTCCGCTCCCGCGCCGACTCCTCGAGCAATGCCGCAAGCTCCGCTTCGGACTCGAGATTGAAAAGCAAAATTCCGCGCGCGCCGCTGCCCTTAACGGAACGATAGCGAAGCGCCTCACGCATCTCCTCGCGCGTCTTGCCCACGCCGGAAAACACGATGCGCTTGCCGGGCACGCCAATGCGCTGCAAGTGCTGCAGCTCGCCGCCGGAAACAATGTCGAACCCGCTGCCCAAGCCCGCAAGATACTTCAGAATCGCCAGGTTGCCGTTCGATTTCACCGCGAAGCAGAGCGTGTGCGCCAAATTACCGAGCCCTGCGACAAGTTCACCGTAAGCATCGCCGATCGCCCCTTGGCTGTAGATGTACGTCGGCGTGCCTGCCTCTTCCGCGATTTCGCTGAGCGCGGCGCCCTCGCAAGAGACAAACTGGCCTGCAGCGGACTTGCCTCCGGCTTTTTTCCAGGAAAAGTGTGGCGTGAACGTCGCCGGATCGACAAACGCTACCTTCTTGCGCTCCTGCCCAGATCCTCCGCTCATCGCACTTTCAACACAACCAGGGTCCGGTCGTCCGCCAGCGGCGCGCTGTCCGCGAACCAGTCCACTTCCCGCAGAACAATGTCCGCGAGCTCGGCCGCCGTAACTTCGTGCTTGTCCTCGATCAACTTGCGCAACCGTTGTGTCCCAAAAAACTGGCCTTCGCTGTTTGTCGTTTCCGCGATCCCATCCGAGTGAAATACCAGAATATCGCCCGGCTCCAGCGTGACGCTCCACTCGTCGTAGCTAACATCCTCATAAATCCCAAGCGGAAATCCCGTAAGCTCGATCTTTCCGCACCGCCCGTCTTTATACAGCAGCGGCTGCGACTGGCCCGCGTTCGCCACCCGCAGCTTGCTGCGTCCCTTTTGCCAGGTCGCGAAGCACGCGGTCATAAATCGCCCTTCAATCCGCCGTTCCCCAACAAGCTGATTCATCTGCTTCAGCATTTCCGCGGGTTGCAGCTTCTGCGGCGCAAGGCTGCGCATGATGCCGATGGAAACCGCGCCGTACAACGCGGCCGCCGTCCCCTTGCCGCTCACGTCCCCAAGCGCAATGCCTAGCTGATGCGGCCCATAGCGCAAAAATTCGTACAAGTCTCCGCACACTTCGCGCGCCGAGAGATAGCGCGCCGCGAGGTCCACTCCAAAGTCCTCCGTGGGCACGGGGCGTAGCAACGCGCCTTGAATCCGCTTCGCGGCTTGCAGGTCGCGCTCCAGACGCGCTTCGTCGCGCGCCACCTGCTCGTACAGACGCGCATTTTCCAGGGACACCGCGAGGTTCGCCGCAAGAATCGAGAGCGTCTGTACGTGATCCTCGGTGAAGTAATTCAGCTGCGGGCTTTCCACGTCCAGCACGCCGATTACTTTGCCCTTATGAATCATGGGGATGGCCAGTTCGGAACGCGTCTCCGGATTCACCATCAGGTAGCGCGGGTCGGCACTCACGTCGGCAACAAGCACCGGCTCCTTAAGCGTAGCGGCGGCGCCCACGATGCCTTCGGTGGCCGCGGCGCGCAGCTTGCCCTGCACGCGCTGGCCGTGTTTTACATCCACGCGATG
>WNFR01001532.1_pt1 | contig 27504 bp, 23 predicted proteins | sample 5400221 | NCBI WGS metagenome assembly WNFR01 (sample SAMN13153357, study PRJNA577476) | soil metagenome | isolation source: 40 cm soil under Madrone tree | place: USA:California | collected 2016-06-14
CTCATTCCCGTCGTCACCGCGTTCACCATCGCGCATTCCGCCACGCTGATTGCTTCCGCTTACAATCTCGCGCCAAATTTTCTCTGGTTTCCGCCGCTCATCGAAACGCTCATCGCCATTTCCATTGTTTACATGGCGCTTGAGAACATTGTTGGCGGCAGCAGCCTGCAGCGCCGCTGGATGATGGCTTTCTGTTTCGGCCTGGTGCACGGGTTCGGTTTCTCGTTCGCCCTGCGGCAATCATTGCAGTTCGCTGGATCGCACTTGCTGACCTCACTTTTGTCATTCAATGTTGGCGTTGAATTGGGGCAACTTCTCGTGCTGGTCCTGCTCATCCCGATGCTACGGCTCCTCTTCCGTTACGCTGTCGCGGAACGCATGGGCACCATCATCTTGTCTGCGCTCGTAGCTCACACCGCTTGGCACTGGATGCTGGACCGCGGACACGTTCTCGCCCAGTTCCGCTTCGCGTGGCCGGCCTTCACAACCCTTTTACTCGCAAGTGCGCTGCGCTGGTTGATGCTCTTCTTGTTTCTTGGCGTCCTGCTCTGGTTTTTGCAAAAAACAATTCAGCACTGGAATGACCGCGCTCCGGGAATCGGCCGGAACGTCTTCGCGAGAAAATTCCGCAGTGGCGTGAGCTCCATCGCACGAACACCGCTCAGTGGCGATTCCCAAGAAGCGGGACGAGGTCGCTGAGGCTGTCCAAATAAATGTCCGCGGGATGGGCGGCGCGGTCGTGCGTGCCGAATCCGTAATTCACGGCGGCCGCAAAAGTGCCGGCGTTGCGTGCGGTTTGCACGTCCACTTCGGAATCGCCGATCAGCATCGCCTCAGCCGGCGCGGCGCCCAGGTCGCGGAGAATCGTCAGCGCACCTAGCGGGTCCGGCTTTTTTGTTTCAAAACTGTTGCCTCCGTAAACCGCGCGAAAATATTTTGCCAGGCTCAGTCCTTCCAGAATGCGCACGCTGATGCGCACCGGCTTGTTCGTGAGGATGGCCATGGGGAACGCGGCGAGGTGCGCGAGCGCTTCCGGAACTCCGGGATACGCACAGGTCGAATCCATCTTGTGGTCTTCGTAGTAGGCGAGAAAATATTTCAGCGCGCACTCTCGTTCCGCTTCCGTGGCGCCATTGCCTAAAGCCTGGCCGACCAGTTGTGGCGCGCCGCGTCCGATGTAGCCGGAAATGGTGTCTTCGTGGAGTTGCTCGCGGCCCATTTCCAACAGCATGGCGTTTACGGAGCGGATCAGGTCGCGCTTGGAATCGATGAGCGTGCCATCCAGATCGAAAATCAGCGCGCGCACGGCGGAAAAATTCGGGACGGTCATGAGCAGACAATTGTAATATGACCTCGTTTTTTGCAACATTTATCAATCGCACCCCCAATTTCCATCGAAAATTAATCTGTCGTCTTTTTCGGAATTCCGGCTTGTTCGCGTAAAATAGAGGTTTCGGCAAGCGGCACAAAACGATTCCGGAGACTCCATGGCCCAGGTTTATCCCTTCCGTGCTTTTCGCTACGATCCCAAGCGAGCGCCATTCGACCGCGTTCTGACGCAGCCTTACGACAAAATTTCTCCAGCCATGCAGGAAAAATATTACACCGCGGACCCGCACAGTCTGATTGCGGTGGAAAAAGGCCGCGCGTACCCCAGCGACGCGCCGCAGAACAATGTTTACACGCGCGCAGCTGCGGCGATCGAGAACTGGATTCGCGATCAAATTGTTGTACAAGATCCGGCGCCGTCCTTTTATTCTTACACGCAAGAATACACCGCGCCCGGCACCGAAGAACGCCGCACGCGGCGCGGATTCATCGGCGCGGGCAAACTCGAGGAGTATTCGGCGGGCGTGGTTTTTCGGCACGAGCATACCCTCTCCGGGCCGAAAGCGGACCGGCTGGAACTTCTGCGGCACACAAGAACACACACCGGACAACTTTTTATGCTGTATTCGGATGCCACCAAGCGCATTGACGCGATTCTTGCCGAAGCCGAATCCGCGGCAGCGCCCGCCACTGAGATGCGCGACGAGTACGGCGTCTTGCACCGGCTTTGGGTGATTGCGGAGCCACAGCGGGTGGCCGCGATTCAGAAAGCGATGGAAGACCGGCAGCTGGTGATCGCTGATGGCCACCACCGTTACGAGACGGCCCTGAATTATAGGAACGAGTGCCGCGGGCGTGCTGGAAAGATCGATCCACATGCGCCGTACGAGCGCGTCATGATGACTTTCCTCAACACCCGAAGCGAAGGACTGATGATTCTGCCCGGGCATCGCGTGGTGGCGAACATTCACGATTTTTCTTGGAGCGGTGTGCGGCGTCATCTCGAACCGTGGTTCGCGGCGGAGGAGTTTCCGTTCTCGGGCAGCGGCGAGAGGGCCGGGGCGAAAAGGAAATTTCTTGCCAAGCTCACCAGCTCGCGGGAGAAGCGGGCGATCGGCGTTTATCCCGCTCCGGAGGCGCGCAAGCGCGCGTTCTACTTGCTCGCGCTGCGAGAAGGCGTCAACCTCGCGCAACTCCTGCCCAATGTTTCGCCGCTGCAGCGCGAACTAGACGTGGTGCTGCTGCACGAAGGAATCCTGGAACCGGCGCTGGGCATCACGCCTCAAGCGGTAACCGCGGAAGCCAACCTGACCTACGAACGCGAGGCCAGCGCCGCACTCGAAGCCGTGGACAGCGGGCGCGCGCAAATTTCGTTCTTGCTCAATCCCTGCGACGTCGAGCAAGTGATGAAAATCGCCACCGCCGGCGAAGTCATGCCCCAAAAATCCACAGATTTTTATCCCAAACTAATGAGCGGCATAACCATGTATCGCGTGGACGGTTGAAGTCAAAGTTCTTCTCGTCGGACATGATCGCGTAGGGCACGAGGAACCCCGACACGGTCGGGAACGTGCCCTCTCCCTGCCGCTGTCGGGCCCGCCTTCCGAGGCGGGCCGTTGCTCTCCTGTAGGTCGCCCGGTCTTCACTCGGCCCACTAGCAAACCAGAAATGGCGCAAAATGCCGGAAACAATTAGCGTTGTGGGCCGTCCTAAACGTTGAGTGGGGGTGACACTATGGCTGGAAACTTCCAACAGGATTTGCGGGGCGGGTTGCGCATGCTGAAGAAGAGCCCCGGCTTCACCTTCGTGGCGGTGCTGTCACTGGCGCTGGGCATCGGGGCCAACACCGCTATCTTCACTATTATCAACGCGGTCTTCCTACACCCCCTGCCGGTCGAGGAACCCTCGCGGCTCGCGGAGGTCTTCACCCGCGACACCATCACCTTCAACGCCAATGCCAACTTCCAGCTCACTGGCACTTCGCTCCCCAACTACGAGGACTATCGCGACCAGAACAACGTCTTCACCGGGCTGGCCACGGTCACGTTTCCCATCCCCTTAAATTGGGGCGGCCAGGCCGAGCCCCAGCAACTGAACGCCTCGCTCGCCAGCGGGAACTTCTTCGACGTCCTCGGCATCAAGCCCTATCGCGGGCGCACTTTCATCGCCGATGGCGACAAGAAAATCGGCGGCAATCCGGAAGTGGTTCTGAGCTATAGCCTGTGGGCGCGCCGCTTTGGTTCCGACGAAAAGTTCATCGGCCAGACCATCCTGCTGAACGGCACGCCCTACACCGTCGTGGGCATCGCGCCACCGAGTTTCAAAGGCATAGTCTCGCTCGGCCGTCCGGACTTGCTCTGGATTCCCATCACCATGCGCGACTACGTGCTCACCGGGCAACCGGGCAGCTCAAGGACTGGGAAAACAACCGCCGCTTCCGCTGGCTCTCCATCGTCGGCAGGTTGAAACCGCAGCTTGACCTCGACCAGGCCCGCGCTGCCATGAAGACGGTCGCCGTCAGCCTTGAAAAAGAGTACCCGCGCGACAACAAGGGCCGCACGGTTGAACTCTTTTCTCTGAACGAATCGGCACTGGGCATCAATCAGCGAAAGCAATTCTCTCTTGCCGGCGGCGTGCTCATGAGCGTCGTCGGCCTGGTGCTCCTGATCGCCTGCGTCAATCTTGCCAATCTTTTGCTTGCGCAAGCCTCCAAGCGTGAAAAGGAGCTGAGCATTCGCGCTGCCATGGGCGCGGGCCGCGCCCGGCTTGTCCGCCAGCTCCTGACGGAAAGCACGGTGCTTTCGCTGATGGGCGGATTGGCTGGCCTGCTGGTGGCCTACTGGGGACGCAATTTGTTGTGGTCCTTCCGGCCTCCCTTTCTTCTCGACGGCTCGATTGATCTTTCTTTCGATGCCCGCGTGCTTGGGTTTACATTGCTGATTTCCATGTTTACCGGCTTGATCTTCGGCATCATCCCCGCCATCAAAGCGTCTGGCACGGACATCAATGAAGTATTGAAAACCGGTGGCCGTGGCGGCGCCCTCGGCTGGACGCACAATCGCTTGCGCGGCTTGCTGGTGATTTCGGAAATTGCTCTGGCTCTTGTGGCGCTCGTCGGCTCGGGATTGTTTCTGCGCAGCATGCAAAATGCCCAGAAATTCAATCCCGGCTTCGAGTCGCAGAATCTTCTTCAGATGAATTTCGACCTTGGCGCCCTGCGTTATGACGCCGATCACGGCCAGCAGTTTTTCCGCGACGCCATCGAACGCGCCAAAACTGTTCCCGGAGTCGTGAGCGCTTCCGTGTCCTCGAACGGTGTGTTCGGCGGCGGCCTCGCGGGCACCATCTTTCGCGAAGGCGAACAGACCGACCCCAATAATCGCGGCACCCTCGTCGGCTTTGACGACGTGACACCCGGCCACTTCGAGACCATGCGGATCCCGCTCATTAGCGGCCGCGACTTTACGGATTTCGATCGCGAAAAAACCACACGGGTGGCCGTCATCAACGAAGCCATGGCCAAGGCCATCTGGCCGGGCCAGGACGCCATCGGAAAGCGTTTTGCCATCGTCTCCGATCCAGTTTTGCTGCAGGTTATTGGCGTCGTGGGAACCACCGTCGTGGGACAAATCGGCGAAGATCCTCAGCCCGTCGCATATCTCCCCATGCGCCAGCAATACTCGCCCTTCGGCACGCTCGTCGTTCGTACGGACACCAACCCAGAGCCGCTGATCGGCGCCGTGCGCGCGCAGGTCCAGCCGATTGACAAAAATCTGGCGTTCACTAACGCGCAGACCGTCCAGCAAATTCTGGGACAAGGGCTCTGGGCCGCGCGCATGGGTGCAGCTTTGCTCGGCCTCTTCGGCGCGCTCGCGCTCATCCTCGCTTCGATTGGAATTTACGGCGTGCTGGCCTATTCCGTGGCGCAGCGCACCAGTGAAATCGGCTTGCGCATGGCGCTTGGCGCCCAACCGCGCCAGGTGCTCGCGCTGGTGCTCAGGCAAGGCATGCTGCTCGCATTGATTGGCGCGACCGCGGGAATATTGGTGGCGTTGCCCGTCGCGCGCCAGGCTGCCGGCCTGCTCTACGGCGTCAGCGCCACCGATCCTCTCACGTATGTGGGCATCACGCTGCTGTTGATGGCCGTCGCGCTGCTGGCGTGCTATCTTCCCGCGCGACGCGCCACGCGCATCGATCCGCTCGTGGCCTTGCGCGTCGAGTAGCCGGCGTTGGCTGTGCATCGATTGGCCGTCATCGCGCTTCACAAGGTTGAAGGCCGTGGTGTTGTATGTAAATTAGAGCCCGCTGTGCTGCATTGAAATTCGCGGCTGGTTGTTTTCGACCTGCGTCTCCATTGACATGCGGCGCTAACCAGCATACCTTTCGGCACCGGCGAAATCTTTCGTCGGGCGCCGATGAAAAACAAACTACTCGCCGCAGCAGTTGTTACTGCAACGATTGCGGTCGCGGCCTCGTTGCTCGCTGGGGCGCACGTCCTGCCGCTGCCCGCTTCAATCCTGGCGCTTCTGCGCTGGCTCGCGATTCTGCTCATCGCCGCGTATGCCACTGTGCGGCGTTCGCTGACGACTTGGATTTTCGTTGGACTTCTCGCCGGCGCCGAGTTCGGCCACGACTGGCCATCGGTCGCTGTCAACTTGCAGCTCCTCGGCACGATTTTTCTTCGCCTCATCAAAGTGATTATCGCGCCCCTGCTTTTCGCCGTTCTCGTGATGGGCATCGCGGGCCACTCTGATTTGAAAAAAGTCGGCCGCCTCGGTATCAAGTCGCTGATTTATTTCGAAGTCGTCTCGACCATCGCCATGCTCATCGGTTACGCGGCCATTCATATCAGCCGCGCCGGAGAAGGCGTCCATCTTCCTTCGTCAGTAACGGCGCAAACACTGAATGTTTCTCCGCACACCGCCACGCAACTCATCACCGATATTTTTCCGGAAAACATCGCCAAATCCGTTGCTGAAGGACAGGTTTTGCAAATCGTGGTGTTCAGCGTGCTCTTCGCGATGGCTCTGATTCTAGTTCCCGAAGAGAAACGCAAGCCGATGTTGGCGTTCGCCGAAAGCCTCTCGGAAACCATGTTCAAGTTCACCAACCTGGTGATGTATGCCGCGCCGCTCGGCGTCTTTGGAGCGGTCGCTTACACGGTTGGCCATTTGGGATTGGGAGTCCTCCTGCCGCTTCTGAAATTGCTCGCGACCATGTACATTGCCCTCGCTTTTTTCATCGTCTGCGTGCTGTTGCCGATCGTGATGGGGGCGCGCATTCCGCTCAAACGCTTTATCGACATTGTCGCCGAGCCCGTCACTCTCGGATTTGCAACTGCAAGTTCCGAAGCAACACTGCCTCGTGCGATCGAGCACTTGGAATTGTTCGGCGTGCCGCGGCAAATCGTCGCCTTCGTTCTGCCCACCGGCTACAGCTTCAATATGGATGGCGCCAGTCTCTATCAATCCTTGGCGCTGTTTTTTGTGGTGCAGGCCGCGGGGCTGCACCTCAGCATTGGCCAGCAAGTCATGATGATTCTGACGCTTCTGATCAGCAGCAAAGGGACCGCTGGCGTTGCCCGCGCTTCTCTGCTGATTGTTTTTGGCGTGGCAACTTCGTTTCACCTGCCGATGGAACCGTTATTCCTTCTTTTCGCGATCGATCAGCTGATGGATATGGGGCGAACGGCAGTCACGGTACTCGGCAATTGTGTCGCGTGTGTCGTGATTGCGCGCTGGGAAGGCGAATTCCCCGCAAAGGCTGCCAGCTCCGGCTAGAATGGCGCCAGACCTTCAAATCGCCGCGGTCGCGCGACCTCATCGGACTGACTCATCCGAACCGTGCGCTGGCAACTGTTGTATATTGCCCTCCGCACGCCCAGGAGGTTTCCGATGGAACTGTGGTCACGCCGTAGATTTTTTCTGACTTCGCTTGCGGGGAGCGCCGTTGCAGGAGTCAACAAGCTCCTCGGGCAAACCGGCTCACGAGTTGCCGTAGGCAAGCAGCCGCCGGTCCGCAATACCGATTACGTGGTTGCCCCGCGCGGAATGTCGGCGCAGGGCAAGCGGCCGTTGATTATTTCCAGCGCCAACGGGCTCCGCGCGTTGGGCGCCGGAATGGACATTCTGAAAAAAGGTGGCGACACACTGGACGCCGTCGTGGCCGCTGTAACGATTGTCGAGGACGATCCGAACGACGACTCTGTGGGCTATGGCGGGCTGCCTAACGAAGAGGGCGAAGTGGAACTCGATGCCAGCGTGATGCACGGGCCGACGCACCGCGCCGGATCGGTTGCCAGCGTGCGGCGGATCAAAAACGTTTCGCGACTTGCGAAGACGGTCATGGAAAAGACCAATCATGTGATGATTGTGGGCGACGGCGCGCGGCGATTTGCAGTAGCCGAAGGATTCGAGGAGATGAATCTGCTCACCGAGCATTCGCGCAAAATCTGGTTGGCGTGGAAAGCAAAATCTTCCCTCAACTGGAGGCCGGGAATCGATTCGCCGGAATGGAAGGAACACATTTCTGCAATCTTCGATGGCGACGAAAAACAGATTGCCTATGCGGAGCACGTGATCGCGCATCCGCGGACGGGGACAATTCCATGCATGGCCGTAGATTCGAACGGCGACATTTCCGCAACGACGACGACTTCGGGCTTGTCGTGGAAAATTCCCGGGCGCGTCGGGGATTCGCCGATCATTGGCGCGGGTTGCTGCGTGGACAATGAAGTGGGCGCGGCGGGTTCAACTGGCAAGGGCGAGGAAAACATCAAGGTTTCCGGCGGGCATACCATTATCGAAATGATGCGGCAGGGCAAATCGCCGACAGACGCGTGCCTCGAAGCCATGGGACGAGTGGCGCGCAACTACAAGAACGACAAGAAAAAACTCGGAACCTTTCATCTCTATTTCTATGCCATCAACAAGGATGGGGCACACGGCGCGGCTTCGCTCTGGCGCAATGGCTACGAAGCAAACAAGCAGGCTGCTTACGCCGTGCATGACGGAACGGAATCGCGGCTGGCGCCCTGCACGCCTTACTTTGACGCCATCGGCGGGGACCAATGAGCGAGCAAGGTGAATCGTGACTGGTGGCACTATTCTACTTTTTCCATTTTCTATATTCTGAAGTTATGGACCAGGCCAACATTCTAATCATCGGCGGCGGGGTGATCGGCTGCGCCATCGCCAACGCCGTCTCGAAGCGCTGGCAGGACGTTTTCCTCGTCGAGCAATTTCCCAAGCTGGGCATGGCTACCAGCACGCGCAACAGCGGCGTGAACCACTCCGGCATCTACTACCCAAAGAATTCCTTGAAGGCGCGCTTGTGCATTGAGGGTAACCGCCTCACGTACGGATTCTGCGCGAAGCACAAAGTTCCCTTTCGCCACTGCGGGAAGCTGGTCGTCGCCGTGGATGCGCACGAAGTGGAAGAACTCGCCGCTTTGAAAAAACGCGGTGACGACAACGGCGTCGAGGGTTTGCGCCTGATTGATGTGGCGGAAATTCACAAGCGCGAGCCGCATATTAAGGGCGTGGCCGCACTGGATGTACCGTCCACCGGCATCGTCTCGGCGGAAGAACTGGTTCATGCCTATGCGCGGGTGGCAGCGAATCAGGGCGCGAATATTGTGCCGCGCGCGCAGGTCACTTCACTGAAGCCTTCGGGCGAAGCGATTCGCGTAGGGCTGCGTATCGGCGATGAAGAGGACGCGCAGAACGAAACGATTGAGGCGCGATGCGTCATCAATGCGGCGGGATTATACGCGGATGAAGTCGCGGCGATGCTGGGGAATCGTTCCTGGAAGATTTACCCGGTGCGCGGAGAGTACTGCGAGGTACGCGGGCCGCGTTCATCGCTGATCAACAATCTTGTTTATCCACTGCCGCATAGCGATGGATTGAGCCTGGGGGTGCACTTTACGAAGACGCTGTGGGGGACGTTTCTGCTGGGGCCGACGGCGACTTACGTCGAGGGCAAAGACAATTACGAAAAGAACCGCTTGCCCATCGCGGATTTCGCGCACAGCGCGAAAACGCTGCTGCCGGAGATTGAGGAGAAGGACTTACAGCTTGGGTATTCGGGCCTGCGCCCGAAGCTTGTTCCGCCGGAGCACAAAGGGATCGTCGATTTTGTAATTACGCGGGATCCCAAGGTGCCGCAGGCGATTCACCTTGTCGGGATGGAGTCGCCAGGGCTAACGGCGGCGCCGGCCGTCGCCGAGCACATCTCAAAAATGGTCGCGGAAGTTCTTGGATAGATCTACTCGACAACAATGCGGAGGAATTTCTTCTTCCCGGCTCGCAGGAGAAATTCGGTCGGTTTGCTGAGATCGATGTCTTTGCGCGGATCGTCGATGGTCACGCCGTCGATTTCCACGGCCTTCTGTTTGATGAGGCGTTCCGCTTCCGCTTTGGACGGCGCCAGTTTCAGCTCGACGAGCAAGGCAGTGAGTTTTTTCGCCGGACCTTTCGACAGTTTTTCAATCGGCGATTCGACAGGCGCTTGGCGGTCGCGAAAGACGCGCTGAAAGTTTTCGGCAGCTTTGCGCGCGGCGATTTGATCGTGGAAATCTGAAATAACTTCCTCGGCGAGGCGCATTTTTGCATCCATGGGATGCAACTTGGCGCTGGCCACCTCCTGCTTGAGTGCTGCGATATCCTGCGGCGTGCGGTCGGTGACCAGTTGGTAGTAGGACCACATCAACTCGTCGGGAATGGACATCATCTTGCCGAAGATTTCGCCGGGGGCTTCGGTGATGCCGACGTAGTTGCCGAGACTCTTGGACATTTTGCGCTGGCCGTCGAGACCCACGAGAATGGGCATGGTCAGAATGGCTTGCCCCGGCAAGCCATACTCCCGCTGGATTTCGCGGTGCACCAGCAAATTGAACTTTTGCTCAGTGGCGCCGAGTTCGACATCCGACTGCAATTTGACGGCGTCAATCGCCGTCAGCAGTGGATACAAAAGCTCATGGACGGAAATGGGCTGGCCCTGATCCAGGCGGGAGCGAAAATCCTCGCGTTCCAGCATGCGTGCCAGGCGATAGTGAGAACAAAGCCGCACGATATCTTCAGCGTTCATTTTGCTGAGCCATTCGCTGTTGTAGCGAACTTCGGTTTTTTCGCGGTCGAGGATTTTGTAAACCTGTTCGAGGTACGTCTTGGCGTTGGCGTCGACTTGCTCGCGCGTCAGCGGCGGGCGGGTTTCGGATACGCCCGTGGGATCGCCGATCATCGCCGAAAAATCGCCAATCAGAAAGACCGCGGTGTGGCCGAGGTCTTGAAAATGTTTGAGCTTGCGAAGAACCACGGTATGACCGAGGTGAAGATCGGGGGCCGTGGGGTCCACGCCAAGATAAACACGCAGGGGCTTTCCTGTTTTCAGAGATGCTTCGAGCTTCGCTTTCAACTCGGCTTCGGGAATGATTTCGGCAACGCCTTTTTTGAGGTAGGCGAGCTGTTCTTCGACTGGTTTGAATTTTGAAGGCGTCATGAGTTGAATTCAGCTGCTCCGAAGAACGCGGCGGCCGGCTATTTTGTATTTTCCTTCCAGGACAATTTTAACGGCTTCGGAATAGATGCGATGCTCCTCTTTCAGAATCTTTTCAGAGAGCGTCGCCTCGGTGTCTTGATCTAACACCGGGACGGTGGCCTGCAAGATAATCGGGCCGGCGTCGAGATTCTCGTCAACGAAGTGAACCGTGCAGCCGGCGAATTTTACGCCATATTCGAGGGCCTGGCGCTGCGATTCCAGGCCAGGGAACGAAGGAAGCAGCGACGGATGAATATTCAGGATGCGATTCGGAAATTTTGCGACAAAAAAGGGAGAGAGCAGGCGCATGTACCCGGCGAGGCAGATGAGATCGACTCTGTGCTCGTCGAGGACGGCGGCAACCTGACGATCGTAGACTTCGCGTTCGAGGCCCTTCGACGGAATGACGCGAGTCTTGATGCCGCGGGCTTCGGCGCGCTGAATGCCGGGAGCGCCTTCGCGATTGCTGATGACGACAGCTATCTCCGCGTTAGGGATGCGGCCCGCCGAGACACTTTCCGCGAGAGCCTCGAAATTCGAGCCGCGGCCGCTCAAGAGCACGCCTATGCGCTTCTTCATAAACAAACAAAACTAGCACATCTGCTGGAGGGCACAAAATCCCACGATTTTTTACATGGCGCGTCAGTTTCGGGTGCGCGACTTATCGTCCACTACGAGTAGCGCTACCGGGGTAACTCAAACACTTAGAAATCAGGTGATCCGATTTGCCAGCGGCCTGCGCGGAAAATCTTGGCGTAGCTGATTCCCCAATACCAACCGAAGTTGAAAGTAATGATTAGCATCCAATTGATGACAGGCTCCACGCTTGGTGCCAGCTTATAAACCAGCTCCGAGATCGCCTCCGCAGGAAGCGAGGCCGGGAGCAAAAGAAAAAACCAAACACCCTGCCCTTCAAAACCCCCCGGATGAATCACAAAAACAACGAACATCGCCGTTCCTGACAAACAGATTGCAGCCATACATGCCCACTTCCAGTCAGAAATATGAAGACGCATATAGCTCCGGCTTGAACGCAGACAATCTAGCACGCGGCAGACTCGCGAAAAGCGATGCCAATACTCATGTCAGGGAGCTTGTATGGCAGGGTCGTAAAACTCAGCTGACGGACTTGCCGTGGAAGCTGCGAAGGCCGGTGGCGAGCAAAAGCGCGTTGAAGAAAACCAGCCCAATGACCACGGCCAGCAAGGGGAGGTGCGGAAACTGGGGAACCATGGTTCCGCGGAGACCTTCGCTGGCGTAAACGAGAGGATTGACGAGCACGGCCCTTTGCAGGATGGGGAATTTTTCCAGCGCGCTCCAGGGATAGTAAGTGCAGCCGAAGAAAATCATGGGCGCGACAATCAGGCTGAACATCAAGCCGATATGCGTCTGCTGCATGCTGCAGCCGAGCGCGAGGCCGCCGGTCGCAGAGAAAAGAGCCACCAGTACGGCCACCACGGCAAAGAGCAAGGGGTGGGGCACGTTCAAATCCACGCCCGGCCGGAGCAGCAACCAAGCAGCGGGGATAACCATGAATCCCGCTGCGAGCGATTGCAGCGTGCCAGCGACAACCTTTTCGACGGCCAGCCAGGAGATTTCCATCGGCGCGAGTAGCCGGTCTTCAATTTCGCGGGTGAACTGAAACTCGGCAATCAGCGGCATGGCCACGGCCCAGATCCCGGTACCGACCATGCAGATGGCCATGATTCCCGGGAGCAAGAGGCTCTTGTAGGAAGGCGGCATGTAACCGCTGCCGACCATGACGCGGCCGAAGATGAAAACAAACATCAGCGGCTGTAAGAAAGTTTGAAAGAGCAGCGCCACAAAGTTGCGGCGGGCGACGTGGGCGTCGCGCGCGAGCATGGCGAAAAAGGCTTTCCAATTCATTCGCGCAAGCTCCTTCCGGTATGGTGCAGAAAAAGATTTTCCAGGCTGGGTTCGGAGATGTGCACGTCGCACAATTCGACGCCGGCAGCGGCAGCGAGATTGGCGACTTCGGCGACCAGCGGCCCTCCCCGGTCAGCGTAGAGATCGGCGCCATTGCCGTCGGTGGCGCGGACTTCCCGGACGCCGGCCAGCCCCTGGAGCCGCTGCAGCAGGTCCGGCGAATGAACGCCCAGGCGGAGCCGCAGCAAGTAGCCGCCAGGGACGGACGCTTTCAGCTCCCGAGGAGTTCCCAGGGCAATGACGCGGCCGTGATCGATAATCGCGAGGCGTTTGCAGAGCGCGTCGGCTTCTTCCATATTGTGCGTGGTGAGCAGAATGGTTTTGCCGCTGTGGTTGTATTCGCGGACAATCTCCCACAAGAGCAAACGGGTTTGCGGGTCCAGTCCGGCACTGGGTTCGTCCAGGAAAAGGACCTGCGGGTCGTGCATCATGGCACGAGCGATGGAGAGGCGCTGCATCATGCCGCCGGAAAAACCGCGAACCATCTGATCGGCGCGATCGGTGAGCTTGAAGCGCTCGAGGAGGGCTTCGGCACGCTTGGCGCGTTCATGCGAGGAAAGGCCGAAATAGGCGCCGTGGAAAGTGAGAATTTCGCGCGCGGTAAGTGAGAAATCAAGATTGGGGCGCTGGGCGACCACGCCGATGAGGCGCTTGACGGTGACTTGCGATTGCCAGACATCGAATTCGCCGATGAACGCCTGGCCACTGGTTGGGCGGACACGCGTGGTGAGAACGCCCACGGTGGTGGACTTGCCGGCGCCGTTGGGACCGAGCAGGCAGAAGATTTCGCCCGGCGCAATGTCGAGGGAGATGCCATCGAGCGCGACGATCTCTGGCTTGGGCTGTTGGCCCTTGGCTTTTGGCTTTGGCGCGCCAAAGGAGAAGCCGCCCGTGCCGGCGGCCACCGGTGGAGCTGAAGTGTAGACCTTGCGGAGGTCGCGGGTGCGAATGCCGGCTAGCATTCCGGAAATGCCTTTCAGAGCCACTAAAGATATTCGGCTAGCGCCGAAGGTCTTGCGCCAGGCCACCGATGGTTCTAAGTACGCATGCGATGATTCCAGAATATCGGCGCCGAAGTCAATTTCGGGCGAACTTGGAGTGCGGCAGCTTGCTGCCGCTTTTCTTCCATGTCATCTCCATCCTCTGAAGGGTTAGAAACCGCACTGCAAAAAATTCATGCTTCGAGATAGAATGCCACCTTCATGGACCAAGAATGGTAGTGGAGAAATTCAAGCGATGATGAATCTGAGAAGACATGTTGGTAAAACGTTGGCAGGGGTTGCGTTCGTGGGGCTGGTAGCGCTTGGGTGGATTCCGTCAGCTGCGCAACAGGCGGTCTCGCGGGACCCGGCAGAGCCCACGCATGGGAATCCACAGCCGAAGATTTTGCCGCGGCCGACGGGCCGAGTGGCGCGAACTTCGGTAGATGAGAAGTCCATGCGGGCGCTGATCGGAAAGTTGGTGGCTTGCGGGACGCGCCTGACGCTTTCATCTTGGGAAAACCCGAAGCGTGGTGCCGGCTGCGGGCGCGACGCCATCGTGGCGCGATTCAATGAAATCGCAAAAGATTCCGGAGGAAAATTGCAGGTGGTGGTCGACAAATTCGAATCAACTTCGGAGCGAACTTCGGGGAAACCCATGCCGCTGGAGAATGTGTACGCGATCTTGCCGGGAAGCGATCCACAGCTGGCGAAAACTCTTTTCATCGTTTCCGGACATTTTGATTCGCGGCCTTCGAATGTGATGGATCCGCAAGCGGATGCTCCGGGAGCGGACGACGATGCATCGGGAGTGGCGGTGAGCGTGGAATGCGCGCGCCTGCTGAGCAAGGCGGCGGCCAAAGGCGCCGCGTCGTATCGCGCGACGATACTGTTTGCGGCTGTTTCCGGGGAAGAGCAGGGGCTGCTTGGCAGCTCGCATCTTCTCGAGTGGGCGAAACAACAGGGCTACACCGTCGGCGGGATGCTGGATGACGATATTGTGGGCGCCGATCCCGCTGCCGGTGCGCCGCATCGCGTGCGGCTTTTTTCCGGGAACGGCGACATTGATGATGCGGATTCGCCTTCGCGGGAATTGGCGCGGACGGTCGAGGAGATTGACGGGCGCGCGGCGATTCGAATGATTTTCCGCGTGGACCGCTACGGCCGCGGCGGGGACCACTATCCGTTTTACAAGGCGGGGTTTCCGGCGGTGCGCTTCACCGAGCCGCTGGAGGATTACAACCACCAGCATCAAACTCCACGCACGGAAAATGGAATTGAGTATGGAGATTTCGAAAAATATCTCAACTTTACGTTCATGGGCGACGTTGCGCGAGACAATGCCGAAGCGCTGCGGCAGTTGGCGCTGGCGCCTGAGCCGCCCACCAAGGCAAGGCTAACTGGGGCGGTTACGCCGGACGCGAAAGTATCATGGGCTGCCGACGATGATGCCGAGCGAGCAGGATTCGAGATTTTGTGGCGCGAGACCAGTGATCCTCGCTGGACAGTCTATGATTTTGCCGCCGCGCCGGGTGAAACGGTCTTGAAAGGCGTATCCACGGACAATCATTTCTTTGCCGTGCGCGCCGTGGGCAAGAATGGCGCTCGCTCGGTCGCGGTTCCGACGGAAATCGAGCGGAGGCCGCCGCCGTTGCCATCGCCGAGTAAACAGTGATCCGCGGCGGCTAATTCCGGGAGTACTCCGGATACCAGAGCTCGGTGCATTCGGGGCACATGGTGTGCGAGAACTCGACCTGGGAGCGATCGCGGATGTAGGCCTCGATTTGCTGCCAGTTGCCGGCTTCTTGAATTTTCTTGCAAGAGGCGCAGATAGGGAGAACCCCCGACAGAGTCTTCACGTCGGCGAGAGTCTGCTGCAACTCGGCGATCATCTGATCTTTCCCGGCTTCTTCCTGCTTGCGCTGGCTGATGTCTCGTCCATTGATGACCACTCCGCGGACGGCGGGATGATCCAGCAGATTGTAGGCCACAACTTCAAGAGAGACCCACGTGCCGTTGGCGTGCTTGGCGCGGTACTGGATAGATCCTCTCGCGCCGGGATTTTTCCAGAATTCGCTCCGTGCGTTTTCGACCGCGGAGCGGTCTTCGGGATGCAGCAGCTCGAAGCCGGTCGAGCCAATTATTTCTTCCTGCTTGTACCCCAATACGCTGTGAATCGACGGGCTGACGTAGCGGACGCGGCCATCGGCGTCGCGAATGGTAAGGATGTCATGGCTGTTTTCGACCATTTGACGGAACTGATCGCTCAACTCGTTTAGCGCTTGGCTCTGCTGTTCCGGGGCGGCAATCTGGCGCACGATACAGCATTCCAAAGGCCGGTCTTGGGCGCCGACGTGGCCAACACTCACCTGGAGAAGTATTTCCGCGCGGTCCTTGCGATAGCCCATCTGTTCGAGTCCATATCGCTCGATTGAAAGTCCCGGAGTGGGGATCGCAGCCGCTGATCGCAGCTCGCGCATTTCCCAGAACAAGACGGGCAGAAGCACTTCGAGACTTTGTCCGAGCAATTCGTCGGGAGCGTAGCCGAAGAGCTCGTCGACTTGCGAGTTTACGAAAACAATGCACCCTTCGCGATCGAAGACGAAGAGTCCTTCCGGAGCGGAAACGAGCACGGCTTTGGATGCGGCATCAGTGAGCATAGTTCTCCCTGGTGTTATGACCCTTTCTCAAAAATAGAACTGCAGGAGTTGACGAACGGGCGAGTCCGCCGACTGCGGGTCGAATCGGAAAGCACGCGCAACGAATTACGAGAGTAGATTTGCGCGCGTAGGCTGTCAAAGACGAGTGTACTGGTACAGTTAATGGTACGAGGACAGGTACTGAGCAACAGTACTTGGCCTCGTTTGGCTGGGCTTTGCGCGGCGCGCTAGTGCTGTGGCGCGGTGACCGCTTGCGCGAAAGTGATGAAGTGCCCGCTGGGATCCTGGACGCTGAATTCCTTCATGCCGTAGAAAGCGGTTCGAACGGGCATGACGATTTTGACGTCTTTCATGGCGGCGAGCACCGCGTCCAGGTTGTCGACTTCCATGTAGAGATAGGTGGGACCTTTGCGCGCGGTCTCGGAAACTTCCTTCGGTGCGTCCTTCTCCACGCTGGCGTAGGTTTGGTACATCACTTCGGCAGTGCCTTTCTGAAAAGTCACAAAACCGAGTTTGTTTCCGTCGGGGACTTCGATGGTTTTCGCGAAACCGAGGCGCTCGACCCAGAAGGGCACGACGGGCTCGATTTCCTTGACGAGCAGGACCGCGGTGATGCGCTTGACGTTCATGGACTTGATCTCCTGAGATGGATTGGCGCGAATGGAAACCAGGGTGAAAACTAGAGCGAGGGCGGTAAGAAAGGGGCGCATGGCGACAAGACCTCCTTGACCGGAAAACTAGTCTAAATTAGACTAGTTTCGACTGAACTTATAGCGAATAAAAAGCGAAGTCAAGGAGGTTTCTAATGAGGGCCCGGATAGTAAGCCAAAAAAAACGCGCCGGGACCGGAGAACGGCCGCTAGGGGATCTGATTTCGATCGGGCCAGCGATGTTACGCGACTTTGAGCTGCTGGGAATTCGCAGCGTGGCGCAACTGGCGCGACAGAATCCACAGCGGCTGTACGAAAAACTCAGCCGCGTGGCCAGGCAACATCAGGACATTTGTGTGCTGGATACTTTTTGTGCGGCGGTGGCGCAGGCGAAGAACCCGCGGCTGCCTGCCGAGCAGTGTGAGTGGTGGTATTGGAGCAGGAAGCGCAAGACGGGAAAGAAATGAAGAAAAAAGATAACGCTGAGACGCACAGCTCACTGAGATACGTGGGAAGACCGAAAAGATTCGTGCGCGCGGTAAGAAACTTGGCGCTGACAACGCCGGACCTGGTGCTGCTGAGTCTTTTGGCGGAGCGGCCGATGCACGGGTATCAGGCGAATCTGGAACTGGAGCGGCGGGAGATTCGAGACTGGGCAAATCTGTCGCGACCGCTAGTGTATTATTCGCTGGAAAAACTGGCGCGGGCGGGGCTGGTTCGCGCCGCGGAAACGGACGCGCCAGTGGGAGGACCGGAGCGCAGCACTTTTGAGACCACAGTCAAAGGACGCGCGGCGCTCGCGGATGCTTTGGAGCAAGAAGACTGGACCACCCAGAGAGAACACCCGCCTTTTCTGACGTGGATGGCCCTTTCCTGGCAGGCGCGGCCGGGAGTCTTCCTGAAGCAGTTGAAGGAGAGGCGGAAATTTTTGCTGAAAGAAATCAAGAGAGAAAAGAAAACTCTGCTTTCGATTTACGACGAGGTAGGTCACAAGTATCACGAGGCAGTATGGATGGTGGGCTTGATGCTGGAGCAGATGCGCGTGGAAGTGCGATGGACGCACCGATTGGAGCGCGAGTTAGCACGAAGGGCGCGGGCGCTCTCTCCGCAGTTCGCGGAAGGATTGCCCAAGTGAAATTGCGGATCACGGCAGCGAGTTGGGTGTTGATCGCGGCGGCGATGTGCGGATTGCCGGCCCGAGCGCAGGAAAAGCGGCCAACGGCTCAGGAGGTGATAGCGGCGATTCAAGAACACGTTGGCGTGCCGTGGAAGGCGCAAACGGTGGATACGTTCAAAGCCGGAAATCCGGAGACGCGCGTTACCGGCATCGCGGTAACGATGATGGCGACACTGGATGTGTTGCAGCGGGCAGCGGCGAAAAGGGAAAACCTGGTCATCACGCACGAGCCGACGTTCTACAACCACCTGGACCGGCCGGAAGGAATGGATGAGAACGACACGGTGTGGAAGGAGAAGCGGGAGTTCATCGAAAAAAACGGGATGGTGGTGTGGAGATTCCACGACCACTGGCATCTGCGGACACCGGACGGAATTCTAGCGGGCATGGTGAAGTCGCTAGGCTGGGAAAAATATCAGAGCGCGGCGAATCCGCATTTATTCACAGTGCCGGAAACCACGCTGGAGAAGTTAGCAGCGGACGTGGCGAAGCAGCTGAATACGCCGGTGCTGCGCGTAGTGGGAAATCCGGCGATGAAGGTGACGAAGCTGGCGCTGAGTCCGGGATCGGCAGGATTCGAACGGGAGACGCATGCGCTGGAAATGGAAAACGTCGAGGTGTTGCTGGTGGGAGAAACGCGCGAATGGGAAACGGTGGAGTACGCGGCTGATGCGGTGACCGAAGGGAAAACGAAGGCGTTGATCGTGATCGGGCACGTCCCGTCGGAGCAAGCGGGGATGGAAGAGTGCGCGCAGTGGCTGAAAACGTTCGTCAAAAACGTGCCGGTGGAATTTGTGCCGACGAAGCAACCGTTTTGGACACTGCAACAGAGAATTACACGCCACTGAACAAGCTGAGTGACAAGCGCTGGCGTTCTTGACCCAGATGTTCGTGCAAGGTCTTTCCGACCAAGAGTTGTGCGTCTTCTGAGCAGGATTATTCGTGCCGCAACGCGACCATGGGATCCACACGGGTCGCTCGCCGCGCGGGAACGACTGCAGCTATCAGCGCGGCCAGTCCAAGCATCAACGTGGCCCCCGACAGCATGAGCGGATCCCAAGGCGTTACTCCGAAGAGCTGGCTGGCGATCAGATACCCCGCACCAATGGCCGCCGGAATTCCTAGTGCCACGCCCATGCCCACTTGCCAAAATGCCACCCGCAGCACCATCTGCAACACGCTACCGCGACTCGCGCCCAGCGCCATGCGCACGCCGATCTCGCTCGTCCGCTGTTCTACACCATAAGCCGTCACGCCGTAAAGACCCACGGCGGCCAGCAGAAGCCCGACGGCTCCAAAGAGCCAGGTCAGGCTGGCGATCATGTTCTGCTGGGCAAAATCGCCGTGAATGACTGCGGAATATGGCCGAACATCGTACATCACGAGGTTCGGATCGACACTTGCCAGCACCCTCTTCACGTCCAGCTCCAGCTCTGGCGGATTTCCCGGTGCCCAAATCACAATGCTGTACAGGTAATGCGACCACACTTCGCGCTCTTCTGCTTCTGGCTCATCGAAGTGTGTGATCTGCGCCTCGGGGAGGAAATACATGGGCTCCAGGCCACCCCCGAAGTCCACGTCGGAAGCGACGCCAACAATCTCGTACATCCCCGCGTTCTTCTGTGGAGCAGGACCGAAGTGCTGCCCGATGGGGTTCTCCTTGCCAAAGAACCTTCTCGCAAACGCCTCGTTGACGACGGCCACCGGCCGCGTGTCAGCGTTGTCCTCGTCGGTGATGGGCCGCCCCATCACGATCTTGTCCCCGAGAATCTTGAAAAACGCCGGCGTCACGCGGGTCCAACCGGATGAGCCATCGTCCTCGGGTTTGCCCGCAATTCGGATGTCGTGAGGCCAAACCCAACCGCTCAGCGGCGCCTCGAGCACCGCGCTGACCATGCGCACTCCGGGGAGGGCGCGCAGATGGTCCTCAATTTCGCGGAAGAGCGGGACGAGTTGCTCCTGCTTGTAATTGGAAATCTTCGGATCGATCGAGGCCAAATAACGCCCGCTGGTATCGAATCCGAAATTCTGGCGCTCTCGATTGCGCAGGCTCTGGCCGAGCATCGCCGCCGCGCTCAGCAGTACGACCGACCCAGCCGCCTGCACAATCACCAGCGTCTTCTGCGCTCCAGCCGTTCCCAACACGCCGCGGTTGCCGGCCGCGATGGAATTCACTCCGCGCAGGGCTTCGATCGGGTCGGCGTGCGCGGCCATCCATGCGGGGGCAACGCCGAAGACAACTCCCGTGATCACGGAAATTCCCAGCGCGAAGAGCAGGGCTGGAGCCGAAGGCGCCGGGCTCACGGGGACCCAGGTGCCCGGCCCAGTGACAGCAAGGTGCAGGATCAGGCTGGCGCCAGCATACGCAAGGGCGATTCCCGCAGCGGCGCCGAACACACTGAGCGTGAGGCTCTCAGTGAACGCCTTCCGTACCAGCCGCCCGCGCGACGCGCCGAGAGCAGCGCGGATCGCCGTCTGGTGTCGGTCCTTCAGACCTCGCGCCAACAGCAGATTGGCGATGTTGGCACAAGCTACCAGCAGCACGCAAAGAGCGGCCATCAGCAGCAGCCACAAACTGTCGTTGTAGTTCTCGCGCATCAGGGAAACGCCCCCGCCGCCCGGCGTCAGATGCACAGTCTGCTTCTCCCAGAGCGTTTTTTCCCGCGAGGTCATATCCGGCACATGGCTCGCCAGCCATTGGTGCAGTTCTACCTGGAGCTGCGCCTCCAGACTTTTCGGATTCGTGCCGGGATGGACGCGCCCGATCAGATCGAGCCAAGCCAGCCGGGGATTTTTAAGTCGCGAAGTTGCGCCGGCGATCAGCGGCTCCGTCGTGAGCGGTAGCCAGAAATCCGGCATATCCGAGTCGGCGACCTTCGCTCCGAAGAAGCTCGGCGGGGCGACACCGATCATCGTGAACGGATGGCCGTTGATCTCGAACGTCGCTCCGACTACCGACGGATCGGACCCGTACTTTCCTTGCCACGCGTGGAAACTGATCACGGCGACCGGCGGTGTACCTTCCTGGTCGTCGGCATCGGTGAACAGACGGCCACGCCAGGCGGAAATGCCGAACGTCTTGAAAAAATTGCCGGAGACGTACTCGCCGTTGGCCGTCTCGACAGGGGCCGCCGAACCGGCGCGGCGCACGCCGAGCTGAGCGTTAGCTTCACCGATCTGGAACGCGGCCAGGTCCTCGAACTCGGGGGTATCAGCGCGGAAGAGCTTGTACGCCTCCCATGAGAAGAAATTCCAATCGTTCGGGGGCAGGAAGCTGCCGTCACCCTGCATGTACCCGTTCGAGTAGCAGCAGCGGACAGCATCGCCAATGCGCCAGAGCTGGTCGGGCCGCACGACCGGCAGCGACCGCAGCATCACTTGCTGTACCAGCGTGAAAATCGCGGTGGTCGCCCCGATCCCGAGAGCCAGGGTGAGGACAGCTACAGCGGTGAAACCGGGGGACTTGCGCAGTATGCGCAGACCATAGTGCAAGTCCTGAATCAGCGTCCCCATACTGTCTCCTGTCTCTGCGCCAAGGAGCACGTGGGAGCAATGCTATCCCAGGAGATACACTTCACTCCAGCCGTTCCGCTGGTTCCCGACGGGTGGTCAGCAACGCTTCCTTTATTAGGATGGCTCGTCTACGTCGCGGCTGTCCTTACCATGATGCTGATAGCGCTCCTCGCATCGGCGCTTCCCGCAACACGTGCCGCTTCCGCAGACCCCATCCAGGCGCTCCGCTCGGTTTAGGAATTTATCTGGAATCTAGGAACCCCAGCAAGGTTGTGGGCGAATGGTAGGCAAACAGAAAGCTACTAAGCTGTGGCAATAGTGAATGCAAATTGGGATTTGCTCGAGTCGTCGAACGCTACTTCACTGGTCTTAGCATCGGCCCCTGGGGCACCGTCCAGACCACGTCGCCTTTGTCATCGAAGAACTGCAGCGCGGGCTGGTCGGGAATCGCCAGCGCGTCACTGGGGACAAAGTAGGTGCGACCATTCGACTGCTTCAATCGTGCCATTGACGGGTTCAAGCTCAACCGCGCATAAACGTGACCGCCCGTGTCCTTCAAGACAAATTCCTGCGCTTCGATAGAGCCAGCGCGAATGACGTTAGGCTCAAGGCGATCAGCAGGCTTCGCGCCCATCAAGACAACGGATACGACTGAGAGCAACAGCAGGACGTTCAGCAGTCTCCAGCGGCGATTTGAAGCTTCAAGTTTTTGCACTCGCGCGACCAAAAAGTCCAGGTTAGCTTGCGGGGAATTCATTACGCACCTCCTGAGAATTCGATGGGAGAGTCCTGTGCCGGTTAGACGGTTGGCCAGTTCTCCCCGTGAGCAAAGGAACCAACCCATTTGGCTGGCAAACTTCGCTTGCCGGTCCTATGCTAAACATACCGCCCTAAATAGCTCAAGCCCCAAACGGAGGACACATGCATTCGAACTTTTGGAAATATGGCGCAGCGGCATTGATCGCGAGCGCACTACTCATGACGCCCGCGTTTTCACAGGGAAACAGCCAGGGCCATGGCAAGGGAAAAGGGCACAACAAACACGATGAGGGTGACGACGAAGGAAAACACAAGAAATACGAGTTTGGCGACCATGACCGGGAAGTGATCACGCAATACTATTCGAATCGCGGATCGAATTTGCCGCCGGGCTTGGCAAAGCGCGGAGGAAACCTGCCTCCGGGGCTGGAGAAACAATTGGAAAGGAACGGCACGCTTCCGCCGGGACTGCAAAAGCGGGTTCAGCCGTGCCCGGTGGAACTCGAGCGCCAATTGCCACCGCTTCCCACGGAGTACAGGCGCGGCGTGATCGGGGCGCACATCGTGATTTTCAATAGGAATACGAACGTGATTGTGGATGTTCTGAAGGACGTGGCACGCTGAGCGTGAAGACAGAAAAGACGCGGAAAAACCCTCACCCCTCCCGACCCGGTCGGGATAAATTCCGGGGTGAGCTGCAAATTTTGCGGCTATAGATTAAGCGAGCCGGAGTAAGTGACGCGGGCCTTGCCGGATTCGCCGCGCTCGATGCGGCCGATGAGGAAGAATTTTTCGCGGCGCTTCTTGAGGTCGGCCTCGACGGAGCGGACGTTTTTCGGCGGCACGATGAGAATCATGCCGACACCCATGTTCAAAGACTGAAGCAGCTCAACGGTGTCGATTTTGCCGAGCTTGGCGAGATATTTGAAGATCGGCGGCACGGGCCAAGAGGCCAGATCAATTTCCGCTTTCAGGCCGCTGGGAAGAACGCGCGGAAGATTACCGGGGATGCCGCCACCGGTGATATGCGCGAGGGCAGAAACCCATCCGCGGGCAACGATATTTTTCAGAGCGGATGAATAGCAAAGATGCGGTTTCAGCAGCTCTGCGCCGATTTTATTTCCAACCTCGGCGACGTAAGTATCGGGCCTCAGCCTGGCGACTTCAAAGATGAGTTTGCGCGCCAGGGAATAGCCGTTGGTGTGCAGCCCGGCGGAGGGCAATGCAATCAAGGTGTCCCCGGGCTGGACGCTTTTGCCGGTAAGAAGTTTTTTGCGTTCGACAGCGCCGACGATAAAGCCTGCGAGATCATACTCGCCGGGCGGATAAAAGCCGGGCATCTCCGCGGTCTCACCGCCGATGAGGGCGCAGCCGGCTTTGCGGCAGGAGCGGCTCATGCCTTCGACAAGTTGCTCGACGACGTGGGGATCGAGTTTTCCCATCGCGAGGTAGTCGAGGAAGAACAGAGGCTCCGCGCCCTGGACGAGAATATCGTTGATGCAGTGATTGACCAGGTCGCCGCCGACAGTGGAATGGACTTCCATGGCCATGGCGACTTTGAGCTTGGTGCCAACGCCATCCGCGCTGGAGACGAGCACGGGCTCTTTCCACTTTTTGCGGTCGAGCGCGAAGAGCGCGCCGAAACTGCCGATGCCGCCGAGAACGCCGGGAGTGAAGGTGCGGCTGGCATGGTGGCGGATGCGCTGCTTGGCGTCATCCGCGACCGCGATATTCACTCCGGCATCGGCATATTTCATGAGAAACCCTGATCGCTCTCGTTTCCGGACTTTTTTCTGATCGGGGCGCACCCTGCCACGCACCGGTCACTGACAGGAATACATTGGAGCGCCGCGGAGGGTTGCGGCTATTTTCAAAAATGACCGTTGAGCAAGACTAAAACGTCCGGAAAATCCGGTTCCAGCGCACGATTCTTGGATGCAACAAGGCATTCGCATAAGCAAAGAATCTTTCGCGAATCTCTCCGGGCTGCCAGGGAGTCTCCCCGACGTTGAGTGACATGTAAATTAGGACCGGCGTTCCAATGATGTCCTTTCGCGGGACGCAGCCCCAGAAGCGGCTGTCGTAGGAATTTCCGCGATTGTCTCCCATCGCAAAATAACAGTTTTCCGGAACACGGAACGGGAACTTCAAATCCGAATAACCTAGCGGGGCGGAACCAGGAGGAGCGGGCTCACTGGGGCCAGTGGTATATTTTTCGACAAGCTTCTGGCCGTTGACCCAGACCGCGCCGTCGCGGAGATCAAGGGTGTCTCCGGGCAGGCCGATGACGCGCTTCACGTAGTCGGGAGTATCCGGCGCAAAGGGCGGCTTGAAGATAATCACCTGCTGGCGCTTGGGATTGCGCCAAAGCGGCACGTGCCAATTGGTGAAGGGCACACCGGCATCGTAGCCGATGCGGCTCATGATGAGGTGATCGCCGATGAGCAGCGTATTCTCCATCGAACCGGAGGGAATGACGCGCGCCTGGCCGATCGTGCCGTTGATGAGGAGAAACACCAGGCCAACCCAGAACCACGCGATAATCTCGCGCTGAATCTTGGTCTTCACCGGCAAGTTGGCTTCCGCCTGTTTGGTCTTTTTTTCAGCTTTCACTTTCCACCACCACCGGCCGCTCTGCGGACGCGGATTCGTTTCCATCTCCATGGGTAGCTTCGCCGGATTTGCCGTTGGGAGCGCATTTGCGCACCTCCAGCTGCACCAGGTCTGTGGGATAAATACCCGTATAACAAGACGTGCAAAACCTGCCTCCGGTGTCATTGACGGCGCGGCGCAGCGCGGGGAGAGAAACATAGCCCAGCGAATCGGCGCCAAGAAATTTGCAGATTTCTTCGGGACTGTTTGAGGAAGCGATCAGCTCTTCGCGCGTGGGGGTGTCCACGCCGTAATAGCACGGAGAAATCGTCGGGGGGCAACTGATGCGCACGTGGATTTCTTTTGCGCCGACTTCGCGGAGCATGCGGACGATCTTGCGGCTGGTGGTTCCGCGCACGATGGAATCATCGACGAGCACGACGCGTTGGCCTTCAATCAGGCCGCGGATGGGATTGAGCTTGAGCTTCACGCCAAAATTGCGGATAGCTTGCGAAGGCTCGATAAAGGTGCGGCCGATGTAGTGATTGCGAATCAGGCCCATGCGGAAGGGAATTTTTGATTCGAGCGCGTAGCCGACGGCGGCAGGCACGCCGGAATCGGGTACGGGCACGACGATGTCCGCGTCGACGGGATGCTCCTGCGCGAGGAGGCGTCCGAGCATCTCGCGGCTTTCGTTCACCGAGCGGCCAAAAATAATGCTGTCAGGCCGGGAAAAATAGACATGCTCGAAAATGCACTGCTGGAGCGGCTTTTCTGGCGCGAAGTGAATGGATTCGATGCCGGATTTGGAGATGCGCACCATTTCGCCGGGCTCGATCTCACGTATATATTGCGCGTTGAGGAGATCGAAGGCGCAAGTTTCCGAGGCGACGAGCCAGGAATCGAAGCCGCCGGGCGTAGTCAGTTTGCCGAGGACGAGCGGGCGGAAGCCGCGGGGATCACGGACGGCGTAGAGTTCATCCTGCGTGAGGACCAGAAGCGAGTACGCGCCTTCCACTTGATTGAGGGCATCGCCGATGGCGCCGGAAAGATTGCGCGCTTGCGAGCGAGCGATGAGATGGACAATGACTTCGGTGTCGCTGTTGGTCTGGAAAATGGAGCCGCGATGTTCGAGCTTGCGGCGCCACTCGGCGGCGTTAGTGAGGTTGCCGTTGTGGCCGAGGGCGACCTTGCCCTTGTTGCAATCGATCATGATGGGCTGGGCGTTGAGGAGAGCTTTGTCGCCGGCGGTGGAGTAGCGCGTGTGGCCGATGGCTAGGCTGCCTGGTAGTTGCGCCAGCACGTGGGGCTGGAAAATTTCTTCGACCTCACCCATCGCGCGGTGAACGTAGAGCTCTTGGCCGTCGCTCGAAACGATGCCCGCCGATTCCTGGCCGCGATGCTGCAGGGCGTAGAGACCGAGGTAGGCGAGGTTCGACGCTTCGGGATGGCCGAAAACGCCGAAGACACCACATTCGTCGTGGAAATGATCGTCGGCGAAGGCGAGCTTTTGACTCATCTCGTGGTCAGAGTGCGTTCTAGCGAATGGGCCCAGGCGTCGCGAAGCGTTTCGACGGGACTATCGATCACCGCGCGCCCCTTATGTTCGATGCGGAACGAACCGTCGCGGGTGACCTGGCCAAGCTCCTGCGCCGCCACGTTGTATTGTCTCGCAGTATTGAGAACGTGGGCAAGTTTTGATGGAGTGACGGAAACGACGGCGCGAGCGCCGCGTTCGCCGAAAAGAACGGATTCGGCGGGAAGCAAAGAATCCTCAACGGTTACGACCACGCCGAGATGGCGCGCAGCATGCTGCGCCCCTACAGAAGGCGCGGCAGATGCGGGAGCGGAGGCGAAACAGGATTCGGCGAGGGTGACGGCCAGGCCGCCGTCGGAGATGTCGTGGGCGGATTGGATGGCGCCTGCGGCGGGTAGAGCGACGAGGCAGTCCTGGAGACGCTTTTCGGCGGCGAGGTCGATGGCGGGAGGTTCGCCGGCGACGATGCCGGCGATCGCTTTGGAGTATTCGGAGGAGGAGAATTCGCGGCGTGCATCGGAAACGGAAAAAGCAGATTCCTCGCTGCGCTCGGAATGACGAGGTGAGGAAGTGTCGCCATCGAGGAGCAGGACGAGATCGCCTTCGTTGCGGAAGGCGATTTTCAGGACGCGGGAAGCGTCGTCGAGAATGCCTAAGACGCCGATGACCGGCGTGGGGTAAATGGATTTGCCGAGAGTTTCGTTGTAGAAGCTGACGTTGCCGCCGGTGATAGGCGTGCCGAGGGCAGTGCAGGCTTCGGCGAGGCCGTCGATGGTTTCGCTGAATTGCCACATCACTTCGGGCTTTTCGGGGCTGCCGA
>WNFR01002115.1_pt1 | contig 27489 bp, 19 predicted proteins | sample 5400221 | NCBI WGS metagenome assembly WNFR01 (sample SAMN13153357, study PRJNA577476) | soil metagenome | isolation source: 40 cm soil under Madrone tree | place: USA:California | collected 2016-06-14
GCTACTACCTGACACACAGTTTTCACCTCATTCCGCTGGCCTTTGTCCTGATTGCTAAGTTTAGTCTGTTTGGATCGGCCGTTTCGATAGACGGTCAGGTTCCGAAAATCATCGATGACCGCACTCGTTCCTTCACCGCTGATCTCGATGCGCTCCTTCGGCATCGTCTTATCCCCTTCAGCGAGATATGCTATCGAAGCATTTGACCCATTTGCCAGCCTCAGTGTGATAAAGACCGAATCCTCATTCACAACCTCGGAATTACGTGAATCGATTGCTTCGGCGAACACACGCGTGGTTACCGATCCCGTCAGGAAATGTACGAGATCAATAAAGTGGCAAACCTCGCCGATGATCCGCCCGCCACCCTCTTTCGGGTCCTGAATCCAACTCGACGTCGGGATTCGACCGGCATTCACGCGATACAATATCGATAAAGGAGCGGTGCGATTTTTGAATAGTTCCCGAACCTCGTTTGCATGTGGTGAAAATCTACGGTTGAACCCGACCATCAACGAAGCGCTGGAACTTTGAGCGGCTTCCAATACCGTGTTCAGTTGGACATCGTTCATCGCAAGCGGTTTCTCGACAAAAACGTGATGCCCGCTGCTAAGTGCCCTGCAGACAAGCTCCGCATGCGTATTATGGCGCGTTGCGATGACGACCAGATTGATCGATGGGTCACCGATCACTTCGTCCGCGCTCGAGACACATTGTCCGAACCCGTAACGCTCGCCGGTTTCTCGTGCCGAGACGCCCGACGCCGTCGCAATCGAGCGGAAGTTTGCTCCCTCTGATTTAAAGTTTGGAAGAAGCATCGCCTTCGCGTAACTGCCTGCTCCGATCAACCCGAGTTCGACACGTCCTTTAGCCGGTGTTGACGGAGCCTTTTCCAATACAATTCGTGTTGCCAATTCCCGGTTCGGATCATATTGCAGCACAATTCCCAGGTACGGTTCTTTCGTTTCACCCGAAATCAAGCGATATGCTTCTTCGCCCTGTTCGATCGAAAAGCGGTGAGTAATCAAGCGTTTCACGCTGACCCGACCGGCCTCTATCAGATCCAGGAAAGCCTCGATATTGCGGGCCTCGGTCCAGCGAACATAGCCGAAAGGATAGTCATGTCCGCGTTCTTCGTATTCAGGGTCATACCTGCCGGGGCCGTACGACATCGATATCTTAAAAGTGAGTTCGCGGCGGTAATAGATATCGCGTGGCACCTGGGTCCCAACCAGCCCAACTGCAACGACACGTCCCTTGATTCGGGATACTTCCCCCGCCAGTTCGACAGGCTGATTCGAAGAAGTAGCGGCAGTGATCAATACGGCATCTGCGCCCCGGCCACGTGTCCAATCAAGGACTCTCCTGGCGGTCTCGCCATCACTAACGCTGCATTCATCTGCGCCGCTTTCCCGTGCAAGTTGGACCTTTTCAGGATCAAGATCCACGCCGAATACGCGGCAGCCATTTGCCTTCAAAAGCTGAACTGTAATTTGCCCGATCAGCCCCAACCCAACCACAACCACTGACTCGCCAAGCGTTGGCTCCGCCAGCCTGACGCCCTGCAATGCTATTGCCCCCAGGGTGTCAAACGCTCCTTCTTCGAAGCTAACCTCGTCGGGCAATTGTACGCACAGATTCTTTGGAACTGAGATCACTTCGGCATGAGAGGCATAACCTGCGCCCGCACACGCAACGCGGTCCCCAACCTTGAATCCCGAAACATCCGCGCCAACGGCAGCGACAATTCCTGAAGCGCTATAGCCAAGTGCTGACCAGGAACTCAACTTTGAACGAACCGCCTGAAACGTGTTGACCAGTCCTTCGGTCTTTGCCTTTTGAATCACCTGCTTTACCAGGTCGGGGCGTGCTCTGGCCTTATCCACCAGGCTCTTTTGCGCCATTTCAACCGACATACGTTCGGTGCCCGCGCTAATCAACGAAGCTGCGGTTCGCACCACTACACGCCCGGGCTGGGCAACCGGTGGCGGAACGTCCGACACTCTTAATTTGCCCGACTTGAAATCCTGAAGTACCTGTTTCATCTTTAAATCAGACCACACATGAATCAATTATGACTTAGTTATCGAAATCGCCAAACTTCAGAGACTATCTGCTATTCTTTAGCTCCGTCAACCACATTAGCGTGTGAACCGATATTCAATTATGTTTTTAGGCCCATATCTTACGTCATCGCCCAGCGTCGTTTTCCGGCTCGTGGCTCAATCTGCCGCCCCCCGGCCCCAGCTCCTATGTGCGGAATAGCCGGTCTTATAGCGGTAAATCCGCAGGCGTACGTCGCCCCCATGTTATCCGCGATCCAGCATCGCGGATTTGACGACGAGGGTACCTGGATATCGGCCCCCCTGCCTGATGGTTCACAAGTCGGCCTTGGTCATCGCAGGCTCTCGATTATTGATACCAGTGTCGCCGGCCATCAACCGATGGTATCCCAGGACGGGCGCTATGTCGTGACTTTCAACGGCGAGATTTACAACTTTAGAGAGCTGCGAAAGCAGCTGATTGACAAGGGACACCAATTTCGAACCGAATGCGACACCGAGGTCCTGATCGAAGCATTTGCGGAGTGGGGCGAGGGATGCCTCGCTCGAATGAACGGGATGTTCGCGTTTGGGATCTGGGATAACCATACCCAGGTTCTGACGTTGGCTCGTGACAGGGTCGGAATCAAGCCTCTTTACTACACACTGACCAAAGGTTCCAACGGCGCCGCGTTTCTGTTTGCTTCCGAAATCAAGGCCATCCTTGCCTCTGGCCTCGTTGAAAGATCCATTGATTTCGAAGCCCTGAACCAATATCTGACCTTCCTTTGGACACCGGATCCGCGAACCCTGTTTTCGAGGATCTCAAAACTTCCACCCGGGCATCTTCTTACGTTTCGCAACGGCGAAGTTTGTGTACGAGAGTGGTGGGACATCTCGTATGACAACATAGACCATGGACGCTCCGAACAGTGGTGGCAGGATCAGGTTCTTGAAACCATGGATCGCGTCGTTGACATGGAGATGGTTGCAGACGTTCCGCTGGGCTCGTTCCTTTCGGGCGGTGTGGATTCATCGATGATCGCGGCCCTGGCCAAAAAACACAGCAACGGTCGCAAAATTTCAACTTATACAATTGGGACTGCAGCCGAAGATTTGCGTTACGACATCATACCTGACGATCTGGGTTGGGCGCGTCGCGTCGGCAAACTGCTTGATACTGATTATCACGAGATCATGCTCAAGCCCGACGTTGCGGACTTGCTGCCAAAACTTATCTATCACATGGACGAGCCCGTTGCCGACCCCGCAATAATCAGTAGCTATCTGGTGTCGCGCGCTGCCAAAGAATCGTTGACTGTATTGCTGTCTGGGGTTGGTGGTGACGAGGTCTTTGCAGGTTACCCGCGTCAACTCGCCATGAAGCTGGCAAGCGCTCTTGACCCGGTCCCTTCCATGCTTCGTCGACCTTTAATGCATGCGGTGGCATCTGCCCTTCCCGGCGGCTTACCGGGCAAATTCACTGCACCTCTGCGCAATGCGAAAAAGTTTGCCCGCAGTGCCGCGCTTGATTTCGAAGACCGGTACCTCGGGTTTGGGACCTATTTTACCGATAGCGCGAAAGCTCGACTCATGGTTGATGACGTCCGTCAATCCGTCCGAGGTATGGACGCGTATCAGGAACATCGTCGCTATTTCGAGCGCGTAAAGCACGCCGACCCACTAAATCGCTTGTTATATGTTGATCTTAAGACCTTTCTGCCGTGCCTGAACCTGAGTTATACCGACAAGACTTCGATGGCCGCGACACTGGAAGTGCGTGTGCCATTCCTTAACTTCGAGATAATGGAACTCGCCGCACGCATGCCGCCTGAATTCAAACTGCGCGGCCTGAAGCGAAAATATATGTTAAAGCGCAGCGCCGAGCGGTTGTTGCCAAAAGACGTCGTTTGGCGGAAAAAAGCGGGCTTTGGTGCGCCCATCCGTTCCTGGCTTCGGGGCCCGCTTCGCCCCATGGTGGATGACTTGCTATCTGAAGAGACAATCCGGCGACGGGGCCTGTTTAATCCAGCGGAAGTCAGTCGCATAATCAGCGCCAATCTTTCGGGACGTGAGGACTACAATCTTCAGGTATACCAACTGTTAACGCTGGAAATGTGGCAGCGTGAATTTATTGATCAAAGATGATTCTTATCTTTAAATCAAAACAGATAAGATTGGTACACGATGGGGAACTGACCGTGCGAATATGACTTTCCTGGCTTTCAGGACAATACGTCCACTATCGGTTTTTATCCGTGTTTAATCCGCGTTTATCCGCGGCTAATTTTTCTTTGTGTCGACGAATCACTTTCGTTGTTTCGTCGTGTATTTGCGATCGATCGCAATTGGATTGAATTGACGCCATGGCTTGCAAAAGTGGGTCTTTTGCCTGACGATTCAAAGGTGATTCAGCGAATTGTTGCAGTTGGCGATTCGAAATGAGGATTCAGTATGAATCAGAACGTATCAAGTCTGTTCCGGATTGCGCTACTGATGGCGCTGAGCCTGGCGTTTTCTGTTGCACTTGCTCAGTCCGGGCGTCGGGCGGCAAAACCTTCAAAGACGCCATCGCCCGACACCACTGTCGAAGAACCAAAAGCAGAGAAGCCTGCACCAAAGTCTGACATTGGAAAGTTCGCTATTCTTATAACCTCGCGTGCTGAACGAGCCGTCTCGACCTCAAGCGCGCGGACAATTCTTTACAGCTTTTCTGAACGACTCAAGGAAGAGAAACAACTCGCGGTAAAAGATGGATCGGCTTCATCCTCTTCCGATGCGAAGTCCATTGCGGTCGCCGGCAATGATGGATACGTCATCTGGCTGGATTTGATGCCCGATACTTACGATTCAAATTCGCGATATGGCGGCGCCACCAACTACGACGACATCGTCATCCAGTATTATGTATACACACCTGTGACCGGCAAAATTCGCGTCCAGGGGCACATGTACTATCAGGCTCCGCGACGTAGGACCAGCGGTGGCGGTCTTCCGGGCATCGGCAGTCAACCCCTCCCGCCTTCTCGTTTCCCGGTGGAATACACGCCGGAGCGTGCTGGGCGTGAGACCGCTAGTCGCATCCTGGATTCGTTGAAAGAAGTCATGCCGCGTTAGTTGAACGGAGTCTTGTCTCACTTCCCATTTGCCTGAAGCGTCAGGATATCCCTGACTGCCATGTTAAAGGGCGTGGGTACACCCACAGACTTCCCCAACTCGACAACGCCGCCGCTCAACCAGTCAACCTCGAGCCGCCTGCCCTGTTCCAGGTAATTGTTCGTCCAATTTAACACCCATCGCACGCCCGGTTGCGACTACCTCTTTCATTATCTCCAGCAGGAATCGGCGTGTCCTTTCGTTCGCGCGAATTGGTCCAATCGTGCTTCGCATGCTCGTTGTGGTGGCTGACAATCCGACCAGAAATACGAATTTCTCCCATATCGAACGTTGTATGTCCGTACTGATCGTGGCATCTATTCCGCCGCTGCGACATGCTTCAAGAAAAGCCTCAGCCCTGGGTGAAACCGAGCCGTCATATTCTCCGAACTCCAGCCGCTGCAACTTGCCTGTATGCTGAATTACTCCAGGTTGCAGAATCTTTGAACCTATATAACAAAGGCCACCCATCACGGTTTGAGGTCCAAAGGTTGTTCGCAACACTTCGTCTTTTTGAACTCCATTCTGTAATGAAATGACGGTTGTCTCTGGTCCAACGATCGGCTTTATTGCTTGTGTTGCAGTTTCAGTGTCCCAAAGCTTCACGCAAATCAGTACGACATCAGCAGCACCCAGTGCGACCGGATCGTCACTGACGCGCACCGCAGGCAGGTCAATGTTTCCCAACTCGCTTTCGACAGAGAGTCCATGTTCGCGCATGGCCGCCAAATGCTTGCCTCGCGCCACAAAGCCAACGTCGCATCCACCTTGCGCCAGTCTGGCGCCGAAATACCCGCCGACTCCGCCGGTCCCCATTACAGTTATTCGCATTAAATCCCCCTTCGGATCACTGATTTGTCCTCGTTATCTGTTTTGCTCAGTATTGCGCTGTCGGCATTATGGCAGTTTACGGCTTCTCGTCGAATCGAATCTCGCGCCGCTCTACGTTGTGCGCTACGAAGTTGAGTAGCCGCAATCCCTCCTCTGTCAGCGACGTGCGGTCCTTCTTCGACAGATGCCCGAACGATTCTATACTGAGCGTTGCTTCACCTTTAGCTTGCGTGATCTTCCACATTCCGTTGATAAAGCCGTCAATCAGTATGGTCCCGCGTACTTGACCATTAACTGTAAAGACCTGCTTGCGGTGCTCTTCGGAGATGATCCGTGAACGGTCGGCATGTGAAAGTAGCACATTGTCGAACTCAGGCAGGAATCGAACCGGCGCCGGCATATCCGGGTTGGGCCGGGGCGCAACTTCCTTCAGGCGTGTAAGCCCCGACCACGCCTGGATGTCCGTTACGGTGGCGGGGCCGAACGCAGCGAGGTATCGCGTCACCAACTTATCTAATGGATAGTTGAGCTTTAACGGAGCGCCCAGCCAGGACTCGGCCGTGGTGGATACCGCCTGCCCGCTTTCGCCCCACATCCCACGCGGCGGAACCTGAACCAGCGGCGCCAGGTTGCGGATGGCAGAGGCGAGCGTTGTGCCGTCACGATCGGGCCACTGCTCGGACAGCAGTTTGCCAAGCACTGCAAGCGTAAGCGGGCGAACTTCAACCAACGCGCGGCCGGCCGCCAACAGTTTCTCGATTTCAATACCCTCAAGGCCAGAGCCATAAGTACTATTGCTAAATAGTTGGCGTTCCAATACCGGCTGTAGTAACGGGCGAAGGTTCAAACAGTCTCGCGCGGTGACAAGGTGGATGGTCGATCGCATCAACGCGACGCGCACCACTTTGCGGCCCAAAATAAGCTGAGACAGATCCTTAAAATGAAAGCCCTCAACTCTTGCCCATAGGCCTATATAGGGCGGATTGGGTGCCTGGGCCTGCATTCCGACAAGCCGACTTTCTTTGGAGCTCGACCTGTCATCTTCTGATTCTTAATCGGAATGTGTTCGGTTTATGCACGTTCTATCGCCTGCATCTGGCCATGATCAGCGTGATGTCGTCATTCTGTTCGTTAGCGCTGAACTGCTGCACCTCGTCAACAATTGATGCAACCAGGCCGTGACTCGGCAAATCTCTATGTTGCCGTATTGACTCGACAAGTCGGCCTTCTCCAAATTCCTCACCCGCATCATTAAAAGCTTCCGTAATTCCATCCGTATAGAGCGCAAAGATATCCCCGGCATTCAACGGAAGTTCGCCAATTGCGCAATCCCACTCCTCAAACAATCCCAACACAGTACTTGTCGAATCAAGCCGTTCGATTTCACCGTTGCATCGCAGCACAAGGGCAGACAGGTGACCACAGTTCGCATAACGCAGGACCTGGGTTTCATCATCATATTCGGCAAAAAAGAGCGTCGCGTAGGCGCTGTCCACAGTGTTTTCGTAAAACAGCCGGTTCACTGATCTCAACAGGGACTCTAGCTGGTTTAAAGCGATTGCACTCTGACTTCGCAAATTCGCCTGCAGATTCGCCATTAAAAGTGCCGCGGCGATTCCTTTTCCGGAAATGTCGGCAATTATAAGCCCCACCCGACCTTCACCCAGATTGAGGAAATCATAATAGTCGCCACCGACTTTCCGCGCCTGAATGCAGCTTCCCGCGTATTCCAAAGTCCTAAGGTTCGGGAACGTCTGCGGAAACAGCCTCGCCTGCACTTGTTTTGCTATTTCAAGTTCCTGTGCGCTACGACGCTCAGCCTCCTGCTGGTCTGCGATCGCCCGGCGATGCGCTTCCAGTTCTCGACTCAACTCGTCAAAACCAACAATTACGAACGAGTTCCCATCCGGATCCTCAAAACTCGTGAACATTCCACCCCATTCCGGGGTCTTTGGCGGATGATCAAATCGCACTCCACGACTAAGCCATTCGTCGTACCTTGCTGTCACATCTTCTGTTAGAAAGACCGCGTGACTGAACCGCCCAATTAACTTGTATTCTTCCGAGTTCGGCTTGGGTGCAACAAGTGCAAGCATCGCGGTGCCGTCAGGTGGAGAGACCGCGACCCAGCGTTCACCTTCTCCAAAGTGGCTATCAAAAGTCACACTGAAACCAAGTTGGTCAACGTAGAATTTCAGGCTCTGATCCTGATCGCGAACGAAAACCACAACCGACTGAAGCCGAAGGTAGGGGTCTGATCGGGCTACACTATAATCCGTCCGGTCCTGCCAATGCTGCAAAGCCGAGTTCCTCATGAACCCTAATATAATCTCCACGTGGCTCCCCGGAAAAGTTTTGCCCGCTATTTCCCGGGCTTGACCTAACTTGACTGAAGCCTCAAGCGGCGGTGGTAGAAAAGGATTACAGACATGTGCTGAGCCGGAAGGTCACTTTGGCCGTACTTGTCGGGTTCGCAAGGGGCGTGCTACTTTCCCCCTTTGATAAGGAACATTAAGAAGCAGGCTTTGCGTCGATGATATTCGACTAAACAAATGAGTATGGCACATTCTTTTGAAGGGCGAATTGGCGCAGATTATTCTTCGATTGACGCAATGTCCAATACTGATTGGGTTTTTTCTGCGTTTTTCTGCGTCCTTCTGCGGCTAAATTTCTTCCCATGTACCAATCTTCCGTGGTGATTTAGCTGCGAAAACGCCGGTTCTATTCTTTTAGATGTCCATCACCGAGAACAGTTTAAAAGACCGAGTTCGCGCCTTTTGGCAGGAAAACCCGTGCGGTACAAAATTCAGTGATGCCGAGCCCGGCACACGACTGTTCTACGAGCGTGTCGAACAGCATCGATATTCAACAGAGTGGCACATTCCAGGGGCCGCGGGTTTTGCCAACACCCGGTCCAAAAAGGTGCTCGAGATCGGTTGTGGACTTGGCACCGACGGAGCCCAATTCGCCAAAGCCGGCGCCGACTACACCGGTATCGACCTGACAGACGCCGCCGTAGAACTTGCCCGTAAACGGTTTGAGTTGTTTGATCTGCCTGGATCATTTCGAGTATCCGACGCGGAAAACCTGGACTTTCCCTCAGATACTTTTGACCTGGTTTATTCGCACGGGGTGCTCCACCATACACCTGACACGGTGCGCGCAGTTGAAGAGGTCCGCCGTGTTCTCAAGCCCGGTGGCCAGGCGGTAGTTATGCTTTATCATCGCGACTCTTACAACTTCAGGGTCAATATCGGAGGATTTCGGCGGGCTGGAGCCCGTCTGTTGCAATTCGAATTGGGGCTAAAGCTTGTGCATCGGATCAGCGGCGAACCTTTGGACAGTCTTCGCAAACATGCCCTGTTACTGAAGCAGGATAGGGAAAGCTATCTGTCCCCAGGCGAGTTCCTTAACCAGCACACAGACGGCGCGGGCAACCCGCTGGCGCGCGTCTACTCCAGGCAAGAGGCGAAAGAGCTTTTCGGTAATTTTTCAAAGGTTCGAACCGAAGTGCACTTTCTGAACAAGCGCTGGCTTCCTGTTGCCGGTAAATTGCTTACTCGGAAAATGGAGGCTGCACTCGCCTCGCGATGGGGCTGGCATTTGTGGATTTATGCAGATAAGTGAGACCGGGATGAAAAATATACTGGTAACTGGCGGGGCCGGCTTCATCGGGTCAAACCTCGTGGATCTCCTGCTCGCAGAAGGCGCCTGGCGAGTGACCGTCGTCGATGACTTCAACGACTTTTACTCGCCGTCGACAAAGCGCCGAAATATATCTGCTCAGCTTGAAAATCCTGCGTATAAACTGATAGAAGCCGACATCCGGGACCGCGCGGCGCTCGACCGGATTTTTGATGCGGAACGATTCGATTGCATAGTGCATCTTGCCGCGCGCGCCGGAGTGCGGCCGTCGCTTCGGGAACCACTTCTTTATGCCGAAACCAACATTAACGGCACGCTTCATCTGCTGGAACTTGCTCGGAAACACGACGTCGGACAGTTTGTCTTCGGGGCGTCTTCGTCAGTTTATGGCATAAACGCCAAGGTTCCGTTTAGCGAAGAAGATCCGATTAGCCAGCCGATTTCACCCTACGCCGCGACCAAGGGGGCAGGCGAACTCCTGTGTCACACCTATTCGCATCTCTATGGCTTTCGCTGTATCTGTCTTCGTTTTTTTACCGTCTATGGCGCGCGCCAGCGCCCTGATCTGGCAATACATAAGTTCGCGAACCTGATCCAGGCAGGGAAACCAATTCCAGTATTTGGCGACGGAACCACCAGGCGCGACTATACATATATCGACGATATTCTGGCCGGCGTCCGCGCGGCAATCGATTATGAAGCCAGTAGTTTCGAAGTGATTAATCTGGGCGAGTCGCAAACAGTTGAACTGCGGCGCCTGATCGCCTTGATTGAATCCGAACTTGGCAAGAAGGCTGTGATTGACTGGCAACCTTTGCAGCCCGGCGATGTGCCACAGACCTTCGCTGATATTTCAAAAGCCAGGAGGTTGCTCAGCTACAATCCTCAAACAAAGATTGAAGAAGGGATACGGCATTTCATTAAATGGTTTCAGAGCATTCAATAGGTTTCCCAGGTCCCGATGCCGGCCGCTGAACAGTTACGATGAAAGAAAAATTGCTGCAGTACCTGGCCTGCCCCCGATGTGCCGGGGACTTCCGGTTGGACGCAATTACCAGCCGCGAGGAGAACGAAATTCTTGAGGCAGTTCTGGAATGCACGAGTTGCTCCCAGCATTTTCCCGTGCTGCGCGGTGTGCCGCGTTTTGCCGATCTCGATCAGGTAGAAAAGGACAAGGCAGAAACGGCAGAAAATTTTGGCTGGCAATGGCAGCACTTCACACAAAAAGACGATAAGTATGCGGACCAATTTTTGGGCTGGATTGGTCCCGTCAAACCCGAATTCTTCCGCGGTAAACTCGTGGTTGAGGGCGGTTGTGGAAAGGGCCGCCATACGCAGCTCGCCGCGGAGTGGGGGGCACGCGAAGTCATCGGTGTTGACCTCAGTGCAGCGGTGGAGTCGGCTTTCGCCGCAACCCGTGGACTGGAAAATGCCCACATCATTCAGGCAGATATCTACAGTTTGCCTCTGCGACCTGTCTTCGATTACGGGTTTTCCGTTGGCGTGTTGCATCATCTGCCCGATCCGCGCGGAGGCTTCGTCTCCCTTGCTTCGAAGGTCCGGCCCGGCGGTTATCTTTCCGCGTGGGTTTATGGTGCTGAGAATAACGAATGGATAACGCGTTTCGTTAATCCTTTGCGCGAGAAAGTTACGTCCCGCATCAACCCTCGGGCTCTGTTGCAGTTGTCCAAGATTCCGTCGGTAGCGGTTTATGCTGCTACCAAACTTGTCTATGGTCCGTTGAACCGCCGGCCACTCTTCGCTGGACTGACTCGCCATTTGTTCTACAATGACTACTTAAGCGCAATTTCCGGTTTTGGCTGGCGCGAGCAACACACCATTGTTTTTGACCATCTTGTGGCGCCGACGGCGTTTTATATCTCACAGCAAGAGTTTGCTGAATGGTGGCAGGGAATTAACGCTGAGGACGTCAATATCTCGTGGCATAATAAAAACAGTTGGCGAGGTTTCGGCCGTAAGGCCGAAACGTGAAAGGCAGTCAAGAACCGGTCGACATTACCCGGTAGAAGCGCATTTTCACTAACATCTAACATCCAGCATCTAACATCTTATATGACATCTCCCTTTACCGAAACTCAGTGATTACGAACAATATGACAGAAAAATTGCCGCAGGCGATGCAGGAACATACCTACGGCATTATGCGGCAGGTCGAAGATTCGCACTGGTGGTTTGCCGGCCGGCGCCGAATTCTGCTTAGTTTTTTGAAGGACATTGTTTCCGGATTGGATGTTGATCGTCCTCAAATCCTCGATGTCGGTTGCGGCACGGGTGCCAATCTCGAGATGCTTGGACTTTTCGGCGACGCACACGGTGTGGATGTCTCCATCGATGCACTCAAATTTTGCGAGGAACGCGGCCTGGTAAACGTGCACCATGGCGAGGCTGAAAAACTTCCATTTCCCGATGCCTCGTTTGATTTGGCGACCGCTCTCGACGTAGTCGAGCATTTGGATGACGACGTCGCCGGTCTCAGAGAGATGCATAGGGTATTGAAACCAGGAGGGTATGCGCTGCTCTTCGTCCCGGCTTTTATGTTTCTCTGGGGGGTGCAGGATGATATCAGTCATCATCGAAGGCGATATACGATCAACGAACTGCGCGCGGCGGTAAAAAAGGCGGGATTCGAGGTCGAACGCGCAACTTATGCTAATCTGACATTCTTTGCGCCAATACTCGCTGGCAGGGCAATAATGAAGATTACTGGATTAAAGCCTGCCTCTGAAAATAACATCAACGTTTCGGCATTGAACGGTATCTTCGGCCGGTTTCTGGGAGCCGAAAGCCTGTTCCTGAAAAGAATAAACTTTCCATTGGGCGTTTCCGCGATCTGCGTCGCCCGCCGAGTTGAATAGATGCATAGATACGACGAAGAAACAGTAACTCGCCCAAAACGGCATACCTACGACCCCACTGCCACCACGCCGGACATTTCCGTGTTTCTTCCAGTTCTTAACGAGGAACCAAATCTTAGACCACTTTATACAAAGCTGAATGCCGCGCTTGAAAAACTCGGCCGGCCCGCTGAGGTTATATTCGTTGACGACGGATCTACAGACGGGAGCCTGGCCATCCTGAGGGAATTGGCGGGCCTTGATCCACGAATTCGGGTTGTTGCGCTAAAGCGAAACTACGGCCAGACCGCGGCGATGGCCGCCGGAATAGACGCAGCGGTCGGACGCGTTCTAATTCCGATGGATGCCGATTTACAGAACGACCCAGCCGATATTACTCGCCTTCTTGATAAGCTGGACGAGGGCTACGACGTTGTTTCCGGATGGCGCAAAAATCGACAGGACAAATGGATTACGCGCAAAATTCCCTCGATGATTGCAAACCGCTTGATCTCGTGGATCGGTGGCGTTCCCCTGCACGATTATGGGTGTTCGTTAAAGGCTTACAGGCGCGAATCGTTGGAAGATGTCCGTCTCTACGGAGAAATGCACCGCTTTATTCCGATTTATGCATCGTGGGCCGGTGCGCGGGTCACGGAAATTCCCGTTGAGCACCACGCCCGTACCATGGGAAAATCGAAGTATGGGCTTTCGCGAACGCTTAAGGTTGTTTTCGACTTGATGACAATCAAGTTTATGGCCTCCTATCAAACCAAGCCTATCTACGTCTTTGGAATGTTTGGAATGGCGGCAATGGTTTTGTCGGTAATTGCCGGGATTTGGGCAACGGTCCTGAAATTTTGGAAGGGCGTTTCCTTTATCCTGACCCCGCTGCCGGTAATCACGGTTGTAATGCTTGCGATTGGTGTTCAGTTTCTGCTGATGGGGCTTTTGGCCGAGATGCTGGTTCGCACCTATCATGAATCACAGTCCAAACGCGTTTATGCGATCAAAGAGACGATTGGGATTCCCCGCCAGGCTTAATTCGAAAAGAGAGACGGGCGTAGCCCCAAAATTGTTTCAGCATATAGCGGAAAGGCTTTAATAAACAAGATTCTTTGGGTATTTCCCACCGCGTTAGCGGTGATTTGAATTTAGCCGTGTACTTTAGTGCACGGTTGGGCTGCCCTGGTCGCGTCAGCGACGGTTGAGTCTATGTTCAACCGTCGCTGACGCGACTAGGCGATTGATTTCTCTCGGAAACCGTGCCTTAAAAGACACGGCTAAAGTCATACGGCCGCTAACGCGGCCAAGAGCGAAGTCGAATATGAAACGACTTCTCAAATTTCCTGAGAAAACGGGACGGCGCTGATGCCTTCTTTCTTATCGAGAGGTCGAAAAGCCGAGAATGCGATTGCCCTGACTTGCCCTCCTCGATGTCACTCTTTTGGCGTTTCTGCTTTGGCATGAGCCGCAATATTCCTGTATAAGTAGAGTTCAGTTGGGGACACCTGACCAGCTCTGATTAACGCCCTAGCCCCCTGGTGACTTTTTGGTTGGGGAAAGTTTTACCACCTCCTCCAGCCGATCGAACGAAAATTTATGTGTGGTATTACAGGTTGGGCGTCGTTAGATTGGCGAGCCAACGCGCCGGAGGGCGCGAAGGCGTTGCTTCACTCGATGTGTGAACACATGGTCCACCGTGGCCCCGATTCGGAGGGACTCATGGTGGCACAGGGCGTTGCGCTCGGGATGCGGCGGCTTGCGATCATTGATTTGCAGCTCGGTGAGCAGCCCGTTTGGAACGAGGATCGCAGTGTTGCCGTGGTCTTAAACGGCGAAATCTACAATTATCGCGAATTGCGCAAGGAACTTGAGGGCCGTGGTCATCGTTTCAACAGCGATTCAGATACTGAAGTGCTGCCCCATCTGTATGAGGAACATGGTACGGAGATGGTTCAGCGGTTGAACGGTATGTTCGCCTTTGCGCTTTGGGATGCGCGGCTGAAACGCCTGTTCATAGCGCGGGATCGGTTTGGCGAAAAGCCCCTTTATTGGGGGATTTTCAAAAATAATCTTCTTTTTGCGTCGGAACCAAAAGTCCTTCTTTCTCATCCTGACGTACGCCCGCGTCTTAACATGGATGCGCTACGTCAGTACCTTTCATTCGACTATATTCCTGCTCCGCGATCGATTTACGAGGGCATCAACAAACTTCCCGCTGCACACACTCTGACCCTGGAAGATGGAAAGGCGGTAGTTCGCGAATATTGGCACCTGAGCTTTAAGACGAAGCAACCCGTCCCAAGTGTCGAGGATGCCGCCGCGGAGCTCCGCCGGCTTTTAGCCGATTCCGTGCGAATGCGGCTCGTCTCCGATGTTCCTTTGGGAGTCTTGTTGTCCGGCGGCGTCGATTCTTCGACTGTCGCTGCGCTGGCAGTTCGCTCTTCAAGTGAAACAGTCAAAACTTATTCGATTTCGTTCTCGGAGTCTTCCTTTGACGAATCTCGCTACGCTCGGGCTGTGGCCAAGTTTCTAGGCACTGACCATCACGAAGAACGTCTGAGCGCCACGCTGGCCTCGAACCTCGTCGCAGAGATTGGCTCATGGATGGACGAGCCCTTTGCTGATCCTTCGCTGGTACCAACTTATTTGCTGTCCAGGTTTACACGAAAGCACGTTACAGTGGCGCTTGGCGGCGACGGAGGTGACGAGCTTTTCGCCGGATATCCCATGTATTTTGGGCACCGTGTGGCCAATTTTTACCTCGGCATACCTTCCTTTATCAGAAAAGGATTGATCGAGCCGGCAGTGCGCCTGTTACCCGTAAAGACCAGGAATCTGTCTTTTGACTACCGCGCACGCCGCTTCATCACTGCCGTAAATTACGACGAAATCGCGCGTCATCACATAATGTTCGGATCGTTTACGCCGCAAGAGCAGGAGCTTGCACTTACACCGGAAGTGTGGGACGCCACTAACGGCGACGTGTATTTTGATGCGCGTCGAATCGCCATGGAAGAATGCGATGCCGACAATACTGTCGAACGCATGCAGTGTCTTGATACGCGGCTTTATCTGGCCGAAGACATTCTGACCAAGGTCGACAGGGCAAGCATGGCGGTATCCCTCGAAGTCCGCGCGCCGTTCCTTGATCCGCGCGTTGCCGAATTTGCCGCATCGCTTCCCGCCAATTACAAGCTTCACGGTTACACTTCAAAATACATACTCAAGAAGGCCGTCCAGGATCTAGTGCCGGCTTTCGTTACGAAGCGCGGGAAGAAGGGTTTTGGCGTGCCGGTCGCGGAATGGCTTAAGACTCAACTGCGCACGCTCGCCCGGGATCTGTTATCGCCGGAGCGTATCCGTAAGCACGGGCTGTTCGATCCGGTTTATGTCAGCCGGTTACAGGACGAACATGAACGCGGTGTTGCAAACCATCGTAAGGCGCTTTGGACACTGCTGATGTTCGAGCTCTGGCATGAAAGCTTTATAGAAACACCACGTCGGATTGAGAGTCATGCCACGGAAGTTGGTGGATAGCGACGCCGGAGAATCGGCCAATCTTCAGCTAAGTCAAAAGTAAATTTCACTGTTCCCGATTACTGAATTCATCCGTTTACCATAACTCGCGTACGTTCAATGACACCTTCGATCGAAGCGGCATATGAAACTCTTGCAGAGTGGTGCCGACTTCGTGATTACAAGGGATATGATCCGTTCGATGGCCTGAATAGCAGGGTCTTCCAACTCTCTCCTTTCAAGTATTCACGCGTCGGTCGCCTCGCCTGGCTCCAATTGCTGAAACGATCGCCGGTTAACCTTCGATCTCTCACAGCGGTGACACCAGGTCACAATCCAAAGGGGCTTGCACTTTTTGCGCTGGCAAAGCTTTCAAGGTTTCGTGCTCTGGGAAACCAGGAAGACTCGACGGAAGCAGAGCATCTTCTCAGACGGTTGCTCGAACTTCGGTCAACGAACACCGAAGGCATAGCCTGGGGATACAATTTCGATTGGCAGAATCGCGCATTCCTTGCCACGAAAGGGACTCCTACAATCGTCCCAACGGCTTTTGCTGCGCGCGCGTTTCTTGAGGCCGCGAACTTGATCGGAGATCCTGCGTATGTCGACGTGGCAAACCAGGCATGTGAGTTCATTCTGAAATCCCTAAACGTTACCGAGGAATCTCAGGAAGAATTGTGCTGGAGTTACTCACCCACGGATCACACCAGGGTTTTTAACGCGAGTTTGCTCGTCGCGGAAACACTCGCTCTCACGGCTAAGGCGACGTCAAATCCCGCCTTAACAGCATTGGCGGTGCGTGGTGCGCGTTATGTTGTGCGCAGGCAAAACCCCGATGGATCCTGGGCCTACGGGGCTGAAGGGTTTCAGTCCTGGGCCGACAACGTTCATACTGCTTTCATCCTGACCAGCCTCTCGCGAATTGTTAACGCGTGCGGGCCCGAGGTTTACGCTGAATTCATCGATTCGATTCGACGAGGGGCCGCCTTCTGGGTAACTAATTTCTTTGATGATGATGGCTGGCCGAGATACTACCCGGACAATCGATTCCCGGCTGATGCCCACTCCGCAGGTGCTGCCCTCGTGGCCTTCGCGGAGTTAAACTGGCTCGATTCAGACAACTTATCTCGTGCGGCTCGCGTCGCATCTTGGACAATTCGGAACCTGCGTGATCCGTCCGGTTACTTCTATTATCAGCGGCGGCGCAGATATACAGTTCGCACCGCTTATATGCGTTGGTCAGAAGCCTGGATGATGTATGGTATTGCAAGGCTACTTGAAGAGCGAACAGTAACTACCGCGGTGATTCGGGCATCCGGTATGTGAGTCAGGCTGGAAAATACGGCTCGTTGGAAGGAGGGCAGCGGCCCAAAGAAAGAGTCAATGGTTCCCGGTGGTAGTGCCGTGCAATGCGTCCAACGGTTTGCTCGGCTGCGCTCGCCGATTACGCGACGACGGCCTTTTTACTTTGCGTATTTGGATAGATCTGGCGAACTCGCCCCATGTTCCGTTTTTTCGCGCGTTGGTCCCCGAGTTCCGGAAACGCGGCCACGAAGTGGTTGTGTCAGCACGGGATTTCGCCCAAACCGTCGAACTGTCTGAAAAAGCAGGATTACAGGCTACGGTAATTGGTCGTCACGGCGGCCGCGGGCTTGGCGGAAAGGGAACAAGCTTGTTCGAAAGGGCGGCAAACCTGGCCCGTTGGGCGCGAAAGTCAAAATTTGACCTCGCCGTAAGCCACAACTCCTACTCCCAGATCCTTGCGGCACGCTTGCTCGGTTTAAGGACCGTAACATTGATGGATTACGAGCACCAACCGGCAAACCACCTGGCGTTTCGGTTCGCTTCTCGGGTCATTGTGCCCGAATCCTTTCCCTCCGCTGGTTTACGACGCTTTGGCGCCGCCGGGTCAAAGACTGTTCGGTACTCCGGAATCAAAGAAGACGTATATCTCGCAAACTTCCAACCGGACCCCGATTTTCGCCTGATATTAAGCGATCTGGGTATTTCGCCGGAACACGTTCTGGTGGTAGTGCGTCCGCCGGCGCGTGATGCGCTGTATCACAGGTTCGAGAACGACTTGTTTGACCGTCTTATGGTTCAGCTAGCCTCAAAGCCCAACCTGCGAGTAATCTTACTGCCACGCACTGATGCGCAGCGCAGCCTTTACCTCGAAAGTGGTTTTGAAAACTTCGTCGTCCCGCTCCAGTCTCTCGATGGATCGAATTTGATATCTGCGTCGGATCTGGTTATTAGTGCCGGTGGAACCATGAACAGAGAGGCCGCCGCGCTGGGTGTCCCGGCGGTAACGATTTATGCGGGCGAATGGGCGGCCATTGACGAGATGCTGGTTCGCGCAGGCCGGCTGCTCAGAATCGCAACGATTGACGACTTGAACCGTCTGGAGTTCAGGAAAAAGCCTGTTGCTGCTGCACGAGCGCAGCACGAAGTCAGGTCGCAGGTGGTTGACTTGATTCTTGAACAACCGAATACGTAGGTTTCTACGATAGCATGTGATATTCCGGGTGCAAAAAATAGATTATCAAGTCAGTGAAGCGAAATCCGTACGTGCTTCGGCCCACGCACCGCAGTGGATCATCCCGACCGTGCGTGGCGCTATCGTGGCTGCGGACTGCCTCCTTGCAGCGGCTGCCTTTGCTGTTGCCTTCATGGTCCGTCAAGGGGGAAATATCTTCGACGGTCCAATTAGTAATTGGGTTTGGAGTCCGGATTTTGCACCCTACGGCGCACTTCTGTTCTTCATCGTGCCGGTGCGTGTACTGGTGATTGGCTATTATGATCTTTACCGGTTGCGGGGCGAGTTCTCGTTCGTGAACGATGGCCTTCGGATTTTCAAGTCCGCGGCGATTGGCAGCTTGTTGATTGTTGCTCTCGCATTTCTTTATCGTGGCGGCTTTCAGTTTCGGGCATTCTCTTACGCTCGCGCCGTTTTTGTGCTGGACTTCGTTCTCGCTTTTACATGGCTGCTTGCGTTGCGCGTGTCGATCCGCGGTGCACAGTTGCTATTCCGGCAACGGGGCATAAACCTTATACCAACAATTGTCGTGGGCCGAGGCCGCGAAGCAGCGATGTTCATTCGCGAGATTCGTGAACGGCCTTCGCTTGGATATCGAATCATCGGTGTGGTCGAAACTGAAGAAGTTACTCCGTCGAGTGCAAGCGAATTTGAAGGAATCACTGTGCTTGGCGATCTTCGTGTCCTCTCTGATTCCATACGTCACTCGGGTGCTAACGAGGTCGTTATAACTGACCCACAGGTTTCCAGTGATGCTCTGTTCGAGGTGATGATGAGCATCGGGCGGGGACGTGGAGTCGAGTTTCGAATTGCGCCCAGCCTCTTCAACTGTCTTCCCCGAAAGACCGAAATCGATCAGATCGGCGCCCTGCCCGTCATCACTCTTTTCCGCGAACCGCTGTCCAGCGTGGCCCGAATAATAAAACGCACAGTGGATATTATAATCTCTGCCATCGCTGTAACTCTGCTCGCGCCGCTTTGGATGTTGATTGCGTTGTTAACTAGGCTCGATTCGCCTGGACCAATATTTTACCGGCAGGAACGGGTCGGTATGGACGGTCGCGTTTTCCTCTTCTACAAGTTTCGCACAATGCGGGTCGATTCTGATGATAAACGACATCGAGAGTATCAGGAACGCTTTATCAAGGGACAACCCGATGCGAATCTCGGAGACGACGAAAAACCTGCATATAAATTAACCTCGGATTCGCGCGTGACAAGGGTTGGTCGGATTCTGCGCCGCCTCAGTCTCGATGAAATTCCTCAGTTGTTGAATGTGCTTCGTGGAGACATGAGCATCGTTGGCCCACGACCGCCTATTCCTTACGAAGTCGAGGCCTATGAGCTGTGGCATCGGAAAAGGCTGGACATGAAACCGGGTCTGACCGGTTTATGGCAGGTATCAGGCAGGAACCGACTTAACTTCGAAGAAATGGTGCGGCTTGATCTCTATTACATTGAAAACTGGTCGCTACTCCTCGACCTGAAGATTATTCTTCGAACGCTTCCCGTGATGCTCAAAGGCGACAATGCTTACTAAATCGCATTACTCACGAAGGAACGAGTTCGATTGATAAACTTTCCCCAATGCCTTTTGAATTGCCGCTAAACCAGTCCTGACAACATTGGTACATTCAACATATCCTGAACCGAAGATTAGACTAGCCATTGAGAGAACATAATCCGGATTTGATTCCGGATAGGGCCAACATTTTATAGCCGCATTCGTGAAGCCGTTTATCACCACTTCATCCCATATTGTCCCTGTTTTCCATATTGCCACTAGCTTCAGCTAGTGGGGAACTATTCCCTCTGGATTTCGGCTTTAGCCGAAGAACCTCTGAAACCCAGCTCTCTTCATAAACAAAATGAATCCAGACTTTGACGAAGGGCATCCCAGATCCTTGGGCTAAAGCCCTAAGATTTTAGATATCTGAACCACTAGCTGAAGCTACTGGCAATGATTCAAAACAACTGCAAAGCTTCAAAACCGAAGATCTTTCAGGCCTCAAGCCAATGCGAAACAGCGGTGTACCAATCTTTCCTGTTTCGATTTAGGAGCGCGAGCCACCCTGCCCGCTGTAATTAAAAGTATTCGCGCGCCAGCGCGCAGCCTTCACTAACCTCTGCTGTTACATTTTTGCGAGCGCAACCTCCATCGCGATTATCTTTTTTATTCCCCGGTAGAACGGTTCGATCTCACATGATTCGTTCACCGAGTGTGCATTGCTGCACGGGCCGGCGCCTGTGGATATCGATGAGATACCCGCCCGCAATGCGGCACTGGAGTTGTTTGAGCCTGTGTTTGTAATCGGTGGATTCTCAAACCCCATCGCGATATGAATGGCCTCGGTCATTCGAACCAGCGACGACTCGCGGTTGCCTGGCAATATAGCCGCCGGCGATGCAGAAATGATGTCCGTCTTCAGTTGCATTCCATCGCGCGCAGCCTCTTCATTCAGAATCAGCCCGATCTTCTTTTCAAGATCTGCGATTACCGCGTTGTCCGTGGATCGAAGGTCAACCGTGAACCAGGCATCCGAAGCCTTGGCGTTAACAACTTCTGAACCTCCCAGCATTCCGATGTTAAGGTTTGATGGTGGATTATTCGGCACCTTTAATTGATAGATACGTTCAATCGCTCGTGCCAGCGGCAACGCGGCTGAAAATGGCGGACTCTGTGATCTGGTGTGTCCTCCTGGTCCAAGGAAATGATGCCTGTACCAATTGATCCCGATCCCGCCATAGGTAAACCCTTCATATCCACCATCCAGCGCAACATACTGATCGATCTTACCTTTGTTGTCGCTGATGAACTGTCTGGCGCCACCCATTGTCGTTTCTTCTGCAGTTGAAAACAGAAATACAATGTCACCTTTCGTTTTGATGCCGGCTTCATTCAATGCGCGGATCGACGCCAGCAATGCTTCAATATTTCGCGTGTCGTCGCCGACGCCCGGAGCATAAATTTCTCCGTCTCTTATTACTGCTTTGATTTTCAGACCAGGCTGAAATACCGTGTCCATGTGGGCATCAAACACCACCGTTGGTCCTCCACCGGTACCACTCCTGGTCGCAATCAAGTTGCCTGCAGAATCATAGCGAATGGATTGCAAATTGTATTTGCGAAGCAATTTCTCAATATATGCTGCGCGTTGGCCTTCCTGCCCCGATGGAGCATTTATTTCAGTTATTGCCGTCCACTCCCCAAGGATTTGGTCGCGACTTTTGTCAATGCTGTCAAACGCCGATTTCAATCGCGTATCCGCTAAGATAGCGCGGGCCTCTTCCGCGTATTGTTCGCTGGTCTGTGCTGCTACCTGGCCCGAACACCACACAACCACGATTGCAAGCGCGAGCACATTTAGTTTTCCTGTCATATTGTTTCCTAATTGATAATTGTTACCCGGACGGGTTTTCGTCAGTTTAACTGTTCTTGTTTTAGTTTCGTAGCGATTCTGTTTAAGATGTATTGTCAAAATTCCGAAGTGCATCCGAAAGAAGTAAAAGCGATTGGAAATAGCCGTTTCCCAGCCAATTGACAAATTAACTGAAGGAAAATTCGCGATCTGGCTGGATCGCGGCATAATTTTCTGGATTTCCCTGTTCGCAATATGTGCTCCGCATTCGATCGCGGCAACACAAATTTGCTGGTCGTTCGGCCTTCTGTTTTGGGTCGTACGATTCTTTTCAAAACCGAGGCCAAAACTCGAGCGGACCCCGATCGACTATCTTCTTCTTGGATTCTTTCTGTTGACGACACTTTCGTCGCTGCTCTCTTATGACCCCATAACTTCTATTGGTAAGCTTCGAGCCGCCAGCCTCTTCACGATCGTTTATCTTGTTTCCCAGAATATTCGGAGCCCGCGTCTCGTGCGGGCGCTTGCAGTCACTCTCATCGCTTCGTGCATGATAAATGTCGTCTATACAGCTGCCGAACGTGCTATTGGCCGAGGCGTAAAACTGACAGGCGTCAATGCGCAAAGTTCGCTATCCATAGCCGGCCTTCAGGAAAACGACACAATCCTCTCAGTGGACAATCACAAAATTAGAACCCCCGAGCAGTTGGTTGCGGCGATAGTAACTCCCGCGCCGGGTACAAATGAGCAGACGGCTTACGTCAAGGTCTATCGCTTTGAGGCTTTCCCTATACTTAGTGTGCCGCGGGGTGCTATCCCCGCGGGTACAGATGCGCTTGAACGTATCGGCGCCGCTGGCTGGAGCCATGGACGGGATTGGCGGGCGACGGGGCTCTATAGCATGTATGTCACCTACGCCGAGGCTCTTCAGTTGATCGCCTCGCTGGCGTTTGGGCTCTTTATTTCCCTTCGGCAAAAACGCTCGCTCGCGGGTGGGCTTTTGCTTGTCTGTGTCGCCGGGTTCTGTTTTGCCATTTTGCTTACAGTTACCCGGGCTTCGGCTCTTTCCTTCCTGGTCTCTTCGGTTGTAGTGGTTCTTGTTGGCGCAGACCGGCGCACCATTCTGGTTCTTGCTGCTTGCGCGATTCCGCTTGTATTCGGCGGCCTCTTCGTCCTTCAACAAAAAAGAAATGTAAAGTTTTTTGATCCGAATGATGGTTCGATCACCTGGCGTGAGACTGTCCAGCGCGAAGGCTTTCACCTTCTAATCAGTAAACCGCGTCACCTTGCGGTAGGTGTTGGGATGGATTCGCTAAAGCGATACTGGCGGGAATGGGGGCTATTTGAAAACAATCTTCCGATGGGACACATGCATTCGGACTTTCTGCAGCTCGCGCTGGAAAGAGGTGTTCCCACCCTCGTTGTCTGGATCCTGCTTCTGCTGGCTTACGGGCAGATGCTTTGGAGACTGATTCGACATCCGGGTCTTGAGGGAACTATGGAACGTGGAATCGTTCTCGGGGCGCTTGGAGGTCTTGTCGGGTTTGTTTCAAGCGGATTCGTCCACTACAACTGGGGCGACTCGACTGTCGTCGAGATTTTCTATCTTATAATGGCGCTCACTCTGGTCATCGAACGGAATGTCAGAACCGGACGTCTCGATGACCTCAAACATTGGGTATACGAGGATCATCGCCGGTAAGAGCTCGCTGAATAATCCATCTCGGTTTCTGGCGCTGGCGACCATCGCGCGTTGATTTTACTAACATCTAACATCCAACATCTGACATCTATTATGAAATCCAAACTCGGAGAGTCCTGGCGCTTGTCCGCTGTCATTTGCTTTTTGGTAATATTCTCTTCAAGTTCGTGTCAATGGCTGAATGGCTCTTCGACCTCCGAGACTAAACTTGGCCCCTACCGTCTTGTGATCAGTCCGGTCTGCGAAAATGTTTCAAGCCACATTGAAACGAAGAAACACGCTGACGGAAGCGAAGAATTGTTGACCGCTCAGTGTGATTGTGGCGGTACCTCTATCCTCATCCGGGGAACCCAGCTGATTGTCAACGGTCAAACCTACGGTACTGTAAAAGATGACGACACGATTTCCGTGCGAAATGGCCAGGTCCTTGTAAATTCCAAAACGCGTAGTGCGACAGGTCAAAACTAAAGCGGAACGCCTGGACCTTTGCTAATCGCGCCTGCATTTGCTGCTCGATGTGAAACCACTCATAATTTTGAGTTAAAGGGAGAACTCTTATTAAGGCGGTTTTGTTTTATGGAAGACAGTAACGGAATTGTTCACCTGGCGTTTCAGTACTCAGAAAGCGAATACGTCTCAGCCGCGAAATTCTATTACCGGCGATTTCGTCATATTATTTTGCGCATGGCCGTTTCCGCATTCGCATTCCTGGTCGGGATGTTCGGCGAGGCTTTTTACGGGGACTCCGGACTTTGGTTCGCGCTGATATTTTTCGGTATCATCCTTTTTGCGCTAAACACCGCAATTTACTTCAATAATCCCCGCGCCCACTTTCGTAAGCACCCGTTTATCAGGCAGAGATATGAGGTTGAATTTGGCGACGACGGAGTACAGTTCCGCACGGAGGAGACCGAATCGAAGTACAAATGGAGCTTTTACCGGCGAGTGATTGAAACCAGCAAACATTACTATCTTCTTTACGAGGGGAATTGGTTCAGTCTAATCCCAAAACGAGCGTTTCAGACCGTAGCGGAAGAACAAAAATTCCGTTCACTCTTAAAGCAACATGTTGATCCCCGAATCGATCGTGACAAAATCGACGGCTGGACTAACAAGTCCGAAGAATACGTGCCGCGATCTCTTGAACCACCTGACTGGAGGTGACCGCGAAAAACGAAAGCCCCTGCTGAAACGAAAGTCCCGGTTGCGCCTACTGCCGCAACCGGGACTTTCACAAGTTCAGAATGATCTCCACATGGAAGACTTCTGGATAGCTTTTTTATCTGCGTTTTTCTGCGTCCCTCTGCGGCTAAAAATCTTTTGATTCAGATCCGCGTCTTAATCCGCGTTGATCCGCGGCTAACTATTTTCGATCGTTAATTCCGAATACCCATTTCCATCAGTATAAACGCATAGTCAAACGCAGATTCATGCAACGCATCATACCGGCCCGACGCTCCTCCGTGACCTGCCCCCATGTTCGTCTTTAACAGCAAAGGGTTGTCATCGGTTTTTGTTGCTCTAAGCTTTGCCGCAAATTTCGCGCCTTCCCAATAGGGCACCTGGCTGTCGTTCAACGAGACTTTGATAAGCATTGTCGGATATTTCCTTGCGGCAATGTTGTCATAAGGCGAGTAAGTCCGGATATAGTCATACTCCTTCTTAATGTTCGGATTACCCCATTCCAGATATTCGCTTGTTGTCAGTGGAAGCGAAGCGTCCAGCATCGTGTTCACAACATCGACAAACGGCACCTGTGCCACCACCGCCTTAAACAGATCGGGCCGCAAGTTCGTGACTGCACCCATTAACAGTCCGCCAGCGCTTCCACCCTGAATGACAAGCCGGTCGCTTGACGTATATCCTGCCTTAATTAAATGTTCGGCCGAAGCGACGAAATCGGTGAAGGTCTGTCGTTTCTTCATCATTCGCCCAGCTTCTTTCCATTCTTCGCCAAGCTCACCACCGCCGCGAATATGGGCGATCACGTAAACCACTCCGCGGTCCAGTAGACTCAGACGCGCCGACGAAAAAGTCGGGTCGATCGAGATCCCATAAGAGCCATAGCCATACAGAAGTACCGGATTTTTTCCGTCGAGCTTTAGTCCCTTTTTATAAACAATCGACATCGGAATTTTCGTGCCGTCTGTCGCCGTCGCGTAGATTCGCTCAGTGTTGTACTTTGACGGGTCATATCCACCAAGAACCTCGTTCTGCTTCAAGAGCGTTCGCTTACCCGTGTTCATGTCATAGTCAAATACCGACCCCGGAGTAACCATTGACTGATAGTTGAAACGATAAACATTCGTATCATATTCGGGATTGGCGGACCCGCCTGCCGTATAAACCGCTTCCGGAAAGCTGACGCTCTGTTTCTTGCCATCTCGGAAACTGGTGATCTCCAATTTCAGCAGACCATCCTGACGTTCGGTGATTACCATATCGTTCGCGAACAGGTCCACATCTTCGAGTTTAACGCTCTTCCGGGGGGCAATAATCTCTTTCCAGTTTCCTGGCTCAGGCGTCGCAACGGGCGCGGTAACCAGCTTGAAATTCTTTGCGCCCTTGTTTGTCCTGATATAGAAAAGTCCATCACGGTGGTCAACGTAATATTCATGGTCGGACTCGCGCGGCAGAATCACTTTTGGTTCAGACGACGGACTAACGCTCGGTATATAACGCTGCTCCGTGGTGGTCTTGCTTTCGGATTGCAGGATGGCGTATTTACGATCGCGTGTGCGCGACACACGTATATCGTAAAGCTCGTCCTTCTCTTCATAAACCAGCTCGTTCTTTTCGACGCCCAGCGTGTGCCGCCAAAATTTGTCGCTGCGTTTGGTGACATCATCTTCAGTAACAGCAAGCATCGTTTTGTTGTCGGCAGCCCATACGGCAGAGGTCACCCGTTCCATGTGATCGGGTAATACTTCTCCCGTTCTCAGATCCTTAAAGTGCAACGTGTACTGCCGATAACCCGTTGAATCGGTGGAATAAGCAAGAATGTTGCCGTCGTCACTGATCGAATAGTTCCCAATTGACAGGAACTTCAGACCTTTGGCCATTTCGTTCATGTCCAGTGTGATCTCTTCTTCAGCGCTCTGACTGCCCTTTTTTCGGCAGTAAATCGGATATTGTTTACCTTCAACCGTTCGCGTGTAATAGAAATACCCGCCCAGGCGATACGGAACACCCAAATCCGTCTGCTTGATGCGTCCAAGCATCTCCTTATAGAGCTTGTCCTGGAACTCCAGCGTCGGCTTCATGAACTCGTCCGTATAAGCATTCTCTGCCTGCAGATACGCCAGCACTGCGGGATTACTCTTTTCCCGCAACCAGAAATAGTCATCGATGCGTTTATCGCCCTGGGCTGTAACATCCTTTGGGATCTTGTTTGCGGCAGGCGGCTTAAGCTGTTTATCAGCCGTTTGACTTAAAGTCGGATTTGAAATTGAAAGGGTCATAATTAGAGTTAGAATCGTTATTGCGACTTGGTTTAGCTTCATGTTTGTCATTGGACTATCGGTAAGGTTTGTTCACTCAATCGGTTTTAAGATGTGCCGGAGTACGCAAGCGATCGTCCGCCTTCGGTTCCGATTTGCTTGCGAATCGGCCATGCCGGCGAACACATGTCCGACGGCCATTAGAGATAAAACGCTTTATTTCCGGACCCGTTTTGCGGCGAGCTTGAGACCAAATCTGCAAAACAACCTGCACCCATTAGAACAACCACCGGTCTCGCAACCAGTAAAGCTGCGACCTACAGCATTTGCAACTTCAATGTAAAGGAACGTGTGTTCGAACCAGGCACCCGGCCCGGTTTAGTCGTGGACCGTTCAACCCC
>WNFR01002918.1_pt1 | contig 27471 bp, 27 predicted proteins | sample 5400221 | NCBI WGS metagenome assembly WNFR01 (sample SAMN13153357, study PRJNA577476) | soil metagenome | isolation source: 40 cm soil under Madrone tree | place: USA:California | collected 2016-06-14
CGCACCGACAAGATTCTGGCCGCGAAGGATGCGGTGGCGCGAATGGAGCCGGCGAGCCTCACCAAGCTCATGACGGCCTACATCGTGTTTCAAGAGCTGGCGGCCGGCAAACTCAAGCTGGATGAACAGGTGATGGTGAGCGAGCATGCCTGGCGTTCGGAAGGCTCGCGTACCTTCATCGAATTGGGCAAGCCGGTGTCGATCCAGGATCTGATTCTGGGGATGATCGTGCAATCGGGCAACGACGCCACGATTGCCCTGGCGGAGCGCATCGCCGGAACCGAAGAAACGTTCGCGCAGATGATGAACGCCAACGCGAAGCGTTTGGGGATGGTGGGCACCCATTTCGTCAACTGCTCCGGGCTGCCTTCGCCCCAGCACTACACCACGTCGCGCGATCTGTCGCTACTGGCCAGCGCCATGATTCGCGAGTATCCGCAGTACTACAAGTGGTTTTCGGTGCGTGAATTCGAACACAACGGAATCAAGCAGCAAAACCGCAACGGCCTGCTCGAAAAGGATCCCACGGTCGACGGCCTGAAGACCGGGCACACGGATTCGGCGGGTTATTGTCTCGTGACCTCCGCTCTGCGCGACGGCATGCGGATCGTATCGGTGGTCATGGGATCGACGAGCATGAAGGCGCGGGAAAATGCCAGCGCCGCTCTGCTCAACTACGGATTCACGTTCTACGAGACCAAGTTGGTCGCCAAAGGCGGCGCCGTTCTCGCGACCGCGCGGGTCTGGAAGGCGCAGATACCGTCCGTCGATCTCGGCATCCAGGACGATCTCTACATCACGCTGCCGCGCGGCCAAGGCAACCTCGGGACGGCCACCGATGTTCAGCCGCGATTGATCGCACCGCTTGGCCTGGATACGGCCGTGGGCACTCTGCGCGTGTCCGCCGGCAGTCAGACCCTGGTGAATCTGCCCTTGCATCCGCTGAAGAACGTGTCCGCGGGCGGCTGGTGGCGCCGATTGATCGACACCATTCGGCTGTGGTTCGCCTGAGCATGGCCGTGCCGTTGCCGATTTGCTGCTTGAACGGCCAATACGTGCCCTTGGCGGAAGCGCGGGTGTCGCCGCTCGACCGCGCTTTCCTGTTTGGCGATGCAGTCTACGAAGTTCTGCCCATCTACGCATCGCGCCCGTTTCGCCTGCGCGAGCATTTGGACCGGCTCAACCGGAGCCTCGCGGGCATACGCATGGCGGCACCCCTGTCCCACGCCGGCTGGGCAGGTCTCTGTCAGGAGCTGATTTCCCGCAATTCAGCCCACGATGCGTATCTCTATATCCAGGTCACCCGCGGCGCCGAGCTTGGCCGCAATCACGCATGGCCGGAAGACCTGAAACCCACCTTGTTTGCCTATGTCACAGCCTTGGAACCCCTCTCGCCGTCCATCCTGGAACACGGCGTTTCCGCGGTGACCGCGACCGACACACGTTGGGCGCGGCGCGACATCAAATCCACGGCCCTGCTGGCCAATATTCTGCTCAAGAAGCTCTCGGCCGATGCCGGCGTATTCGAGACCATCCTGCTGGAGAACGGCGAACTCACCGAAGGCTCATCGACGACCGTGCACGTGGTCGCGGGCGGCGCCATTCACACGCCGCCCAACGGTCATCACATTCTTCCGGGCACGACTCGCGACGTGGTCACCGAGCTCGCCGGCCGGTTGGGTATGCGCAGCGAAAGCAGCCGTGTGAGCGAAGCTGCGCTCCGGGCCGCGGACGAGATTTGGCTGGCGTTCTCGACGCGGGGGGTGTTGCCGGTCACGACCCTTGACGGCACTCCCGTCGGCACAGGCAAGCCCGGCCCCTCGTTCAAGCGAATGAGCGCGGCTTTTGCCGACTACACGCGTGAACTCGCAGGAACGCCGGTGCTGTGAGCGACACCACACTTCAGGAATTTCCGAGTGAATTCCCGATCAAGGTCATGGGGCGCCGCGACAGCGACCTGCGCACGCTCACGCAAGCCATCATCGAGCGCCATGCGGGACCCCAACTCGAATCCAGCATACGCACACGGACCAGTGCGGACGGAAATTTCCTGGCGGTGACGTATTTGGTGCACGCAACCAGCCGCGCTCAACTCGACGCGATCTATCGCGAGTTGACCGCCTGCAAATCGGTATTGATGGCGCTATAGCCAGGGTCGCCGCGGCCAGGGGCGCCGTGGCGGGCTCCGAATTTGAGCTGCTGCAATAAATGCGGCGTCAATGCGTGCGCCACCGTGTCCACGGCGCCGGTACCGGCGAAGCGGGCAACGTGATCCGCGAGCCGCGTGACGGCGAGTCCCGGATGCCCGCATACATTGATCCGCTCGAACGGCTTCAGATCGAGGGATACGTTGAGCGCCAATCCGTGATAGCTCGCGCCGCGGCGAATCCGCAAACCCACGCTGGCGAGTTTGGCGCCATCGACATACACCCCAGGGTTGGCGCGCGAGCCCGTCGCCGTCACGCCCAGCTCGGCCACACAGCCGATGATGGCCGTCTCGAGCGCCACCACCAATTCGCGCACCCCCAGGGCGCGGCGCCGCAGGTCAATGAGCGGATAGACCACCAGCTGCCCGGGCCCGTGGTAGGTCACTTGGCCGCCGCGGTCGATCTGAACCACCGGGATGTCGCCGGGAGCCAGCAAGTGCTCGCGGCTCGCGTTCATTCCCAGGGTGAACACCGGTGGATGCTCGACGAACCAGATTTCATCCGGCGTCGAACTCTCCCGGTCGTCGGTAAAGCGCCGCATCGCCCGCCAGGTGGGCTCGTACGGCGAGAGCCCCAGATGCCGGATGATCGGTGCATCGCTCATGAGCCGCGGCGCGCGCCGGCCAGCGAGGTATTGTCGAGGCCGGCATTGTTGCGCTCGAGGGCCTGTTCCGCGCGATAGCTCGATCTCACCAGAGGACCCGACACACATTCCAGAAATCCCAATGCCAGGGCCCGCTCGCGGTAGCGATCGAACTCGTCCGGAGCAACGAACCTCTCGACGTTCAAATGGTTGGGCGTCGGCCGCAAATACTGTCCCAAGGTCAGAATATCGACCGCCGCCGCACGCAGGTCCGTCATGGTCTCGTGAATTTCGGCTTCGCTCTCGCCCAGGCCCAGCATCAAACTGGTCTTGGTCAGCACCGATGGCCGATGAGCCTTCGCCCCGCGCAGCACGCCGATGGTCTGTTCGTAGCCGGCGCGCGGGTCGCGCACCGGATGAGTCAGGCGTCTGACCGTCTCCACGTTCTGCGCGAACACATCCAACCCCGAATCGAGGACTTTATGCACATCGCGCATGACGCCTTGGAAATCCGGTGTCAGCGCTTCGACGGCGGTTTCGGGGTTGCGCCGCTTGATGGCGCGAATCGCCGCGGCATAGTGGGCGGATCCGCCGTCCTCCAAGTCATCCCGGTTGACCGACGTGAGCACCACATACTTGAGGCCCATCAGTTCGACCGACCGCGCGACGTTCTCCGGTTCGTCCGCATCCAGCCAGCCGCGCGGATTGCCCGTGTCCACCGCGCAAAATCGGCAGGCGCGCGTGCAGACGGAACCCATCAACATAATGGTCGCCGTCCCCGCGTTCCAACATTCACCGATGTTCGGGCATTTCGCTTCCTCGCACACCGTGCTCAGGGCGTGCTCGCGCACGATCTGCCTGACCGCCGTGAATTGTCTTCCCGAGCCCAGGGGAGCGCGCAGCCACGCAGGCTTGCGCAATGCCGGCGCTGCGGCAGAGTCCGCGCCGTGCCGTGCCGCCTTCGGCTTGACGCCGTCCTTGATCGCAGTAAAGCCCTGGGCGGTCGTGTACTTGTCGCCGCTGCGGGCCGGGCGCTGCTCGCGCAGTATGGGGATGCCTTTGAATTCCGACATCCCCGGATTGTACCCCAGTGTCCTGAATCATTAATACGTTGCTCGATTCGCCTGTGGATTTTCGTGCCGGGCAAGGCGCGCCGACGAGGCATAGTGGCACTATGGCGAGGAGGCGCAACGCCGCACGGCGCGAAAAGACGCGGCGCAGCGAGCAACGTATTAATGATTCAGGACACTGCCTAAACGTTCAAAGCCTGCAGCCGCTCCGGAGACCCGACATCCTCCCATAGGCCCGTATAGAGCTCGGCGGAGCAGCGTTTTGCGGTCATGGAACGCACCAGCAGGGGCTTCAATGGGAACACGCCGTCCGTGCAGCCGGCAAAAAACGCTTCTCGGTACACGGCAATTCCGGAGAAGGTGTACCGGCTCGCGGCCGCGGACTGCGCCAGTCCCTGCTCCAATCCAAAATCTCCCCGGGGGTGTTGCGGCGGATTCGGCACCAATACCAGGTGCGCGTCCCGGCCCTGCCCAAGCTTCAGAGTCTCGAAGGGAAAATCCGTGTAGACGTCGCCGTTGACCACCGCGAAGGGTCCGCATCCCAGATGCGGCAAGGCGCGAAATATGCCGCCGGCGGTTTCGAGCGCGCGCGGTTGCTCTTCGCTGTAGACGATCGCCACGCCGTAGCGCGTGCCATCCCCCAGATACCCGCTGATCTGGGAACCCAGCCAGGCGAGATTGATCACGATCCGCTCCACTCCCGCGCGCGCCAAGCCCATGACATGCCGTTCAATGAGCGGTTGACCGCGCACCCGCAGCAGGGGCTTCGGGATGGTGTCGGTGATCGGCCGGAGGCGTTCGCCGCGCCCGGCCGCAAGGATCATGGCTACGCGGGCTCGTTCGGGCGACGCGCTCACGCGAGAGCCCGCGCCTGGGCGTGGGGGAATTCCGGTTCGACGCGTTCGGCGATGAACTCGGCGAACTCGGCCGTCTGCGCGTAGTTCGCGGCTGCGTCCTGGATGTAGCGCAACACGCGCGGCAAATCCCTGAGGTATTGCGGCTTGCCGTCGCGATAGTGCAGGCGCGCGAAGATTCCGAGCACCTTGATGTGCCGCTGCAATCCGACGAGATCGAATCCATGAATGAACTCGGTCTCCGTTCCGTCCAGGGGAAATCCCTTCGCCAGCAGCTGCTCGCGGTACCGCAATGCCCAGGCGGTCACCCGCGGCGCCGGCCACGCGACATAGCAATCCTTGAGCAGGGACGCGAGATCGTAGGTCACGGGTCCCCGCACCGCATCCTGGAAATCCAAGATCCCGGGATTGTTTGCCTCGGTCACCAACAGATTTCGCGAATGATAGTCACGATGTACGAAAGTCGCGGGTTGCGCCAGGGCGGTTTGCGCCAGCGTCTCGAAGAGCCGATCCAGCATGCCCCGCTCGGAGGCCGAGATCTGCAAGCCGAGATGGCGGCGCAGGAACCACTCCGGCATGAGTTCCATTTCGCGCATCAGCAAGGCGCGGTCATAGCTCGGCAAATCGCGCGCCGCAGCGTCGCCGGCCGTCTGCATGATGCAAAGGGCGCCGAGAGCATCCGCGTAGAGCCGGTCCGCCGCTTCGTCGGTGTCGAGCGCATCAAGGTATTGCCTCGCACCCAGGTCCGACAACAGTAAAAGGCCGTGCATCGGATCCTTTGCCAACACCACCGGCGCGTTCAGTCCCATCCCGAGCAATATCTTCGCCACGTTCAAGAACGGTCCGAGGCTCTCCTTCTCGGGCGGCGCGTCCATCACGATGTAGCTGTCCTCGCCGCGGGTGACGCGAAAATAGCGGCGAAAACTCGCATCGGCGGACGCGGGCTCGATCCGGCTGCCGGCGAATCCGAGATCGTCGAACACCCATCGGGTCAAATCCGCCAGGCGGGAATCGCTTGCATCCGGTAGACCCATGCTTGACCATTCGCATACCGCAAATGCGGCGGAGTCAAGTATACCGACTAAGGCGATGCATTTTGTCCATGGCTTTTCATGTTCGCGCCGCATTCATAATCTTGTGCCTCGCGGCCGCCCCCATGGTCCGCGCCGGAGACATGTGCCCCGCTCCGCCGAAATTCCACGCCCCGGTCGCTTCCGAGATCGCCGCGGACGATCATCGGATTCATGTCGACAGCGATGACGCCACGCTCGACAGCGATGGCAATGCGGTTCTGAACGGCCGCGTCAGGGTCCGTCAGGACGCCCGCACCGTGACCTCGGATTCGGTCGACTACGACCAGAAGACCGGCCGGGTCGTGGTCAAGGGCGCCGTGGATTTCGAAGATCCGAAATTGCGCGTCCGCAGCGACGACGGCCATTACGACATCAACGGCGCCGCGAGTTTCGACCGGGCGAATTTCCAGCTCATGGACCGCAATGGACGCGGCTTCGCGAAGGACATCAACGTGCTGCCGGACGGCAAGGTAAGGCTGGATCAAGTGCGCTATACGACCTGCCCGGTCGGCAACGAAGACTGGATGCTGCAAGCGTCCTCGCTCCATCTCGACACCAAGTTGCAGGAGGGCGTTGCGCGCAACGTGACCATGCGCTTCAAGGACGTGCCGATCTTCTACACGCCGTATATTTCGTTTCCCGTGGGGGACGAGCGCAAGAGCGGCCTCTTGTTCCCGAGCTTCGGCCATTCCGGGAACAATGGATTCGAGCTGCAAGTTCCCTACTATTTCAATCTGGCCCCGAACTACGACCTCACGCTCACGCCCGCTCTCTTGTCGGCGCGCGGCGTGCAGCTCGGCGAGCAGTTTCGCTACCTCACCACGAACTCCCACGGACAGGTCGATGCCACCTTTCTGCCGAGCGACGCGAAGGCGAACGGCGACCGCAGCTACATCCGCGTCAGCGACATCACGGATTTCAAGCGGGGCATGCGTTTCGACGCCGATATCGCGAGCGTCAGCGACAGCAGATACTTCGAGGACTTCGCCGTGGGCTCCGACCAGACCAGCGTGACCTTTCTGGAGCGCCGCGCGGACATCCTGTACTACGATGACGTCTGGCGCGTGCGCGGCGAGCTGCAGAACTTTCAGACCATCGACATCACCGTGCCCACGACCTGCGCCGCGGCCACGGCGGCCTCGGTGCCGGCACTCTGCGACCAGCGGCCCTACTCGCGCGTACCGCGGATTCAGGCGAATGCGCTGTGGCCCATGCCGAACACGCCCATCGAACTCGCTCTGGACAGCGAGATCGTCAACTTCGTCCGCGAGGTCGGCCCCACGGGTGTGCGCTTCGATGCCGCCCCGGAGATCCGCTGGTCGAGCCGCGGTCCGGGCTACTTCTTCGAACCGGCAATGGGCTACGACTTCACGCAATACGACCTGAAGAACGCCGCCGCGGACGGGCCTGACGCGTCGAGCACGCCCACGCGGAAGCTGCCGTTCGCGCGCGTGGATACCGGACTCGTGTTCGAACGCAACGCAGGCTCGCAAGGCCAACGCACCCAAACCCTCGAGCCGCGCCTGGTCTATGGTTACGTGCCCTACCGCAATCAAGATGGGCTGCCGATTTTCGACACCGGGTTGCCCGATCTGAACCTGACCGAGCTGTTTCGCACCAATCGATACGTGGGCGAGGATCGCATCGGCGATGCGAACCAGTTGGCGGTCGCCCTGACCACGCGGCTCTTCGACCACGTGTCGGGCGCCCAGTATCTGTCGGCAACCGTCGGTCAGATTCGCTACTTCTCCACCCCGAGGGTCAGCCTGCCCGAGCAGGCCGCCGCCGCCGCCGCGGCGGCGGCACTGGCTCTGGTGCCTGTGCCCGCGGTGAATCCCTTGGGGATGCCCGGACAAGCGCTGGTGAACTCGCGCGGCCAGATTCTCATGACCCTACCCGGGCAGTATGTCTCGGGGCTGACCTCTCGACCCTATGCACAGGCCTTGGCGGCCAACGCTTTGGGGCAGGCGGCAGGCTTCCCCGCCTCGGATATCGTCGCCGACGTGGCGGTGACGGCGTACAAGCACTTCAGCCTGAATTTCGACTATCTGTGGAACCCCTACACGTCGCAGACCGATAAGTCGGAGGTTTCCCTCCAGTATCGCCCGGACCCCACCCGGGTCGTGAATATCGGCTACCGCTTTCAGCAGAACGTCCTGACCGAGGGGGTCATCCTGAAGCAGTGGGACGGGTCGGTCGCCTGGCCGATCTCCCAGCACTGGAATACCGTCGGGCGCTGGGTATATTCCCTGGAAGACAGGAAAACCGTCGAGCAAGTGGCTGGTTTTGAATACAAAAGCTGCTGTTACCGCATCCAATTGGTGCAGCGTCGCTATATCAGCAACCGGGCCGGAGGACTGGACACCTCGATTGCATTACAATTGGAACTGACGGGCTTGAGTTCGGTCGGAAAACGTGCGGATTCCTTCTTGGAACAATCGATCCGCGGGTACTCAACGCGAGACCCGAATGCCCAGAACCAGGCGCCTTAGACCAGGATGAATTCGACCGATGCGTAAAATTGCCCTCTATTGCTCGAGCGTCACCGCGGCAATCCTCTTGTCGTCCGTGTCCCATGCGCAGACCCGGGATATCGGCGTGCACGGGGAAATGCTCGACCGCATCGCCGCCATCGTCAACGAAGGACTGGTGCTGAAGAGCGAACTGGATGCACAGATGGACTCGGTCACCAAGCGGCTGCAGGAACAAAAAGTCGAACTACCCTCGCAGAGCGTGCTCAAGCAGCAGGTGCTCGACCGGCTGATCGTGCAGGAAATCGAGGCGCAGCACGCCAAGCGGGTCGGCTTGACGGTGTCCGACGAGCAGCTGAACGGTGCGTTGCAGGAGATCGCGAGCCGCAACAAAATCCCCTTCGATCAGATGCCCACGGCACTCGCCGCTCAGGGTGTCGACTACAAGCAATATCGCGAGAGCATGCGCAAGGAATTGACCTTGAATACCCTGCGGCAACGCGACGTGATTTCCCACATCAACGTCAGTCCGCACGAGCTCGAACAATTTCTCGCCAGACAGCAATCCTCCGCCGCCAACGACGAGTTCAACGTGTCGCACATCCTCTTGTCGCTGCCGGAGGCGGCCACCCCGCAGCAACTGGAGGAAATCACGCACAAGGCCCAGGATCTGGCCGCGCGCGCCTCCAAGGGCGAGGACTTCGGCCAGCTCGCGATCGCGAATTCCAACAGTCAGACGGCGCTGGACGGCGGCCAGCTCGGATGGCGCAAAGGCACCCAGCTGCCGCAGTTCATCCTGGATCTGGTCTCCCAGATGAAGCCCGGCGCGGTGAGCGTACCGGTGCGCACGCCGAGCGGCTTCCACATCGTCAAGCTCAACGAACGGCGCAGCGGCGAAGCGCAGGTCATCATCAACCAAATTCACGCCCGGCACATCCTGATGAAAACGAACGAGCTGGATGACGACGAAACGGTGCGTCAGAAACTCAGCAAACTGCGCGACCGTATATTGAAGGGCGAGGATTTCGGCGGCCTGGCATCCACCAATTCGGCGGATCCGGGTTCCGCGCCGGACGGCGGGGATCTGGGCTGGAGCGGGCCCGGCACATTCGTGCCGGAATTCGACAAGGCCATCGCCGACCTCAAGACCAATGAGATCAGCGAACCGTTCAAATCGCGGTATGGCTGGCACATCGTACAGATGCTGGGCACGCGCACCTACGACAGCACCGACGATATGCGCCGCCAGCGTGCGTTTGCCGCCATCCGCGAGAGCAAGGCCGACGAAGAGACCGAGCTGTGGCTGCGCAGATTACGCGACGAGGCCTTTGTTGAGGTGAAGATGTAATGCCAATGCCGCGTCTTCGTTGGCTCCGTCTCGGTCAAGATGTAATGGACAGCCTCTGCGTCCGCTCCGTCGCCATCAAGATGTAGTGTACATACCGCGGATCGTCGTCACGTCGGGCGAACCCGCAGGCATAGGGCCGGATGCCTGCGTCGTTCTGGCGCAAGAACCCTGCGCAGCCGATCTCGTGGTGGCCGCCGATGCGGGGTTGCTGGCGGACACGGCCCGCGCCTTGAATTTGCCGCTCGCGATCGAGCGCTACGACTCCTCCAAGCCACCGGCCGCCCATCGCGCGGGCACTCTCAGAGTCATGCACATTCCAACCGCTCGCGCGGTGATCGCCGGGCAACCGGACGCACGCAATGCCGCGTACGTGATCGACATGCTGGACCGCGCCTGCGACGGCTGCATGAACGGTGAATTTGCAGCCATGGTGACCGCGCCCGTCCAGAAGAGCACCCTGATGGATGCGGGCTACGCATTTATCGGACACACCGAGTACCTCGCGGCGAGGACCCGTGCGGCGCTGCCGGTCATGATGCTGCTCAACGATCGAATGCGGGTGGCGCTGGTGACGACTCATCTGGCGCTCGCCGACGTGCCGCATGCCATCACGCGCGAGCGGCTGCGCACCACTCTGCGTATCGTCAACTTCGGATTGGAGCGCTACTTCTCCCTGAGCAAGCCGAGGATCGCCGTGCTGGGGCTCAATCCGCACGCGGGCGAGGCCGGACACCTGGGCCGCGAGGAAATCGACGTGATAGAGCCTGTGATTCATGAACTCCTGGCGGAAGGACTGAGCCTTCAGGGACCCGTGCCGGCGGACACGGCCTTTGTTCCGCGTTTCCTGCAAACCGCAGACGTCATCGTCGCGATGTACCACGATCAAGGTCTGCCGGTGATCAAGCACGCCGGATTCGACGATGCCGTGAACATGACCCTGGGACTGCCGATTCTGCGCACCAGCGTCGATCACGGAACGGCATTGAGCTTGGCGCGGACCGGTAAAGCGGAGGTCGGCAGCCTGCGTGCAGCCGTAAGGCTTGCCGTCGATCTGACCGGCGCGGGTTCAGCTCATGCCGGTTCGTAAGCGGTTCGGCCAGCATTTCCTGCATGATCCCGGAGTGATCGGCCGGATCATCGACGCCGTGGCACCTCGAGCCGGCGAGCGCATCGTCGAGGTAGGCCCCGGTCGCGGCGCATTGACCTGGGGCCTCCTGGAACGTGCCCGGCGATTGGACGTGATCGAGATCGATCGCGATCTGGCCCAGGCGCTGAAGGACGATCCGCGGGCCGGGAGCGGACTTCATGTGCACGTCGAGAACGTGCTCGACACGGACTTCATCCGCCTGCGGGGCGCGGGCGAGCCCCTGCGCGTCGTCGGCAACCTCCCCTACAACATCTCGACCCCTCTGCTGTTTCGCCTGCTGGCGCAGCGCACCGCCATCTCGGACATGTATTTCATGCTGCAGAAGGAGGTCGTGGATCGAATGGCCGCCCAGCCGGGAACCAAGGACTATGGGCGATTGACGGTCATGCTGGCCGCCGTCGCCGAGGTCAAAGGTCTCTTCGACGTCGGTCCCGGCGCATTTCAGCCGCGCCCCAAGGTGTGGTCGGCGATCGTGCGCCTGCAGCCCGCGAAGAACCCCCGCTTCGATATCGGAGACGACGGCGCGCTGCGAACCCTGGTGACGGCGGCATTCTCCCACCGGCGTAAAACCCTGCGCAATTCCCTGAAGGGCCTGCTCGCCTGGCAGGATATTGAATCCTGCGGAATCGATCCGCAATTGCGCCCGGAAACGCTCGCGCCGGCGCAATTCGGTCTGCTCGCCGCCCATTACTCCCGATTGGTCGGCTATACTTGAAGCCGCATGGCCGGATACAAGAAGCTCTTGGTGCTGCTGGATCTGTCGGAAGACAGCGAACAGGTTGCCATTGCCGGACGGGATCTGGCGGCGTACTCCAACGCTTCGATGATAGTCTTGCACGTCGTGGAATTCGTACCGGTCGAACCCTTGGGCGAACCGCTGATGCCGACCATGCAAATCGAGGACGAGCTCATGAACCGCTCGCGGGCTCGCTTGAGCGATTTCATCGCGCGCTTGAGTCTCACCAACGCCTCGGGCCGGGTCGAAGCCGGCAACACCAAGGCGGAAATTCTCCGCGTTGCGGCAGAGGAGAAAGTGGATCTCATCGTTCTCGGCAGCCGTGAGCGCCATGGTCTGGCGATCTTGGTGAATTTTACGGAAGACACGGTCCTGCACGCCGCGCACTGCGATGTGTTGGCGGTCCGCTTGAAGTGATGCGATGCACGTCATGACATCCGCCCCGGCGAATCCCATCATTCGTGTTGAGGTGGAGACCTCGTATATCGAGGAACAGTCCGACCCGCGCGACAAGCGCTTCGTCTTCTCCTACACCATCACCATACGCAATGAAGGTCAGGTTCCGGCGCGCCTGCTGACGCGCCACTGGATCATTACGGATGCGAACGGCAACGTGAAGGAGACGCGCGGCGATGGCGTGGTCGGTGAACAGCCTTATCTCAAGCCCGGCCAGGGATTTCGCTACTCGAGCGGCGCGGTGATCGAGACGCCGGTGGGCACCATGCAGGGAAGCTATCAGATGGTGGCCGATGACGGGCAGCAGTTCGATGCGCCGATCGCTCCGTTCAGACTGGCGATGCCCGGAGTACTGCACTAGCGCCATGGCGCTGTACGCAATCGGAGACGTGCAAGGCTGCGATGCGGAACTCGGCGCGCTGCTCGGCGCGCTGCGATTCTCAGCGGACCGCGACCGGCTTTGGTTCGTCGGCGACCTGGTCAATCGCGGACCCGATTCGCTGGCGGTACTGCGCAGAATTCGCGCTTTGGGCGATGCGGCGACCGTCACCCTCGGGAATCACGATCTGCATTTATTGGCCGTGGCCTTCGGTTCCGCCCGCGCCCGCAACGGCGATACCCTGAGCGAAACTCTGTCCGCTCCCGATCGCGACGGCCTGCTGGAGTGGCTGGCGGGGCGGCCGCTGTTTCACGAAGATCGCGCGCTGAACATCTGCATGCTGCATGCGGGTTTGGCGCCGCAATGGGATTTGAACCTGGCGAGGCAATGCGCCCGCGAGTTCGAGAGCGCACTGCGGCGCGATCCGGAAAAGTTATTCGACCCCTTGTACGGCGATCGACCGGACCGCTGGGACGATGCCCTCGAAGGCGAGGAACGCCTGCGGTTCATCGTGAATTGCTTCACACGTCTGCGCTACGTCGATGCGGATGGCCGGCTGGTGTTGCGCGCCAAAGGATCGCCGAAAAAATCGCAGACCAAATCGCTGATTCCCTGGTTCGAGGTGCAGGCGGCCCGCTGGCGCGGACCGCGCATCATCTTCGGTCATTGGTCGACTCTGGGGTTTTTCAGCAATGCCGACGTCACCGGCCTGGATACGGGGTGCGTCTGGGGAGGCACCCTGACTGCGCTGCGGTTGGACGACCCCGATGCAGAGCCCGTCCAGGTGCCCTGCGCGGCGTCCTAAGGATGGCGGCGGGCGGCGAGGTCCTCGATAGGTCCCCGCACCCGCTCTGCCGCCGCTCCGTGCGCAGCGCCGCTATAATGGAGCCATGCGCGTGGCTCCGCCCTTCAATCTGCACCGATGGATCGAACAGAACCGCGATTTGCTCAAGCCTCCGGTGGGCAACAAACTGCTGTTTCAGGACAGCGCCTTCATCGTCATGGCCGTGGGCGGGCCCAATTCGCGCAAGGACTTCCACCATGACCCGAGCGAGGAGTTCTTCTTCCAGCTGGAGGGGGACATGCTGCTCAAAACGGTGCAGGACGGCCGCATGACCGACGTGCCCATCCGCCAGGGCGAGGTATTTCTGTTGCCCCCGGAAGTACCGCATTCGCCGCAGCGTCCGGCGGGCAGCGTGGGAATCGTCGTCGAACGCCGCCGCAATCCGGACGAACTGGATGGCTTCTCGTGGTATTGCCAGCACTGCGGGCATCGCCTGTATCTGGAACGCGTCGCCGTGCGCAACATTGAAACACAGCTGCCGGAGATATTTTCCCGCTTCTACTCGAGCGTTTCGCATCGCACCTGCGCCGTCTGCGGCACCGTCATGGAGGCTCCGGGCAAGTGACGCCCGACCGCGCAGGCGCGCTGGCGCTGGATGCCGCCGATCCGTTGGCGTCCTTCGCGGCGCAATTCCACCACCCTTTCGACGGCGCAGGGCGCCGATTGGTGTACCTCTGCGGTCACTCGTTGGGCCTTCAGCCAAGATCGGCGGCGCAGTACGTCGACGAGGAGCTGAAGGACTGGCAGCGCCTGGGAGTGCTCGGGCATCACGCCGCGGCGCGTCCGTGGATCCGCTATCACGAACAGGCGGCGCCGCCGCTTGCCGCCCTCGTCGGCGCCGATGAGAGCGAAGTGGTCGCCATGAACTCGCTGACGGTCAATCTGCATTTGATGATGGTGAGTTTCTTCAGGCCCAGCCTCGAACGTAATCGGGTGCTGATCGAGAAATCCGCGTTTCCCTCGGATCGCTACGCCGTCGTGTCGCAGCTGGCCTTTCACGGACTGAATGCGGCCGAGCATCTGATCGAGATCGAGCCGCGTCCCGGCGAGAGAACGCTGAGAACCGAGGATGTGATTCATCGCATCGGGCAAGAAGGCGCTGCGCTGGCGCTGGTTCTCCTGCCCGCGGTCCAATATCTCACCGGACAGTCCTTGGACTTGAGCCCCATGATCGACGCAGCACGCCGCGCGGGGGCCGTGGTCGGCCTGGACCTCGCTCACGGCATCGGCAACACGCTGTTGAGCCTGCACGAGTGGAACGTCGATTTCGCCGTATGGTGCAGCTACAAGTATCTCAATGCCGGTCCCGGCGCCATCGGCGGCTGCTTCGTGCACGAGCGCCACGCTCGCGGCATCGACTTGCCGCGGTTCGCCGGCTGGTGGGGGCACGACCCGGCCGTGCGGTTTCAGATGGGATCCGAGTTCCACGCAATCCCCGGCGCGCAAGGCTGGCAAGTCAGCAATCCGCCGGTGCTCTCCGCGGCACCGCTCCTCGCATCATTGGAAATCTTTCAGCGCGCCGGTATTCGGCGATTGCGCGAGAAGTCCATTGCCTTGACCGCATACCTGCAGCGTCTCATCGAAGGGCTGCCGCCCGGTCTCGTGGACATCGTCACGCCGGGCGCTGCGTCGGAGCGCGGGTGCCAGCTCAGTTTGCGCATCGCGCGCTCGCACGCCGCCGCCAGGCGCTGCCATGACCTGCTGACGGCGGCCGGAGTGCTGGCTGATTGGCGGGAGCCGGATGTGCTCAGGCTCGCGCCCGTCCCGCTCTACAATTCGTACAGCGACGTATTCACGGCGATCGATGCCCTGTCGCTCGCGTTGCGCCCGTGAACGTAGATCGCTCCGCGGTTCGCATCATCGGCGCGGGACCCAGCGGAGCGCTGCTTGCCATCCTATTGCAGCGCCGCGGCCATACCGTGGAACTGTACGAAACCCGCCCCGACCCGAGGGGCCGTCCGCCGGAATCGGGGCGATCCATCAATCTGGCATTGGCGGATCGCGGAATTCACGCGCTGCAGCTGGCCGGAGTGTTCCGGGACCTCGAGCAAGCGCTGTTGCCGATGCGCGGACGGCTCATTCATGATGCGGACGGAACCACATCCCTTCAGCCCTACGGCCAACGGCCCAATGAACAGATCTACTCGATCTCCCGGCATCGGCTCAATCAGACCCTGCTCGAGGTGGCCTCCCGTCGACCGGGAGTAACCGTTCACTTCGAACATCGATTCGAGACCGCCGAATTCGATGAGGGAAGGGCATTCATACGCGATCTGCGCCAGGACCGTCTGATCAGCGTACCCATGGATCCCCTGTTGGCGACCGACGGCGCCGGCTCGGGGATGCGCCGGCTCATGAGCTCGGCGCGCTTGATCGACGCGCACGAGACCGATCTCGATCACGGTTACAAGGAGCTGTCCATGCCGGCCGATGCGGCGGGACGCCATCGGATGGCGCCGGATGCGTTGCACATCTGGCCGCGGGGCAACTTCATGTTGATTGCGCTGCCGAACGAAGACGGCAGCTTCACCGCGACCCTGTTCCTGGCCAAGCATGGCGAGGTCAGCTTCGAGAGCTTGACCGAGCCGGCCGCCATCGAGCGATTCCTGTCGCAAAATTTTCCGGACACACGTGAATTGATGCCCCATCGTGTCGCTGAATTCAAGGATCACCCCGTCGGGCTTCTCGGTACCGTGTCGGCCGGGCCCTGGCATTATCGGGGCACGACGGCGCTGATCGGCGATTCGGCGCATGCCATCGTGCCGTTTCACGGCCAGGGCATGAATTGCTGCTTCGAAGACTGCGTGGAATTCGACGCCTGCATCCCCAAGCATGGGTCGTGGGAAACGGTATTCGCGGAGTTCGGCGCCGTGCGCAAGCCCAACACCGATGCGATTGCCGTCATGGCCCTCGACAATTATCTGGAAATGCGCGAGCGCGTGGCCCACCCCAAGTTCCGGTTGCAGCAGGCGCTGTCGCTCGAGCTCGAAAGGCGTTTCCCCCACCGCTTCATTCCGCGCTACTCGATGGTGATGTTCCACCACGAGGTTCCGTACCAGACCGCGCTCCGGCGTGGGACCGTGCAGGCAGCGCTCTTGACCGAATTGACGGCGGGTGCGGCCTCGAGCCTCGCCGACGTCGACTTTGAGCGTGCGGAACGAGAGATCGCCGCGAGACTGCCGCCCCTCAACTGACGCGGCCGGATCCCGCCCGTTCGAGGGTGATGAAGCTGTAGGCGTACGCATTCCTGTCGTCGGCCTCGTGGCGTTCCCGCGACGACGCATTCCACTCCCGGCTGCGCCAACCCGCGAAAATCGTGTCGCCGTTCTCGATCTGCGTGTGAATCAGGGTGAGATGGATGCGGCTGGCGAGCGGCAGGCATTGCCGGTAGATTTCCGCTCCCCCGATCACCATCACCGCGGGGTCCGCGCCCGCCGCGATGCGCGCGTCGCCGACACTCTTCACCACGACGCAATCTCCCGGCGAAAACTCCGACGATCTGCTCAGCACGATATTCGTCCGACCCGGCAGCGCCTTGCCGATGGACTCGTAGGTCTTGCGCCCCATCAGCACGGGTTTGCCCAGCGTGAGGGATTTGAAATGCCGTAAATCCGCCGGCAAATGCCACGGCAGCCCATTGCCGCGGCCGATGACGTCGTTTTCCGCCACGGCGACCACCAATTCGAGGGCGGCTGCCGGCGCAGCCGCCCATGCGTTCGATGCGACACTCATGGCGAATTTATACGCCCGCAGCGATAAACCCGCCAGCCGCGCACCAACGCGGCCCGAATCCTACTTACAGTCGAGCGGCGACGGCTGCGCCCGCGGCATGCAACAACGGGACCGGCGACAAGGCTACGACGGCCCCGTGCGCATCCGTGGTGCAACTCGCGCGCGCAATCGGCAACCCGGTCTTCGGATCGTTGGCGTTCAAATCGAAGGTGTATTCGCGTTCCACGGCATAGAGCTCGAGCATCGAGCCGCCGAATTCACTGGAATGATAGGCGAGTTTGAATGCAGGAGCAGCGGCACCCGGCGACGCGAGGCTCGATGCGAAGGCGCGGGCGCAGGCATTCAGCGCGGCCTTCTCGGGCGATGCGTTGGAGATGACGGGAGCGAGTGCGGCGACCGATGCGAGCGCCAGACCGAGAGCGATATGTCGAGACTTCATGATGGTATTCCTTGATGGTCAAAAATACCAACACCCCGTACGAACCATAAACAGGACTCAGGGCGCGGACAAACGAGAAAATTCCCGCATCCTCGAAAGTTTTCTCACCTGTATGAATTCCTCTAATGTGCGCCGGTTCACGGTCAGGCAACCCGGCACTTGGCCAGGATCCACTGGGTGAGCTCCTGCAGGTCTTCGCGCGCGCGGTCCTCGGGCCTGTGCAATAGGACGTAGCTCTCGTTGGTGGCCAATTCCGCAGTGAATAATTTCACCAGCCCGCCGGCAACGAAGCGATCGGCGCTCAGGCGCGAAGCGACCAGAGCCACGCCGACGCCCTGCTCGGCGGCCAGCACCACCGCCGACATATTGTCGAGACGGACCAGCCGGTTGGGTTTGATCGGTTCGATTCCCAAACCCGCCAACTCGTGCACGGTCAATCCTTCCCAGGGACCGGCCCCCACGACGATCGACAGGTCCGCCTCCGGCGGGTGCGTTTTGGTCGTTGCAAACGTGGTCTCGATGCGAATATCCGTTTCTTCGCGGGCTTGGGAAAAGGAAGCCAGCCGCGGCAGCAGCAATTCATTGGCGAAGAAAGGCGGCACGTTGAGCCGGATGATGGTGCGTCCGTAACGCACTTGAAGTTGCTCGGTGACCGATTCGAGCTTCGCGAAAATATCATTGATGTGCTCGAGATAGTGGGCGCCGGCGTCGGTCAAGGTGAGCGTGCGCACTCCACGCTCGAACAGGGCGACACCGAGCCGCTCCTCGAGCGCCTTGATCTGGTGGCTCACGGCGGACGGAGTGACGAATAATTCCTCGGCGGCGGCCTTGAAGCTTTGCAGCCTCGCGGCGACCTGAAAGGTCTTCAAGAACTTGAACGAGGGCAAGCGCATAAGGTCAACCAAATACTTGGGCGGGGGCCTGGATACCGTTGTGGGCCCCTCACGGCATACAGCCGCTACATACGGTAGTGTAGCAATATTCGTGCCAGACGTCGAAAATGCCACAGGGGAGGGCCGTGACCTGACCGACCGTCGCCGGCTGCCATGTTCGCGAGCGTACGGCGGGTCGGGCCGCATGATACTAGCGCAAAGACTGTTGCGAATTGATTTCTCCGTCCGAGGAGCCTTGGAATCTCAGCGAGGGCCGAAAGCGCCGCGCAGATCCTTCATTGCCGCGATGAAGGATTCCACGTCCTGCTCGTCATTGTAGAAATGAAAGCTCGCTCGGACATTGCCGTCCCGGTACGAAGTAATGATGCCCCGCCTCATCAGCTCCCCGGATAACCCGCCGCAGTCGCGCGACGGCACGGCGACGGTGGCGCCGCGGCGCTCGTTCTGCGTGGGCGTAATACTCTGCCAGCCGATCTCCTCCAATCTCCGCATGCAGCGCCCCGTCAACGAGTAGTTGCGGATTTCGATGGCCGGTGTTCCCACTGCCAGGAGCAGCCTGAGGCCGGCTTCCGCGGCATGGCAATTGACCACGGCCGGCGCACCGGCTTCGAAGCGGCGTGCATTGGGCGCCGGCCGGTTGGCGGTAATGTCCATCGCGCCGATGTCGGTCTGGGCGAACCAGCCGCTGTTCGTGGGCACGAGGGACTGAATGAGCGAGTCGCGGACATAGAGAAAGCCGATGCCGGCCGTGCCCAGCAGATACTTGAGCATCCCGCCGGCGGCAAAGTCGACGTCCAGAGCCTTCACGTCGATGTCGAGCGAGCCGACCGATTGGTAGCAGTCGAGCAGCACCCTGGCACCCTTGGCATGGGCGAGGCGTACGATGCCGGGAATGTCGAGCTTGGCGCCGTTCCGATAGCAAACGTGAGTGACGGCGACGAGCAGCGTCTGCTCGTCGATCGCCTCGGCGAAATGTTCCAAGGGGATGTAGCCGTCCGCCGCAGGCCGTACGTGTACGACCCGCGCGCCGCGCGGCTCCTGCGCATGCCAGATCTGCGCGTTGGTCGGAAACTCGAAATCGCTGACGACCACCGTGTTCCGCGGACCGGAGAAAGCGAGGGCGCTCGCCAGCGCGTTCAGACCGGCCGACACCGAGGCGGTGACGGCGATCTCATCGGAAACGGCATGCAGGAGCGTTGCCGTCAGCGCACGTACGGATTCATTCTTGGCGACCCACGCATCCCAGTTCACGCCCAAGAGCAGGCGATCCTCCAGATAGGCTTCGACTGCATCCTTCACGCCGTTCGCCAGGGCGCCATAGGAACCGCTGTTCAGGTAGGTCTTGCGCTCGAGAATCGGAAATTCCCTGCGCAACATCTGAAAGTCCGGTTCCATCTCCGGAGTTTCTCCTAAGCGCGGGTGCGGAACCAGCCGCTGACGCTCAAACGATCCCGCTGCGTCGGCAGCACCTCATGTTCGCGGCCCGGCGTGAGGAAACACACCAAGCGGCCGGCCAGCGGCTCAATATCCCGGTGACCGCTGGCGGCGCCGAAAATCCGCAATTCGCCCCCTGCCGCACGCGTCCACTCTTCGTTCAAGTACAGCACCAACGACACGCGGCGCTGCGCGCGGCCCTGCGGCTGATCGACGTGACGCGCGTAGCCGGCGCCCGGCGGATACCAGGCGTAGTGCAGCTCGAGCTCGAATAGCCCGAGCCCGGCCTCGCGATTCAGCTCCAGGCGCAATTGCTCGAGTTGGTCCAACAATGCCAGCTCCGCCGGCCACAGCGGCGGGGCGATCCAGCAAATGGAATCGCCGCGAATGTCCTCGCGGCGCTGCAAGCTTCGGCCGCCGCCGATTCGGGCCGCCTCGAAATTGCCGCGTGCACGGCGCAGGCGCGCGCAATCCAGCAGAGCGCGGACCTGGGATGGCGCCAGAAATCGATCCCGCACCGAGATGCCGTCGATGCGCAGATCAGCATCGACGCTCACGGGTTTGCGGCCGGCATCCGCGCGGCGTCAACGGCCGCTGCGATGCGATCGTTTGGCCAGGCCGGCGCGGCGCGCCGCCCTCTTCCGGGCGGCGACCTTGCCCGCCGCGCGGCTCGGTGCGCGCCGCGCAAAGTTGCGCGGCTGCGGCTTCTTGGCGGCCTCCAGCATGCTGCCGCGGCAGTTTTCGGCTCCGCAGTGGCACGCGAAAATTTCATCGACATTGGGCGCATCGTCGCCGTCGCGCTGGATCTGATAGTCGTAGGACAGTTCTTCGCCCGGCTGTATGGTCCGAATCGCTTCGATGAAAATGCGCTTGTTCACGGTGGTGCTCTCGCAGTTCGGATCGCAACCATGATTGATGTACCGCGCCTCATTGCCGTTGACGCCGGCGTCGATCACGGTCTTCGCGTCCACCGTGAACAGAAAGGTGTGGTTGTCGTCCGGATCCTTGTCCTCATAGCGCGCGTCCGCTTGCTCGTGGCTCACGCGATCGCCGAGGTACTCGATGATCGTCGTGCCCTTGCGGATGCGGCGCGCGGCGAAGACGCCATAGCCATGGATGGGGGAGTGTCGCACTTCGAACAAAGGGGTGCGGCGGCGCTTCGGGGTGTTTTTCATACGGCGATCGGTGCTTTGATGGGGGGGTGAGAGTGGTAGTCGAGGATGTCGAAGTCCTCGAAGGAGTAGTCGAACAGGCTCGGCGGCTTGCGCCGGATCGCCAGTCTGGGGTGTGGGAATGGCGCGCGGGTGAGCTGCAGATCAGCCTGTTCCAGGTGATTCAGGTACAGATGGCAATCGCCGCCGGTCCAGATGAACTCGCCGGCCTCGAGCTCGCATTGCTGCGCGAGCATGTGCGTCAGCAAGGCGTAGGAGGCGATATTGAAGGGCACGCCGAGCAGCGCATCGGCGCTGCGCTGGTACAGTTGACAGGACAGGCGCCTGTCGGCGACGTAGAACTGGAACAGCGCGTGACAGGGCAACAGCGCCATCTGATCCAATTCTCCGACATTCCACGCGCTCACCAGGATGCGCCGCGAATCGGGGTTGGTTCTCAGCTGCTCCACCACCCGCGCCAATTGATCGATGGTGCGGCCGTCGGCGGTCGGCCAGCTGCGCCACTGCTTGCCGTACACCGGCCCCAAGTTTCCGTCCTTGTCCGCCCATTCGTCCCAGATGCCGACGCCGTGGTCGTGCAGATACTTGACGTTGGTGTCGCCCGTGAGAAACCACAGAAGTTCGTAAATGATCGAGCGCAGATGCAGCTTCTTCGTGGTCACCAGCGGAAACCCGGCGGCGAGATCGAAGCGCATTTGATACCCGAACACGCTCAAGGTGCCGGTGCCCGTGCGATCGGCCTTGCGGGCGCCGTGCTGCCTGATATGGCGCAGGAAATCGAGATACTGCCGCATTAAGCCTTCACTGCACCTAAATTGCCGGTCGCCGTCTTGTACCGATAGGCATGGATCATCAGCCCCGCGCCGATGAAAATCATCGGCGTGGTCAGGAGCATGCCCATGGTCAGCCAATCGCCGGCCAGGTAGCCGATATTCGCATCCGGCAGGCGCACCCACTCGACCGTGAACCGGGCGCATCCGTACGCGAGCAGGAAGAGGCCCGTGGGCGCGAGCCGCGGCCGCGGCTTGCTCGTGAACCACCACACCACCGTGAACAAGACCAACCCTTCGAGGCTTGCCTCATAGAGCTGCGAGGGATGACGCGCGATGAGCACCCCGGAGGGCGTAGGCACGCCGAAACCCCAGGGCAGATCCGTCGGCTTGCCCCAGAGCTCGCCGTTGATGAAATTACCGAGACGCCCGGCCAAAAGACCGATGCCCGGCAGCGGTGCCAGGAAATCGCAGACGTCGGCAAATCGCTTGTGCTTGACCCGCGCGAAGACCCAGGCCGCGACCAGCACGCCGGTTATTCCGCCGTGAAAGGACATGCCTCCGTCCCAGATATGAAAGGCGTTCAGCCAGTTTTCGGCGATCACGTCATGGCCGTAGAAAATGCACCAACCCACCCGGCCGCCAACGATGACGCCGATCGCGGAGTAGAAAATGAGGTCATCGATATCGAGCGCAACCCAAGTGGAACCCGGTTGCCGGGACCGGTATCGCGCCAGCCACCAGGCGACGACGAATCCGATGAGGTACATGATCCCGTACCAATGGACGCGCAAGGGTCCAAAACCGAATATCGGACCGATCGAAATGGCAATGGGGTTGATATGCGGGTAGGTCAGCATCGCGCTACTTTAAACTCTCGTTCACTCGACAGAAATAAGCTTTCAAATATCGCGTCTCGGGAATGGCAGGGTGCACCGGGTGGTCCGGCGCCTGGCCTCCGGCTTCCAGGATCTGGAGGTGCTTGTCGGCCGCCCTCGCCGCCTTGGCAATGGCATCCTGCAAGTCCTCGGGACTCACATGATGGGAGCAGGAGCAGGACACCAGAATGCCGTCATCGGCGATCACCCGCATCGCCAGCTGGTTCAAGCGCTTGTACGCGGCGAGCGCCTTGGGTAAATCCTTCTTGCGCTTGGCAAACGCCGGCGGATCGATGACGACGACGTCGAACCGAGCGCGCTTCCTTGCCAAATCCTCCAGCACGTCGAAGGCATCGCCCCGGAGCGTGGTGAATTTGGTTCCATTGCGTTCGTCGACGCCGTTGCGTTGGGCGTTGCCCGCCGCCAATTCCAGCGCGGCCGCGGAGCTGTCGACGCACAGCACCTCGCTCGCACCGCCCTGCGCCCCACGCACCCCCCACGCTCCCACGTAACTGAACACATCCAATATTCGTGCACCCTTGCGCAGGAATTTTACGAGGTTCCGGCGGTTGGCCGCCTGATCGAAGAACCATCCGGTTTTCTGCCCCTCTGCGAAGGGCACTTGAAACTCGAGACCGTCCTCCAAGACCAGCCCCAATTCGTCGAGCTTGCCCTTGGCCGCTTCGACATAGCTCGGGAGACCCTCCATTTCACGGGTGGAGCCGTCATTCTTGAAGAACAGCGACTCGCAGCGCAGGACCTGCTCCAAGGCTTGCTGAATTTGCGATTTCAGCATTTCCATTCCGGCGGTCCCGATCTGCACCACGCAGGAAGAACCGTAGCGGTCGATCACCAAGCCGGGCAACCCGTCGGACTCGCCGTATACCAAGCGATAATAGGGCTTTGGATACAGCCGCTCGCGTAAGGCAAGGGCCCCGCGAATTCGCCTCACCAGCCAGGCCACATCGGGCGGCTGCCACGTCTCCAGCATGCGCGCGCTGATCAGCGACTGCGGATTGACGTACCCCAGCCCCAATGCCCGGTCGTTGTGCGCCAGCACACGCACCAGCTCGCCCGCCTTGAACTTCGGCAAGGGCGTTTGCTGGGTATCGACTTCGTTGCTGAAGATCCACAGATGTCCGGCGTGCAGCCGGCGATCTTCGTTGCGCTTCAAGCGGAGGACGGGCAACTCTGCCGCCAACTTAGGGTCAGACATGGGAAGTACTTCGGATATATTGACGCGCATTCTAACCGACGCGGAGCTGTAACATGCAGCGCAATCGCCTTGCCGCAGAAACCAGCCCGTACCTCAAGCAGCATGCCGATAATCCCGTGGATTGGTACCCCTGGGGAGAGCAAGCGCTGCTCACGGCCAAGCGGGAAAACAAGCCCATTCTCTTGTCCATCGGTTATTCGGCCTGCCACTGGTGCCATGTCATGGCGCACGAATCCTTCGAGGATCCCGCCACCGCCGCCTTGATGAATCAGTTGTTCGTCAACATCAAGGTGGATCGCGAGGAGCGTCCCGACCTGGACAAGATCTACCAGGTGGCGCAGCAGATGATCACTCATGGCTCCGGCGGCTGGCCGCTGACCATGTTCCTGACTCCGCAGGAACAAGCGCCCTTCTTCGGCGGCACGTACTTTCCGAAGGAGCCCCGTCATGGGATGCCGGCGTTCAGCGATCTGCTGCGGCGCGTGGCCGCCTACTATCGCGGCCACGGCGCGGAGATCGACCGGCAAAACCAGCAATTGCAACTCGCGTTCGCAAGCCTTGCGCCGGAACCGGCACCGGACGGCGTCACCTTGGACGCATCGCCGCTGCGCGAGGCGCGCACCGCCCTCGAGCGGTCTCTCGACGCACAATTCGGCGGGTTCAGCCAAGCCCCCAAATTTCCGCACCCGGGCAGCATCGAACGCTGCATGCGGCAGTGGCACGGCACATCGGCCTCGGCCGGCCCGGATCTCAAGGCCCTGTACATGGCGAGCCTCACCTTGACGCGCATGGCCGAGGGCGGAATCTACGATCAGCTCGGCGGGGGATTCTCTCGCTATTCCGTCGACGGCCAGTGGATGATTCCGCACTTCGAAAAGATGCTGTACGACAACGGCCAATTGCTGTGCGAATTCTCACGCGCGTCCCTGGCCACGGGCGAAGTACTCTTTTCCCGCGTCGCCGGCGAGACCGCGGATTGGGTGCTCCGGGACATGCGCTCGCCCCAAGGCGGCTTCTACTCGAGCTTCGACGCGGATTCCGAGGGCCATGAGGGAAAATTCTATGTATGGACCCGTGCCGAGGTCGAGGGGCTGCTGACGCCGCGGGAATATGCCGCGTTCTCGCGCCGCTTCGGATTGGATCGAAACGCCAATTTCGAGGGCGAATGGCATTTGCACGCCCACGAATCGATCGACGCCATTGCGACGGCGCTCGGCGAACCGGCGCAGGCCGTGGCGGCGCTGATCGCGTCGGCGCGGGCCAAATTATTGAAAGTGCGGGAGCTCCGCGTATGGCCGGCGCGCGATGAGAAGATTCTCACCGCGTGGAACGCGCTGATGATCAAGGGACTCGCGATTGCAGCCCGGGTGCTGCATCGGCCCGACTTGGCCGACGCCGCCGGCGCGGCCGTCGACTTCATCCGCCACTCCCTGTGGCGCGACGGCCGATTGCTCGCGACCTACAAGGACGGGCGCGCGCACCTGCCGGCCTACCTCGATGACTACGCCTTTCTCGCCGATGCGCTGCTCGAGCTGTTGCAGACCCGCTGGCGCAGCAGCGACCTGCGGTTCGCACGGCAGCTGACCGATGTACTCTTGTCGCAGTTCGAGGACGAGGCCGGCGGATTTTTCTTCACCGCCGCCGACCACGAACGGCTCATCCATCGCAGCAAGACCTTCAGCGACGATTCCCTGCCCTCGGGAAATGGGGTCGCCGCATCGGTGCTGTGCCGACTCGGATACCTGCTTGGCGAGCCACCCTATCTGGATGCCGCCGAACGGACCTTGCGGGCGGGATGGCCGATGCTCCAGCAATACCCCCAGGCACATATGAGCCTCGCGAATGCGCTGGAGGACTTTCTGGCATCGATGGAAATCCTGATCGTTCGCGGCGACGCGCCGCAGATCGAGCGCTGGTCCGCGCAGATAGGTGCCTTGTACGCACCGACGCGCATGATATTCGCCATTCCCCGCGATGCCGCGGATCTACCGCCCGCGCTCGCCGCGAAGCGCGCGACGGCCGGCACCGTGGCCTATGTTTGCAAGGGCATGACGTGTTCGGCGCCTCTCGTTGACTTGAGCGCGATTGCGCGCGAGTTCACGCTGCGCATCGAGTAGGACGGGCGGCTCTATCGTGCACACGTCACACATTATCGCGGCGTTTATTGTGCTGACGTTACATTCACTTCACACTTGTGGCAACGCTGCCCGCGCTATCGTTAGATGGAGATGCGTCATGGCTGGCGCTGCCTCGCGGCACGTTCACGGAGCGCTCCAAATGTCCACCCATCAAGAACGATCTCGCAGCCCTGCAGCGCGTGTCATAAGCGCAGTGAGCATCACCGCGGTGCTGGCTCTGTTGAACGGGTGCATAGTGCAGGAGCGAGTCTACGGCCCGCCTCCGGAAGGCTATACCCCACCACCGACTGAATACACGCCGCCGGCAAATGAATACCCACCGTCGGCGCAGGAATACCCGCAAGCTGCGCCCTCGTATGATGAGTATGCCGAACCGCAAATGGAAGTTCGGACTACGGAACCGCCGCCGCCGCTGCCGGACTATGAGCAGCCGCCGTGTCCGGAGCCCGGTTACTTATGGACCCCCGGCTATTGGGGCTACGGCGGCGAGGGATATTTTTGGGTTCCCGGAACCTGGGTCATGCCGCCGCAGGTCGGCGTGCTCTGGACGCCCGGGTATTGGGGTTGGGGCGGCGGCGTGTTTCTGTTTCACGCCGGGTATTGGGGTCCGCACGTGGGGTTCTACGGCGGGGTCAATTACGGCGGCGGCTATACGGGCGAGGGTTTTGCAGGCGGTCGCTGGGAACGCGACCACTTCAGGTACAACACTGCGGTCAACAACATCAACACGACGATCATTCACAACACGTACAACCAGACGGTAATCAACAACATCACCGTCAACAAGGTGAGCTACAACGGCGGGGCCGGAGGCATCGCTGCGGCACCGAGCAATCGAGACCAACTGGCGGCGCGCGAGCAGCATATTCCGCCGCCCGTGATTCAGATGCGGCATATCAACGAGGCGGGCCGGAATCCCGAGCTGCAGGCAAGGTTCAATCAAGGTCGCCCGCCGATCGCCGCCACTCCACGGCCGGCCGCCTTCACTGCTCCGAACATCGTCCGGGCGCGTGGTGCAACGATTCCAGCTGCCACGGCTCCGGGCGCCTCGCGCCCGGCAAATGATGCCGTTGCGCCCGGCGCAGAGGCCGGATACCGTCCGACGTTCCAAGCACGTCCGGGCAATTATCGCGAGCCGACCCCGTATCGGGAGGCGAATCCAACGCAAAGCCCGCAGCCCGCGACGACGAGGGCGCCGACCGAGGGCCCACAACAGCCGCCGCGACTCCGCCCGGAATTCGCGCAGCCTCAGCAACGGCAACCTCAGCCGCAATCTGCGCAGCCTCAACCACAATACGCGCAACCGCAGCAGCCTCAGCAACCTCAGCCACAATACGCGCAACCGCAGCAACGGCCGCAGCCTCAGCCACAATACGCGCAACCGCAGCAACGGCCGCAGCCTCAGCCGCAATACGCGCAACCGCAGCAACGGCCGCAGCCTCAACCACAATACGCGCAACCGCAGCAACGGCCGCAGCCTCAACCACAATATGCGCAACCGCAGCCCCAAGCTCCGCGCCCGCCGTCGCCCGCCGCGCATCCGCAGACGCCGCACGACGATGGCAAGCGCGAAGGTAATCGCTAAAACCGTACGCCCTGACACGATTGCAGTTCTTACAGAGTGACGGGAG